>ERZ859923.657-NODE-657-length-18565-cov-1.679200_pt1 | contig 18565 bp, 15 predicted proteins | sample MGYA00510116_ERZ859923 | MGnify/ENA primary metagenome ERZ859923 (study PRJEB30046, sample SAMN00715168) | human gut metagenome | study: EMG produced TPA metagenomics assembly of the A metagenome-wide association study of gut microbiota in type 2... | reverse complement strand
ATTTAGTTAAACCGGCTTTATCAATTAGTTGTTGATCTGTTACTATTTCATTTCCTTTAATTACTATATTTTTAATTCTAGCATCTAGAATAACATCTGTAACAAAAACAATAAGAGCAATTACTAGAATAAGTAAAAAAAAAGGTATTAATTTTAATCTTTTTCTTTTTTTTATCTTTGCCATAACTCTACTCCCAATTTACAAATTCTTGTTCTATCTTTAAATCTACTCCATATTTATCAAGTACGGCATCATGCACAAACATAATTAAATCATGAATATCTTTAGCAGTGGCATTTTCTTTATTAACTACAAAGTTAGCATGCTTTAGACTGACTTCTGCTCCTCCTTTAGTTAGACCTTTTAACCCTAAGTCTTCAATCAATTTACCTGCAAACATTCCTTCAGGATTTCTAAAAACACTGCCTGCTGATGGATATTCAAGCGGTTGGGACTCTACTCTTCGCTCTCTTCGCTCTCTTACGACTTCTTCAATTTGTTTTCTATCACCTTTAGTAAGTTTTAACACTGCTTCCAAGCAAATATAGTCTTTATGTTTTTGAAGATATGAACTTCGATAATGAAAGTCCATCTCAGCATTTGTTAAAGTAATAATTTTTAAGTCATCTGTTAAGACTGTTACATTGGTAGTGATATAACCCATATCACTTTTGTAAGCTCCAGCATTCATATAAATTGCTCCACCAATAGTACCAGGAATACCAGAAGCAAACTCTAAACCTGCTAACCCTTTTTTCATAGCTTCTCTTGCTACTCGCATTAAGGAAGCTCCTGCTCCACAAATAACTTTATTTCTAACAAATTCTATCTTATCAAATTCATCCAACTTGATTAACACGCCATCATACAAGTCATCACTAAACAATAAGTTACTTCCATTTCCTAATATTTTATATTTAATATCATTAGCTTTAATTAATTTACATAACTCAACTAATTCTCTTCTACCTTTAGGATAAATAATTGCTCTTGCAGTACCACCAACTTTATAGGTTGTATATTTTGATAATGGTGCATCATAAACAATTCTTCCTATTTCTCTTTCTTCCACTTCTTTAAAAAATGTATCCATCTATTTTTCATTCCTTACTAATTTTTCTACTTCTTTATAAATAGCTTCTGCACTATTTGGACAAGAAAATTCTTTCAAATTTTCCCTCATTTCATTATACACTTCTTTTTTAAAACAGTCATCTATTAGTGGTAATAAAGTTGTTTTATCAAAATCTTTTTCTTCTAATATTTTACAAGCTTTTTTATCTTCTAATGCTTTAGCATTTTTAAATTGATGATTATGTGTTACATAAGGACTTGGTATCATAATGGAAGGAAGTAAAAGAGCTGTTACTTCAGCGATAGTAGAAGCTCCACTTCTAGTAATTAATAAGTCAGCATCTTTCATATATTTAGCATCATAGAATGGTACTATTTTAACATTAGCTGGTGTTTTTACATCTTTATAATCACCATAATAACCTTTACCTGTTACTACTAAGACTTGATAATTCTTATTAGCAAAAGCAGGTATTAACTCTTTCATTTTTAAAGTCATAGTTAAAGAGCCAAGGGAACCCATAACAAGAATAATAAACTTACTCTTATGATTAAAACCAAAGTCTTCTCTATTTCCTTTTTCCATTAGAAGAATTTCTTCACTACGAGGATTTCCTGTGTAAACTGTTTTTTGCTTCGGAAAACTAGTTTCACTTTCCTTAAAAGAAATACAAATCTTATTAACAAACTTAGAAAGTAACTTATTAGAAACACCAGGAATGGAGTTTTGTTCATGAATTAATGTTTTAATGCCAAGACGATGAGCAGCTACTAAAACAGGAGCAGTAATATAACCACCAACTCCAATAACTATATCTGGTTTAAACTTTGAAAGCTCAGTTTCCGCTTTTTTTATCGCTTGGAGATAAATCTTTAAAACTGTTACGTTTTTCCAAACTTGCTTTCTATTTAAACCTTTCATTGGAATAGCAATATAAGGGATACCTCTTTCAGGAATAATATCTTTTTCCATTCTGTCAGTTGTACCAAAATATAGAAATTCACTATTTTTAACGTGACTTTTAATCTTATTGATAATTGCTAAAGCTGGAAAAATATGTCCACCTGTCCCTCCTGCTGTAATAGCTACTTTCATAAGTCATTCCTCCTATTTATTAAATTTATCTATTAATGATTCAAATTCTTCTTGAATCTCCTTTAGTCTTTCTTTAGTAGAAGCTTCAAATCTAGAAGTTATATTTGGACCAGTATTACTAAATCTAACACTTGCCCAGCCATCATTGAAAGTTACTCTAACCCCATCAATAGTATTAATATTATAATGCTTTTCCCTACAATATTCTACAACTTTTTCTACTACTTCTCTTTTTTTCTCATCAGTTGACTTGTATTTTAACTCTGGAGTTGCTTCATAATGATTTATTCCTGTTAATAACTCTTCAATTGTTTTATCATTTCTTGATAATAGTTCAATAATTCTAAGTCCTGCATAAAGACCACTATCAAAACCTAAAAATCTATCTCTAAAGTAAACATGTCCTGATAACTCACCACCAAAAGGCATATCAAGTTCGGCTACTCTACTTCTTGTATAGCTGTTACCAGTACGATAGCAAACAGGAGTTCCTCCTAGTTTTATGATTTCATCTTCTAATGATTTACTACATTTAACGTCATATAAGAAAGTTTTATTACTAACTTTATCAATTATATCTCTTATAATTAGTATCATATAATAGTCGATTGGTAAAAACTTACCTTTATTAGTGATAACACCTACTCTATCACCATCACCATCAAAACTAACACCAATATCTGCTCCCGTTTCTAAGACTTTGGCTTTTAATTGTTCTAAGTTAGCTTCAATTGATGGGTCGGGATGATGATTAGGAAATGTTCCATCACTTTCACCATTAATGATAGTAAAATCAATTGGAAACATACTATATAAATCTTTTAGGATAATGGAAGGTGTCCCATTTCCAGGGTCTAAGATAGCCTTTATTCTTTTATCTCCAAAGTTAAGACCATTCTTAATCGCATTAAAGTATTCTTCTTTAACATTAATTTTATGAATACTTCCAGCACCATCTAGAAAGTCACCTTTTATTGTTTCTTCGTAAAACTCTGCTATTTCTTCTCCTTTAGCATTCAAATAGTCTTGAAAAGCGAATTTCAAACCATTATCTTCTTTCGGATTATGACTTGCTGTTATCATAACACCACAATCTATCTTCTCATAAATACAAGCATAGTAATACATTGGAGTAGTAGTTAATTCTAAATCTAAAATATTAACACCACTATCAATTAAACCTTTTGTTAAAGCTTTATGAATTCTTTCTGATGATAATCTATTATCATGACCAATTACACAAGTATCTTTTCCCATTTTTCTAATATGAGTAGCAAAACTTCTTGCAATAGTATAAACAACATCATCAGTTAAATCAGTATCTGCTATTCCTCTTATATCATATGCTCTAAATATTTCTTTATTGATTTCTTTTGTTATTTTCATCTTCTTTATCTCCTTCTAGCATGATTACACTTAAATTATATCATACTTTTCTAAGAGCTAGAAAGAAAAAGACTTCTAACTATGGTCAGTTAAACGTCTTGTTAGTTTTTTTATTTTTGAAACATTTTCTGGTGGTTTAATTGTATTTAGTTCTTCCACTCTCGCTGAACGATATTCCTTATACTCATCATCAGCAATAAAACAATCATATGGAACGTTTTTAGTTAATATTTTCTCTTTCAAACTAGCTGGTAACTTAACATCTTCCTTATCAAAATTTCCTAACCAAGTTTCTTTATTTATTACTTCAGGAAAAACTACTTCTCTAGCATTTTTTAAACTACATAAGTTTAAATCTCCACCAATATATTTAGATAAAATCAATGTATCAACATCTGTTAAACTACCAAGTTCTACATCACCATTTATAATACTTGGCAGAGAAAGTTTATCAGTTGTTTTTAGTCTTCGAAGTAATAAATCGCCATTAATAATACTTGGTAACTGAGAATTATTAATTTCTAACAAATTTTCCATATTCAAGTGACGTCCAACTACTCTTGGTAGCTTAGAATTGGTCAAACTTTTTAAATTATTTAAATATACCGATTTAGTAACAACTTCTGGAAAGATTAGACCATCAGCAGATTTAAGACCTTCAAGAGATAAACTACCATTAATTGCTTGTGGCAATTCTAAATAATCAAATTCACTAAGACTCGATAGGAAAACTCCTTCTCCTACCATCTTTGGTAAAATTAAACTAGTTGTTTTCTTTAGGCTTGACATAATAAATGACTTACCTACAAACTTTGGTAGTGATGAATTATTGATATATTCAAGTGCTAGTAGTTTTAAATCTCCTTGAATAGTTTCTGAAAAATTAACACTTTCCACCGATACTAAACTAGATAAGTCTACAGTACCACCAATCATTTTTGAAAAAATTACGTTACCATTAATTTCTTTTAATTTGTTCATAATTAAATTTTTCTCTATTATACGTGGTAGTACTAATTCTTTAACTTCTGTTAAATTAGATAAACTCACACTACCACGCACTCCATCTGATAGAATAACTTTTTTGGCAGACACAAGACCAGAAAAATTTAAATTTCCTACTACATTACTTTTAAAAGTGAAATTATTTAAATATGTTTTTTCTTTTAAATTTACGTCACCTATTATTATTTCTGGTAGAACGTTCAAATCACCATTATCAAGAACTTTATTTAAATTAACATCATCTTTTAATATTTTTATTTGACCTTTCTTTTGCTTACATTCATTTACCGTAAACGCTATTTCATCTTCAGAAACATTATATTCTTTACAAATTTCTTTAGTTGCTTTCAATCTATAAAGTAAGTTTTGACGATATTTTTTATAATCATCATCTTCCATAAAACAAGAATCAGGTATATTTATCTTACATTTAATTTTATCTTTTGCACTTTTAGGAACTATCAAGCCATTAGTATCTTTTAAACTATCTAGGCATAAACAACCATCAATTTCTTCAGAAAATAAAACGCCTTCAGCTGAGATTAAATTTTTCAAGGACACATTTTCTTTCATTATTTGTGGAAGTATCAAACCTTCGGCTTTTTCTGAACAAAGAATTGATAAACAGCCACCTATTTCTGGTAATGTTAAATACTCAAAATCTTTTATAAACACATCTATATATAGATTGCCTTTTACTACCTCTGGTAAAGTAAGTTGTTTAGCACTCACCACTTGTTTTGGAGTAGAATAATTTATTTCCAACTCTGATAATGGTGGTATATCGTAAGGAATTATAACGTCAAATATTGTTAAACTGCCTTCAACAATTTTAGAAAAGACTACATGACTAGACTCAGTGACACCAGCTACTGTTAAATCACCTTTTACTATTTTTGGTAATTTTAAACCAGCGGTTTTTTCTAGACCATGTAAACTAAGATTTCCAGTTATCTCAGGTAATTGTAACCCAGCAGGATCTTTAACTACATCTAAATTTAAGTCATCAAGATATTCACTAATCCTCCTAAAATCATATATACGATTCATATCTTCAGCAATACTTTTTCGCCTAGCTATTATCTTACCAATCCGGTAATCTTTATTAGAATTAATATATTCCACCTTGTTATCAATTTCATACAAAAACCTTAATTCTTCTCTTGTTAGTGGTACACCTTGTTTAGTCTTTTTATCTACTAAATTAAGTAATCTCATATCATGTATTTTTCTATCAAAATCACTTTTATTATCAAATTCTTCTAGTTTCTTTTCAAGAACGTCAAGTAAATCATCACCTACCGCCGTATCTACCGTATCAGAAACCAGAAAATTTATTTTAGCAACTTCAGTTTGTCCATTCATTTTCATAAAAATTTTATGTTCATAGCGATACTCAGGTTCATGATATATAATTTCACCTATCTGATACATTTTTTCTCCAAGAAGATATCTTACACGATAAATGTATATATCACCATCTTTTAAATTTTTCTCACATCGTTCTTTATACCAATATTCTTTCTCATCTGCCTCAAAAGGATATTCTGCAGGGTAAAAATTACCACCTTGTTCATATCTATACCACTTTCCTTCTCCTTTTTTCTTTTTTTTCATTGTCTCATTCCTCCAAACATATTGAACATCATTATTCTTACTAATTAATTGATAAATATACTAACACAGAACTAGAAAAAAAGAAATATCATTTTTCATTAATATTTCTTGCTTCACTAAGTAATTGTTCTAAAGTATCTAAGGTATAGCCTCTTTGTTTAATATATTTAATAACAACATCTAACTCACTAATATTATCTTTAGTAGGACTGATAGAAATAATCGACCCTTCTCTAATTTTCCCTTTTAATGACAGATAAGGATTACTCTTAACTTGAATAGTAGGAATAATTGTATGCATTTTTTCTTTGCTACATAACTCTAATATTTCTTTCTGATCATAATTAGCAAGACAGTATTTTCCTCTTCTATTAGCAATCACTTGCAAAGTATCAAGAGCTTCTTCAAAAACTAATTTATCATAACTACCTTTATAGTTTAGAAGTTCTACTTCATTGAAGTCCTGTAACAAACTAGTTATTAAGATATTATCTTCTTTAAGTAAAACTCCATCAACAAAGAAAGTTGCTCTAACATCATTTTCTTTCAAAATATCTTTTATTTTGGGCAGTAGTTCTTTATCACTAATTTCAAATACTAACGAAACGTAATTAGTAAAACCATTACCACTAACAATATATTTATCATAATAATCATCTATCGATATAACTGGGTCACTTTCTCTAAAAGTCATTAAAGATGAATTATATTCTCCATATTGTTTCATCTTAGTAAAACTTTTATCTAAATCAACTACTACTCCACTATAACCTGGTATTAAGTAGTCACCATCAGCTTTAGCATTAACTGATTTTTCTTCTAAACTAGTTTTTTCTTTTTTAATTTTAATCATAATCGGATCACTATCTTCCATTAAAGAAATAGCTTTATCAGTATAAAAGAAACTAGCTAATACTAAAAGACAAGCAAATAATATTTCTATTATTTTTTTCATAAGATATCAACCTCATTTAATATTATGAAAAAGAAGAAACTTCTATAACGAAATTTCTTCTTTCTTACTTACTAGTAGATGATAAATAATTATAACTAAAGGATTAACAATTGTTTTTACTAGTAGTTTATTAGTAAATATAGCAAGTGGTATTAACTCTATTAAAGTACAAATTAGTAAATAACTAATATTTTCTTTTTTATGTTTATAAAGTAGTAAACTCAAAAGAACAGAAACAACTAAACCAATACCTAAACCTAATAAATAATTATATTTTAATAAAATAGCAAAGAGTAAATAATCAATTACTTCTATAAAAAGTATTTTTCTATCTTTATTATACCAACTAATATGATTGGTATTATCAATGTAGTCAGTTATTATCTTTTGGAAGTTCACTTTATTAGATTCATACTTTTTAGGAGTAAATGTCTTAGCTTTCACCAAGACTTTATCTAGTTTTGTGAAATCTCTTAATGCTAATATATAACCTTCTTTTTCAAACTCATTAACAATTTGTTTTTGATGATCATTAGTATGTTCTTTATATTTTGAAAGTCTTGGAGCAGCAATTACTTTTTTATTAAGTTCAAGAGCGGTTAAAATACTACCTACTCCACCATGTGTAATGATTAAAGAAGCTTTTTCCATATATTCTTCAAATTCATCTTTAGAAATAGTATCAAATACTTCCATAATATCACTTTTATACTTTGTATAACCAGCTTGAACAATAACTTTTTCTTTGATATTGCCATTTATTATTTCTTTTTCTACAGCTTTTAATAATCTTTTAAAAGACTTGTCTTGAGTTCCAAGTGTTACAAATATCATTAGTAAATCCACCCCCCATAAGTGGCATTTTCATATAGTTTTAACATTGGACGCCACTGGACGATAAATAAATTAGCAATCTTAAACTTATAAAATAGACTTCCCGTTACTGTCTTAGTATTTATATTAGCAAAAGTCTCTATATAAATTACTTTACTACCAAATATCTTTGCTATAGAACACATTGGTCCAGCAGTATGTGCACCTGTTGTAATAACATAATCAGGATGATATTTTAAATAGTAAAACAAACTTAAAAAACAATTAGCAAGTAATTTAAAAGGATAAGATAAGAAATGGTCTTTAGTTCCATAGATTAAAAAATCTATTCTTTTATATTTCTTTCTTAATTTTTTATTAGATTTTGTATTTTCTGTAATCAAGCAAGAATTATATCTTGGAAACAAATTAGCAAGTTGTAATAACTCACTTAAATGTCCACCTGTACTAGATATAAACATAACATTTTTCTTCATAGTTACCTCTTTATTTATTAATTATTTTTAACCATTGTTCAATAACTTTATCTTTACTATACTCTTTAACTTTACTCCTACCAGCACTACCCAACTCTTTTCGTTTCTCTGGGTCTTTTATCAAATCATTTATCTTACTAACCATCATTTTATTATTACGATGTCTTATCAAGTAACCATCTCTACCAGAAGTAATTATCTCTTTAGCACCTTCAGCACTATCAAAAGCAAGACAAGGAAGTCCATTACTCATCGCTTCTAATAAAACTATACCGAAAGATTCTGTATAACTAGTCATAACGTAGATTGACGACTTATGCATTATGTTATTGATATAATCACTATCTTGAAAGCCATGCAATGTTACAGAAGATGCTAAATCATTTTCTTTGATATATTTTTCTAAGGTTTCTTTCTCTTTACCATCACCGATAATATCTAAAACCCAATCAGGATGTTTTTTTCTTACGTCTTTATATATTTCTAATAAAGATAAATACCCTTTTTCTTTTGATAATCTTCCTACACTTACTATTCTCTTAGCTGTTAAAGGACTTTTCGTCTTCGGAATATTTTCCAAAGTATTAGGTATATAAACACATTTAACTTTGTATTCAAGTAACTTTCTACGATAAAATTTCTGTAAATCTTTTGATACTAAAATGAAGTAATCTAAATTTTTCGCACTAGTTACTACTTCTGTGGCATATTTCATATCATTATGGTGATGATTATGTTCCCAACCTATCTTTAAGACATTTTCTTTTGCATATAAACCTACTAATTCATTAAATATTGTTCTAGTAGAAATTATAACATCAGAATCTGTTTCTTTTACGTAGTTAATTACTTCCTTTCTTCTTAAATGTAGTATTTTAAAACTCTTAAAGCTTTCTTTAATAAACTTTATAGGTCTTAATCCATGAAGGGCTTCACGCCACTCTTTTTCATTACTTTTAACTCCTTTTTCTAGGAGATATTTTACTTTTATTCTATCATCTAAAGGAAATACTGGCTTATCATACAATTCATAAACAGATGCTATTTCTACTTCGATATCGCTATTAGCAACTAACAAGTTAGCAAGTGTTGAAATTGATTTTTCTATTCCGCCATAACCTAGATGTAATGCTATTATTGATACTTTTTTCATCTTGTCACCTTCCTTACATCTATAGTATAAACTACTTTTTTTAAAAAGCAAAAGAAAAACTGATGAAATATCAGTTATTCTTAATTTTCTTTATGATTTTCTCTTTCAGCACGTTCTTGTTTTTTCTTATCACGGCAAGCTTTACAACGTTTAGGTTCATTAGTTAAACCTTTAGTTTGATAAAACTCTTGTTCACCAGCAGTAAAAACAAAGTCTTGATGACAATCGCAGCAAGTAATTGTTTTATCTTTAAATTCCATAACTCTTCCTCCTTCTTTCAATAATTGGACTAGTATAGAAATCATTAATAATCCAAAAATTGAAAGGTCAATATAGAATTCTTATAATTTTTATAAACGTCCAGTGAATAATCTTCACAATATAAATTATACAATAGAAACTACTTTTATGCAATTTATTTAGATTTGAGTTTTATTTTTCTGTTATTATTAACAACAAAATTATTGAGTGCTTACCTTCACCTAAATAAGAAAGACTTTTTAATTTCTTCTTTAATCATCATTATCTTCTTACTAATAGCCTTACTTTTTATTTTAGTAAAATAGGAACTATATAAGAAAAAAACAGCACTCAATCTAGCATTGATTAAGTGCTTAACCAAACCTGGGTAAGTACTCAACACAGCAAAGTTAAGTCTTCCCTTTTTTATTTTATGCAAATTTCTTTGACACATACATAGTAACATATTTATTAAACTATGACAATAATTTTTGAAAGTTATTCAATCTAATAAATGATTTTGCATTTAAAGAAAGAATAGTAAAAGACTAAGCATAAATAAAGCGATAGCTAACTTTATATAGATTTGTGGTTTTTTACTACCTTCATAGTTAGTATCAACTGTCCTGTCATAACAAGATAGAACAAGTGAGAAAGTTATTATTAAAGCATAAAATGGTATCGGTGCAATATATGGTACCAACAATTTAAAGATAATGATAAATAAATAGAAAACAAAACTCGTTATTAACCAAAATTCAAAATCACTGATATTCTTCTTATATAACGTCTTTAACATCTTTGCATTATTTTTATTTATCTTATAAATAGATTTTTTCTCTGGATTGTATTCTTCAATATATTTATATATCTCTGACTGCCTGATATAAACATTCAAGATAGTTAATTTGCAATTCTTTTTAATTACTTTATATTTTAAATTATATAAGTCACAATTAATTACTATTTTCTTATCTGTTAACTTCTTATCATAGATATTAGCAATTTCTACTATTTCGAATTGATAAAGACTTTCAATATTATTCTTTATATTAAATGAATCATTAATAATAAACTTTACACCATACTTGTCTTCAAGATAGTAAAACATCTCCTTCTTATAACCAAGCACAACTGTAATATTCTTAATACCAGCATCCTGAAGCTGCTTTATCTGTCTCTCAATAAGACGTTCACCCTTAACTTCAAAAAGACCTTTGGGCTGTTCAAGTGATAAAGGAATAAAACGTGTAGATGCACCTGCTGCAAGAATAACTGCATTATTAACCCTGTATGGCTCAAGTGCCTCTAATCCAGTCTTTGTAATACTGCCAGACTCTTTTTCAATATACCCTGTTTTTACAAGTTTATTATAAATATCTGTGTCATTAAGAGCTTTTGTCTCCTCAACATCATAAGTGCAGCCCGCTCTTCCAATGCTTCCATTATACAAACTGTTCAATACATAAAACTCTTCTTTTCTCATTATACATATCTCCTTATGCCATGTTTCCTGAGAACATTCCTCGAATCACTGCTTTAATTACATTTTCTCTGCATGATTCATACTTCTTTCCCGAAAGTATAAGCCCCTCTACCTTAATGTTCTTTATGTCCTTCTTCTCAACTGAATACAAATCATCTGAAAGAACCACCATATCAGCAATCTTTCCTGCCTCAAGACTTCCTCTTTCTTTCTCGTCAAATGTTACATAATATCCATTATATGTACACATCCTTAGTGCTTCCTGAACCGATACTGCCTGAGACTGATTCATATTATTAACAGCTTTGTCAATCCATACAATAGGATCCGGTGATGTACATGGAGCATCAGAACCGCACGAAACAACTATTGCGTTCTCATTAAATGTTCTAAGTGGATTAAGCCTTTCTGTTCTTTCTTTACCCATAATACTTTCAAGATACTCATCAGGTTCCTGTTTCCAGTTAATGAAAGCACTCTGTACAGGCATCTGTATATTATAATCCCTGCATATCTTAATTCCCTCTTCAGTTGGAAGACAGTCATGTATAATTCCATGTCTGTGGTCTTTTCTTGGATAATCGTCAAGTGCCGCCTTAAGTGCCCTGCATGCCTGGTCAAATGCTTTATCCCCAATCGCATGCATCTCTATCTGCAGTCCGGCTCTGTTAGCCTTCTTGCAGAAATCAATAACCTTTTCATCATCATAATAAAGTACTCCGTCACCGCCTAATGAATCAATATATGGTTCATTCATTGCTGCATCGTGTGAACCGAAACATCCGTCAAGTGCACATTCAAAGCATCCGCCTATTCTTGGCAGTTTTCTCTTTAATGCAACATCAACATTCATTGACTGTGGGAATACCCTTACCTGAAATCCATTAGTTAAGGATTTTGCAAATATTTTTTCAAATGTAATATCAAGATTGCCTGTAAAACCCACACCACTTACAGTGTGAATACAGCCAATTCCATGAGACGCCTGAAAATCAATGGCAATCTGCATATTCTTAAACAGTTCAATAATAGAAAGTGAATTAGTAATGTAATCAGAGCATGCAAAGAATGCCTCCTGATTCATCTCACCGGTATCTTCGTGATAACCTCTTAACTTACTTACTTTCCCCTTCAGCTTATCAAGAAGCTTGCTGTTAATTATGCACGCATGTCCATCATATTTGACAACCATGATTTCCTTATCAGGGCATACCTTATCTAATTCTTCCCTGCTTATAAGTCTTCCTTCTTTAACTGAATATGGTGATGCACCGAATGCTATAAGTGTCTTTTTATTACCGCTTGACTGCACGAATTCTTTAACCATCTGTGCAATCTCTTCATTGGACTCTGCATCCATAACATTAAGTCCTGCGTGAAATGTAGAAAATGATGCCATATGCTGATGTGTATCTACGAATGCCGGAACCAGCACCTTCTTTCCAAGTTCAACTATCTGCACATTCTTATACTGTTCTGGCAGTTCGTTACCAACATACACAATTCTTCCTTTATCCTCAACGAGATAACCGGCTACTGTATCATTGCTGTCAACTGTAAGAACCTTTCCCTTATAACATATCATAGACATTCACCTTCCCTTTATATCTGCATTTACTGTTCCTGTCCCGGATAATCCTTATAAGAAGAATCTAACTGTACCAGCTCATAAAAATTATCTATCTCCATAATATCTGATTTCTCACAAGGTCTTACCTCTACCGCATATCTTTCCTTGCGAAGTACTAATGGAATGAATTCCCAGAAATAATCATTACCCTCCGGCTCTTCATTATATACCTGTGCAAAGTCTTCTCTTAATCTTGCACTGTCTTCCTTTGTCCAGTAAGATATTCCATAATAATTAAAGCAATATGTATTACCCTTCTGGTAATCTGTTATATGTCCATTATCAAGCTTAAAGCTCCAGTCATCAGTCTCTAATGAATAAGAGCCAAGGATATTGCTGCAGTACTGATACTTTGTGATAATAGCCGGATTAGATATATACAGGTCTGCTTCACATAAATAGCACTGGTCAATATGTTCTAATGCTGCCATTGCTGATGATATATTATTGGTTTTATCATATATATCGTTATCAATAAGATTGATAAATGGATATTTATCAAGAATCTCATCAAATTTTTCTTTCTTATAACCCCTCACAAGAGTTATATCCTTAATTCCTACAGAAACAAGTGCATCAAGTAATGTATCAATAATTCTTACTCCATTAACAGCAACCATTGGCTTTGGTCTGTCTAATGTAACAGGAACCATTCTTGAACCAAATCCTGCTGCCATAATAACCGCTCTCTTTACGCGGTATGGCTCAAGTGCCTCAAGACCTTTTTCGGTAATCTCCATCTGGTCTTCACATCTTTTAATAAGCACATCATTTTCTAACTCATCAAGTGCCTTGGATATAGCTGTTCCTGAAATCTTTAATGTATCTGAAAGAGTTCTCATCGGATAATCTTTCTTACCATTCTTTTCAATATATGTAAGTACTTCAAACTGATAACGATTCATATTTCCTCCTTACAGCACCATTGGAATTATATAGATTCCAAGTGCAATGCATGTAACAATAATTGTGCATACCTTCCATATGGTGTACTGTCTGTCCATCTTAGCCTTAGTCTGCTCATCCGGCTCTTCTATAACGCCAATTTCTTCCTCAATTGTCGGCATAACACACTCTTTTCTGTGAGAATATGCAAAATAAAATATTACACATAATACTGTTATGATTCCTGATGTAATAAGTGCTGCCTTATCCGCAAATATTAACATGAAGCAATACACAACAATTGTAAATATACATCCAACAACTCCAAGAGGTGCTTTATAAGGTCTCTTCATATCAGGATACTTCTTCTTAAGCCCCATATATGAAAGACAGCCTATCATATAACATATAGCAAGTGATATAAGCGATACTGACGCTATGTAATTAATTGAACCTGTTGCAATAAGTATAAAATTGATAACACCAACCACAATAACAGCAACATATGGTGTCTTGAACTTTGGATGAATCTTTCCAAGGAATTTTGGTAATGCGCCATCTTCTGCCATTGTATAAATGTATCTTGCAGGTGCAGCAATTCCTGGATTAATAGTAGATAAATCACCACCAAATGCAATACCGATACATAAAAGTATAATAGGAAATCCAACAAGTCCGACCGCCTTAAGTCCTTCTGCATATGGAGCATCTGCCGCTGCGAGAATTCCATAAAACTCCTTAGGTACAAGACCTACAAGAAACCACTGGAATAATGCGTTAAGTGCAAATACCATAAATACCGAAATCTTTAATGCTCTTGGAAGTGTATACTGTGGGTACTTAGTCTCTGCACCCATAGATACACATGTCTCAAATCCTGTATAGCACCACCATACAAGACCAAATATATACATCATCTCATTAAATGGAGGCAATGAGTTCATTGCTATTCCACCAAAATATTCAACATGAACCTTAGGTATCATATAAAGGAACCAGCACACTGAACAGCCCCAGAAGAAAAACATAAATGCTGTCTGTGCCTTACCTGACTGCTCAATACCTCTGAAATTAAGAATAAGGAAAACTGCAACAAGGATAATAGCTATAATTCTTGAATCAAGCTTAACAATGCTTATTCCAAGCTGTTCCATAAGAATCTTAAAATAATTGGCAAATGCAAGCGTCTCACCTGCACCAATAGCTACAACAGATACTATATAATGCCATCCTGCCATATTAGCCCATACTCTGTTAAGTCCTCTCTTGGCATAATTATATGTTCCACCCGCACAAGGAAGTGCTGCAGACATCTCTCCATATATAAGACATGGCCATATAGATATAAGAAGTGCAACAAATGTGAATCCTATTATCCATGATCCTACACTTCCTATCTGTGCTGAACCACAGGTAAAAAGTCCTACACCTACAACTGTTCCAATTGTCATACTAATTGATTCTTTAAGCCCTAAAGCACGAACCAGCTGATTCTTCTCATTCATAAATATCCCCTCTCACAGTTTATTCATTCGGTCATATTTTTGTCCATCTGCGTGAACAAAATGGATTATATCAGATAATAAACTAAATTACCAGTATAAAAGCAACAGCTATAAACCTTCCATGGCTATAGCTGCTGCTTCATCATCAATTATTAATATTCTTCATCTGCTGCTCATCTTTAATTACAGATATCTGTGGATTAACAGCGTACCCATCTATTCTGAACACCGAATAATCTCTGTTTTTAAGATATTCATCTGCCGGGTACATACCTTTTGACACATCCCATGGTGCAACATGATATCTTGACTGAGAAACACCATCCATATCAAAAAGCGTATTCCCATAATTACTCTTCTGTCCAAGTGCTGCCTTGCCATAAGTAGCATACAGATTCTTAAATGTTACAGAATCTGAATTAACCTGCATTACATCATTATGAGTATCAGCCATTTTCACAAATACAGCAGGACGTTCATACAATCTATATCCGCCGTGGTCGGCTGTAATTATAACTGTGCTGTTATCATACACACCTTTATCCTTCATCTGCTGCATATATTCATTAATATATCTGAACACACCCTGTATCTGCTTATCAAGAGAAGTCTCTGTTTCTCCCACATCTACACACTGTTCATTCATCTCATAAGGTGCATGTGCCCCTACCATATGATACAGTGTAAATGTTTTATTTCCAGCATCAACTGTTATACCGCCATTATTATTAAAATCAGCATACAACTGTGAATCATCCAGTTCATATTGAATAATATTGTTATTCTTTGGAGCCTGACATGCTGCAAAATCATCACCATAAAACCAGAAATACTGTTTTATAATCTGTGGAAATGCATAGAATGCCGACATTTTATATATATTCTTAAAGAATTGAACTTTGTCTGATATTCTGTATTTCTGTCCACCTGCAGTATTGGCTACTGCCTCCTGATTAACTCCATTAAGATACTCACTTGAAGTATACAACTTAACATCATATCCGTTATCTGACATGTCCTGAATAAGCGAACCTTCTTCATATGCTTTCTTTCTGTAATCAGCCAGTGACTGTGTGGTATCATACTGATAACCTGTAAGCATAAGTGGAACCCCAAGTGCTGTAGGTGCACCGCCGCCTATCATATTATCAAAATAAGTAAAATCCTTTAGCTCTTCACTGTATCTGTCAATAACATAATTCTGTGCATCATCATTATCAAGTGTATCAACAATGAATACCACCACATTGCCCTGCGAAGATAACGCAAACTCATCATTCTTTGTAACTACATATGAATAATCAACAGTTCTCTTAGAAGCCACTATAAGCACTACAAGTGTAACAATCTGTATACTTGAAAGAAACAGGCTGCCCCACTTCATTATCTTTGTCATTATATCTTTCTTAAAGCATACAACAACTGCAGGAACAACTATAAGTACTATCCATACAACTGTACTTATTATTGCATTTACCCTAAACTGGCTCCACTGAATCTGCCTTCCATTAAGGACACCAAAATCCGGATTAAGAAAATTCCCCTGCACATAAGCAGCTAATGCACCGCCAAATATGACCGCTGCGTATATGTTACATATCTTCTTTGGCACAATCAGACCTATCAGTATAACAACTGCTGCCGTAATTAACGATGCTGCTATAAGAAGCGGTATAAGTGCCGTGAAACCTACTGCAAATTCATCAAGATTACCAAGAAATAATGATGCCGGCATAAATATACAGAATGTTACAATAAGAAATATCAATTGAGGATAAATCGTTATTAATTTATCTTTTATCTTCTTCATAGTAATCTCCCTGTTAGTTAGCTGCCGCTTTCAATGAAATTTTTCTTACATTATTAAAAACATGTAGCCCACATATTATTCATAAAGAAGTATGACATTATACTCACTGCTGCTACTGCCATAGCATTTTTATTAATTTTTGTTGTCACACCATCGACACCTATAAAATATGCCATTGGGAATAACAACGGAAGCAGATAGCGTGGCTGGCATCCCGCAATATAGTCTGCACCAACTGCTGTGAATGATATATATAATGCTGTCGCTACCAGTACTACACATACGGCCGCACTAAAGAAATATGAAGCTCTTACATATGGCATTCTTACTTTCTCTTCACCTCTGTCTATGTACATTAACGCTGCAATAAGCATTAATGTAATTGCAGTACCAATTCCATATCCCATATATGCCATAGAACTAATAAATTCTGAAGCATAATCAAGGTTAAGATAATCTTTCAGAAAATTTAATAATGTACCTGAATACTCTATAGGATTTGAAAGTATATACTTTATCTGTTCAGTTGAATTAACATCTGATCCACCTCTTGAGTCTCCTGTTCCTGGAGAATTAATTAACATCGGCAGAAGGAATGTCATCATAAGGAATATTGCCACACCTACAATAATAGAATAATATATCCTTCTTTGCTTTTTATCCTTAAATTTATCAACAGGCATAAATAAAAGAACAAACATTATAACAAAATATATTGCTTTGGGAGCTATTCCAAGTAAAAAGCATATATTCATCATTATAATATTTCTATATTCTAATTTTTTATCTCTATTCTGAAGTTCCGAAATAAAGAATGAATATCCTAATGTTGTAAATCCAATAACCCAAAAGTCATATGACATTGAAGATGCCATAAACATTGTTGTTGTGGATAATCCAATAACAGCCAAAAGTACTTTACCATTTTTTAGTTTTTTTATTGCGAAATACATTAATAAAACATATGTACAAAGTATCACCATTTTGGATAGCAAAAATGTATGGAAGAACGATAATCTGAGCGCTTTTCCCATAATTATTCCAATTGCAGCAGGGGTATAAGCAACAAACTCCTTTCCCACTTCACTTCCAAATCTGTTATCTGTACGTTTCTGTTCATACTGATATTCAACATTATCAAGAATTGCCTTAAACTCTTCCTGTGTTAAATCTCCTTGTGTATACATATATGCAGCGGGCTGAGAATCATAGAATAAACCTTCCGCATTAAACTTAGTATTATCAAAAACATCCGCGAGAGAAACACTTCTTAAATAATGTGTCTCATCATCCCATGTCACAAGTAAATGTCTTGGTGAAACCATTATATATGTGAGTCCCATTATTAATGCTGCTGCTGCAAATAATACTTCTACACGTTTATATGCTATCTTGCCACATAATACAATTGC
>ERZ859923.653-NODE-653-length-18661-cov-3.882242_pt1 | contig 18661 bp, 20 predicted proteins | sample MGYA00510116_ERZ859923 | MGnify/ENA primary metagenome ERZ859923 (study PRJEB30046, sample SAMN00715168) | human gut metagenome | study: EMG produced TPA metagenomics assembly of the A metagenome-wide association study of gut microbiota in type 2... | reverse complement strand
CCCCTATCCACACCTCATCACCACCCTTTTCAACGGATGTGTGTTCGGACCTCCACTACCTCTTACGGCAGCTTCATCCTGGACATGGATAGATCACCCGGTTTCGGGTCTATGATACGTGATTCCTCGTGCTCTTAACACTCGCTTTCGCTTCGGCTCCGGACCTTAAGTCCTTAACCTTACCGCGTATCATAACTCGCCGGACCGTTCTACAAAAAGTACGCCGTCGCACTAACGTGCTCCGACAGCTTGTAAACACAGGGTTTCAGGTTCTCTTTCACTCCCCTCCCGGGGTCCTTTTCACCTTTCCTTCACAGTACTATGCGCTATCGGTCACTGAGTAGTATTTAGCCTTACGGAGTGGTCTCCGCTCATTCCCACAAGGTTCCTCGTGTCTCGTGGTACTCTGGATACTGCCTTGCTGCTTTCAATTTCGGATACGCGGCTTTCACGCTTTCCTGCTGGACTTCCCAGACCATTCTCCTATCAATCGCAGATCAATTATGCAGTCCTAACCCCGAAAGATAAATCTCTCGGTTTGGGCTCTTTCCCTTTCGCTCGCCGCTACTAAGGAAATCGATGTTTCTTTCTCTTCCTCCGGGTACTTAGATGTTTCAGTTCCCCGGGTTCCCTTCCATACGTTATGGATTGGCGTATGGATACGTGAGGTTTGCTCACGTGGGTTCCCCCATTCGGAAATCTGCGGCTCACAGAATATTTGCTTCTCCCCGCAGCTTATCGCAGCTTGTCACGTCCTTCGTCGGCTCCTGATGCCAAGGCATTCCCCTTGCGCTCTTTTCAGCTTGACCTATCGAATCATTTGCTGATCCTCAAAGTTGAATTATGCAGGCAATTTAACAGGATTTTCGAAATTGTAATTGTTACCCATCTATACGATGTTCCACAATTAAAACTAAAAATACGTTCTTCTGTTCTTTCAAACAAAAGACCTCTCTGTTGCCTTGCTTATCACTTCTTCATTACATTGTTCAGTTTTCAAGGTTCGATCTTCCAACTGCTTTTGCAGCCAGATTTGAAGATCTGTCTTATGCCAGGTCTTCAAATCCAACAACAAACGTTGTTTGGTGGGCCCGAGTGGGCTCGAACCACCGACCTTACGATTATCAGTCGTACGCTCTAGCCAGCTGAGCTACGTCGCCAAATTAAGTAAGCAATAAAATTATAACAAAATTATTATATAAATGCAATAGGTTTTTATATTTTTTTAAACAAAAAAACTAGATAACTAGTTTTTATTCAGCTTCATTATAAGCTTTTATAATTTCATCTTCAAACATTTTTCTTGTTTCTTGATTGATTGGATGAGCTATATCTCTATATTCCCCATTTGATTTTTGACGGCTTGGCATAGCTATAAATAAACCATCATTTCCCTCAATTATTCTAATATCATGAATTGCAAAACAATCATCTAACACAACTGATGCTTTACCTCTCATTCTTGAGTTTTCTTTTACTTCCTTATGAACTGTAATTGATGTAATTTTCACGATTTCACACTCCCTTCAGTATGTAATTACACTTTAAGTATATAATATTTTTTTAATAAAATCAATACTAATAATCAATTTTTATCGTATTTGTAAGTACATCTTTATAGCTAAATGATTTTTTAATATTATCAGATTCAACTATAAATATATTTTCATATAATTCTTTTATAATAACATTATATTTTTCATATTTATTTCTTCCTAAATTATATTTAATAACCACTTCTTCACCTACATAATCATTTAATTTTTCTCTTATTTGACCTATCATATTTCTCCTATCTAGGGTATCCTATATGCATAGTTCCTTTTGTTATTACTCCACCTATACCATTTTTACCATACTTAGTGTTTTCTAATATTTCTTTAATATCAATATCTTCACTAGCCTTTGATAAACTCATTTTAGTAGCTATTATAGCAGGATCTAAGGCATGAATATTTATTCTTTTAGGACTAGAGGCAAAATTCGCACCAGCTTTAATTAATTCTTCATAATCAGATTGACACGCACCAGCTATAATTATTAACTTATCATGACTTTTTTCAAATTTTCTAGCTTCTTTTATAGCTTTAACAAAATTACTACTGTTTTTATATGCATTGATATTATTTATATTTCCCTTTTTCTTATAATAAGCATCATGACCAGTAATTACAATTATATTAGGATTATACTCTTCTAACCAATCTTTAATATATAACGATAAGTTTTCTTCGCTTTCTTTTATTCCCATAGCCCATATAGAAGCTTCTTTATAATAATCTAAACATTTCTTTAAATAATCTTCATCACTATCTATATGCAGTATTTTACCTGGAATATAAAAATAATCATCTCTATTTAATTCAATATTTGGTTTAATTCTTTCCATAAATTCTTCTTCTTCATAATCAACACTATCAAATTTTTTTAGATCACTTACCAAGCTATCTGCAAGTAATCTTATAGATACGCCTTTTAAGTAAACAACATCACCTACAATATCAGTTATAGTAAATATAGTGTCATTATCATGTGATATTCTAGTTACTAGGTCCCCTATTTCAAAATTCATTATTATCACCCAATTAATTGTATGAAAAAAAATTTATAATATAACAAAAAAAGGATTTTAAAATCCTCTATTTCTTAAGAACGCTGGCACATCAGTAGAATCGTCGTCATCATCGTTATTATTAATGTTTGTTTGATATGAATGAAGAACTGGTTTTTCATCTTCAAATCCTGTAGCTATTACAGTTACTATTATTTCATCATTTAAATTTTCATTAATAACAGCTCCAAATATAGTATTGATATCTGTATTGGCACTTTGTCTTATAACTTCTGCAGCTTCTTCTACTTCAAATAAAGTCAAATTAGCTCCACCTGTTACATTTATAATAGCATCAGTAGCACCACTTATACTAGTTTCCAAAAGTGGACTAGATACCGCTTGTAAAGCAGCTTCTTTAGCTCTATCATCACCAGCACCCATACCTATACCAATAAGTGCGCTACCACGTTTTTCCATAACTGCTTTAACGTCAGCAAAATCAAGGTTAATTAATCCAGCTACTGCAATTAAATCACTTATAGATTGAACACCACGTCTAAGTACATTATCAACTTCTTTAAAACTATCAGTTAAAGTTGTCGATTTATCTATCATTTCTTTTAATTTATCATTTGGAATTACAATAATTGTATCTACATGTTTTTTTAATTCTTCTAATCCTTGGATAGCTTGTTGCATTCTCTTTTTACCCTCAAAGCCAAAAGGTTTAGTTACTATACCAACAGTAAGCGCTCCTAAACTTTGTGCTATATCAGCTACAATTGGTGATGCACCTGTTCCTGTTCCGCCACCCATTCCACAAGTTACAAATACCATATCAGCTCCTTTTAATGCAGATTCTATTTCATCTTTACTTTCAAGTGCAGCTTCTTTTCCTATTTGTGGATTAGCTCCGGCTCCAAGTCCATTAGTAAGTTCTGTTCCAATTTGTATTTTTGTAGTTGCTAAAGAATTATTTAATACTTGCAAGTCAGTATTTGCAACTATAAAATCCACTCCTTTAACACCTGATTCTATCATTCTATTAACGGCATTACATCCACCGCCACCAACACCAATTACTTTTATATTAGCTAATTGATCCATTTCTAATCCAAACATATATATCCTCCTTTATTCACCAAAGAAATAACCAAACACTTTACTTAACATAGAATCATTATTAGTATTTTTTCTTGGTGTTGATAAAATTTCCATTTCTTCTTTACTTATCATAGAATAATTTTTTCCTTTTAATTTCAATTTATCTATAAAATATATAATATTACCTATACTAGATGAATACTTATTATTTCTTGCCCCAGTTAGGTTTACATTTCCTATTATAGCACAGTTTCCTAATTTTTCGACAGCTATTTCTCTAAAATTTATCATATTTGTTATTCCACCTGTTATAAATATATAACTTGGCTTATGTGGAGTTAAATTATTTATTTCAGATGATGCAAGTGATAATATTTCTTCAATTCTTGATGAAGCTATTTCACTAATTTCATACTGGTTAATTTTAACTTTATCTTGGTGTTTATTTATTACTTCTCTATATTCATTTAATGAAGCAGCTCCTTTATGAGCAAAAGCAAAATTTTCTTGTAAATCACGTGCAACATTATTATCTAATTTATACATATATGCAATATCATTAGTAACATTCTTACTTCCAATATTAAGTACACTATGTTTTACTATTATATTTTTATTATATAAAGATACTTCTGTCTTTTCATGTCCTATATTTATTATAGCAGTTACAGCATCTTTAGTATTTTCACCTTTAAATGTATATATATCACCAATACAACCTAATGATATATCAACTACTTCAATACCGATACTACTAAGTAGTTCAACAACTGAATATATATTATTTTTTGGAACTGTTACCATTAAAGCCCTAACACTTAAATTAGAACAAGTAAGTCCGATGGGATTTTTTGTTACAATATCACCAGCTTTAAAATCTATTGGAAGAATTGTAACCATTTCTTTTCCTTTAACTATAGAATCCTTCATTGCACTACCTAATATTCTTATAACATCATCACCAGTTACTTTAGAATCGATAGTTGCTTCTGATTTAATTATACTAAAACCAGAATAATAACTAGGTACTATAGCAACAACTTTTTTTATTTTAAAACCTAACATTACTTCAACTTCATCAAATGCTTTTTTAATACTAGATTTAGCTAAGTAGACATCAGTAATTAGACCTTTTTTTATGCCTTCAGATTTAACGCATGAAGAGGCTAATAAATTATATCTACCCATAAGGTATTCACAAACTATAAGCTTAATTGTATCTGTTCCAATATCTAAACTTGCATAAACGTGTCTCACTATTATTCACCTACTATTACAATTATACATTATTTTTCTATTCTTGAAAAGACATTAAGATATAATTTCAAAATTATTTCCATAATCCAAATATAAAATTCCTTTTTTATTAGGTAAATTTTCTAAAATCGTTAAATATTTATTTAATTTATTAAAAGTTTCTATATTAACATAAACATAATTACCATCATTCATAGTAATTAAAAATCTATTATCATCAACATCATTTGGATAAAATTGTATTTCTGACATTCTAGTTAGTATATTTATATCTAATTTAGACATTTCTAAAATAAATGAATCATAATATTTATCAGTTATATAATTTATAACTGTAGGTACCACGTAAGTATTATCATCCACGCCATTTATAAGTACCGTCTTTTTAATATTTTCATAATAAAATAATGGCCTATTTTCTTCTATTTCAATAACAACCTTATTAATACCCTTTTTATAAACATTAGCATTATTAATTAAATTATTTTCTAATAATCTTTTTTTTATAGTCTTAGAAGAATTCTTTAAAGAAGACGGATAATCACTTATTAAAGCAGCTTCAATTATTTCTTGTTCTTTTAAATAGTAATTACCACTTACATATATATTTTTAATCTTAATATTAAATATCATATTTATTACTAAAATTAAAAACGCAACACAAAAAAGAAAAATTAATATTCGATCTATTCTAATTTTTAATCTTTTCTTATTTTTCTTTTTCATAGCTACCTCTTATTCTATTATTTCTTGTTCTAAGATTAAATCAATATTATATTTTTCTTTTACTTTAGATTGTATTTCACTTATAAGTTTTTTTATATCATTAGATGTTGCTCCACCTTTATTTATTATAAAATTAGCATGTTTTTCACTTACACAAGCACCATTTATATTAAATCCTTTATATCCTATACTTTCTATTAATCTACCAGCATAATCATTTTCTGGATTTCTAAACACACTACCAGCTGATGGATATTCAAGGGGTTGACTCATAAGTCTACGTTGTTTTCTATCTTCTATAACTGACATTATAGCTTTAGCTGTACCGTGTCGTAAAACTATTTTAGCCTCTAGACAAATATATCCTGGATGTGTTTTTAAAAAACTTGTTCTATAATGAAATTCTAAGTCTCTGTTGTATAATGTTTCTACTTCTAAAGAAGGATTTAGTACTTTAACCTCGCTTACAACATATCCCATATCAGATTTATAAGCTCCAGCATTCATAAAAACTGCACCACCAACAGTTCCAGGAATACCAGATGCAAATTCTAAACCAGTAAGTCCTAATGAAGCCGTTTTTAAAGCTAATTTAATTAAATTATACCCAGCTCCTACAGTAACTACAGTATCTTTTATATCTAAAGAATCTAGGGATGATAATTTTATAATAACCCCATCATAATATTCATCTTTAAATATAACATTACTACCGTTACCTAATACTTTATATTTAATATTATTTTTTTTAAAAAACTCAATTAATTTTATAAGTGAATTTACACTATTTGGAAAAACCATGCATAAAGCTTCTCCGCCTACTTTATAAGTTGTATAATTTTTCATCAAAGGTTTTTCTATAACCTTACCAACTTTTAATTTTTTTATTTTACTAATCATTTTTTCTTCCTACTAACTTTTTAATATTATCATATATTATTGTAGCACTATTATTTACTTGCATCTTCGATAAGTTATATTTCATTTCATTTATTTTTTTATTATCATATATAAGACTATCAATAGTTCTTACAATAATATCTGTTTTTAAATCTTTTTCATTAATAATAATAGCAGCATTCTTATTAACTAAATCCATAGCATTTTTAAACTGATGATTATTAGGTACATAAGGACTTGGTATTATTATACTAGGTATTTGTAGTGCTATAACCTCACTTAAAGTAGAAGCACCAGCACGAGTTACTATAATATCTGTTTTCTTCATAATCCTAGCCATTTTTTCTACATATGGAACTACCTTTACACTTTTAGGAAATCTATTTTTAATTATTTTGTCATAGTCATTAGCACCAGTTACGAATAAAATTTCATAATCTTTATTATTAAATAAGCACATAGTATTAACTAAAAATTCATTGACCTTAGATGCACCAAGAGATCCCATTACAAACATAACAAGTTTTTTATTTTCAGATAATCCAAACTCTTTTTTTAAAGCAGGAGTAGTTTTTATTGCATCTTCACTACATGGATTACCACAAAATATAGTTTTTTTAGAATCAAAATTACTAATACTTGATTCGAATGAAACCCCTATCATATCTGCATAATTAGATAAATATAAATTTGATGCACCAGGAACGCTATTTTGTTCATGAATAAATGTTTTATAGCCTAACTTTTTTGCAGTACTAATAACAGGTACTGTAACATATCCACCAACGCCTATTACGATATCAGGATTAAAATCTTTTATTATTTTTTTACATTTCTTTTTTGCTTTAATTAAACAATTTAAAGTTTTAAAATTCTTAAGTATTTTGTCCCTATAAAACCCATATACTTCTATAGTTTCAAAAGGTATATTATATTTTGGAACTATATCTTTTTCCATTCTATTATGAGTACCTATATATAAAAACTCTGAATTAGGTTCTAATTCCTTTATTTTATTAACAATTGCAAGTGCTGGATATATATGTCCTCCAGTTCCACCAGCTGATATTATCACTCTCATTTTACCACCTAACCTATTATACCATAATTATATGTTATTTGAAAATATTTAATTCTACAATACACAACAAAAAGCACCTATTAAGTGCTTTATACATTATAATTATCATTAGATTTAAATATACCATTATTTAAAGACATTCTCTTAGACTGCTCGTTTTGTTTAGATAAATTTTCCATAGACATACTTTCTACTCTAGAACTTAAATCTTCTTTTTTTATCATAGCATCAAGCATTCTATTTCTATTTTCTTCTTGTTTTAAAGCCTCAACCCTTGACTTAAAACAAGAAGGATCTATTTCGATACGTGGACTATTTTTATCTAAATTATATTCGAATTTAGATTCTTTATCTCTTATTTTTAATATATTTACATATCCAGAGATAATACCTAATTCATAATCACATAAAATAAATGTATGATTCATATCTTTAGGATTTATACCAACTATATCCCCAGTTTTAAAAGAATTATCTATTTTAAACATACTATTCACCTATTTTTAATTATAGTTCAAAATAGATTTACAGTCAATTAAAATAATTTTAGTTTACACTTTTTTAGCTAAAATAAGTTTTTTTGATTTTTGTATTTCATATTCATAATGATTTTCTATCTTATGAAGTATATTAATTAATAAAGTTTTAAATTCATTTTCCCAAAACTTTTTATCTTCATCTGATGTATTTAAAAATTCATCATAATATTCATCTAATATAGATAAATTATACTCACATTTTTCTTCATAAAATTTTAACTTATCATAGTTATACAAATATATATCAAGCATATTTATATAATTATTTTTATTAAAATTCATAAAAAATCTTTGAATTTCAAAATCATCATAACCTAAAGTATATAACATATTACCAATTTCTATAGCTTCACTATAAGTTAAATCAACTAAAATTTTTCCATTATATGAATCATATACTTTTTTTATTTTTGTTCTTAACTCTTTATATTCTTTATCTGTTAATAGTTTTTCTTTTTTCTCATTTGTTTTAACAAAATTAATTTTTATATCTTTTACATCAATTTTCTTATTTAATTTATTTAATAAAACTTTTTCTATATTACCGCACACTATATCACTAAGGCCTAATTTTTTTAATGCAATTATTATCTCTACTATATCTTTAGTGTTATAGTTTTCATTAAAATAATTAGATTGTCTTAATTTTTCCAAAGCATCAATATAATTAGTTTTTAAATCTAAGTATGGCTGTAATAATTTAGTTACAGTTAATAATTTATTTTTATCTTTTTCTATTAACATGTCCAAATTAATATTCTTACTCAAATTATCTAAATATTCACATTCTTCTTTTGTATAAAATGACATAACCCTATAAGGGTCATATGAAACTGGTAGTGCTTTTTCTATACCATCTAATTGCATATCTAAATTTGTTTTCAAAATAGAATAAACTATATCATATTGTTCCTTTATTTTAAAATCACCATTATTTAATAAAACAGAAAGTATATCAAATTGGTCAAATATAAATCTATTTTCTACTGAATGAGAATCTTCTATAAAACTACAAAGTGATGAAATAAATTCACTATAAGAAACAGTTCCTTCCATAAGTATAATTCTTTCATAGTTACTATTTATGTAATCTAAAAGTTTATTTAATGTTATATTCATAAAAACCACCTCAAACAGGTAAATATTATATATTAATAAATTATAAAAAGCAAGAAAATTCTTGCTTAGATTATTTTTGTTTTAAAGCCTTAAACATTTTTTTAAATAAATTTCCTTGAGAATAATTTAATATACCAACTTTATATATTCTAAGGCCATACCTAATAAGTAAAAATATAGTTATTATTACAAGTACAATTGAAATTAAAACATCTATTATACTAAAATCACCTAGTACTAATAATGATGGGCTTAATATTGATGATATAAATGGAACATATCCAAGTATTTTAATAAATGTAGCCCCTTTAAAAGTACCTGCCATAATACCTAAATAATATCCTATTAAAGTAAGCATCATTATAGGAGTTTGCAATTGTTGAAAATCTTCTGTATTAGTAGTCATACTTGCAAGTATTGCAGCTAAAAGTGAATAAGCCACAAAAGTTAAAACTATTAATACTAACATAAGTGGTAATAAATATTTTAATGAAGATATAAAACTTGATGTAAATAAAGGTCCTATAAAATCTAATATTGAACTAAGAGCATTACTAGATGTGCCTTTTGTAAATATACCTCGTGTTAAAAAAGCTAATACTGCATATAAAATTAGTAACCCTGTTTGAATTAATATAAATAAATTCCCAGCTACACATTTACTAAAAAAATGAACTTTAGGTGAAACATTAGAAATAATTATTTCCATTCCCTTAGTAGTTTTTTCATCATTTACCTCAGCACCTATCATTTGTACTAAAAATATAGTAAGCATAAATACTGGAAGTATAAATATTGGAAATACAGAAGTCATTATAGTAGCCATGCTTTCTTCTTTAGAATCTTTTGCTTCATCTAATATTGTTCTTTCTATAGTAATAGGTGAAGTTAAATTTTCTAATTCTTCATTACTTATTCCATATTTTTCCATAGCTAAATACATTTTAACACTACTTAATGAACTAGTTATAATATTAGATTTCAAAGTATCTATATAACCATTACTAATAAGCTCTGATTTTATTATATCATCACTATAATTTATTACTAATATAATAGAGTCTTCATTATCTAATAAATCTATTAATTCATCTTTAGTTTTATCAGATAATATAAGTTCAATATTTTCATCTTCTATATCAGAATTATTTATTATATTTGAAAATATATCGTAAGAAACATGAGTATTATCTATAACATATATTTTTGTAGTGGAAGAAAAATCCCCACCAAAGAATTTAATAATATTATCAATATTTCCAACTCCGATTATTACAAGAGCTAAAAATATATTGGCTATTAAAAACCATTTAGTTTTTATTTTTCTTTTTAAACTTGTTCCCACTAAAAATTTAAACTTATTTTTCAAATGCTTCACCTACTTTTGATATAAATATTTCATTTAAACTTGCTTCTTCTACTTCAAATTTAGTTATATTGTTAAATTTAGAAATACATTCAAAAACACTTTGTGTTACTGAATCATCGCTAATTTTTATTTCGTATTCATCTGATTTTTTTATTACATCTATTACTCCAGCTATATTTTTAACTAAAGATACATCAATATCACCTTTTACAAATATATTTTTTTTCATATATTGTTTTTTTATTTCAGATAACTCTCCAGATAAAACAGACTTACCATTAACTAACACTACCAATTTTTTACAGAATAACTCAACATGTTCCATTCTATGTGATGAAAATATAATCATACTTCCACTTTTGGACATTTCTATTATTTCATTTTTAAAAAGTTCAACATTAAATGGATCAAGTCCAGAAAATGGTTCATCTAAAATAAGTAATTTAGGTTTATTAAGTATTGCTGTAATAAACTGAACCTTTTGCTGATTACCTTTAGATAACTCCTTAATTTTTTTATCTATATACTCTTCTATTTCAAATTTTTTAAGTAAGTAATTTAATCTTTCAATTATATCACTCTCTTTCATTCCTTTTAAAATTCCATAATATATAGCTTGTTCTTTAACAGTTAATTTAGTTAGTAAACTTCTTTCCTCTGTTAAAAAACCTATTTCATCAGTTATAGAATAATCTATTTTTTTACCATTCAAAGTGATAATTCCACTACTTGGTTCAAGAAGTCCCATAATCATTCTAAAAGTTGTTGTTTTACCTGCTCCATTTATGCCAAGAAGGCCAAATATTTCGCCTTCTTTTACTTCAAAAGATAAATTATCAACAGCTAAAAAATCCCCATAATATTTTACTACATTCTCTACTTTTAACATAAATTCTCCTTATTTTATTATAAATCTTATTATATCGTTATAAGTTATAGCAACCATTAATACCATAAGTAATATAAATCCTACCGAATGAATAGTATTTTCTACTTTTACTGAAACAGGTCTTTTTATTATCTTTTCAATAATTAAAAATAATAATCTACCACCATCAAATGCTGGAATTGGAAGTAAATTTATAAATCCAACATTTAAACTTAAATACCCTGTTAAATAAATTAAATTAACTATTCCCTCTTTAGCACTACTTCCTACAACTTTATATATTCCAATTGGACCAGATAAATTAGTTAGACTAAGTTTACCTGTAATTAAATAAAAAATTGTTACAAACATTTGATTAATTAAGCTTACAAATTTAGATATAGAATACTTAATAGCTTCTATAAAACCTTTTTTAGTATCATTATTTAAATTAAAACCATATGAATAAGTATCATCATCATTTTTTGTAGGCTTTATAGTAATATTTTCTAAAGAGCCATCTCTTAAAACAACTAATTCTAAATCATTCCCATAATTAATTTGGTATTCAATTAATAATCTATCTATAGTACTTACATTAACACCATTTATACGTTTAATTAAATCTCCAGATAATAATCCACTATTATATGCAGGAGTTTCAAATGCTACATTATTAACAAGTGGTAGATTATTAGGATTTCCATTAAATAAACCAAATATAAATAATAAAATTATAGCAAATATAAAATTAAACATTACACCAGCTATTATAGTTAAGAATCTTTCTAACCATGTCTTATTTTGTAATAATTTATCTTTTGGTATATCTTTATCTAATACACTTCCTTCACCTGCCATAGAACAAAATCCACCTATAGGAAATAACCTTATTCCATATTCCGTTTCATCATTTTTTCTTTTAAATTTAAATATTCTAGGTCCCATTCCGATACAAAACTCATAAACATGAATACCTGCTTTTTTAGCAAATATAAAATGTCCTAATTCATGAACAAATACAGTCAAACTTAATATAATTATAAAATATAAAAGTGTCATAACGCCTCCTTATTAAATTTATGAAAATAATATTTTATTACCACTACAATTATATTATAAATAATAAATTTATACAAGATTTTACGAAAATAAAAATAAAGTGAACAAGAATTGAATTGTACACTTTATTATATTATAAAATTTATCTTAAAACTGCACGAGCCGAGTAATTGATACGATCACGACCATAATTATTATAAAATGCAAAAACACCAGCATTAGAATCATGGCCATAGTAGTCACCACGTACAAGCCAAGGACCACTAGGGCTAACAAAATACGTATTGGAGTCTCCATACCACCCCTTAGTTTCAGTTATTGCATCTCCCATATGGTATCTTGTATAATCACTGTAACTTGTACCATATTTATATATATCATAATATCTACTTTCTGGAAATGCTACTCCAGTTGTCACAGTTTTATCATTTAAATTCTTACCAATAAATCCTGAATTGTATTGGGTGCTATATCCACTTACTGGAATATTGCTTCCTAAACTATCTTCCATCACTCCCATTACATATTCGTATGAACCACCACTCATATCATATATTCCACTTATATTTCCGGTTGTTGAAGCTAATACACCAGTAGTCGTATTATAAGTATTCTCACATCCACTATAAGAAGAACCATTTTCTTTTGTTGCTGCACATCCCGTTATATATGTACTACTATTATTTATCCTTACTTCTGTTAAGCCTTGACCATAAACTGAAGTTGTTAAATATGCTATTGCTCCCCATTCTATATTTTTTATCATACTTGTATCTCTTATAGTTCCATAATTTATCTTTTTGCTTACATTAAATAAACTACTTACATTTAAATTTCTTAAACTTGTTACATTTGGTTTTATTGTTGGTGTTGTAGTATTACCTGTTAGTTCAAACTTTCCTACCCATATTCCATCTAATTCATCATTTCCAAATGTAAATGCTGGATGTGTTAACCACTCAGTTTTAGCCGTTCCAAGCGATTTAGATGTTTCTTTACTTTCAAACTTTATATTTATCAACTGTTTACTTGTTGCATTTACCCCGTCATAGAATATTTGATATCTATATCTTGGTATCCATACATAGTATGCAAGTACATCAGTTTCTAAGATTTGTGTACCTTCTAAGGCATTATTATATTTATCTCTTACTGTATCACTTACTAATACTATATTTGCCCATTCTTTATTATTGTAGTTATACCAATTACTATTTGTATCTGCCTTTACAAATGCTTCTTTACCATAATCATATACTACTGGTATCATTCCACTACTTATGTTTGGAGTATTTGCTCCACTTGTATCAGCAGGCATTTGTACTTTTAAATTTCTTGTTATATTTGTTGTGTTTCCTGCTTCATCTGTTACTTTATATCCTACTAGATATGTTCCATGTTTTAATGTACTTGTATTATTTATTGTTTTTGTTATAGTATATATTCCACTATTATCACTTACACTTATATCATTTAGGTTATAACTTTCTCCTTCTGTTATTGTTATATCACTAGGTGTATCTGTTATAACTGGGGCTTCATTATCTATTTTAGTCTCTTCATATGTTGTATCATAATTATTATTTCCATCTTTTACTCTTGCATATATAGTCGTATTATTGGTTATTTCAATATCTATTTTACTATCACTTACTTTTGTATAGTTTTCTCCATCTAAACTATAATAATATTCAAAACTATAATTTTCATATACTGGATATTCTATTGTTATAACCTTATTCTTTGCATAATTTTCTGTATCTGCTTTTATTGTTGGTTTTAATAACTTCTCTGTTTTTAGTTTTGCTTGTACTATATATTCTGTATCTTCTTTTAAATCTTTAAATGTATAACTATTTTCTCTTGATTCTGTCCAGTTTTGGATTGTTAATCCTTCACTATTTGTTAGTTTATATTCATAACTATAAAAACTATCTTCAAAATCGGCATTTACTACTTCTACTTTTAAATAGTTTATTCCAATCTCTTTTAATGCTACTGTTATACTACCTGAACCAGTTTCTATACCACAGTTTCCTTTTACTACTACTACCTTACTATCTACTGTATTACCACAGTACTCTCCATCTGTTACGTTTACTGCTTCAAACATTCCTTCTTTTAAGTTTATTGTTCCACTTTTAAATTGTTTTCCTTGTAGTTTTAAATCTGTTACTGATAATTGTACTGTATTTGGATTTTCATAGTAATAATATTTTGCTGCATCTATTGCTCCATATACTGAATCTTTAAATGCTTCTTTTTTGGAATTTTCTATTACATTTAATACTACTGGTGTTGCAATTAAAGCTATTACTGCTAGTATTATTATTACTGCGAGTAACTCTATTAATGTAAATCCTTTTTTCATTCTATTACCTCATATTCTACACTTTCTACATTACTTAAATCTATAGTATCATTTACTATTAGTATTGTATCTTCTTTAGGTGATAGTTTTTTTATATATCCTAATGCTGTATATACTATATTACCTTCTTTATTTTTATATAGTATATTTACATATTTTTCTATTGTTTCTCTATCAGATTCATTTGTTACTCTTACTTTTAATGTACTTATTCCTTTATTATATTCTAGACTTATAAATTCTAGTTTTAATCCACTTATTTCTTTTTCTTCTTTTAATGTATCACTTGTTATATATTTTATTTCTTCAGTTTCATCTTTTTTAGTTTCTTCATTATTAGTTTTACCACATCCTGTTAGTGTTACTAATAATAAAAGTATTAATATTATCTTCTTCATAATTCCTCCTAGTATATTTTTTATTTTATCATATAATTTATTATTATACTTTAAATATCAAAATATACGTTTAAGAGTCATTATAATATCTATTTAAGCCCCCCCCCAGGGATACTATTTGCTACATTCATATTTACACCTCAAAATTTTTAAAATTTGCGAATTATTTTACCCACATATTATTTTTATCTATTAAAATAATATCATAATACTCACTATTTTTCAATTTAAAAAAAGAAAAAACTATCAAATGACATATAAAAAAAAACTATCAAATGATAGTCTTATAATTATATTAATTTAGTACCACAATTTGTACAAAATTTACCAGTTACTTTAGTTCCACATTCTGGACAAAATTTTGGAATATTAATTTCTTGTGTAGTCTCTAGTGAATCATTAGAAGTTTGATTTATATTTGCTTGAGTTACAGTTTCGGAAGTCATATTATTAACAGTATTCATTATATTATTTCCTTGCATTGTAGCCATATTCATTCCCATAAATCCCATCATAGCTCCATTTTCATTAGATGATGCATTTTTCATAGATTCAGCAGTTGCTGCAGCCATAGTACCTGCTAAGTTATTACTATATACCTGTCCCATACGAGAAGTTTCAGCTAGTTTAGAATCCATCTCTTGAACTATTTTTCTAGTTTCATCAGATACATTTATTCTTAAAGTTACATCTTCAACTATAATTCCATATTTAGCATGCCATTCTGAATCTAATATATTATTCATTTCATCAGTGATTTCTGATTTAAATCCTTGAATTCTATTAAATGAAATATTTTTAGATAACATAACATTAGAAATTGCTTCAGATATTTTTTGAGCAAATTTACTTTTTAACATATTATTTCCATTTGTTTTAAATATATCATCAAATGTTAATGTATCTTTAGGATTTGATCCAATTACATTATTTACTAAAATAACTGGATCATCTACTTTAATAGCATATTCACCATTATATGTAATTTCAACTGAATTATATACTGGATCATATATAATTTCTGGTTGGGAAGATCCATATGTATTACCTGGAATAGTTTTAATATTTACATAGTAAACTCTTTGATCTTTAGCAATCTCTCCACCATATGTAAATCTTTTACCAATAGTTTTAAATGTGTTAACAATTCCTTTACCTAATCCATCTGTAAATATTGAAGCCTCACTACTTGTATCCCAAGTATATGTTCCAGCAATTGATGTAAATTCTTTAATTTCACCATTATCAATAATCATCATTGCCATACCTTGTGGTACTTCAATAGTACTACCATTTGATATAACACCTTCACTATAGTTTGTATTGCCACTTCCATGTTTTACAATTCCTCTTTGAATAATTACATCATTATTTACTGTAGGACAAACTACAAATTCCTTAAATTGATCTCCAAATGTTGAAGAAGTTGAACTAATTAAACTTTTTATTAAACCCATATTATTTTCCTCCTAAATCTGTTTAATATTATTAAAAAACCAAGTTCTATCTACTAAATCCATATAAGTAGAGCCACAGTATGAACAAGTTCCATCCAAACTATTTACTAAAGCTCCACAATTTGGGCAATTAAGTCCCAAAGCTTTTACATTTAAATCTACTTTAGATTTATCTATTATATATATAAATTCAGTACTAATCCTATCTTGAATTTTTTTATAATTTTCATTATTTTTTTTGAATAAATATTCTAAAGATGTTTGAAATGTTATAGTTGCTATAGCATCAGTTTTAGAATAATTATTAAGTATAGTCTTATGTATTTTTATATTATCATAGTAATAGTTCTCATTTTCTTTTATATCATTAATCTTACTAACCGTTGCCAGGATGAAAAAGACCGTTTCTTGTAATTCTGCTGTACTCATATCTTTATTTTAGATTTTAGATTTTAAATTTTAGATTCCGGCCGCACGATTCCCGCCTTTTTTATTTTCAATTGATTTAAAAACATTTAAAATATTATTTTCGCCAATTGCTTTTAATTCATTAATATTTAAATTAGGAAAATCTTTTTTTAGATATGGAAGCGCTAAAGACTCCATTCCAAATAATGACTTGGGGGTATTTTCACTTTCTAATTCCTGTTTTTTAAATGAACCTATTATATCTTTAGAACCAAATAATTTTAAAGATAATTTTTCTATTTTAATTTTTACAATATAAAATACTATAAGTATAAAAATTATAAAAATCATTAATACTATTAAAAATCTCATTTAAATGACGTTATATCAGATAATACCCAATCATATTCTCCCGTTGTTATAACTGAATCACAATAATCGCATTGTCCTGATGATGTTATATTAGTTGGTGCTCCGCAATTTGGACAATTTGTTGTAGATTTTAAACTACCTTCTAATTTAGTTTTTACTCCACTTTTTCTTTTGAATGTTAAAATATATTTCATATACCAATCTCTATTAGGATCGCTTTCTAATACTTTTTTTGTGTTTTCATCTATTACATAATCTCGCATAATTGAATGAAGTTCTACTTTAAGTACATCAAAAGTACCATCAACATCAAAACTTCTAAGTACACATTTTTGAATTGATATTTTTTCTACTATATTTATTTTACCAGATTTTATATATTCATCTAATTGGCTTGAATGAACCTGAAAAAGTTCGTTAGATTCAAAAGGTCTTATAACTTTCCAATTTCTTTCACTCCAAGCATTTTGAATCTTAATAAATACTTCTTTAGCAAATGATATAAACATATCATAAGAAAAGTTTGGATCGGTTTTTCTTATTTCTTCTGAAACAGGTAAAGTATTATCAACAACATCAGAATACTTTATTTCTCTTTGTATTCTTGTTTCATTATTGATTTTATCAAGTTTACCAGTCTTCTTTAATCTATATAATATAATAGCTACTATAGCTAATATAATAATACCTGGAATTGGTCCAAACATCTCAAATAAAATATAAACTAATATACTATTATCAGATGAACTTGAATTTGAACTTGAATTTGAACTTGAATTTGTACTTGAACTTGTTTCACTTGAAGAAATATCATATCTATTGTTATTTCCAACATCTGCTAAAACAGGCATAAAAAATATATTACATATTAAAAAAATAAAACAAAATAAAGTAAATAGTTTTAGTATGTTTTTCCTCATATTACCTCCTTTTTAAAACTACCACTATTCTACTTAATTATACAATATTTTTATAACAATGTCATTAAAAAAAGAAAAAATATAGCCATTACTGACTATATTATTATTTACAAAATGGAACAAATCCCATGAATCTTGCTCTTTTAACTTGTTCAG
>ERZ859923.634-NODE-634-length-19107-cov-2.379750_pt1 | contig 19107 bp, 24 predicted proteins | sample MGYA00510116_ERZ859923 | MGnify/ENA primary metagenome ERZ859923 (study PRJEB30046, sample SAMN00715168) | human gut metagenome | study: EMG produced TPA metagenomics assembly of the A metagenome-wide association study of gut microbiota in type 2... | reverse complement strand
AATATAATTATAACATATATTTTTATTTTGTAAAACTATTTTTACATATTTCATATAATAATTTGGAGGGATTATATGAACTATTATCCATATATGATGAATATGCCACTAGCATACCAAACTGTTAAACCAAGTTTATTTAGTAATTTATTTAAAGGTTTTAATTTTGGTTCTATATTATCAGGAACCGGTAAAGTATTAAATGTAGCAAATCAAGCTATTCCATTAATAAAACAAGTAAAACCAGTAATTAATAATGCTAAAACAATGTTTAATGTAATGAACGAATTTAGAAAAGTAGATAATATTAGTACAAATACGCAAACTATAGAAAATAATAATTCTAATAACAATATTAATAACATTTCTAATAAAACTAATAAAACTAATAATTCTAATAACAATATTAATAACATTTCTAATAAAACTAATATAGATTCTAATATGAATACTAAAAAAAACAATTCTTTACCAACATTTTTTCAATAAAAAAATACGTTAAATACGTATTTTTTAGTTATCTAAATAATCCTTTAATTTGCGTGAACGAGATGGATGACGTAATTTTCTAAGTGCCTTTGCTTCTATTTGTCTAATACGCTCACGTGTTACGCCAAAAATTTGACCAACTTCCTCTAATGTTCTTGATTTACCATCTTCAAGACCAAATCTTAATCTTATAACTTTTTCTTCTCTTTCTGTTAAAGTAAGCAATATATCAGCGATTTCATCTTTAAGTAATTCATTAGTTGTATATTCTTCTGGACTCATATTATGTTCATCTTTAATAAAATCACCTAAATGTGAATCATCTTCTTCACCTATTGGAGTTTCTAAACTAACTGGTTCTTGACTTATTTTATATATTTCTCTTATTTTTTCTACAGAAGTATTCATTTTTTTAGCTAGTTCTTCTTCTGATGGTTCACGATTTAACTCTAGTGTTAACTGTCTTTGTACACGAGCTAGTTTATTAATAGTTTCAACCATGTGAACTGGAACTCTTATTGTTCTTGCTTGGTCAGCTCTAGTAATAGCTTGTCTAATCCACCATGTAGCATAAGTTGAAAATTTGTATCCTTTTGAAACATCAAATTTTTCTACAGCTTTCATAAGTCCGATATTTCCTTCTTGTATAAGATCTAGAAATAACATTCCACGTCCTACATATCTTTTTGCAATAGATACAACAAGTCTTAAATTAGCTTCTGCAAGTATAGTCTTAGCTTCTTCATCACCCTCTAGAATTCTATCCGCTAATTTTAATTCTTCTTCAGTACTAAGAAGTTTAATTTGACCAATTTCTTTTAAATACATTCTAACAGGATCATTTATAGTTAAATCCTTAGTTAGTGTTGAATCATCTAATAAATCAGTTCCACCGTCTTCTTCACTATCATCTTCTGATAATATCATAATATTATTTTCATTAAGTACATTATATAAATCATCTAATGAATCTGAATCTAATTCAAGTCCTTTTAATTTAGCAGCTAAATCTTCATAAGTAATAAATCCTTGTTTCTTACCTAATTTAACTAATTCTTCTTTTCTTTCATCAAAACTTTTTATTTCATTTATCATAAATTTCTCCTAATCCTCATTTTTAATTTTAATTACATCTATTATTTTTTGTCCTATTATAGCTTTTTCATTTAAATCAGTACACTTTTCAAGTTCAGAATTTAATCTATTGCACTGATCAGTTATATTTTTTTCCTTTATAACCTTTATAAAGTCTGATATTATATCACTATTATACTCTTCTGGCAACCTTTGAGATATAACAAGTCCTAAAGTACTACTTAATGACTCGTCCATATATGATGTAAAATCTGACATATTTATATAATTATATTCGTCTATAAAACATTTAATTTCATTATATAAACTTCTATACTCTTTAGTTGGAAAATATATTTTTTTATTTTCAAATATTTTCACGACTTCTTTATAGTTAAGCATATAATATAATAACCCTAACTCAGCTTTTTCATACATATCAGTTTTAACCGTATTAGTTATCATTTTAGGTTTTTCTATTTCTTTTGTAGTAATAAAACCTTTTAAATATTCTATAGATAAATCAGTATCATGACTTAATTTTTCAAGAGATACTTGCCTTAATATTTCATCATCTATCTTATTAATTTCAGCTATTGCCTCTTTTGCATAAGCTGCTTTATCAACAGTTTGAGTTAAATCTTTTTTATTTTTTAAAAAATTTAACTTAAAATCCATAACACTAATTGGATTGTTTATTTTATCTAAAAATCTATCTTTACCATATTTAAGCACATACTCATCCGGATCTAGATTTTCTTCTAATCTAACTACTTTAGGTATTATTCCAAATGATAATAATATATCACTACAAGCCATAGTAGCCTTAGCTCCAGCAGAATCACCGTCAAAACATATTATAATATTAGAAGCCAACTTTTTAATTAATAGTGCATGTTCTTTAGTAAAAGCAGTTCCAAGTGTTGCAACAACATTTTTAACTCCAACTGAATATGCTCTTATAACATCCATAAATCCTTCCATTATTATAACAGTATTTTTAATTCTACATTCGTTTTTGGCCCTATAATAATTATATAAAAATTCACCTTTTTTAAACAGTGGATGTTCTTTACTATTTATATACTTAGGTGCATCTATATTAGTATAAATTCTTCCAGAATATCCTATTACTTTATTACTTGTATCATGTAGTGGAAACATAATCCTGTCATAGAAAAAATCATGGAATCCCCTATCATCTTTAACAACTAAAGTACTTTCTATTAAATCTTTATCTTTAAAACCTTTTTTTAATAATATTTTAGATAGTGTATCATTACTTTTTATAGCTAGTCCAATTTCAAACTCTCTTATAAGTTCATCAGTAAAACCTCTTTTGTATAAATAATTTTTAGCATCGATTGCTAAAGATGTATTTATATTATTTAAATATAGTTTTTGACCTATTTCATATATGTCATAAATCTCTTTATTTTTAAGAGGTATCTTAGTTGGCGTTATATCTAGTTTAATTGATGCCTTATCAGCAACTATTTTAACCGCTTCTAAAAAAGATACATTTTCATAATTTTGTACAAATGAAAATACATTGCCACCAGTATGACAAGAAAAACATGAAAACATTTGCTTTTCTTCCGATACCGAAAGCGATGGATCAGCATCTTCATGAAATGGACATACACCAAAATAATTTTTTCCTCTTTTTGTAAGACTTATGTAACCCGAAATAATAGAAACTATATCAACACTATTTTTTATTTCATTTATTTTTTCAGCTGATAATGTCTTCATAAATATCTCCCTATTATTAATATACGAAAAAAAAATCAAAAATCCTTTTTTTTTGACATATTTTTTTAAAAAAGTTTAAAAAAACTAACTTTTAACAATATTTTAACCTTCATTATCACTAAATAACTTTAGAAAAATACTTTTTTATTATATCTACTACCTTTTATATTGTTATTTTTTATATAATCTTCTATTTCTTCTCTTTTAATAATACAGATTTCACAAATTTGGTTATCAATTCCATAACTTACATCTTTTATATATTCTATAAAAGGAAATCTATCATATAAATATATTACATCATTCATATATGATATATTCTTTTCATAAATATAACTTTTTTCATATTCTTTTTCTACCTGACTAATTAATTTAGTTAGATCTCCACAATCAAAATAATCATTATTTTTTCTTACAAGACCACCGTTATTATTGTATTTTACTTCAATACCCAAAAAATAATTAACATTATTAATTTTAATTCTTCTTTCTATAATCATATATATACCCCAACTTCTAAAATTTGCGAATTATTTTACCCACAAATTATTTTTATCTATTAAAATAATATCATAAATTATGTTATTTCTCAATCACATAAAAAGAAAAAACAAGAAAATTCTTGTCATAACTATAATTCTACTAAAATAACATCATCACCTATTGTTTTTATTTGTGACCATTTTATTTCTATTTCATCTTTTGAAGAAAACATAGAAAGTATAAATTTACTTTTTTCAACGACAATATTAACAATTTTACCATCGTCTACTATAACATCTATTATATTACCTACTAACTTACCATCAAGAGTTACAATATCTTTGCTTTGTAGTTCAGAAAGTCTCATACTACCACCTATATAATTTTATGTTTATCTTATTAATTTTTTAATACTTTCTAATCCATTTTTTTCAATTCTTGAAATTTGTGCCTGTGATATACCTATAGTTTCTGATAATTCTAGCTGTGTTATACCTTCAAAATACCTTTTATATATAATAAGTTTTTCTTTATCTTTTAAACTATTTATAGCATCATTTAACATTATTCTCATGTCTTCGCCTACTTTATTACTATCATCTTTAACTTGTTCTTCTAAATATATAGTATCACCACCATCATTAAAAATAGGTTCTTGCATACTCATAGGATCTTTTATAGCCTCAAATGCATTAACTATGGAAGATGCAGGAATATCTACGTATTCTGCTATTTCTTCTAATAATGGTTCCCTATTTAACGAATTAGTAAGTTCTTCTTTTGCCTTCATTGCTTTATACGCAATATCTTTCAAGCTTCTAGTAACTCTTATTCCTGTATTATCCCTTATATATCTTTTTATTTCCCCCATAATCATAGGTACCGCATATGTTGAAAATTTAACTTCTTGGGTTAAATCAAAATTATCAACTGCTTTAACTAAACCAACTGTTCCTACCTGAAATAAATCATCCATATTATCACATCTATTTGCATATCCTTTTAAAATAGATAAAACTAACTTTAAATTCCCTTTTATTAAATCTTCTCTTGCAAACGGATCACCTGATGCATATTTTTTAAATAATTCAGTCATCTCATCATTACTTAGTACTTTAATTTTTGAAGTATCAACTCCAGATATTTCTACTCTATATTTTGCCATTTAATCACCTATTTAGATTATGTATAAATTAATATTTTTTTATACAAAAAAATAGAAAATTAATTTCTATTTATTACACTATAGATATATTCCATACTTTTAGTTCCAACTATTCTTGATATTTCTTTATCATTATCATAAAGTATTATCACTGGAAGTTTTGTAATTATTCCATATTTTTTAATTTCTTCTTTATCTAAATCATAATCATATTCAATTTGATTAATAGAAGGAAAAGCTTCTTCTAATTGTTCAAATAATTTTTTAGATTCTACTAAGTCATATGAAGATATTTTAATTAATTTCATTAATAACCATATACTCCTTCTAGGCTATCATCATTAATTACAAATTCTTTAGTTTCTATAATTCTATAATTTTCCTTATCATCTCTTATAACAATTTTTTCTATTCCAGAATTTATAATCATTTTTTTGCATAACATACATGGCATAGCATTCTTAACATATTTAAAATCATCATATTCTAGTCCAACTAAATAAAGTGTAGATGATAGCATATCACGACGTGAAGAAGATATAATAGCATTTTGTTCAGCGTGAACACTTCTACACATTTCATATCTTTCGCCGCGAGGAATATTTAATCTTTTTCTCATACAATAACCCAAATCTGAACAATTTTTTCTTCCTCTTGGAGCGCCCACATATCCAGTTGATATAATTTCATCATTTTTAACAATTACTGCACCAAACAATCTTCTTAGACAAGTCCCTCTTTTAGCAACCGTCTCTGCAATATCTAAATAATAATTATTTTTATCTATTCTTTCCATTTAAAACACCTCTTAATTCATTTAAACATTCACTAAATTTTTCTATAAAATAATTAATTTCTTCCATTTTAGTTAAATAAGATAAGCTTATTCTTAAACTATATCTTGATAAAATTTGATCGTGAGTTAATTCAAAGACTGATGTACTTTCTAAACTAGTTGAACAAGCTGTTTTAGTTGAAATATATATATCAAATGCCTCAAGTGCATGAAGCATAGTTTCTGGTTTAACAGGATTAATACTTATATTTAAAATATGAGGAATACAAAATTCATTACTGTTTATTGTAATATCTAGTTTAGATAACTCTTTTTTTAAAATATTATTTAAATTAGATACATATTCATATCTTTTATCTAAAGATTCTAAACTAAGTCTAATAGCTTTAGAAAGTGAGGCAATAAGCCCTACACATGGCGTACCACTTCTATAAATAGTAGTTGATTTTCCTCCACTAATAAGTGGTGAAATATGAATATTTTCTTTTTTATATAATAAACCAATTCCATCAAGACCATATATTTTATGAGCTGAAAAACTTGCTAAATCAACATTTTTTAAATCAATTTTAACCTTTCCTAAAGCTTGTGTCATGTCAGTATGAAAAAAACATTTAGGATATTTTTTTAGTAACTTGCCAATTTCATCAATAGGCTCTAGTAGTCCAGTTTCACTATTAACCGTACATATACTAACTAATATTACATCATCATCCATTAATTTTTCTAAATCATTTAAGTCTACTATTCCACTATTTGTCTTAACATAATCTACTTTAAAACCTTCAAGTTCTAATTGTTTTAAAGGTCCATATATAGAAGAATGCTCAAGGCGAGTACTTATTATACGCTTCCCCCTATTTTTATATTCATAAGCAATCCCTTTAATTACTGTATTATTAGCTTCACTAGCGCCACTTGTATATATTATTTCATTTTCTTTAACATTAAGTAATTTAGCTATCTGTAGTGTTGATGCATTAATAACATTTTTAGCTTCTACACCTAGTTTATGTAAAGAATTAGGATTACCTATATATTTTTTAGTAACAAAATTAAATGTATTTAATACCTCATCATTTACTGGTGTGGTAGCTGAATAATCTAAATAAGTCATAAAATCACCACCTTAATTTTATCAAAATATAAATATATTGTAAATAAAAAAAAATAGGAAAATCCTATTTATTATTTTCTAATTTATCTAATACACTTTTAGTAACTTCGATTGCTTTTTCTCTAACAGAGGATGCTGCACTTTCAAGTACTGGTGTACCTTTTTCTATAGCATAATCTACTAATTCTTGTGCTTTATCTTGAATCTCGCGAGCTTTTTTCTTAGCAATTTTTAAAACTTTTTCTTTATCTAAATCTTCTAATTCAGCTTTGATTTCTTCAATTTTGCATTCTATATTTTCTTTTACTTCAGAAGCATCAACATCTTTTAATGAATCCATTAATTCTTTTATTTTTTCTTTTAATTCACTTCTTAGTTCACTACCTTTTTTAGGAGCAAATAACATTCCTAGTGATGCACCTAAAGCACCTCCTAATATAAAACTACCTATTTTTCTTTTTTTCATCTTTTTCACCTTTCCTTTTAGTTAATTTTGATATTCCATTACTTACAAAATAACTTACTTTATCACTAAACGTAGCTATAGAATCAGTAATGGAATCCACGATATCAAATACTCCATTTAACTTATTTACTTTTATATTAACATCTTCTACAACTGAATTTAAATTATTTAATGTTCTAATTAATTTAATCATGGCTATAGTTGATGTTATTACTAGTATAATCAAACACATATAAAGTATTACTAAAAATAAATCTTTAACATCTATCATTTTTCATCTTTCCCTTCGTACATTGAATCAATTAAATCAAATAGCTCACCTTTAGTATCTAATGTTTTAGTATTATCAAGTTCTTCTTCTACTATATTTATATCATCATCAGTTAAATCATCAAATAGATCTTTTTCTTTATCTTTAACCTCATCTTTAAATAACATTGATGATGAACCAAATAAAGTAGTTTCTATATCATCTTCTAATGAACCATATGCTTTTTTCCTTACCTCATCTATTGAATCAGCAGTGTAACTAGTTGTATGTTTTTTTGCTTGTATATCTTCCTTATTATAATTCTTATCTAAAACACCATACACTGGAGAAATAATAGGTGTTGGTTTAAACTTTTTCTCTTTTTCAGGTTTTTCTTTCATATAACTTGATTTTACTTCAACTTTTGGCTTTGCAGGTTTTTCTAATTCTTTAAAATACTCATCGTCAAAAAATATTGGAGCCTGAGGCTTTTCTTCAGTTTTAATTTCTTTATTTATATTGCTATCAGTAATATCATTTTTAACTTCTTCCCTGACAGGGGATGGAATTTCAACTTGTATAACCTCACTTTTTACAGGAACTTCTACCTCCTCAGTAAATAAATTTTTAACTTTATCAAATAATCCCATATTATTCCTCCTCACCATCTAGCTTTAAAAAGTCATCTGTTTGTTTTTTTGACTCAAACATATCATACTTTTCATCAGCTACCAAAAATGTATCATCAAGTACAGTTTTTATAACATTATTATTAAATTTAACCGTAGATAATATATATGAAGCATTAAGTACTATATCATTAATATCCTCTAAATTACATATTGCTTCAATTTTTGAATAATTATACCAAAACTCTATTAAATATTTTGAATTTTCTTTATTTATTTCCAAATAAGCTTTTTTAGAATCTATATTAAATATTTTTGAATAATAACTATCTGGATTTTCAGTATAAGTTACCTCTTTATTATAATAGTAACTTACTATATCAACATATAAATAATAATAAATTCCATCAGAATATAATGTATCATTATAATCACTTGTAGATATATAAGATACACCCCTTGGAATATAATATTTATAACCTTTTCCTATTTGATTATAAAGGTTATTTTCTTTTGATAAAACTATTGAAACTATATTATCAATACTAGATGTATCTATTCTAACTATAGAACATCCACTTACTAATAATAGGCATATAATTAATATGACTTTCTTCATGTTTCACCTACTCCATACTTATTATACCAAAAATAATATATTTTTGACAATAATTACCTGTCAAGTTTTTGTATAGCTACAAGTTTATGTATTTTCATCCCTTTAGCTACAAATTTAGCTTCATATTCTGTCTTAACATTATCTTTAACATCATTACTATATAAATCAAATGTAACAAATTTCAATATGTATCCATTTTCACTTAAGGAAACTAGTGAATATTCAAATAAATTTTCATTATCTGTTTTCATTTCTATTATAGCATCATTTTTAAATATAAATTTATATTTATCTAAAAATATAGAACTTGTTAATCTTCTTTTAGCATGTTTCTTCTTAGGCCATGGATCTGAAAAATTTAGATATATTTTACTAATTTCTTTATCAAATAAATCATTAATTTCACTTGCATCAATGTTAACTATTTTTAAATTTGGTATATTAAGATTTTCTAATTTTTTTACAGCATAAACTAAAACACTAGCATATTTTTCTATACCAATATAATTAATATCAGGATTTTTTAATGCTTTTTCTATTATAAAATTTCCCTTACCCATTCCTATTTCAATTTCAATAGGATTATCATTATTAAATAATTTACTAAAGTTACCCTTATATGAAATTGGATTTTTTATTAAGTAGGTACTTTCTAAAATAATACTAGAAGCACCTTTTATGTTTCTAAGTCTCATATAATCACCTATTTAATTATACACCAAAAATAAACTAATGCATATAATTAATTAGAAAAAGGAGGAATTAATTTGAAAAAAGATAGAAATTGTGGTGCATCAATGTACCCTGTTTACCCAGTTATGCAACAACCTCAAGTAATGCCTATTGGAATGGTATCAATACCACAACAACAAACTAACATGCAAAGTTATCCTAATTATCAAGGAAGTATTGAAACTCAAATAAATAATATGTCTAGACAACTTAGTAATCTAGAAAGAAGAGTTTCTACTTTAGAAGGATTAGTTGGTAATACAGGATATAACAATTCAAATTTTCAAATGATGTAAAACATATTTTGCCACTTTAAGGTGGCTTTTTTATTAAAAAAAATTCAGAAATATTTCTGAATTTTACATAAAAGCTATCTCTATTATATTAGATTTATTAATATTATTATATAATACTAAGCAAATTATAATAAGTACTATAGCAATAACTATTTTAATTATATTCTTTTTCATCAATCATTCCATCCGTATACTTTTATTAAACTTACATAAGGATATACATAAGCAGAAATAGGATAATTTTCTAAATCTACAGTATTAGAATTAACTAATACATCTATTACTTTCCCATCTTTTTTAACTGTATCAATTACAATTACAACATGTCTATTAGCAGCTTTAGTACCTACATCAATAGCATCACCTGCTTCTGCATAATATAAATTTTCATCAAGCGTAGCACATAGTCCATATCCAGTATTATTTTCTACGTAATATCTAAATCTAGGAACACTTGTCCATGTATAAACAAGGCCACTAGCTTCTTCAGCTTCATTGTAAGTTCCACTATAAGATTTCCATTGTTTAAATGAATCTGCAGAACCATAATGATCCATAGGAATACCACCAGCATATAAAACCTGTGAAACAAAATTTTGACAATTTGCTTCATAACTTATCCAATTACTATTTCTTTTGTTTACCCAAGATATAGCATAATTATATGCTTTAGTCCTATCATAAGAATGATCACAATTTTTAGGCGTTATACCTGTATTATTTAAATAATCATTATAATCTTTTTCTAAAGATTTTTCTTTATTTTTAACTATTTCCATGTAATCATCTTTAATTTTTGAAAGTTCACTAGAACCATTACCCTCATATTTATCAGTTACCATTACAAAGAAATCTTGACCCTTATCATACTTAGAAATTTTCCACTTTCCATCTACTTTAGTAAATGTAAAATCGTTTTCAATATCATATATTTTAGATTCAATATCTTTAATAAAATTAAACCTTAAGTAACTATTTTCTAATACTTTAACACTTACACTATTACCACTTTTATCTACATCAACTATATCAAGATCGTAATAAGCTGAATAAAGAGATAAATCATTTTTCTTTAATTTTCTTATATTTACAAGTAATGATATGGCTGTATTATTTATAAGGGCTTGTTCTTTATTAGAAAATAAATCACTCATATTGCTATCATATTCTTTTAATTCTTTCATTGATTTATAATATAAATCCATATATTCTATTATTTTTTCTTCAAGCTCTTTATCTAGTGAAACTGTATATGTAATATTTTTTAAATATGTAGTTTGATTAATATGTTTATCACCTTTTTCATGTGCTTCATCTTTATTTTTATTATCAGTTTCTACAGTTGAATTGTTTTTATTAGTAGTATCATCCCTTTTTAAAAACCAATTTAAAAATAATACAAAACAGACTATAAGTACTAGTACTAAAACCGCTTCAAAAACTCTTTTTTTATTTAACCTTCTTTTCATTCTTACTCCTTAAAAATACTAATTTACTCAATATATAATTAAGTATTATAACAATTATTTGTACGATTGTTTTAGATATCATATCATCTAGTTTAATTACACTTACTAATATAACCAATATTACATTTTCTATAATGAATGATAATATTCTCGATGATACAAAAGAAAATAATTCTTTTAATACTTTAGAACCCTTGGCATCACTTTTAAATACATATATTTTATTAGTTACATATGCAAATAAAACTGATATTATAAAGGATATTACACTACTTACTAAATAATATATATGAAATACTTTACTACATAAATAGTATGTTACTAAAGAAACTAAAGTAGTTAATACACCAAATATAACATAATTAATTATTTCATTATACTTTTTATACATTTTTAACATCTTCTTCAGTCTCCTTAATAATATAAACAGGTCTATTCTTAACTTCTAAATACATTTTAGCTAAATATTCACCCAATATTCCAAGACAAAATAGTTGTATTCCACTAACAAAAAATATAATACAAACTAAGCTTGGCCATCCTGATACAGGGTCTCCTATAATTAAAGTTTTAATTATTATAACTATAATCATTATAAAAGCAATTAAACAAAATAATAAACCAACAAATGAAGAGATTAAAAGTGGAATTGTAGAAAAACCTACTATACTTTCAATTGAATAAGAAAATAATTTAAAAAAATTCCATTTAGTAGTGCCTGCTACTCTTTCTTTATTTTCAAATGTTATCCATTTAGTATTAAAACCTACCCAAGAAAATATTCCTTTTGAATATCTATTATATTCTTTTAATGAAAGTATAGATAAAACCATTTGTCTAGTCATCAATCTAAAATCTCTTGCTCCGTCTACTATAGGTGTTTTAGATAATTTATTTATAATCTTATAATACCATTTAGTAAATAATTTTCTAAAAAACGAATAACCATTTCTAGATACACTACGAGTAGCTATACAATCATAAGTACCCTTTTTAATTTCATCATACATACTTATTAATAATGAAGGTGGATCTTGTAAATCTACATCCATCTGACAAACATACTTACCACGAGAATTTTCAAGTCCCGCTAAAATACCTGCTTCTTTACCAAAATTTCTTGAAAAAGATATATATCTAACCATTTTATCTTTTTTACTTAAATCTCTTAAAATAGATAATGTATTATCACTTGAACCATCATTAATAAATATTAGTTCAAAATCTACTTTCATTTTTTTTATTACTTTTTTTATTTCCTCATAAAATAAAGGAATAGAGTCTTCCTCATTATAACAAGGAATAATTACACTTATTTCTTTTTCCATACTATCACTCCATATACTAACACACTAATTAATGATATTATAACATATAAATTACTTTCTGTATAATCTAAAGTATATACACCACTACTTAAATTTGCTTCTATAAATCCATAATTGCTTTCTGATAATTTATATTTTTTACCATTTTCATCTTTTAAGGTATAGCCATAGTAATAAATACGAGGTAATTCTATGGTAGTTACAGAATTAGTATTTACCTTAAATTCTAATTTAGGAATACTATCACTTATTATTTCTATATCATCTATAGATTTATTTTCATAATGATCATAATTATCATATAATTTATTTGGAAAATATTCATGTTGAAAACCTTCACCACTCTTAAAATCTAAATTATCTATATCAATTACCTCATTTGAAAATGAATGCAATAAAGCTTGTGAAAGAAGTACTAGAATACCACATATTACATATGACATTACCTTTTGATCTTTAAATAAATTCATACAAAGTGGTGAAATTAAACTTACAGAAATACTTACAAAAGTTACAAATCTCCATGGAAATTGCATTATTCTAAAACATTTAGGAAATGTATCCCAAGGAAATAATTTACTACTTAAAATCATTGAAACAATTCCAAATATTAATATATATTTGTAAAATTTAGTATTATATTTTTTAAAATTAATTAATGATACTACTAACATAATAAGTGTTAGTACATCTATATAATATTTAACACTATTATCTTTTAAATTTACTAATAAATTAAAATATGTAAATATACTTAACCCATTTCCCCAAGTTCCTTGTACCATCACACCATCTTTAAAAACTCGGTAACTACCCATTATTTTTTGTTCTAATAAAGGTAGCCAATAAAATAAAGTAATTAATAATATAAAAAATGATGAAGTTAAAATTGGAATTATATTTTTAAATGTTTTTTTATAGTTAATAATTAAAAACACTATAATTATTAAAGTAAAATATAGACTAAGCACAGTATGAGATAATATAGATAAGCTATAGCCTGCTATAAATAATTTAAAAAATTTATTTTTATCATCCATAACAAATAATTCATATAAACCATTTATAATTAAAGGTAAAAATGAAAATAACATAACCTCACTTAAAGCATCTCTTATATAAATATTACATATATGATATGAATAAAGCATATATATAACACTTGATACTAAACCTATAGAATCACTTTTTGAAATCTTTTTAGATAAAAAATACATAGTAAGTCCTGATAATAATAGACTTATAAAATATGTTATCTTAATACTCAATAAGGGATTATCAATTATTAAGTTTATATAACTAGATATTAAATGAGCTAAAGGAGGATAAAATAATCCTGTTCCATATCCAAATGAAGTAATAGAAGGTGAAATTTTAGGTATTAAATATCCAGATTTTATACTTTCTGTATAACTAATTATTGTAGCTACATGAAATTTAGTATCATGCCCATTTGTATAATCACTAATAAACATAGGTATTAAAGTAATTAGTGCTACTATAGTAATTATTGCTATATTAGTAATTTTTTTCTTATTCATATCATTCACCTACCTAATTATACCATATTTTTTTAAAATGCATATAGTATATTAGGTGGTAAAATGGAAGATTATTTAAAAAAAGCATATTATATAGTCTTAGGAATATTAATACTAATATTTTTTACAGGTGATGAAGGTGAATTTTATAAAAATATTAATGAAATAAAAAATCCTAGTAGTTATCTAGTACTAGTAAATAAAAATAATAAATTAGATCAAAATTATATACCGAATGATTTAGAACTATTAGATTTAAAATATTCAAATAGTGGAAAATACTTAAGAAAAGATGCTAAAATAGCATTTGAAAAGTTAAGTAAAGATGCATATGCTAACGGATTCAGAATAGTTGCTATATCAGCTTATAGAGATTATGAATATCAAGATAAATTATTTAATAGTTATGTTTTAGAAAAAGGATTAGATTATGCATTAAAATGTTCTGCTAAACCTGGACATTCCGAACATCAAACAGGACTTAGTGTTGACGTTGAAGGTGAAAATTTTAATTATAATAAATTTGATGAAACTGAAAGTTTTAAGTGGATTAAAAAAAATGCTCATAAGTATGGATTTATATTAAGATATCCTAAAGGCAGCGAGGAAATAACTGGATTTAAATATGAACCTTGGCATTATAGATACGTTGGAATTAAAGCTGCAACATATATATATGAAAATAATATTACATTAGAAGAATATATCAAAAAAAAGTAATTTTACATTACTTTTTTATATACTTTACAAAATTGTGTATTATCAACTTCAACACTTTGTTTTTGATTCATACATTTAGATATGTATTCTTTTTCATATCCATCTTTTTTTAATTCTTCCATCTTATATTCTTTCATTTTTCTACTTATATAATTTAAAAAATCCTTATCTATATTCTTTCTCATAAAACCACCAAGATTACATTTTACTACAGATTTTTTATTTGTCAATTACAAATTTATTAATTAATGATATAATTAAATAGGTGATACGATGAAATATTTAAAAAATAACAAATATACGATACTTACTATAGTATTATTATCATGTTTAATGTTTTATTTTATAGGGCAAAAACAAGGATTCCATGAAGATGAGATATTCTCATACGGTTCTAGTAATTATAAATATGATAATGTATATAGATCATTTGGTGACATGGAAGCTAGAAATGATATTTTATATAATAAAGTACTTACTGGAAATATAAAAAATAGAATAGATAATGCAGTTAAATATTTAAAAAATCCAGATAGTTTTCCTAAGGATAACCAGTTATCTTTAGAAATGCCTATATTTAAAACTAAAGATAAAGCATTAGAGTATGTGAGTATACAAAAATATGATATATTTAATTATTTTTCAGTATATTATAATCAAGCTCTAGATGTACATCCCCCACTATTTTATTTTTTAGTGCACTTTATATCGACATTCTTTTATAACAGCTTTTCTAAATATATTATATTTACTTTAAATTTAATATTCTTTATTGGAACACTTATTTTAATAGATAAAATTATGAATTCTTTAAATCATAAAGAATTATCAATTCCAACTATGATAATCTACGGTGCATCTATGGGATGTATAAGTACTGTAATGTTTCAAAGAATGTATATGATGTTAACATTTTTTAGTATATTATATCTATATAATACATTAAAATTTATTAAAAATGATTTTAATATCAGTAATAAAAAACTATGGACTTTAAATATTATACTTGGATTTTTAACTCAATATTATTTCTGTATTTATATTGTATTAGTTTTTATATTAGTGTCAATATATTTATTTATAAACAAAAAATATAAAGAATGGTTTAATTATTTTAAAATACATTTAATTGGAGCCTTAATAGGTATTGTATTTTATCCATTTAGTATTGAGGATATATTTTTCTCTTACCGTGGTATCGGAAGTAGTGAAGCACATACACTAACATTTATACAAAGTTTTAAATATTATATATGCCAAATATTAAAATTATTTAGTTTAAACAATATAATTACTTACCTATTTATAATTTTTATAGTTTACTTAATTTATAAAATAATATCTAAACAAATTCCTAAAGTAAATAAAAATAACGTTTTAATACTTTTATTATTATTTATACCAACTATATTTTTTATATTAGTAATATCTAAAATAGCGCCTTTTTTAGGAGAAAATTACACATCTAGATATATAATGTTATTATTCCCTATTATAGCAATCACAATGTTTTACTTATTAACTTTTATAACAGATAAACATTTATTTATAATTACATTAATTATAAGTATCTTATTATCAACTAATGGATTAATAAATACAACACCTACATATTTATATAAAGATTATGCTAAAGCTATTAATTTAGCTAATAATTATAGTGATGATTATTTCGTTTATGTATATGATAATTATTTTACACATCTAAACTCTATACAAGAATTTATGATATATAAAGAACATATTATATTAAATCATAATATTCATGATTTTAAGTTACTAGATAATGAGAAATTAAATGATTCTAATGAGTTCATATTATGTATAAAAAGTTGGCTTAATCAAGAGGAAATATTAGAAAAAGTTTTAGAAGGCTCTGGATATAATAAATATGAAAAATTATTAGAACTTAATAGTGACGTTGAATCAGTATATTATAAAATAACAAAAGGAAATTAATTATTTAAAAAGCAAGTAGATTTTTATCTATTTGTTTTTTTAATTAAATTTTTCTAAATTACTTAGTTATTATTATAAACTCATTAATTTGCTAATTACTCTCTACATATAGTAATACTAGGAAGTGAAAATATGGAAATCATAAATAATAAAAAAATTGCTGTATCTACCAGTGAAGAATTAAAAAATGCTTTAGAAAACGATAATGGATATGAATTTATATATTTAATGGATAATATTACTTTAGATAGTGGAATTAAAATAAATGAAAATAAAGAAAAAGTAGTAATAGATGGTACTTATAATGGTAATAGATATACTCTAACTGGTATGAGTAGTACTGATGCAGTAGATACTATAGTAGCAGTTTCTACTAATAAAGAAATTATAGTAAGAAATATAAATATTAGTTATGAAAATACTTACGGTGTTATCTATGTACCTTTAGATCTTAATTACATTGGACTTTTAACTGTTTATAACAATATTAATTTTAATGGTACAAGACTTGCTTACAATCCATACGGGAATGTTAAAATAATAGATAGTAATATAGTAATTGAAGAAACTAATGGAATTGCTTCTTTAGAAACATGCGTAGGTAATTATGTTATTATAGGTGGCAAAACTACAATAACTAGTAGTAGTGCTAATAGTTGTTTATTTTACTTTAGGAATAATTTAACTCCATCTATTGTTTTCTTATGTCAAAGTGATGTTAGCCTTTCAACAAACACTAGAGAATTTATGACAGGAACTAACAAATTAAATTTCACTATACTTCATGATACAAAAGTACATATCATAACAGCAAATGGACTTGGTCCTAATCCAGTATATGGAACTAATAATGTTTTAATTGATGAAAGAGCAACACTTATTTTTATACAAAAAAGTCATCAAAGAGTTCCAGTATGGTCTACATATGGTAATTTTACAATGAAAAAAGATTCTAATTTAGAATTAATAAATTCATACGAAAATACACCAGCAGATAATTATAACATTCATTTTAAAGGAAGTAATTGTAAATTTATTTTAGATAATCCTAATTCAGTTGTAATGTATAGTAAAAATGCTAGTGTTTTATATACAAACAATACTCTAGAATATAAAATTAAATGTAAAAGAATTAATTTATGGAATAATTCAAAAACTTTAACTAGTGCTGGAGATATTAATGATTTACCAGAATATTCTTGGTATAAAGATGATGATTTATTAGAAATTAATGGTAATATAGATGCGACTACAACAACAATTACAAGTCATAATCTAACAGAAGAGGAATTAAATAAATTACCAGATTTAAATAACTTTATTTTTCAATCTAAAAAACAATTTTCCTTAGGAAATAATATCATAAATGTTCACCCAATTGATAATAGTAAAAATAAAATAAGTGGTCATACTACTGATATGGCAGATGTATTAATTAAATATAATAATACCATAGAAATAGTAAAAGCTGATGATGATGGATATTTTGAGTATAATATTACAGATGCTATAACAGATAATACAAAAATAGAACTTACTTCAAATGTTGCTAGTAGTTTTATTTATGGTTCTAGAACAATAACTTCTCCTTATGATGGTGAACTATCACTTATAGATGCAGTAAAAACATTTACTTTTTCTAAAGTACCAATTTCTCTAGATCCAATGATTTTTGGAAAAAATGAAAGTATATCATTAAAAATAGTAGATAGCAGAGTAAATAGTTCAGAATGGAAAATTTATGCCTATATTGAAAATCCTTTAACTAGTCAAGGTGGTTATACTTTAAAAAATGCTTTAGTATTTAAAAAACTTGATAATGAAGTAGTTATTTTAAATGAAAGTCCAACTTTAATATTTACTGGTACTAATAATGATGGAAATGCCAAGATGACATTGATTACTTGGTCTAAAGAAAAAGGACCACTTTTAGATTTAACTAACTCTGCATTAGAGGCAAATGAAGAATATTTTGCTGAGGTAATTTTTGTATTAGAAGAATAATATTTCAAATATATAATTTAGAAAAATTTTTATTTTCTGTAATAATTTGATTCATGACTTTGCTCCCTAACCTTTTAAATTAATAAAATTTTTTATATAAAATTAAAAATTATATGCTATAATATTTAATACGAAAGAGGTTTAAATATGACGGATGAAGAATTTAAAAAAAGCAAAAATGAATTAGATAAATTAAAAATAAAAAAAGAACAAAT
>ERZ859923.630-NODE-630-length-19286-cov-2.067391_pt1 | contig 19286 bp, 19 predicted proteins | sample MGYA00510116_ERZ859923 | MGnify/ENA primary metagenome ERZ859923 (study PRJEB30046, sample SAMN00715168) | human gut metagenome | study: EMG produced TPA metagenomics assembly of the A metagenome-wide association study of gut microbiota in type 2... | reverse complement strand
GACGGCACCAGCAGCAAACGGCTCAACAAACGAAGCCATACACTGTCAAAATGTAAAAACATAAACAGTACGATACTGATCAACATAACAATAAAGAGGAAACTGGTTCCACAACGCTTGTGATATCTGGAATGCTTACGCACATTCAATACCGTCAGATCATCACCATTTTCCACGCAATTGATCGCCTTGTGTTCTGCACCATGATACATGAATACCCGGTTAATATCCTGCATAAAGGAAATGACATACACATAACCGATAAACAGCCCCAGTCGGATCAGTCCCTCGATCAGTGCTAATACAGCCTGCGATCGAATATGATCTTTTAGCAGCAAAGATAATCCAAACGGAAGTGCAACAAACACCGCCAGCGCCAGTACAATAGACAGCATTACTGTCATCGCCATCTCCAGCTGTTCACGTTTTTCTGCTTTCTTCGTCAATGATGCTGAATTTTCTGCTTCGGAGCCTTCTTTTTTTTGTTTCTCGCCACTCTTCTCATCCGTACGATCTGCCTTGTTCCCATCCGCAGCTGAAGCTTCCTGCGCTTCTTCCTCTTCGTAAAAGCTGGCAGAATATGTCAATGTCTTCATTCCTAACACCAAAGAGTCCACAAATGCAACAACACCTCGGATCAATGGAAGTCTGAAAAACAGCTTGCGGTCCCCTTCACTTGTGCAGGTATCTACCTTTATATCAATCTCTCCATCGGGTTTGCGTACTGCTACTGCATACTTGGACTTATTGCGCATCATTACGCCTTCTAATACTGCCTGTCCACCTATTCCTGATGATTTCATTTTTATAACCATGCCCTTCCACGCATCTGTTTTATTCTACAACAGATACAATTTTCACACTGCGGATCTGTTTCATTCTGCAACAGATCCAATTTTTACACCACAAATTTACTTCACTTTCTCTCCATTTGTGTATAACACAAACGGTCACAGCACTTGTTAAGCACAAATACTGTGACCGTTCATAAGGTCGGACGCACTCCGACCATTTATTTTGCTAGTTTGCCTGAATACCATAACGGCGATTGAACTTATCAATGGCACCACGAGCTTTGACAGCCTTCTGCTGACCTGTATAGAATGAATGACATTTGGAGCAGATTTCTACGTGGATTTCCTCCTTAGTAGAACCAGTCACAAACTCATTTCCACAGTTGCATACAACCTTTGCCTGATAGTAGTTTGGATGAATTCCTTCTCTCATCGCTTTATCCTCCATTTCCATTCCGCCGCTTCTCAGCAGTCGGTTACTATTGCGAAGAAAACTTTGAAAAAAGCCTTCTCGATTCTCATTTTTACACAACTTCTTCAGTATAGCATAGTCAAAAGCGGATTGCAAGCACTTTTATACAATTTTTGTCTTGCGAATCGTTTGGATAAATTCCTGATTACTCTTAGTACGACGGAACATTTCAATGATCCGTTCAACAGCCTCTTCGGATTTCATTCCGGTAAGTGCTTTACGCATCAGGAAATTAGCTTCCATCTCCTCCTGTGTCAGAAGAAGATCATCTCTGCGCGTACTGGAACGAGGAAGATCGATCGCCGGGAATACACGCTTCTCGGAAAGCTTGCGGTCAAGAACAAGCTCCATATTACCGGTTCCCTTAAATTCCTCAAATACAACATCGTCCATCTTACTTCCGGTATCCACAAGTGCAGTTGCAAGGATTGTCAAACTTCCGCCCTCACGCATATTGCGTGCTGCACCAAAGAAACGTTTTGGCATATGCAGCGCCGCCGGGTCAAGACCACCGGAAAGGGTACGTCCGCTCGGTGTTACAGTCAGGTTGTAAGCTCTTGCCAGACGTGTAATACTGTCTAACAGAATCATTACATCCTCGCCGCTTTCCACAAGGCGTTTTGCATGCTCAATTACCATTTCCGATACACGTTTGTGATTTTCCGGTAATTCATCAAATGTAGAATAAATGACTTCTACCTGTTCGCCCTCAATCGACTCTTTAATATCCGTAACTTCCTCCGGTCTCTCATCAATCAGAAGAACAATCAGTTTCATTTTGGGATAGTTTGTCGTAACTGCTTTCGCAACCTGTTTTAACAAGGTTGTCTTTCCGGTTTTTGGCTGGGAAACAATCATACCACGCTGCCCCTTACCAATCGGTGCAATCAAATCGAGCATACGCATCGATACTCCTGCTCCCGGTGTTTCTAAATGAATCCTGTTATTCGGAAAAATTGGTGTCAAATCCTCAAACTTTTTACGATTATACAAATAGGTCGGTGAATATCCATTTACTTTTGTCATATACAACAGTGCACTGAACTTTTCACTCTGGTTTCTCGTTTTTAAATTCCCCTCAATAATGTCACCGGTACGCAGTCCAAAACGACGAATAAACTGTGGTGCTACATATACATCATCTTCACCCGGAAGGAAATTATCACAGCGGATAAATCCATAATTTTCCGGCATAATCTCCAAAATACCATTTTTCGTAATACCACTGTCTAATTCTTTCAATTCAGACGGATGTACCTCCGTAATTTGACGATCTTTAACAATCGAAATCAGCCCATCGCTTCCATCATGATACTTCTGTGGACGATTATTGTAATAATAGTTCGACTGTGACACACGTTCATGCTGCTGCGGTCTCTCGGAGTGATAAGTTCTTTCATGCGAATTATATGTTCTCTCACTGTGTGAATCATTTCTTCTATCATTTCTATCACTGTATGAGTCATTTCTTCTATCGCTATAGGAATCATTTTTTCGTTCGTAGCCACTATTATAGCTATTATTGTTATAACCGCTGTTATAGTTACTGTTACTGCCATAATTATTATTGCTGCTATAGTTATTATTGCTGTAATTGTTATTGCTGTAATTGTTATTGCTGTAGTTATTATTGCTGTAGTTATTGTTGCTGTAATTATTGTTCCGCTCATAACTATTGCTGCCATAGTTATTGTTATAACTGTTATAACCGTTGTTGTTATAGCCGCCGTTATAATTATTGCTGTAACCGCCGTTGCCGTAACCATTTTCATTGCGACGCATCGGACGACGTTCGTATCTGTCCTGACGGTCATTCCGTTCCATGCGGTCTTGTCTTACCGGTCTTGTCTGACGTTCCATCGGTGCTCTCTGGGAAACCGGCTTTCTCTCCATCGTTCTCTCCGGCATAACCTCCGGCTCTCTTTTCGTTTCCTCGGAAACTTCCATCAACCGCTGAATCAACTCCGGCTTACGCAATGCCGTGATTCCTTTCAAACCTTTTTCTTTTGCAATCTCGCGCAATTCAACTAATGTTTTTTTTGAAAAATCCATACATTACTTCCTTTCTAATGCTGATACATCTCTCAACCACTCTTAACTAATCCAATCTCATAATTAGGAAATCAAACTCAAACGCCCGAATTTCAGATAATCGAATTTCAAATGATTCTTTACGATAATTCTAAAACCTTATTATAACGAATAAGAAAAGGTTCGTCAAGTAGTGTTTGGGCTAAATTGCACGCTTTTTAAAATTCAATTTTATTTTTTTTCATCAAATCTCTCGCCGTATCCAAAGAATCAACACCGGTTCTGTTTTTAATCGGTGCAAATTCGCGTTCTCTCTCAACCTCAAAAGATAAACAATTGTCCATCATTCGAATCATATCCAGAACAAGAAGTTCAAATTTGTAACCGTTTGGCTCCTCCGGTTTCATCATCTGCCCATCTTCTGCCATATATGGAATCTTTTTCTCCACTACATGAGTCGGCATATATTCATTCATAATCTTTGTCAGCGTTTTTACATTAAACAGATAGTTCAAAATAACACCATAGTTGTATAACAGTCGTCCATTTTCATCTTTGGAATGAATCATTTCATCAGTCATTTCATAATACTCTACAATCGATGGTTTTCCATCCTCTAAACAGAGAACTCCTACTTTTTCATTTGGGTCTGCCTTTGCCACTACCTTTGATCCGCACACACAGCCTGCCTCAATCGTTGCACCAACGAATACTGGGTCAGCCATCTTCTGAAGTACATTATCCACAGAAAACACGTTCAGCCATTCCACGCCAAGTTCATCGATTTTATCCAAAAGACCTGCTTTTGCCAAGGACGAGAACCAACCGCCATTTCCATTTGGTGAAGTTGAAAGTTTTGCTTTACCTTCCATATAAATCTTTCCGTCATAGCTTACTGACGGTGCCATTTCCTGAACAAAAAAGAATACATAATCTTTGTTATAGCCAAAATAATCGTGTTCTTTGAAAAACTGTGTCGTATCGTCATTGTTCTTTTCACTTGTCATGATAAATAACGGAATCCATGCATTCGCTTTTCCTTTCACCTGCATCAAATTATGTATTAACTGTTCAAACAGATATAATTCTTTTGTCACACCAACATTTAACATTCCTTTTGGCTTATCCAGACCAAGTCTTGTTCCCTGTCCGCCTGCCAAAAGAACCGCACCCACTTTGCAGTCATAAATTGCCTGCAGTCCGATTTCTTCATAATGCTCTCTCTTTGCCGCAATCTCCTCTAAAGTCACAGCGCCAAGTGGCTCTAATTTTCCTTTTGGTATCTCTTTTACACCGCCCTCAATCAAATTAAGAAGTGATAAATCCAAATCTTCAATCTGTTTCAACAGTGACTTTTTCTCCTCTTCTCCCAATTCCTCAAAATATTGTAATAAATGTTCCTGACCAACAGGCATTAATTTCTGCTTTGCTTCTTCGTAAGTCATCCTTTTTTCTCCTTTCCTTAGCGCCATGGCGCCATCCTATCCTCATTGTACCATTTTCCATAAAAAGTACAAGAGAAACTTATTGTGTTTGCCCTTGAAAAATGATATGATTATTGTTATATGTTTATTGGATTTGTACAAGATAGAATGGAGGATATTATGACACAGAGTGAAAAAGCGTTAAAGCTGCATGAAGAATGGAATGGAAAAATTACAACCACACCAAAGTGTGAGGTAAAATCAAGAGAAGATCTTGCCATTGCCTACACACCGGGTGTTGCAGAACCATGTAAAGTAATTGCAGCGAACAAGGAAGAAGCTTACCGCTATACCATCAAGTCAAATACGGTTGCCGTTGTTTCCGACGGGAGTGCCGTTTTGGGCCTCGGTAACATCGGCGCAGAAGCCGCTATGCCGGTTATGGAAGGAAAAGCTGTTTTATTCAAAGAATTTGGCGGGGTCAATGCTTTCCCAATCTGTTTAGATACACAGGATACCGAAGAAATTATCAAAACCGTAGTCAATATTGCCCCTGCTTTTGGCGGCATTAACTTGGAAGATATTTCCGCACCACGTTGTTTTGAAATCGAAACGCGCTTAAAAGAATTACTTGACATCCCGGTTTTCCACGACGACCAGCACGGAACAGCCATCGTAGTTCTCTCGGGAATCATCAATGCATTAAAAGTAGTGAACAAAGAAAAAGAAAACTGTAAAGTCATTGTAAACGGTGCCGGTTCTGCAGGAATCGCTATCACAAAACTTTTACTCCGCTATGGTTTTAAGGATGTAACACTCTGCGATAAATCTGGTATTTTAAGTAAAAACAGTAAGGACTTAAACTGGATGCAGAAAGAAATGATGGAAGTTACCAATTTGTCCGGCAAAGAGGGAAGTCTTGCTGATGCCTTTGTTGACGCTGACATTTTCGTAGGCGTTTCCGCTCCGGGAATCGTAACAGAGGAAATGGTTGCCTCAATGAACCGCGACGGTATTTTGTTTGCCATGGCAAATCCGGTACCGGAAATCATGCCTGACCTTGCAAAAAAGGCCGGTGCAAAAGTGGTTGGAACCGGACGTTCCGATTTCCCAAATCAGGTCAACAATGTAGTAGCTTTCCCCGGTATTTTCAAAGGTGCCCTAGAGGGACGTGCCACACAGATTACCGAAGAAATGAAATTAGCAGCCGCTCTTGCTATCGCATCTTTAGTACCGGAAGATGAGTTAAATGAAGATAACATTATGCCGGAAGCTTTTGATCCACGCGTTGCAGATGTTGTAAGTGCTGCCGTAAAAGCACATATTGCTGATTAATCATGGAAAAATGGGGCGATAAACCGTACCACTCTCTGGATTACGAGAACAAAAAACGTTTTGGTGAAAAAGTATATAAAATTTCTCTGGCTGGTGGAACCACCTGCCCAAACCGCGATGGCACACTTGGTACAAGAGGCTGTTGTTTTTGCAGTGGCAGCGGTTCCGGTGATTTTGCCGCCACCAAAGGAAGCATTACCGAACAGATCGAAGAAGCCATTGCCCGTGTTTCCCGTTACAAAAACGCAGGGCATCATTTTACCGCTTACTTCCAATCTTTCACCGCTACATACGCACCGGTTGAAACTTTGCGGGCGGCTTGGGAAGAAGCAATGACACATGAATCCGTTGTCACGCTTGCAATTGCAACGAGACCGGACTGTTTAGGAGACGATGTTCTCTCGCTGTTAGCCGACTGCTGTAGAAAAATGCCAGTGACCGTTGAACTCGGTTTACAAACCATTCATCCGGACACCATCCGCTACATCCGGCGGGGTTATCCAAACTCCGTATACGAAACAGCAGCAAAAAACCTGCAAAATATCGGTGTGAATGTTGTAACTCACGTGATTGCCGGTCTGCCCGGTGAAACAAAAGAAAACTTTCTCGATACGGTAAGATATGTTGCTGATATAGGAAGTGACGGTATTAAACTCCAGCTTTTGCATGTACTGAAAGGAACCGACTTAGCGTTGGATTATGAAAATAAAATGTTCCGGACACTGACTCCGGATGAGTATTTAGACTACATTGCCGAAGCACTTTCGATTCTTCCACCGGATATGGTGATACACCGTGTGACCGGTGACGGACCAAAGGACTTATTAATTGCTCCTCTGTGGAGTGCCAACAAGCGAATGGTTCTAAACTCCCTTCAAAAAAAAATGAAGCAGGAACATATTTTTCAGGGAAAATTCTATCACGGGAAATAAGGAGGGATTTGCTATGCCAAATGGCTCAATTACCATTTATAAACTAATTATTTTATATACACTAAGTAAAGTAGATTCTCCACTGCCGCCCGGCGTGATTTCCGATTACATCACAGACCGCGGCTACACAAATTATTTTAATTTACAAAATGCCTTTGGGGAATTGTTAGAAGCGGATTTAATCAAAGAGGACAGCACCTATCATTTAACGTACTACACGCTGACCGAAGCAGGTGCCGAAACATTAGAGTTGTTTGGTGCTCCTTTATCAAGAGAAATTCGGGACGAAATCAATCATTACTTAGAAGAACACAAATTTGAAATCATTGATGATACATCTTTAGTGAGTGACTACCATGCGACAAACGATGGCACCTATCTCGCCACCTGTATACTGCGCGACGGCAATCATGTTCTCATGCAGCTGTCTTTGGACGTTGCCACGGAAACAGATGCTATCAAAGTATGCGAAAACTGGCAGTCGAAAAGTGATATCCTCTATCAGACTGCCATGCAAAATCTTCTTTCTTAAACTTGTATGAGGGAGTGCCGCATCAACCGACGCCGGTGCTCCCCATTTCTAAATATTTCAAATAAGCACCATATGTCATTGTAACCGCATTATCGCCGGTTCCAACTGCCACCGTAACTTTTTCAAAATCTGAAGCCGTCGCTTTTACTGCAGTCGTATCAGTCGATTGAGACGTTGTTTTCTTCTCTTCTACACCAGTAGAAGCACCACTTCCCTCATATGCATCGGAAGTAGTCGAAACCTTGCGGTTCGGAACAGTAACGCCTTCCTGCATAAATTTCTTTATCTTTTTCACGTAATTTATCGTCTCTTTATACGGTGGCACACCGCCGTACTTTTTCACCGCACCGCTGCCGGCGTTATATGCCGCTGCCGCCAATGTGTAATCACCGTTAAATTTCTTCAAATGCGCTTTCAGAAGTTTTGCCGCTCCCATAATATTCTGCTCGGCATCAAACGGGTCCTTAATTCCTAACCCCTTCTGTTCTTCCGGCATCACCTGCATAATTCCCTGTGCCCCGGCAGAGGAAACACACTTTGTGTTAAAATCTGATTCAGCCTTTGCCACGGCAACTAAGAAATCATAGGAAATATCATATTTTTCTGCCGCACGCTCAAAGATACTTTTTAACGTCGTGCTTCCCGTACTCTCAGAAGTATCATTCGACGTTTTGCTTGTCTTTGATGCTGACGATGTTTTTTCTGTGGTCTTTGCTGTCGTCTTTTTCACCGACGCACTTTTTGAGTTTTCCTCAGAAGCCGCAGCATACAACGCATTTTCCTTTTCTAACACTTTCTGAAACGGAGTAATGGATGTCTTTGTATGCGAAGCGGACAGCGATACACTTGCTGCCTGATTAGTTCGATTTGTAATATCCTGAACATACATCGCCGACATCTTATTTCTCCTTTCACAAAAATCTCCAAACTTAATTTCATTATACCGAAAACTGTTTTAAAAAGCAAGACAAGCCTAGCGGTATTTTTCCAAAAATTCATCCATCTTCTTCATAGATTCTGTAAGAACGGACACCTCCGGCAGATAGACAATACGGAAATGATCCGGATTTGCCCAGTTAAATCCGCCGCCATGTACCAAAAGCACATGTTTTTCACGCAGAAAGTCTAACACAAACTGCTCATCATTTTGAATTCCAAAACGCTTTGCATCAATGCGTGGGAAGATATAAAAGGCCGCTTCCGGATGAACAACGGACAAGCCATCCACACCATCAATCGCCTCACAGATGCATTTTCGCTGCTCATACAATCTGCCGCCCGGTAATAAAAGCGGGTCAACATCCGGTCTGTTTTTCAGTGCCGGTGCCACCACGTGCTGTGCTAACACGTTGGCACACAAACGCATGGACGAAAGCATGTTAATTCCTTCTATGTACCCTTTGCCCTTTGACAAGTCTCCGCTAAGCACCATCCAGCCGCTGCGAAATCCCGCTATGCGGTCTGATTTGGAAAGTCCGTTAAACGTTACTACAAACAAATCCGGTGCCAAAGATGCAATCGATGTATGCGTTTTGCCATCAAAAACAAGTCTGTCATAAATCTCATCCGCAAATAAAATCAATTCATAGCGTCTTGCCAGCTCTACAATCTGCTCTAACACTTCTTTTGGATACAAAGCACCTGTCGGGTTATTCGGGTTAATAATGACAATTCCCTTTGTTCTGGAATTGATTTTTTTCTCCATATCCGCAATATCCGGATACCAGTTGGATTTCTCATCACAAATATAATGAACCGGCGTTCCTCCCGCCAATTTTGCCGCAGCTGTCCACAATGGGTAATCCGGTGCCGGAATCAAAATTTCATCACCATCATTTAACAAGCCCTGCATCGCAAGGGAAATCATTTCACTGACCCCGTTTCCGATGTAAATGTGGTTCATCTGCAAATTCGGCAGTCCCTTTGACCGGTGATAATCTAAAATCGCCTCACGTGCCTCAACAATACCATTGGACTCGCTATACCCCTGACTCATCGGGTCATCCAATGCATCGCGAATGGCGTCCAAAATCCACGAAGGTGCCTGAAAGCCAAACGGCGCCGGGTTTCCTATATTTAACTGGAGAATCTCCGTGCCCTGGCGTTTCATCTCATTTGCCGCATCCAGAACAGGTCCTCTCACATCGTAACATACTCCATGTAATTTATCTGATTTTGCAAAGGTTCTCATCCTTCCACATCTCCATTCCTTTTTCTAATTTCATCATATCGGTTCGGCAGCCGGCGCAGCGAATAAATGCTTGCCGCCACAACCACAATGCAAAGTACATAAAAAATCACATGCCAGATGGAAGCAATCCGAATTTGCCGGTAGGCTAACCACTGACCGATTCCACTGATTAGATAAGAACTTAAATTAAATGCCATATGCATAAGGGTGCTTCCCCAGATACTCTGTGTTTTTTCAAAGATGTACGCCAAAATAATACCAAAGGCAGCCGCATACAATCCCTGAACAATATTTTTATGGTATATACCAAAAATCAGTGCCGAAACAAGCGCTGACACATCAACCGGAAAACAAGTTCTAAGTCCACCATAAATCACGCCGCGAAACAGTAGTTCCTCCGCAATCGGTCCCACGGCAACAACAAGAAGCAGCACAGCAAACGGAGAACCGTTTTTCAGGCTTAAAATCTCACTCACATTGTCATAGGAAGCAAATATGTTTGGCAGAAGATACCGCAGGAATCCAACAGTGATGCCAATCGCATACTGTCCAAACAACCCAATCGCCGTCAAACCGGCGATACGCTTTACCGTAAATAATGGGCGGTAATCCGGTCTGTAATGCCATTTATTCTCCCGCACGGCATACCAGAAGCCAAATACAAATAATACAACCAATTTCAAAATAAAATTTGCCATAATCTGCACTTGAATTTGTTCCTGCTTTGTCATCCCTTTATGTAACGCAAGTCCAAACAAGGCACGAAACAACACTTCCAAGCCGTAACAGACAAGGAGGGCAAGCAGCGTCCAGCCAATTGTCTTTATTATTTTTTTCAATCTGCCATATCCCCCTTAAACTAATTTCCCGTTTCGTTTCTATTTCCAACGGCATTGATATTCATTTTACCACGCCGTCTCCAATCGGTCAATTTTCTATTGCTAATTTTCTTTGTAAATGATAGTATGTTTATGATGCTGTGGGAGAACATCTGTTGGATGTAACATTAAATAACCGCCTGCTTATCAGGCTTAAGAATGGAGGATATTTATGAAACTCTGGGGAGGACGATTCACCAAAGAGACCAATCAGTTAGTACACAATTTTAACGCTTCCATTTCCTATGACCAGAAATTTTACAAACAGGATATTTTAGGAAGTATTGCACATGTAACAATGTTAGAAAAACAGGGGATTTTAACTACTTCTGAAAAAGATGCCATTGTCGATGGCCTGCAGGGAATCCTGAATGATTTAGAGAGCGGTGCTTTAGAAATCACTGCGGAACACGAGGACATTCACAGTTTCGTAGAGGCAAACCTGATTGAACGCATCGGAGATCCCGGCAAAAAACTTCACACCGGACGCAGCCGAAACGACCAGGTTGCTCTGGATATGAAATTATATACAAGAGATGAAATCGTTGAAATCAATGATTTGCTCAAAGAATTGATGGTGGTAATTCACCGGATCATGTCAGAAAATATTGATACTTTTATGCCGGGCTTTACCCATTTGCAGAAAGCTCAGCCGGTGACACTTGCTCACCATTTCGGGGCTTATTTTGAAATGTTCCGCCGCGACCGAAGTCGCCTGCGCGACATCTATGACCGTATGAATTACTGTCCACTCGGTGCCGGTGCTCTCGCCGGAACAACCTATCCTTTGGACCGCGAGTACACCGCTTCTCTTTTGAAGTTTGACGGCCCTACTTTTAACAGTATGGATTCGGTTTCCGACCGTGATTACCTCATTGAACTGCTCAGTGCTCTCTCGACGATTATGATGCATATGAGCCGTTTCTGCGAAGAAATCATTCTGTGGAACTCAAACGAATATCGTTTTGTTGAAATTGATGATTCTTATTCCACAGGCTCGAGTATCATGCCACAGAAAAAGAACCCGGACATCGCCGAACTTGTCCGCGGAAAAACCGGTCGTGTATACGGTGCTTTGATTTCAATGCTGACAACAATGAAGGGAATTCCGCTTGCTTACAACAAAGATATGCAGGAAGACAAGGAATTTACCTTTGATGCCATTGACACCGTAAAGGGATGTCTGGCACTGTTTACCGGCATGATTGATACAATGAAATTTAATAAAGAGATTATGGAAGACAGCGCAAAACATGGTTTCACAAACGCAACCGATGCCGCTGACTACTTAGTCAACCACGGTGTTCCTTTCCGCGACGCACACGGCATCATCGGACAGTTAGTACTGCTTTGTATCGAGAAGAAAATTCCACTCGACGACCTTCCATTGGAAGAGTATAAAAAGATTTCTCCTGTTTTTGAAGAGGATATCTACGAAGCAATTTCGATGAAAACATGCGTAGAAAAACGTAACACCATCGGTGCTCCGGGCGAGGAAGCCATGAAAAAAGTAATTGCTGCAAACGCTCTTTATTTGCAGGAAAGTTAATTGTTAATGATTCAAAAAAATCCCTGTCATTTCGGGTGAAAATCTCACCCGAAATTGACAGGGATTTTTCATATGCGTACTGTTTACCGCATGATAAGCCATTTCATTGTTTCATTACTTTTTATCGTCGTATTTTTTCTCATAGTTGGCAATACATTTTTCAATAACCGCAATTGCTTCTGACGGACCACCAAAGTCCTTGACGTCTGTTTCCTTATTCTCTAAATCTTTGTATACCGAGAAGAAGTGCTGAATCTCTTCAAAGATGTGCTCCGGCAGCTGCTCAATGTCGGTGTAGTAATTGTATGTTGGGTCGTTGTACGGAATCGCAATAATTTTCTCATCCATATCCCCATTGTCACGCATGTACATAACGCCAATCGGGTAACAGCGAACCAGCGACATCGGCTCAATTTCCTCCGAGCAAATCACAAGCACGTCAAGTGGGTCCTTGTCATCGCCGAGCGTTCTCGGGATAAATCCATAGTTCGCCGGATAATGGGTCGAAGTGTAAAGAATACGGTCCAAAATAATCAATCCCGTTTCTTTGTCTAATTCGTATTTTTTCTTGCTTCCTTTCGATATCTCAATTGTCGCAATGAAATCGGTCGAAGAAATCCGCTCCTTGCTGATATCATGCCAAATATTCATGTGTGGCCCTCCTAATTTTTTCTTGTGTAACCCCACGCATTATTAGCGAATATAGTTTGTACGGATTACCGGTTCTCTCTCCGGGAATGTAATGCCCTTCTCTTTTCCTGCTTCAATGCATGAAAGAAGCCATGCCATATTGTTTCCGAGCGTCCGCATCGTCTGCATTCCCTCTTCGTCCTGCTTCACTTCTTCTGCCTTGCCCCCATGCACCTGATTCCAATACTGGGAACCAACAACCGGCATACAGTTAATGGTAAAATACTTATTAATCTGGTCGAATGCCGCCGACGCTCCTCCACGACGACAGCTTGCTACAGCCGCTGCCGGTTTTCCGGTCATTTTACTGCCACCGCTGTAAAACGCACGGTCCATAAATGATGTCAATGCTCCACTTGCCGCAGCATAGTGTACCGGCGAACCAAATATATATCCGTCCGCCTCTCCGGCCTTCGCAACAAATTCATTTACAACGTCCTCGCGGAAACATCCTTCTCCCGTCTTCGCACAGGCTCCGCATCCGATACAACCGGCAATTTCTCCATTACCAACCCAGAAAATTTCCGATTCAATGCCATATTTCTCTAACGCGCCTGCCACTTCTTTCAGCGCCGTATATGTGCAGCCTTCTTTATGAGGACTTCCATTTACCATCAGTACTTTCATGTCATCCTTCCTTTCCAATGAATCAATCACTGCTCTTTTTGATACATTTTATTATCTTATCTTGTCTAGTATAACAGACCATTCTCCAAAAGGAAAGTAAGAAATGCTTCGCATCCCTCTAAAACATCATCATACGTCTCGTCAAAATTGCCGGTATACCACGGGTCTGCAATATCTCTTCCATCTCCGCTCCACGCTAAAAGTTTACTGACTTTCCCCTCCTGGTCACCGCCTAAAATCCGGTTTATATTCTTCATATTCCAGGTATCCATGCCAATGATGTAGTCAAATTTGTCGTAATCGCTGCGGCTTAACTGGCTCGCTCTATGTGGCAGAACCGGCACTCCTACCTGACTTAGTTTGCGCACGGTTCCGCGGTGCGGCGGGTTGCCTAACTCCTCTGTGCTCGTCGCTTTGGAATCAATTGTAAATTGGTCGGAAAGACCACGCTTGTTTACCATGTCTTGGAAAACAAATTGCGCCATGGTGCTGCGGCAGATGTTGCCGTGGCAGATGAATAATACTCGAATCATAACTTTCTATATCCTTTCGATACCTTTCAACACCTCAAAATTCTAAGCACATCGGTGTTTTCTGTATCCATATTCTTTTTTTCATTTTTTATCAAAATACACCTTATTTTCTCATATTTTCACACTCAAAAGGTGTAAAAAAAGGTGTAAATTTGAACGTTTTGCACCTTGCCTTTTCGACAGGCTAACTAGAAGTTGAACATCTCCATTTCTTCTTCACTTGCTAACTGCTCCACAATTTCTTCCTGGTGCATCAATTCATTTTCTTTTTGCATCATTACATACATTTCTTCTTTCACATCATCTACCTGCAGATGTGTGTATGTATCAAAAGTAATTTCCATAGAACTATGTCCCATAATATACTTTAGCTTGGCAGGATTCATACCTGCTTTTGCCATCTTGGTACAAAAAGTATGTCTGCACACATGAGGAGTTATCGTTGGCAATGGTTCCTTATACAGCTTATTGTACTTCTCTCTGATAAATTGAAAATACTTTTCCCAATGCAATGCCACCATCGGCATGTCATTCTGGTCTAAGTAAAGGAAACCACTATACCCATCGACCACAGGTTCCTTCTTTACTTTTCTACGATTTTTAATAATCGTCCGAAAGCACTCCGCCACTTGCTCTGTCATGGGAACTTTTCGCACACCGGCTGTTGTTTTTGTCTTCTGAATAATATATGCTTTCTTTTCGTTATACACCCGAACCAATTGATGATCTACATTTATCACCATATTGTCAAAATCTATATCCGAAATTGTAAGCCCAACAAATTCAGAGATTCGCAATCCCGTGTTAAACAGTATATATACACCCTCATACACTCTATTATAGTGTACATCGGAGCGAATAAAGTCAAGAAATAACCTTTCCTGCTTTCTGGTAATTGCCTGTCTCATAACACTATCATTAACAATCACACTAGCCAATTCAAAGTCAAAAGGATTCTTTCTTATAAAGTCATCCTCATAAGCCAATTGAAATGCCGGTCGTAACACGCCTCGAATGGAATGTATGGAACTATATCCTCTTCCATTTTTCTGCAAATTGATTAACCATGCTCGTGCATCTGATGTTCGTACCGACGATATTTTTCGCTTGCCAAAATCATCTTTTTTCAAGAAATTGACCACCGTTTTGTATCCCAGCCGTGTACTTGGTTTAACACCGATTTTTTGCGAAATATATAATTCCACCAAAGCTAATACTGTCATATCTCCACGACTTATTGCCAGTCTATCCTGCTTATCCTTCATGATTCGCGCAATTTTCTCACGCAACGATTCATCTTTTTTTCCATTTACTGCAGGGTCATTTGGCACTAATCGAGTAGAATACACATATCTGGATTTACCTAACTCATCCACATATTTATAACGGTATCTGCCATCCGCCAACTGTATCTCTCCATTGTGAAGTTTTCTGTTCTTTTTGTCTCTTCTATTTGTTTTCATATATGCTTTCCTTTCTTTTCATTAAAGAAAGTCAAGCCCTAATATGATATAAACATGATAACACATTTCTTTACTTCTGCAAAAGTTTTATTTTTCTACATTTATATACTACTTTAACTAAACCGCATTTGCAGAATCCAAATATTCTTCAAATAATTTTCGCTTTATCTGAACACGATTCCCAACCATCAATATATACGGTGCATATGGATCTTCTGATACAAGCGCCCGAAGCCTCGCGCGTCCAATATGAAAATATGCTGCCGCCTCATCAATAGTCATGGTATATCTTTGCCAAATAGGAACATCCAATTTTTCTACTTTTGATGACATGGTTTCACCTCCACCATTAATCAGGCACTTCACACAAGAGTCCATTTACCAGTCCTTCCACTTCTAAACGATATATCATTAATCGAAGAAGATAATTAGCCATATGTCGTGCACCACGCTCCCAATCTTCTATTGTTCGACAAGGAATCCCAAAATATTCGGAAAATTCTTTCTGCGTCATGCCTGCTTGTTTTCTTGCTTTCTTTAATAATTCCATTGTTTCCATTTACGCCCCCTTTTTACAATGTGTGTTTCTATAACTACAGATTACCACGCATTGCGTTGTTTGTCAAGGCTAATTGAAACAAAATCTCCAGTTGAAATCATCAGTGGTTATGGTTAGTAACCCACTCGGGACTTGCACCCTCTTCTCTTGGACCCTTACGGGGAGTATCATTATCACAGAACAGTCGCAACCACGGAATCACCACAATTCCTCTTTTGCATGGATGTTATCGCTCCCGGCATCTCACATCAGACAGAGCTATCAAGGAAATAATAAACCATCTCCTTTGGCTGTCTTACCGATCCTGGCGCATCTGTGGCACGGCGTAATGCGTAACGGTTCCTCATGTCCAGTGAAATCATCGTATTCAGTTGTCTGTGTCTGACAGGATTATTTCCTGTGGACACAATACCAGTATAAATGGGAATCTACTATTTTGCTAGATGATATGTTTCGCACAAAATCGTATGATTTATCGTATCATTTTCAATGCAAAAAGAGCCGCACTGCGGCTCTCTATTGTGGTAATTATTTATTTTAAAAATCTGTATACTCTTCCAGAAACGATATTTATATCATTTCATCCCAGTTTTCCGGAAATCCAATATGTGACAACGAAATATCATCTCCATACTCCTCTATCAATGCTCTTAACTCTGTCATAATTCTACTTTCCCACTCATTCTTATCGGGATATAAAAATTTAAGCGTCAATATCTGCGAAAACAATTTCCGATTAGGTGTAAACGATACATTTTTCGGCATCCTAGGCAATGCCGGAAATGACCAGTAATATATTCTTGAATAATGAGCACAGCGATTGCGTAAATCCGTTAAGCAGCGCAACCAGCTTTTTAGACACACACTTGATGTATGATATAGCTCTCTTGCAATTTGTTTCTGATCCGGCGACTTCAAATCAGCATGACAACATTCCCATTGAGAAAAATTCAATAATTACCCATACTGGAAATTGTCCGTTATACTTTTTCTTATGATGCTGCACCACTAATGTCGTTTTGTTCTCTTCAATGCAAATGTCAAGCAGCCTCTTAAATTTGTCATCATTATGCCTTTCATTATATATATCCAGGTTTAAGTATCCCAATGCACCGTATGCATGTCCACAATAATATGCCAATTGTGTCCTCAAATACAATTCTATTGTCTCGATACATTCAAATATCAAATTTCTTATACGACCATCAAACTCATATATGCGTTTAATTCTGTTGAAATTAATATTTTCAAAATATGTTCCATCTGCATTTCTAAATGGCAGAAAATATGCCGATAAACGATAATAATTTGCCTGTTTTAAAAAAGATTCGCACGCTTCATCATCATCCACGATAAATCCTTTCCTCTTTATGATTTCAACCTGTTCCTCATAAGTTTTAGGCGATTTCATCATTACTGTTTCTTCGTAATGACTATCCTGTTTGTAATCCATTTCCACTTTGCTTGAATTATCCAATCCTTGTCTCCTTAAAAAAAATGTCTCCCCATGGGACACATCACATATGTGAGAGGTGCGGGGAGTCCTGTTACTGTTATTTTATGCTATTTCCCAGAAAAAATCAACCATTTTTAATTGTTTTCGTAATTTGGGTGATTTCATGATGTACTCTTCTCCCTATCCTGCTTTTCCAGCAATGCATCCATATACCCTTGTACACGAAACTGATCGCTTTTATCCAGCTTTCGATACTTATGCATCACCGGGATCTCACCTGCTCTGAGGTTTCGTTTTGCTTCCTCTTCGGATTCCATGATCTCACTTGCTGATATTCCCATTGCTTTACATATTTTCCGAATGTTTTTCTCCCGCACCTCATAGTCTTCCTTTTTCAAGATACTCCATATCGTACTTTGTGGGATTCCGCTTTTCTTTGCAAAACGGTATGCCGTCATATGATTGTCCTGCAGATAATCCATCAATCTTTTTCTCACTGTACCTCTTATTTTTCTCTCCTCCTTGCACCACCCGACTTGTAACTACATTTAGTATAGTTTCGAGCCGCTTTGTCGCTCAACCTATATGTTTCGCACGAAATCGTATGATTTATCGTACGATACATTTTTCATCAAGGGGGATTATACGGATTGAAATTTCCATTATTTTGGAATTTTCGGAGAATTATGTGTAAACGCTCCATAGTGGGTACAATAAAAAGGGCACCAAACCGTTTGATTCAAACGTATTCGGTGCCAAACTCCGTTACATATTCATTTTTATGATACTGTTTTTTGTATTCAAGTAATTTTCGCATGTCTACTTCCAAGTAATAACACAGTTTACAAAGAAAGCCCACATCCGATCTGGAACACCCATTTTTTTATCCTTTGAATAGACTGAAGTTCTTTTGCCATAAGCATCGGAATAGGTAAATCTATACAAGCCATCTTCACTGCGATATGTCTCACCTTTATGGAGAACTCTTCCTTTTGAATCCTTTCTGACTTTCGCCATCAAACCATTCCTTTCTTATTATGATAAACAAGAAAGAATCTATAGGAGTTTACAACGAAGCAATCATCTTCTCGACTTCTAATCGCAATGTTTGTGCAAGTGTTTGATTATGACGCTTGGCATATTTTTTATCTGGCATACTCATATTCCATCAGGCGTACATCCACTTTCTTTGTTTTTGGATTTTTCACTTTCGGTCTTCTTGGCCTTGCCATTTTTATATATCTCCGTCACATCCTAACCACAGTATGCTTTTTGTCCTCCAAAAAATCAAGCACTTTCTCCATAATTTTCTCATTCATCCTTTTCCACATCGGCATGGATATACTACCATACTTTTATTATTTTCTGCTTATCTATAATATCATCATTGTAATGTATTTCTCTTTCCTGAAACTTTACATATCCTTCTAAGATTGTAAGTCCAATTTCCCCATTGTAATCATATAATTTTTCTTCTTTATCTGATCCTAATTTTGTATAATAAACACCGTCTAATTTATGATACAGACAATTATATTCATCTTCATATATAAGTTCAATGTTAGTATACTCATTTACCTTATATAATTTATCCTCTTTTTCATCATAAGAAAAAGAAAAACTATAATCCAAATCATCCGTACAAAAAGTTAATAGTCCCACATATTGACTATATACATTACAAATGCCGTATATTTTATCATTGGTTTGAAAACTATAAATCAGAAAATTCTCTTCCTCTTTTTTCATCATACTATATATTTGATTCAAACGGGAACGGATTTCTTTATCCGACTCCTCGGAAGCTATTTTCCCATCAC
>ERZ859923.623-NODE-623-length-19466-cov-3.852300_pt1 | contig 19466 bp, 9 predicted proteins | sample MGYA00510116_ERZ859923 | MGnify/ENA primary metagenome ERZ859923 (study PRJEB30046, sample SAMN00715168) | human gut metagenome | study: EMG produced TPA metagenomics assembly of the A metagenome-wide association study of gut microbiota in type 2... | reverse complement strand
CCGTGATAACCACGGTCGAGGGCATGGGGCTTACAGTTATCCAGTGGGACGTTGAAGCGCTCGATATAGATGGAAAACCGCTCCCGGAGCCAGTTCAGGCAACGGGGGCGGTTTTTTCAGCAAAGCGGGCGCTTTCAAAGATATTGATACCCGCGGCGGGGGTTCCGTCCGGGGCTGTTGTGCTTCCTTAAAACTGCGCGGTCATGGAACGCCGCGTCACACGGTCATTTCTGATTTCTTCATGCTGAGAATGTGATTCTTCACGCGGGCTTCTATCTCTTCCTTGGTGAAGTAGTCAAGTATCATCGTACCGCCGAGGATATTCAGATACTTTGAAGCCTCCTGGTAGATGAGCTTGCGCTCCCTGCCGTTGGAAGCGGTATTGCGCTCCAGGTCGTTCAGCGCACTGAGAAGCCCGAGCGCAACAGGTCTGCTGCTCATGTAATTGCTCGAAAATAAGATAAGGGTCTTTCTTGAAAAATCATCTTCGAAATAGTGCGTAAGCTCGAACGGGTCTTTGCGGTCCGGGTCGTAGGTCAGCCGACCTACCCACCACAGCTTAGCCAGCGTGTTGGTTATCAGCGAACGCCGTCTGCCCTGACCGTAAAAATATCTCGACAGCACGTCCTCTTTGGTTATCTTCTTTGACGAGGAAGCCTCCCAGCGCTTGTTTAAGAACTCCCACATATCGCCGTGGCACATTCCCGCCCACAGCCGCTCGTCGGAAGCCTGCGTATCCGTTATGTTCATCATAGCTGAATACAGCGTGATGACGTTCTGCACGTCAGCCTTTCCCTGTTCCTTTTCGGTGCATACAAGGCTGATATCTCCGACAGTGGTCATAAAGTCTCCGAAAGGCTCTTCCTCGCCGAAAAATTCATATATCCAGTCGTTGACCGGCAGACGATACTTCTCAAGGTTGCCTTCAACGTTCGCACGCAGGGAAGCCAGTGCGTCGTATTTCAGAAAATGCAGCTTCATTGTTCGTCCTCCACGCTGTCGCCAAGCTGTGCCAGAGCAGTTATCGCCTTGTTTACCGGAAGCTCCAGCAGCTTCTGCGCCAGCTCGAATGATTCATAGGTGTCAAGCGTGGTCTGATCCAGCTTCAGCCCCTGCGCGGAGAGCGTTCTGCGTATCGCCCTGAACCAGCGCCGCTGTTCGAAATCCTCCGTGCCGCTGCGCTTAAGCGTTTCGAACACATATATCAGCGCAGGCAGAATAAGTATCGAATGGAACACCGGCAGATACGCCGGGGAATCGGACATCACGCGGTAATTGCTGAAACTTTCCGCGCACAGCGTGATGGCGATTTTTTCCCCGTCAAGGTCTATTTTCATGCTTTCATCTGAATCCATCGCGCTCCTGCATATCGAGAAAATGGACGGCACCTTTGCCAGCTCGTCGGTCTCCTTGATTATGTCAACGCTGCACTGACCGCCGACCGCAAGTATCCCGCCGCGCTCGATATCAAAGCTGATGTCGCTGTAGTCCGCGTTGAAAGCAGGGTTTGTATAGCCGTGTATATCCTGCTTTGCGACTATGAACGCGCACACGGAGACCTTTCCGTTGAGCCTGCTTTCCACGATGTGCCGCGAACAGCTTTCAGAGGAGCATCTGATTATCTCCCGGAATGCGGTGTACGGACACTCTATATGTATCACGAATTCAGCCTGCCCCTCGCCGATAAGCTGCTGCAGCATGCTGTCCTGCAAATTCAGCGCAAAGTCAAACACGACCTCCCGCGGGCCTTTGCTGATATTCGGCGTGAATGTAAAGCTGCTGCCGGTGTAGTCGTCGTTCGCCGAGGACAGCACCGGATAAGGGTACAGCTTAGATCTGATATCCATACAGCTTCACCTCCATTGAGCTTTGCTCCGCGTAGTCAATAGTGAAATCCACCGACAGCCGCTGACCTGCGGAAAAGCTTCCGAGAATTATTTCGTTGTCCTGGCAGGACAGCTTTTTCCCGCTGCTGGCAAGGAACGAATCCCGCACCTTAACGTCAACGGCGCTCTGCTCTCCCGAAAGCTGGAACTGTAAATATCCCCACTGTGCGCTCTTTGACGGCGTGAATATCAGACGGTACCGGTGCTGTCTGGGGTCGGTCATGAACAGCCTTACACGCATGATGCGCATTTCGATTTTCTTCTTGACGACAGAATCGCTAAACGGGTCCTCAACGCCGACCTGAAAAATATCGGTTCCTTCACCGTCCGTACCTTCACTGTCCCCGCCGCCGAAACCGCCGCCTCCCGGCTCGGAATCATTCCCGCCATCGTCCATGTTCTTGCCGCCGGTGCCGCCGCTGCTTTCACCTTCGGCGATACCCATTCCGCAGTCAGCTGGGGCGCCATCGGAATCCGCATAGTTTTCCGAGCCTTTCTGTCCTGTCTGGATATCCGACATGGCAACGTCAAAATCTTTGGTGACGCTGCTTATGGTCTCGGTTTTATCGCCGCCGTCGGATACGCCCTCGTCGTCCGGCAGGAATTCTCCCATTCCCTCTGCGTCAACCTCCTCGAGAGTGGTCTGCATTCCATACTGCTGCACTATCTCCTTCAGCCGCCTGGACAGAGCCTGTTTATTTTTCTTCGCGGCGGAGGGTTCGCTGTGGCGCTCTGGCTCCCATGCGTCATGCTGGGGATTCTCCATCTCCCTGAAATACGCGTTTATCTTTTCGTCTTTAAGAATGCATACTCCTGCGAAGAATATAGTACCAGAAATACGATTCTGGTCGAATATCTTCATTCCGCTGCTGCGGCTCATGAGTATCTTGCGGTGCAGGTCCTTCTGAATAAGAAGATGCAGCTCTATCGTGCCCAGATCCTGAAAGCGCTCGCTTATTACTACAGCCTTGTCGGAAGTCATCGCCTGATAATAGTTGAATACTTCCGGGATTACCTCGCGGTATTTTTCCACAAGCGCCGGGAGGGTCTCAGAAGATATCTCGGTATCGCCCACACTTACCACCAGATCGTTCTGGAAAACGGATATCAGGAATTCCGAAAGCACCGACCTGATGATATCGTCCTGCCAGTTCTTTCCCTCGGAGAACGCGGCGATGAACACATCGGTGCCGCTTGTCCGGCGGCGGAATTTACGATCGAGGGATATGCACTCCGGTATGGCTGCATTTTTTCTGGTTTCGCCGTAAAACCCCATGCCGGCGGTCTGACAGGCGACCTGAAGTTAAAAATGCAGACGCACCTATAATGATATAGCGTTGGTATTTAAAACAGCTTGACAAGAAAATATAAAAAGGAGTATAATTAAATGAGGTAATGTTTCTTGCCATATAAGATCATAAACGACAGACATGCGGCTTAACACCGCAGTAACCGATTTACACTTTGCGTCAGGGGGCTATGATGAGAGAATTAGAATATCCTTTTGATCCTGGTTATATAATGAAAAAAAGGCGCTCGATAAAAAAAGAGCTGTTGAAAACCGACAAACCGTTTATTGAAAAACGAATTGCTGTTCTCGGCGGATCGACTACGCACGATATAATTGATATACTGGAACTTTTTCTGCTGAACTATGGAATCAGACCGACGTTTTACGAGTCGGAGTTCAATCAGTACTGGCAGGACGCGATGTTCGACAATCCGAAGCTTGACGAGTTCAAGCCGGAAATAATCTTTATACATACATCGTTCAGGAACATCACAGAGCTTCCGACTATTTCCGATGACGCGGCAGCGATCAGCGATAAGCTTGACAGGCAGTATGAGCATTTCCGTGTAATGTGGGAAAAGCTGTTCAGCAAATTCGGAGCGGTCATAATTCAAAACAACTTTGAAATGCCCTTCTATCGTCTGATGGGCAACAAGGAAGCTTCAGACCCGCATGGTTCGATCAACTTCGCGGCTTCCCTGAACATGAAATTCTATGAATACGCACAGAAAAACAAGAATTTCTTCATAAACGATATAAACTACCTGTCTGCCGACTACGGACTGTCAAAATGGGCAGATCCTTTTGTGTGGCACATGTATAAATACATTCTGGATCTGAATGCCATTCCGCAGTTTTCGCTCAATCTTGCGAATATCATAAAGTCGCTGCTGGGCAAGAACAAAAAGGCGTTCGTTCTCGACCTTGACAACACGCTCTGGGGCGGTGTTGTCGGTGATGACGGCGTCGAGGGCATCGAAATAGGTCATGAAACGTCGATGGGGCAGGTGTTCAGCGAGTTCCAGAAGTACCTTCTTGACCACAAACAGCTTGGCGTAATGCTCAACGTATGCTCAAAGAACGACCACGAGAACGCTATCGCCGGTCTGAACCACCCTGCCGCGACATTGAAGCCCGACGACTTCATAATCATTAAGGCGAACTGGCTCAATAAAGATGAAAATGTAATGCAGATCGCCAGGGAGCTGAATATTCTCCCTGACAGCCTTGTCTTTGTTGACGATAATCCCGTAGAGAGAGGGATCGTGCGTGAAAATGTTCCCGGCACTGCTGTACCGGAAATCGGTAAGGTGGAACAATATATCACAAATATCGACAGGAATGGATATTTCGAAGTGACGAACCTTTCCGAAGATGATATAAAGCGAAATGAAATGTATAAGGCGAATGTTGAACGCGCTAAGCTGGAAAGCACATTCACGAATTATACGGATTACCTGCTTTCGCTGAACATGACGGCAGTTATCAGGGATTTTGATGATGTGTATATCCAGCGTATCGCACAGCTTACCAACAAATCAAATCAGTTCAACCTCACGACAAAGCGGTTTACACAGGCTGAAATGGAAGCAATCATGGCAGACGACAGATACGTTCGTCTGTATGGAAAGCTGGAGGATAAGTACGGCGACAACGGTGTGATCACCGTCGTTCTGGGACGAAAAGAAGGCACAGTCCTTCATATCGAACTCTGGCTGATGAGCTGCCGTGTGCTCAAGCGCGGCATGGAGCTAGCCATGCTCGACAGCCTTGTTGAACAGGCAAAGAAACAGGGCATAAAAACACTTAAAGGCTATTATTTCAAGACTCCCAAAAACAGCATGGTCAGGGAATTTTACGGCGCCCTTGGTTTCACGAAAATCAGCGAGCAGGAAAACGGCGATTCTGAATGGGAACTTGAAATTGATAACTACGAAAACAAAAATAAAGTAATTAAGGTGGTAACAAGCAATGAACAGAACTGAAATTTTAGAGAAACTCAACGAAGTATTCCACGATGTCTTTGACAATAACGATATCGTTGTGACTGAACAGACCAATGCAAATGATATCGAAGAATGGGACAGCCTGATTCACATTACACTTATATCGGCGGTCGAAGATGAGTTTGACGTTTCCTTCGACATGAAAACGGTCGTTTCCATGAAGAACGTAGGAGATATGATCGACGCAATAGAGGAACAGATATAACCGTATCTGCATAAATCCTGATGATCTGGCTGGTATTGAGGTGTTATACAGGTAATGATATTTACATCGTTTGAGTTCATCGCTTTTTTCCTTATCGTGCTGATAGGATATTATCTGATCTTTCCAAATTTAAGATGGATATGGCTGTTAGCGGCCAGCTTTTATTTCTACACTAAGGCGTCGCCGCAGTTTTTGCCGTATATTCTGGCGTCTGTCGCCGTTATATTTGCTTCGTCCAGAATGATCGGGTACTTGGATTCCCGTAAGGCAAGCTATTTTCAGAAAAACGAACTGACAAAGGACGAAAAGAAAGCCTACAACAAGCACTGCACGAGAAACAAGAAAATATTCTGCGCGGCAGGAATTATCCTCAATGTGGGAATGCTCGCCTTCACAAAGTATTTCAATTTTGTGGGGGAGAGCGTTTCAGCCATTACAGGGGGTACATTTACCGCGCTTGATATTATCGTTCCTCTTGGAATTTCCTTTTACACTTTCCAATCTACGGGGTATCTCATCGATGTATACCGCGGAATGTATGAGCCGCAGAAAAATCCGATGAAATATGCGCTGTTTATTTTATTCTTCCCCCAGATCATGCAGGGGCCCATCGGCAGATACAACGACCTCGCGCCGCAGCTTTTTGAGCCCTGCAAGTTTGACTACGACAGGCTGAAATCCGGGCTTGTGAGAATGCTGTGGGGCTTCTTCAAGAAGATGGTCATAGCGGACAGGGCCGCGCTGCTTGTGAACACGGTGTTTGACAACTGGAAACCATATAGCGGTGCAGTTATTTGGGTCGCGGTATTCCTCTATGCCGTTCAGTTGTATGCTGACTTCTCCGGATACATGGATATCGCGCTTGGCGCAGGTGAAGCCCTGGGTATCAGGCTGTCTGAAAACTTCCGCACGCCATATTTTTCAAAATCCACTGCTGAATTCTGGCGCAGATGGCATATTACGCTCGGAACATGGTTCAGGGACTACCTGTTTTACCCGATAATCAGGACAAAAATGTTCCAGAAAGTTGCCAAGAGCAAAAAGCTCCCCAAGTTTGTAAAGACAAATCTTCCGACTATAGCCGGACTGGCTGTGGTGTGGCTAATAACCGGCATATGGCATGGCGCTGACTGGCACTATGCTGCATGGGGTATCTACTACGGAATGATCATCATTGCGTCCTCGCTCCTCGCGCCGGTCTATGAAAAACTCACAAAGCTGCTGAGAATAAAGACGGACTGCTTTAGCTATAAACTGTTCCAGATAGTTAGAACCTTTCTGATCGTGCTCGTTGGTTATGTCCTGTTCAGAGGAAACGGACTGATGGCAGCATTTAAAATGATAAAGAGCATGTTCACAGTTTATAATCCTTGGGTATTTACAGATGGAACACTATTGACGCTCGGTCTTGACGCTGCAAACTGGAATGTGCTGATCCTTTCAATGCTGATTCTTCTTGCGGTCAGCATCGCCAACGAAAACGGTATAAATGTCCGCGAAAGGATATCCCAGCAGAATATCATTTTCCAGTGGATATGCTATCTTGCCGGAATTTTTGCAGTACTTATTTTTGGAATATATGGTTCTGGATATGACGCATCCGCTTTTATGTATTTGAATTTCTAAATAAATGGAGGGATAAAAAGTGAATATAGCAAAAAGAATAATTAGTCTGATAATTTTTCTTGCGCTTTTTGCTGTTTCTGCATTAAGAATAAACACGGTGTTGAATTATCAAGACGATGTGCACTCTCGCGCTGAGTTTAGTCAGTTCTATAGTCTGCCGTCAGATATCCTTGACGCAGTATGGATCGGAAGCAGTTCTGTCCAAGAATTCGCCATTGCCCCTGTAATGTATAAAGAAAATGGAATAGCTTTATATCCAATGGCTTTCGGTAATCTTCCATTTAATGCCACAAGATTTCTAATTACAGAAATTGAAAAAACTCAAGATCCCGAAGTATACCTTGTGGATATCAGGCAGCTTGCCTATAACTGCATTTGGGAGGAGTCAATCAGAAGAGTTACAGATAATATGGCTTGGTCTGATAATAAAGTCAAAGCAATACAAACAATGACCTCCGATTGGGTAAGATATTATGATAAGCTTGGTGTTGACCTTAATGAGTTCTATTTCTCATTTTACAAATACCATAACAGATGGAATGATTTATCGGAAGCTGATTTTGTTGAAGATAAAAACAGTTTCTTGGGTTATTTTGTGAAATATGGAGTTTCGCCGTTTAATTACAAAGAAATAAAAGCTCGGTTTGACGCCCCCGAAATACCTATTTCTGAGGAAACACAGCATTATTTGTCTGATTTTTTGGACTTTTGCGACGCTCTGGGAAAAAAGGTCATTTTTACCTGTACCCCGAATTGCCTTTCAGAAGATAAATTCGCTATGTACAACTATGCCAAGCGCATTATAACTAATCGAGGATATGAGATGTGGGATTTAAACCTTGAGGCTGAATCTATTGGATTAGACTATTCAATGGATTTTATCGATCCCATGCACACTAACAACTGTGGAGCCGAAAAGGTGTCTAAATATGTCGCTGATAAGTTACAGCAGCAATTTGGATTTGCTAATCATCAAGGTGATAATAAATACCATGTATATGAGGAGATGTTTGAGAAATACAGCAGAAAATCAAAAGAAGTTCGTCTTTCCAAAACAACAAATTTTGATGAATATCTCTTCAAGCTGAAGGAGTTGAACGGATATACGGCAATTTTATCCGTCAGGGACATCCAGGGATATTCTCTTACTCAGGAACAGGCGGATCTGCTGAAAGCTCTCGGATTCGATAATGCCGATACGCTTTTAGAGCACGAATACCACAGCTTTGTCGGCGTGATAGACGGCAAAACCGTTGTCGCGCAGAATATTGGAAACGGCGACAATGGCGATGGCAATACTGAATACCACGGCATGCTCAATGACATGAATATTTCCGTAACCAGCCAGACTTTGCATGCAGGCGATAAATCGTCGATAAATGTATCCGGGAAAGAGTATTCCAAGAACATGCGTGGATTCAATATAGTTGTCGTTGATAATACGACCGGCGAGGTCATAGATTCTGCTGCATTTGACACACATGTGCCTGAATTTACATGCACAAGATAAAAAGGCTGTTGCTGTGGATTTACCGACAATTATATTGTAACAGAAAGAAGTTAAAAGCTAACCATCAGAACAAAGCGGCGTGTATCCGTACATGCCGCTTTTTATTCTATAGTGAATCCCCGGCGCGCTAGCCCCGGGGGATACTGTTTATTTTCTTACCAGCATCTTCAGCTTTTCCTATACCACAAAAAAGGCTGCTTCCTTTCTTTTTCGGAATGCAGCCTTTCCTTTATTCCGCTTATACTGCCAAGTATCTCGCCGCGTGGGATGACGCCATGTACATGAACTGCGAAATAAAGCGCGGGCAGTGCTGCACGACTGTAAAAGAACTGTCTGCAATCAATCAGCGAACGCTCCAACAGACCCGCACGGTGCTGAACCGCCTCGTTTCAACAAACGACATAACGATCGAAGCGCCCCCGCAGTTCTGCATTTTAACGCTGACGAACTACGACGAGCTGCAGCCGGTCGGCAAACCGCCTGCGGATAGTTTCTCTGACCGCCCGACCCTTGCCGTTGGAGAGTTCCACCATCTTAGGACATACTGTGGTCCTGCCTCTTCAATGACGAAATCGTCGAGGTCGGTGTTTATATCGTCCGTAACAAGCACAGCGATATCATCGAAGGATATCAGGCCGCTGCTCCACCAGCCCTTCTGACTGCCGTTCTTCAAATAGAGCCACACTCCATAGGTGAGATGACCTCGCATTCGTCGCCCGTCGGGCTGTCCCTGCGATCGTCCTGAGGATCCTGCCCGCGCCGCAGAACAATTCTCTGCCGTCCTCGAACCGGTAAGATTATACAATCCTTTTTCCGGCTGGGGATGTTGATTCGCACGTTTTGGCTTTCAGGCTTTTAATATTCAGTGTCATTTTCGGTCAGGCTGTCATAGTCGGGAAAAAACGCCTGTTCTGTAAGACCGGCGTTTCATATTTTATAGCTGCCGGAATATACGGGGCATGTTGTTCTGTGACAACTCTGCGCTGTATGGATTTCTGCATTCACCGCTTGACAACCAGAACAGAATGTAATATAATTAAAATGGTAATTATATTTGAAACTGCCGGGGGGAACGTAAAGTGAAATTCATAGACAACGATGGAATGATAACTGCAAACCGCATGAGCGAAGCGCAGTCAAAGCTGGCGCAGGCTTCAAGGCGGCTCAGCTCCGGGTACCGCGTGAACTCCGCCGCCGACGACGCGGCAGGGCTTGCGATTTCCGAGAAGCTCCGCGCCATCGACCGCGGTCTGCGGCAGGGTCAGCGCAACATAAACGATGGTATCAGCTACCTCGACACCGTGGACGGCTGCTCGCAGGAGCTCCACGATATGCTCCACCGCATGAAGGAGCTTGCCGTGGAGGCTTCAAACGACACCCTGAGCCGCCTCGACCGCGAGGCGATCGACCTCGAATATCAGCAGCTCATCGACGAGATGGATCAGATCACGGATTCTGCGGAGTTCAACGGCATACCCTTGTTCGAAAAGCACCTCCCGGAATACGAAAAGGACGCGGGAAGCCTTACCCACGAGGGCTGGGTCACTATAGACGGCACAAACTCCCCGCTTATAATCGGCGTCAGCAAGGACGGAGCGGACTATGAATGCACGGTCAATATTCCCGCGGGGAACTACACGGTCGAGGAGATCGCCGACAAGATAGACGATGAACTGTGGGAGCAGGATCTTTCGCTCATAGTCGGCGTCAACGAGGACAAGCAGCTCACCATGCAGTGCGAGGGCGGGAAGATAAACTACATAGCCGGAAACGGCGCGTCGCTGTTCTATGATAAGGTCACGGGCAATTCCAACGGCTACCTGCTTGGCGTTACGAATTTCGGAGACCCGGGCAACAGGCTGGAGATAACGCCCGGCAAGAATGACGTCATCGAGTTCCGGCTGGGCAATACCGACGACACGAAATATTCCATAAAGATAGATCCGGGAAAGTATACCCGCGATGAGCTTGTCGCGAAGATGAACGAGAAATTCCAGAACGCCGGGCTTCCCTGCAAAATGGAAGCAGTCGCGGAAACGGTCGGCGGCAGAAACGTCATCGGAATAAAGAGCGATATGACCATGACCGGACTTTCCGGCAACTTCCTGATGATAGACCACATCAGTTCTCCTATCTACGATATCTGCAAATACAGCGACCTTGTGAACAGCGAAGCGGTGCTGGCCGGAACGCGGCAGATCCCGGCGGGGCAGGAGATAGAGCGCGGCAGGAACGACTATTTCGTACTTGACGCAGGCTGGTACGACAGCGACGGAAAACCCCATCAGGAGAAGCTGCGCATTGACCTGCTCGACCCGGGCGAGGATCTCCGCACCTACTCCAGCGCGGACGCCATCGCCGACCGCATACGCGAAAAGCTCGCGGAGTACGGCTGCCCTATAGAGGTCAAAACGGTGAACGGCGCGCTCAGGCTCAGCACGCTCCAGTACGGCAGCGAGTGCCGTGTGAAGCTGGACAAGACGGACGTACCGAGCGGCTATATGGTGTACGACCTCTTCGACAACGCGGCGCTGTCTGTGCTGAAACCCGGAAAGGAGCGCTCGGAGTACACTCCCGCTTCGCTGAAGTGCTACAAGAAGCTTGACGCAGGCATAGTCATACCCCAAAACATGAACACCCTCGCGTTCAAAATAACCACCGACCCAGCCGGAACCATTGCCGGCGGCGACCTGGCTTTCGACATACCCGCGGGGAACTATTCCCGCTCGCAGCTCCAGACGAAGCTCAACGACCTGCTCGCCGCGAATTATCCGCAGCTGAAAGACAAGCTGTATTTCACTGTTGGCGACACGCTTTCCGTCAGCGCTAACGGCTCTGACGGCTGGGAGATAACCGGCATACAGTCCTATAAGGATATAACGAAAAGCCCCGCGAACAGATATCTTGTAGACGGCACGAATTACTACGACAATATAGACGGCTCCCGACCCTCCGACCAGGAGCAGACCCTGGTATCCTACACCAACACCGACCCATCTGGAAAGAGCACGGTAAGCCGCACGGCGGGCGAATCCATTCCGGCGGTGGAGTATAAGGACGGGTACGTTTCTTCCACGCAGCAGCAGTCGGACAAGCTGCTTTCATACGGAAACGCTTCCCCCAGCAGCACCCCAGGCACTACCTACAGGGATCCCGGCCATGAAAGCGAACTCGGAAGCGAACACACTCATCACACCCCCGCCTACAGCACGCTGAACAACGTTCTCACACAGTTCACCGAAGCGGGAACTTCGCTGCGGGACACCACGCTCAGCTTCGACCTTACCGACAAGGACGGCAGGAAAAACTCCTACTCCGTCACGATACCAAAGGGTTCCACGGCGGAACAGGCTGTCGGGAAAATAAACAGGGAGCTGAAAGATGTTGTCTCCGCTTCGGCGGACGGCAGCAGCCTGAAGCTGAAATCTGAGGCTAAGGGCGAAGATGTTGAGTTCAGCAATTTCTCCGGCAATATGATGCAGTACGCGAAGAAAAGCAGCCTTGCCGGGAGATCCGGCGCGGTCATTGACGGCGATACTGTATACGTTCCGTCTACGCTCACACTCAGCAAGGCTTCCTCGCATATCCCGCTCACCGTGGACGGCACCAGCGACCGGCTGGCGTTCACCCTCGGCGGCAAAAGCTATGACCTCAGGCTGGAAAACCGCGCTTACGGCAGCCTTTCCGACCTCGCCGCTGAGATAAACGCGAAGATGGCGGCGGCAAACGGCGGTTCAACAGCCGGGGTGAAGGTCAGCGGGGACTCGCTTGTTTTCACCGGCGCGCCGAAGGACGCAGGCGGAAGCAGCTTCTCAGCCTCCAGCACCTGCCCGCTGAACAAGCAGAAAATAACCCACGACGTTATAAATTCGCCCTATTATAATCCGGCGACAGGTAACGCGGAGACCCCGGCGAAGATAACGCTTTCCTCGGTGGACAGCCACCTGCCGCTCACCATCGACAGCTCCGGCAGCAGCAATAACTACATCACGATAGACTACACCTACCCCAAAAACAGCACGGTATCCGGAATCATCACCAACAGACTCACGATCATGATCCCCGATGGAACGTACACCAGCGGGGCGGACCTCGCCAGCGCCATAAACTCCGCGATAGACATGGACGCTTCGCTCAAAGGGAAGATAACCGCGGACTATGGCAGCGGCGGGCTGACGTTTACGTCCGTTCAGCGCGGAAAGGGCTGCAGCTTCAGCAATCTTACCACTACGTCAAACATTGAGAAATACAAGAAAACAAACACCGCCGCAGGCGGAACAGCCGTCCCGGGCGAGAACAAGCTGAAATTCCCGGCTTATATCAGGAACAGCAAGTTCTCCACGCTTTTCGGCGGCGACGGCGTTGAGATAAACGACCTGAACGATACCGTGTCCATAAACGTCAATGGAACGGATTATAAGTTCAAACTCGCGCACGGCTCTTACAGCGGAAGCAATGGTCAGCAAAGGATAGCCGACCAGATAAGAGCTGGGCTCAGCGGCTCCGGCGTGACGGTGGACGCCAGCGGTTCAGAGCTGAAGCTCACCACCTCGAATGTCGGCGCGGGGGCTTCCGTTTCGCTGAACGCTGACAATACCTCGCCGATTTTCAAGCGCGCGGAGACCTGCAATTCCCCCAGGTCAACCGACCGGAAATATACCCCGGCGTATATAATCGGCAGAGCGACAGTCGGCAATATCGAGATAAAGGACTATTTCAGCGAGATGACGTTCGACTACGCCAACAACGGACTCAGCCAGACCCTCACCGTGTCCGTCCCCGAGGGAAGCTACACCGCCGACACTCTCGCCGCCGCCATACAAGCCAGCATCGACGGGCAGATAGGCGCAGGTCAGCTTGAGGTCGGGGTTTCATCAGGGAAGCTGTCGATAACCGCAAAAGTGGTCGGCGGCGACCAGAGAATGGGGAATTTCTCCGGCAGGCTGTTCAACAGGGTGTTCCAGGACGTGAACTATACCCGGCCGAATCCCCATACCGAAAAGGCAGGCACCACCGCAGGCTCTGCGCTGTCCTATATCATCGGCAGGAATACGATCCAGCCGGAAACGGCGGACGAGATAAAGAGCGGAAAGAACGTGCTGATATACGCCGGGCTTAACGACGAGCTGAAATTCGATTTCACCTATCAGGGGCATACCTACGAAGTCGGGTTCAATATCCCGGGAGGGTCGTACTATCCCGACGAGATAGCCGCCGCGATACAGACCGCCGGGCGCGAGGCGATGGGTAAGATGACCGATGTCAACGGCGACCCGCTCCCCGCTGAGAATTTCCACGCAACGATAGGTCTGAGCGCGATAGGAGTCAGCGAAAATTCAACGGGTATCGACAATTCCGACAAGCTGATACTCAGCTATATCGTCCCGGACAACGGAACGGTGAAGCAGGTGGACGCGATAATAGACGGCGTGCGCGGAAACTCGGCGTACAGGCTTTTCTATGACGCCACACAGTCGCCGAGGCCGTCGAGGATAATCGGAAAATCCGACCTTTCCGGCGGCGTGACGATAATCTCCGGGCATAACGACGAGCTTACGTTCGAGCTGGACGGCGTTCCGCTAACGGTGAAGATACCCGCGGGGACTTACGATTCCCGTTCGGTATCCGAGGCGCTGAACAAGGAGCTGGAGGCGATACCATGTCTTGTCCGGGCGGTGGACAACAACGGAAATCTGATGTTCTACACCACGGAAAACGGCGCGTACGACATAGACAAATTCACTGGCAGCGCTTCTGACGAGCTGTTCTACGGCGCGGACAAGCGCGACGACGACAACGAGATAGGCATACATTACGGCAGGCGCACGAACAGCTACATCTGGTATGACAAGACGCGCGCGGACGAACACCTCATGCGTATCAACACCACCGGCGTGACTACGGTCGACCGCGCGCTGAAAGCGATAAACCGCCTTGATTACGCCAACGACTACCTCTTGAAGTGGCGGGCGGTATCCGGCGCGCAGCGCAACCGTTCCGAGCACGCGTACAGCGTCAACGCTGCCACGGTGGAGAACCTTGAGAGCGCGGAATCCGGCATTCGCGACGCGGATATTGCGGAGGAGGTAAAAGCCGCCGCCAAGCAGAAGCTCATAATGCAGGCGCAGGGGTACATCATGTCAAAGCAGAAGGAGAACAGCCAGTCTGTTCTGGATATCATGGCGTGACGGAGGAATGCTGCGCAGTTCCGGCGAACCACACCCGCGCGGCAATGCCGATTTCCAACGGTATCCACAAAACCAGTTATAAGGTCACCTCTAAAAACCTCATGTGAGCGAAAATGTGCAGTGCGCACCATCTTCGTCGTCAAACCTCCTCGTAAGGCATACAGCCTTACTTCGTCGGCTTTCCTAGAATCTGGCACACCCTGCCCATTTTTGCTTTTCACACCGGTTTTTAGAGGTTCCCATAAATGAAACCGCTCCCGGAGCCAGTTCAGGCAATGGGAGCGGCTTTTATTTGATATGAACAGCATGATATCAGGCTGTGCGGTCGGAAGCAACCGTTGAACAGATTACAGATTCAGAAGCAAACCGCCCAGAGCCAAAAGCCCGGGGCGGTTTCCGCATATCAAAAAATCCAGGAAGCGTTTATTATCCGACTGCCATTCTGAGGACAGCCGCCGCGTCGGAAGCGTTGACCGTTCCGTCGCCGTTGAGGTCAGCCGCCGCAAGGTTTGCGCCTGCGGAAATTCCGACTGCGTACTTCAGTATCTCGGAGGCGTCGAGCGCGTTCAGGATACCGTCGTTGTTCATGTCGCCGGGAAGCGCGCTGAGTTCGCTCAGCATTACGGCGTAGCCGCCCTTGCCGTCAATGCCGGGGACTGTCGACTTTCCGGTGCTGTCGAGCTTTGCACAGCCCATGAATACCAGCTTTCCGTCCACCGACTTGTACAGGTTCGCGAACCTGCCCGCAAAATCAGCCTTGAAGCTTACTGCAATGCCTGCGGGGATATCCGCGCTGCTTACCGTGAACTGAACGCCCTCTGTTCCGGCAAGTCCGCCAGTCTTGAGCTTCCGGGTCGGGATAAGCGTGAGGTCTGTCGAAGCCGCGTTCTTTATCTGTGCGCCGTCTATTACCCAGCTCTTTACGCTGTCGACGACGAAGGTCGCTTTGATTTTCTTATCGGCTATCTGCTTCATCACCTCTGCGGGAACGGTGTAGTTTCCGTTAAGGCTGATGGTTACTGTACCGCCCTCTGCAAGCTTAGCTATTGAACCTGCGATGTCTGCCCAGCTTGTTTCCTTGCCGTTGAAAGCAGGCTTGGTTTCCTCCGTCTTAGCGGAGGACGGTCTTGACGAACCGCCGGAAGAACCACTGGAAGAGCCTCCCGAAGAACCGCCGGAGGTACCGGACTTTTTAGTGAACACAGCAGTTACGATGTCGCTTGCAGCCGCGTCAGCGCTTACCGCGAACGCCTTTACTGTCGCGGAAGCGGTCAGCGTGAAGCTGCCGGAGTACTTCGCGGAATCCGCTGTAGGTGTGGAGCCGTCCGTGGTGTAGTAGATCACCGCGTCCGGAGCTGCGCAGGTGATGGTAACGGTCTGCGAGCCTGTGAACGTGCCGCCGTTCGGGGAGATCACCGGAGCCGCGGTCTTTTCAGCCTTGATGGTCTCCTCCTCCATTACATAGCCGCATACTGTGCACGCCTTGTAGCGGTGACCGTCCTCGGCAGCCGCTGCCTCGACATCGGTTATCCAGTCGCCGGCGATATGTGATTCAGGCTCAGTGGTCTTTCCGCAGGCGCACTCGTGCCAGTGACCGGACTTATCGTTAGCCCAGCTCTCGCTGAATACGCAGGTGTGCTCCTCGTCAGCCACGAACGCATATACGCTGAAGTGCTCGAGGTATACAACGTAGCTGTCCTCCCTCTGCTTGCCAGGGATAAGCTCCTTTGTGCCGTCGTCAAGCAGGCGGTAGCAGTAGAACGTCTTGCCGCGGTGCCCCTTCGGTATCGGGATAACTACCTCGACAAGCCCGTCGTAGCCGTTGGAGTAGTCCTTGTCGCCGTTTATCAGCGTGAGGTCGAGCAGGCTGTACTTCTTGTTAGCGGAAATTTCAGTTCCGAGAGCTTCCTCCGCGCGCTTTATGCCCTCCTCGTCGTATATCTCCCTCGCCTTTACCTTTACCTTGCTGAGGTCAAGACCTACGCCCGCTTCGCTCTTGTCCTTCATGTTGAATGCGGGGGTCGCGATTATCGTGGTTATCTTTTCGTCCTCGGGAGTATCGGGGTTGGTTTCTACCTCGCTCTCCTTGGCGTTGTCCTTGTCGAAGGGCTTGTTGTCCTCGCTCGCCTCGCCTATGCAGATGAACGGGATATCGTGCCTTATAGCGTAGAAGTTCACTGCGGAATCCTTGTAGCCGCGCAGGCTGAAGCCGCTCATCTTCTGGTCGGCGTAAGCGAAGCCGAACGCCTGATTGCCGATGTTCGTCACGGACTGCGGAACAGTCAGCGACTTTATGCCGTCGCAGCCGCGGAACGCCCAGTAGCCGACGTAGTTCACGCCGTCGCGGATAGCAACGTCGGTCAGCTTGCTGCACTCTGCGAACGCCTCGAAGCCGATGAAGTCAAGGTTGCCGAGTATCGTCACGGAATCCAGCCCCAGCGCGCCGTAGAACGCCGCGTCGCCGATGTGGTTCACGGTAGCGGGGACGGTGTATCCGCCCTGGATACCGCCGGGGTACGCCACGAGCTCCTTCATATCCTTAGTGAACAGCACGCCGTTCACGGATACGTAATTCTTGTTCGCCGGGTCGCAGGTTATGGACGTCATAGAGCTGTTCTGTGCGAACACGCCGCCATTTATCCGGGTCACGTTCGCAGGGACGTTGATAGTCTTAAGCTTGGAGCAGCGCTCAAACGCCCAGCTGTCGATGAACTCCAGGGAATCCGGCAGGGTGACGGTTTCCAGATTTTCGCAGGTGTTGAAGCAGTACCAGTCCAGTGACTTCACGCCCTCAGGAATAACGAGGTCGGTGATGAATGACTGAAACAAAAATGCACTGTTGCCTATTGCGCTGACTTTCTTTCCGTCCAGCTCTGCGGGTATCTCCAGCTTTGGGGTAACGATGCTGCCGCCGGTGATAGTTATAGTGCCGTCCGGATTGTCGGAGTAGGTGAACGTGTTGGTGTCGCTGTCTCCGGCGTTTTCATCGTACTCATAATCAATACTGCCGAGGAGCTTTCTCGTATTGTCGGCATATACCGCGTAGATTTCAAGCGTGTACGTTCCGTACTTCAAGCCGTTCATAGCCATCGCGGTTCTGAAGTTGGTGGAGTTGTTTGTATAGCAGTAGTCAAGAGTGATCCCGTCATGGCATACCTCATAATGGTCGGCACCGTCGGCTTCGTCCCACATAATTGTATCGTCCACAAGGAATATTCTGATATCGTTCTGGTTGATGGTAATGATGTCGCCAAGCTTCAGCCCGAGCCTTGTGAAAGCGTCGTCCGTTATAGCCATCTGGGACCTCATCTCCTGGACAACGTCGCTGTCGGGGACGTCCTTCAGCACGTCGCTGAACGTCATGGTGTTAGTCATGTATGCAGCGTTCCAGTCCCAGTTTTCGCCTGTCATTATGGCGGTCGCAAGGAAGAAATCATCTGCGGTCAGACCCTCAACGGTGGATTCCCTGAATTCGAATCCCTCCACCTTTACGCCCAGGAACCGCTTTTTCAGCTCGCCCACCGTGGTTTCGCCCATTTTGACTCCAGGGAGCGATATTGGCGCCATGAACGTGCATTCAAGACCGGTGCCCTGGCCTGAATTGGACTTGACGACCTCTGCGGTGCACCTTCCGCTGAGCAGTTTATAGGTGTAGTAGTCAGGCTTGGATTCCTCGGGATTCACGACAAAGCTGTCGCCGATTTTAAGCCCCAGCTTTGCGAACGAGTCGTCCTGCACGGAAATGGAGAACGCGATGGACTGCACGATATCGTCGTCCGCAACGTCCGCAAGGTCGCTGCTGAAGTTCATCTTCGTCGTGTTGTATACCGCTTTCCAGTTCCAGTCTGAACCGGTCATGAGTACGATGGTGGGAACGAGGTCGGTTTCCGTCATTCCCTCGACTGTGGAGCCCCTGAATTCGTAGCCCTCCACCTTTATTCCATCGTAGAGCGCTTTCAGCTCGCCGAACGTGGTAACTCCCTTGGTCACGCCGGGAATCTCGAAATCGCCGCTGTAGGCGCAGGACATTCCGCTGCTGTTATCCCATGTCGCCTCGGTGACGGTCATCGTGATAGGACCGCCCGGCTCGGTGTGGGTGTAATAGGAGAATCCGCTGCCGTCGGAGTTCAGGTATATCCTGTCCCCGAGTTTCATTCCCAGGCGGGACACAGCGCCGCCGTCTATGTAGATGTGGAACGACAGGCTCTGTACGACCTTGCTGTCGTTGTCTGCGGGCATGTCTGCGAAATCGAGGGTATCCTTGTCCGTTACGGCGTACCAGCCGTCATACGAGTTGGAATCCGTACCGCTGAGCACTGATATCGAGGTGTGGATATCTTCCGCAGTCAGCCCTTCCAGGCTCGAATTACTGAATTCGAATCCGTTCACCGTCAGCCCGGAATACAGCCTGCGAAGTTCCGCGACAGTGGTCACTCCGTTGGTAACGCCGTCTGCCGGGAAGCGGGTCACTACCTCGCACTTGAGCGAGCCGTCGTCGGCGCTCTGCACCGCCATCGCTACAGGCGACTGACTGAACTCATACCGGAACTCCGTCAGCGCCGCATATGCGTGGGAATACGCGGAGAACTGCGCCGGCAGGTCTGAAAGCGATGTTGAAACAAGGACAGCCGCCGCGCATACAGCGGATATTGCTCGTTTCAGGTTCATTGAAATACCTCCTTTTTCAGGCGCAAAGCCTTATGGTCACCTCTAAAAACCTTGTTTGAGTGAAAATGTGTATAGCACACCGACTG
>ERZ859923.622-NODE-622-length-19480-cov-3.150167_pt1 | contig 19480 bp, 17 predicted proteins | sample MGYA00510116_ERZ859923 | MGnify/ENA primary metagenome ERZ859923 (study PRJEB30046, sample SAMN00715168) | human gut metagenome | study: EMG produced TPA metagenomics assembly of the A metagenome-wide association study of gut microbiota in type 2... | reverse complement strand
CAAGGGGGACGCGTCCCCCTTGACTCCCGATTAGGGATTGCGGTAAGCGGAACACGCGCCGCTAAATTATAGTTTATCGACAAACCAAAAGGAAGCAGCACGCGCTGCTTCCTTTATTCGTTCTATTGTCCTACACATTTGTCATTCCGCTATAGGTGTTCAGAATATCATCCGCGATCTCCCGCTGCGTTCTCCGCGTATCCATCGCGAGCTTCTGAATATGCCTGTGCGCCTGGTTCTCCGTGAGGTTCAGGTACTGTATCAGGCAGCATTTCGCGCGGTCGATTATCTTCGTGTCCTCAAGCTGCTTCGAGAGCTTGGAGCGCTCCTGCTCCAGCCGCTGCATGTTCTCCTTCGCCATCTGAGCCATTCGGATAGTCTGCACCAGCGCCTGCTTCGTGAACGGCCTCGGGAGCACATACGCGCCTGTGAACTTGATACGGTTCTGCACCTCGTCGGCGATCTCCGTCTTTGCCAGCACTATGATAACCGCGCTAGTGCGGTCGTGGATCTCAGCGACGTAGTTCAGACCGAACTCACTGCGAAGCGGTGTGGATACTATCACCACATCATAGCCGGAAAGATCCTTCGCTGCCGCTTCCTCATCATCAAAGCAACAGGTGATTTCTGCGCCGGCGTCCTCCAGCGCAGCCGATATCGTGCCGCAGATCATCTCGGTTTTGGCGTTGATAAATACCCTGGACATCAAGGATCCCCCTTCCCGCGGCGTTCCCGCCGATCAAAGATTGTTGACGTAAAGCTGCTTGTAAGGGCTTGCGGAATTCGGAGTGAGCTTGAAGAAATTGGAGCTGAGCAGCGTGTCAGTATCATTGCCGAAGTGCTTCGTGAAGCGCTCTACGTAGTGTCTGATGGACTCCTTCTCCTCTGCGGTGGCTACTGTACAGCACACCTGAACGGGGAGTCCCTTCGGCATAACGTCGCTGCGAATAAACATCTCTCCGCCGTGCATTCCGGTGCCGCAGAAGTGACCTACCGGGCAGCCCTCAACGCCGATACCAAGCACGATGATGATACCGCCCGCCTGGTACTCGCCGAGGAAGTCGCCGACCTTGCCGCCGATAACGATGGTCGGGAACATGTCCTGATAGCTCTTCATGTGGATACCGACGCGGTACCCGGCGTTGCCCTGGACATATATCTCGCCGGAGCGCATCGCGTAGCCGGTGGTGTCGCCGCTGTTGCCGTGAATGATTATCGCGCCGTCGTTCATTGTGTCGCCGGTGGCGTCCTGAGCATTTCCGTGTACGCTTATCTTAGCACCGTTCAGGTACGCTCCGAGGGCGTTTCCGGGGGTTCCCTTTATGAGTATCTCCTTGCCGGAAAGACCCGCGCCGATGTATCTCTGCCCGAGAACGTTCTCAAGCGTGAATTTCTGCTCGTCAGAGTCCCTGATCATTTTATTCAGCTCTGCATACGGCATATTCTTTGCGTCAATGATCATCTCTTTATTCCTCCCAGCTTATCTTCCCTGCGCGCCTTGCTGAACATCATCATCTGCGGTCTCTCTTTAAGCATATCCATGTCAACGTCGGAGAGGTCTATGCGCTCCTTTATCATGGAGGTGTATATTCCCGCGCGCTTTACGTCGCCCATCAGTATGAATCCCTTGAGCAGTCCGTCCTTGAATACCAGCTTTTTATAATTATTGCCGTGTTCCTCGACATATTCCTCGCCGTCGTAGCTTCCGGCGGTGATGATGTGCAGCCCGAAGAATCCTATCGCGTTCATCGGTATCGCGTTCTCGTACTTTGTCTCGGCGCCCGCCATGTTTCTTCCGGCTACCTCGCCCTGCATGTACGCATTCGGCAGCAGCGCGAGTATCCTGTCGGTGTCGGAGGAAGCGTCGTGGCTGACTGTGCAGTCGCCTGCGGCGTAAACGTCGTCGATGGTGGTTTTCTGGGTGAGGTCGCAGATTATGCCGCGCTCTACCTTGCCGCCTGCTTCGGAAACAAGCTCGGTGTTCGGGCGTACGCCCACCGCGATTATAACCATGTCGAAATCAACCGCAGCGCCGTTCTTCAGCTTCGCGGAGTGCTCGCTGAACTCGTCAACGGAGGTCCCGAGAATGAACTTTGTTCCCTTGCTCTCGATGTGCTTCTTCATGATGGAGCCTGCACGGACGTCCAGAATAGACGGCAGGATACGGTCAGCCATATCGACTACAGTGATGTCCGCCTTGTACTCGTTGAGTGCTTCCGCGGCTTTCAGTCCGATAAGTCCCGCGCCGATTATCAGTACCTTCATTCCGGGCTTGACCTCAGCCTTGATAGCCTTTACGCTGTCGTAGCTCATGAACGTGTGGCAGGAGGCTATCTTCTCCATTCCGTTCATCGGGGGAACGAACGGCTTCGAGCCTGTAGCCACCATCAGCTTGTCGTAGGGAACCGTGCTTCCGTCCGCAAGAACGACATCCTTCGCAGCCGGGTCTATCTTAGTCACGCGGGTATCGAACCTGGTCTCAACGCCGTTCTTCTCGTAGAAGTCCGCGCTGCGGTAGTATATGTTCTTGTCTGTGACTTTCCCCATCAGCCAGTAGGAGATGAGCGGGCGGGAATAGGTGTGGTACTTTTCGTCGGAGATAACGGTTATCTTTCCGGTCTTGTCTATCTGACGGATACCCTCGATCGTTCCGACTGCCGCAGCAGAGTTGCCGATAATTACGTAGTTCATATCCGTCACCTCACCTTTCCTCGAAAACTATAGCGTTGTTCGGGCAAGCCTTTACGCATGCCGGCTCGCCGTGGCTGTTGCGCGTGCAGAGGTCGCACTTGCGGATCTTGTGTCCCGCCTCGTCGATGACGATAGCGCCGTAGGGACATGAGAGAACGCAGGTGTAGCAGCCTACGCACTTCTCCTCGTCGCAGACGATAACGCCGTCCTGCACTGAGAGCGCGCCCGCGATGCAGCCCTTTACGCAGGGGTGAGCGTCGCAGTGGCGGCACTGGACCGCGAAGTTTATCTTGTCGCCTTCTTCTATCTGGATCCTCGCGACGGGCTTCTTCCCGCCTGCGAACGCCTTAATCATATCGGGAGCACCGCTGTTCGCCGCCGCACAGGTGAATTCACACAGATGGCAGCCAAGACACCAGTCCTCGTTCACATAAACCTTTTTCATTGTTATGACCATTCCTTTCGAGCAGTGTCAGGGTTTATTCACCTGCGTGCATGATTCCGAGTATATCAAGTTCCTTCTGGTTGAGTCCTATGCCGCGGAGCATGAGTCTGTTGCCGCGGAGGGACTCCAGCGAGTTGATACCCATACCGCCCATCATTTCCTTGATCTCGTGATCCCACGCGTGTACGAGGTTCACCAGGCGCTTGTACGCGATATCCGGATTGAGGCGCTTAACGAGGTCTGCGCGCTGAGTTGCGATGCCCCAGTTGCACTTGCCGGTGTTGCAGCTCCTGCAAAGGTGGCAGCCCATCGACAGCAGAGCCGCCGTTGCGATATAAACCGCGTCAGCGCCGAGCGCTACAGCCTTTACGACGTCCGCGCTGCTTCTGATCGAACCGCCGACAACGATGGAAACATTGTTTCTGATACCCTCGTCGCGGAGCCTCTGGTCAACGCTTGCGAGCGCAAGCTCTATCGGAATGCCCACGTTATCGCGGATACGTGTCGGAGCCGCGCCGGTGCCGCCTCTGTAGCCGTCGATGGCGATGATGTCCGCGCCGCTTCTCGCGATACCGGAAGCGATAGCCGCAACGTTATGTACCGCCGCTATCTTTACGATGACCGGCTTCTTCCAGTCGGTGGCTTCCTTCAACGAGAGAACAAGCTGGCGGAGATCCTCGATGGAATAGATATCGTGGTGCGGAGCCGGGGAAATAGCGTCAGTGCCCTTGGGTATCATACGGGTCCTGGATATTTCTTCGTTTATCTTCATACCTGGGAGGTGTCCGCCGATACCCGGCTTAGCACCCTGACCCATCTTTATCTCGATAGCGGCGCCGGTGTCGAGGTACTCCTTGAACACGCCGAAACGTCCGGAAGCTACCTGGCATATCGTGTTGGGGCCGTACTTGTAGAAATCCTTGTGCAGACCGCCTTCGCCGGTGTTGTAGTAGGTTCCCAGCTCCTGAGCCGCTCTCGCAAGGGACTCATGCGCGTTCTTCGAAATGGAGCCGAATGACATCGCGGAGAACATCACCGGAACGTCCAGCTCGAGGTACGGATTGTGCTTGAATTCAGCCCTGCCGTTCTCGTCGTAGTGGATCTCCTGCTCCTTCTTGCCGAGGAAGGTCTTGGTCTCCATCGGCTCGCGCAGCGGGTCGATAGGCGGGTTTGTTACCTGGGAAGCGTTCAGCAGTATCTTGTCCCAGTAAACCGGGTACTCGCGGGGGTTGCCCATCGCAGAGAGGAGCACTCCGCCGGAGCCTGCCTGCTTGTAGACCTCGTCCATTACCTGCTGGCTCCAGTTGCCATTCTCGCGGAACTCGTTCTCGTTCTTCCTTATTTTCAGCGCTCTTGTCGGGCACAGCGTTACACAGCGCTGGCAGTCAACGCAGTTGGTTTCATCGGACACCATTCTATCGAGGTCGGGGTCGTAATGGTGCACCTCGTTGGCGCACTGGCGCTCACAGACGCGGCACTTAATGCAGCGGTCAGGGTTGCGGACTACCTCAAACAGAGGATTCATATAGTTTATAGCCACTTAAGACCATCCTTTCAATTCTGCTCTCACATTACTTATCAAGGGTCACGATTATCGGTTCGCCGCCGCGTGGACTCCATATCCTGTCAACGTCCGGGGACATCGTCCTGATGGAGCATTCCTCGCTGGAAACATAGACCGTATCGCCCTTTTCGGCAGCGACCATCGAACGGAGCTTCAGTCTGTCGTTGAGCGCCATGATTCCGTTGTTGAATCCGAGGATTATTGAAAAGGGTCCTGTGATGAGCAGGCTGGAATAAACGTTTCTGAAATGGCGTATCTTCGCCGTTTCCTCCGGGCTGAACCTGCCGGATTCAAGCTCGCTCCAGAACGGAGCCGCGATGACCTTCGCAACGTCGTCAAGGGGCATTCCGAGGCGGCGGTGGAGGTAGTCGATGATGTAGGTGATGACCTCAGTATCGGTCAGCAGGTTGCACTTGTAGCCGAACATTTCAATGAAACGTCTGTTCGCGTCGTAGGAGGAGATCTCGCCGTTATGTACTATCGTGTAGTCGAGCAGCGCGAAGGGGTGAGCGCCGCCCCACCAGCCGGGGGTGTTCGTCGGGTAGCGGCCGTGTACCGTCCACGCCCAGCCGTCGTACTCGTCGAGGCGGTAGAATTCGCCGACGTCCTCAGGGTAGCCGACCGCCTTGAATACGCCCATGTTCTTGCCGCTGGAGAAAACGTAAGCGCCGTCGATCTTGTCGTTTATCTTGATGACGCAGCGGGCAACGTAGGTGCGCTCGTCGAGCTGGCTCTCCTGGAGCTTTGTGGGAAGAGGGTTAACGAAGTAGCGCCAGATAAGCGGCTCGTCGGTGATGTTCGGGTGCTTTCTGGTGGGAATACGCGAGAGGTTGATGACGTCGAAATGGCGGTCGATGAACGCCTCGGTCTTTATCCTCGCCTCGTTGGAATCGTAGAAAACATGGAACGCGTACTGATCCTTGTACTCCGGATAAATGCCGTATCCGGCGTAGCCGCCGCCCAGACCGTTCGAGCGGTCGTGCATACAGGCAATGGAATTCACGATCACGCTGCCGTTTGTCCTTCTGCCGCTCCTGTTGATAAAGCCCGAGATCGCGCAGCCCGCAGGGATCCTTGTTTCTCCCTCTTTCATTAACATAAGCTCACTCCTTAATAAGTACTGAAAAAAACCGGATCCGGCAGAAGATCCGCCGGACGCCGCGATATTCGGCGCAGCGCTGAGCCGGTTTGATCATACGTTATATCCGCGGTGGAATGTGCTGAGGTGAAATTTCTGCCATCGTCAAGTTGCAGATACTTCACTGCCGCGGCAACGCTGCCTGCGGCTTTGTTCTCCGGCACAATTCGTTTTGTCCGCTTGAATTTACGTTCATATTATATCACCATATCGCTGGTTTGTCAAGAGGTTTTTGCAAGTTTCTTTCCGGTAATCTTTCATTTTATTGTATATCTGGTTCCATTATTTCTTTATATTTCCGATTAGTCTAGGCTATCTATTGCACTTAGCTCCGCTGTACGGTGCGTTTTGAAGCCTGGAATGTTATTTTTGCAAGAATAGGAGATTCCATATTTCAAAATTTCTGGTGAATATGCCAAAATGCAAAAATTCAACGATTTCCTGCACAATTTTTAAATAACACTTGAAAAATCTGCTGAAATGGAGTATAATAGTACAGTATTATTAATTATAGTATCATCTTCATAAAGAAAGGAACGCTATATCATGGCAGTAGAACTCAAGACGATCCAGCACCTGTGCGAGCTGTCCAAGCTCAACTACGACGAATCCGGACTTGAAAAGGTCATGGGCGAGATGGGCGACATCATCGACCTGATGGATACAATCAAGACCTTTGACCTAACCTACGACGATACCAAGGACAACAACAGCATTTCCCTGAGCGAGGTAAGAGAGGACGTACCGCAGCCCTCGTTCCCGACGGAGAAGCTGCTCTCCAACGCGGAAAACCGCGATAACTGCTACGTCGTACCCAAGGTAGTTGAATAAACAGGAGGTAATTATGGATATCACCCGCGCAAAGATACGCGATCTCCGCAAGGCGCTGGATTCAAAGCAGATCAGCGCCGCAGAGCTCTGCGGAGAATATTTCAGAAATATAGAAGCCGGCGACGGCAAGGTACAGTCCTTCATCACCGTTACCAAGGAAAAGGCGCTTGAGATGGCTGAAAACGCACAGAAGCGCATTGATTCCGGCGACGTAAGCCCGCTGCCCGGTATCCCGCTCGCCATAAAGGACAACATCTGCACCGACGGTATCAAGACCACCTGTGCAAGTAAGATGCTTGAGAATTTCATACCGCCGTACAATGCGACCGTTATCGAGAAGCTCAACGCAGAGGGCTACGTGCTCCTCGGCAAGACCAGCATGGACGAATTCGCGATGGGCGGCTCCACACAGACCTCCGCGTTCGCCAAGACCAAGAACCCCTACGACCTTGATAGAGTTCCCGGCGGTTCCTCCGGCGGAAGCGCTGCGGCTGTGTCTGCTTCCTTCGCTCCCGCTGCGCTCGGAAGCGACACCGGCGGCTCCATCAGACAGCCCGCATCCTTCCGCGGCGTGACCGGAATCAAGCCCACCTACGGCAGAGTTTCCCGCTACGGCCTTGTCGCATTCGCAAGCTCCCTCGACCAGATAGGCCCCATCTGCTCCGACGCCCGGGACTGCGCAGTTATGCTCAACGCCATCTGCGCACACGACCCGCACGACGCGACAAGCTCCCGCCAGCCGGTTCCGGATTTCACCGAGAAGCTGGGACAGTCCGTCAGCGGAATGAAGATCGCAATGCCCAAGGAGTTCTACTCCGACGACATCGACGACGAAGTAAAGACCCACGTAATGAACGCCGCAAAGACGCTTGAAGCCCAGGGCGCAAAGCTCGTTGAGTGCTCCATTCCCGGGCTGAAGTACGCTATCCCGGCGTACTACCTCATCGCCTGCGCCGAGGCTGCCTCCAACCTGTCGAGATTCGACGGTATAAAGTACGGCTTCCCCGGCGAGGGCCGCACCCTCGAGGGGCTTATTCGCGACAGCCGCAGCAAGGGCTTCGGCGAGGAAGTAAAGCGCCGTATCCTGCTCGGAAACTACGCGCTTTCCTCCGGCTACTACGACGCTTACTACAAGAAAGCGCTCGCCCTCAAGCAGCAGATAATCAAAGAATACAACGCTGTATTCGACCTTGCCGATGTTATCCTCACCCCGACCGCTCCGACTCCGGCGTACAAGATAGGCGCGCAGGACAACGATCCGGTCAAGATGTACCTCGCGGATATCTGCACCGTTACCGTCAATATTGCCTCTCTGCCGGGTATCTCCACGACCTGCGGCTACACCGCCGAGGGTCTCCCCGTGGGCATGTCCGTCATCGGCAGACGTTTCGACGAGCAGACTATTCTTCAGTGCGCCGACGCATTCGAGCAGACCTTCGCTCCGACTGCGCCCGCCAAGCTTTAAGGAGGTACAGGAATGAGCGCATATTTTCCTACGATAGGACTTGAGACACACGCAGAGCTTTCCACAAATTCCAAGGTATTCTGCACCTGCTCCGCTGAATTCGGCGGAACTCCGAACTCCCGCTGCTGCCCCGTGTGCAGCGGACTTCCCGGAACCCTCCCGGTGCTGAACAGGAAAGCCGTTGAATACATCATCAAGGCTGGCTACGTGATGAACTGCGACATTTCGCGCTTCACCAAGTGGGACAGAAAGAACTACTTCTACCCCGATCTGCCGAAGGCTTACCAGATCTCCCAGATGCCGCGCCCGGTGTGCCTCGCAGGCAAGGTAAAGATAAACGTCAAGGGCGAAGAGAAGGAGATACGCATTAACCGTATCCATCTTGAGGAGGACGCGGGCAAGCTCGTCCACGACGATGTTAACCGCATTTCCCTCGCGGACTACAACCGCTGCGGCGTTCCGCTCATCGAGATAGTCACCGAGCCGGATTTCCACTCCGCTGACGAGGTCGTGGCTTACCTGGAGAAGATCATGCTGCTGTTACAGTACGCGGGTATCTGCGACTGCAAGATGGAGCAGGGCTCTATACGCTGCGATGTAAACATCTCCATCGCGCCGAAGGGCAGCAATGAGCTCGGCACCAGAACGGAGCTGAAGAACCTGAACTCCCTCAAGGCTATCGCGAAGGCGATAGAAGTTGAGATCGAGCGCCAGGAGGAGCTCCTCGACAACGGCGAGCGCGTAATTCAGCAGACACGCCGCTTTAACGAGGCTCTGGGCGAGACCACAGCGATGAGAAGCAAGGAGGACGCCCACGACTACCGCTACTTCCCAGACCCGGATATCCCTCCGATAATCCTCACCGAGGAGGAGCTTGACGAGATACGCAGCTCCATTCCGGAGCTTCCCGAGCAGCGCGTTGCACGCTACGTCGAGCAGTGCGGCATCAAGAAGCAGGACGCGGATCTCATCGTATCCGACAAGAAGATCTGCGATTTCTACGAGGAAGCAATCCAGGCGTATGACAATCCGAAGGCGGTCGCAAACTATGTGACCGGCGAGCTGCTCCGCAGAAAGAACCTCGGGGAAGTCGACATGGACGACCTGAAGTTCAGCGGCAGGGAGTTCGCACAGCTTGTTGAGTTCCTCCAGACGGACAAGATCTCACAGTCCAACGCGAAGGCTATCCTTGGCGAGATGATCGCAAACGGCGGCACTCCGAAGAATATCGCGGACGCGCAGGATCTGTGGATAAAGGAGGACAGCGACCTCCTCGCAAAGACCGTCGACGAGATAATCGCGAACAACCCGAAGGCAGCCGAGCAGTACCGCAGCGGCGACCAGAAGGTATTCGGGTTCTTCATGGGTCAGGCGAACAAGGCGCTAAAGGGTCTTGCATCACCGAAGGCTATTCAGGAATATATCAAGAAGAAGCTGTCCGAATAATATCAAAACAAAAATCACCCGGCTCTTGCCGGGTGATTTACAATTTAAAACCGCCCACAAAAATGGGCGGGCGTTTTTTATTCAGCAATCTCAGCGGACGAAGATGCCGGAAGCTCCACCGGCTCGGTCTGCTCGGTGGGAATCAGGTCGTCGCTTGACTTCGGCGGAACTGCCGAATCCGCAGTTCCGGAAGGTGCCGTAGTCTCAGCCGGCTTGGTATCCTGCGTCGTTACCTCTACCGGAGTTTCCTCTACGGGTATTTCCTTGGTGGTTCCGGAAGTCTTTGTGGTTTTTTGAGGCTTATCAGGCTTGGTCGGCTTAGTCGTCTTTGCGGGTTTGGAGGTCTTGGCGGTCGTTTCGGCTGTCGTGTAAACCGGCGGAACCTCGTCAGCGGGCTGGAAACTTTCCGCCTCAAACGTGCCTGTCGCAGAATCGTCGTCCCACAGACCCGCTTCGGTCAGGGCGCGGTGCATTTCCCACAGGGCAATGCGGTAGGCGTACGGACCGAGGTGTACGCCGTCGCCGGAGTGCAGGCACTCGCGAAGCTCGTTCTTCTCATTCTTGAGGTATCGCCCGAAGTCGAAGTAGTGTACGCGCTCCGGGAAATTCTCCTCGAGATACTTTTTCATGGTATTGTTGAAGCTGTCGATAACGCTGTTTCCGCAGAACTTGCTGCATACAGGAGTTATCGCCGCAACGAAAACGTCGGCGCGGCTTCCTTCGAGCGTGGCTTCAATGACCTTGCGGTAATTCTCGCAGTATGTAGCTTCGTCCACCATGTTGACGTCGTTCATGCCCATCGAGAGGAACACGTACCGCGGATTAGCGGACTTCAGCACCTGATCATAGGTTCTGCCCTCCCAGCCTCGGTACTTGAACGTATAGTCAAAAAAGCTGCGGGAACCGAGGTTCCCTTTTGCGGCAACATGCTCGTGCGGAACTATCCCATACTCGGAAAAGCCGCTGCAAATGCTGTCGCCTACGAACAGCGAGTAATCAACGAAGCTCAGCTCCTCGCCGGTAAGCTCGAACTTATCGTGAACCGCCTCGTAGAACATATCAAAGTCGTTGTTCATGTCCCGGACCTCGGCGGTTTCCTCCGTGGAGCCGCTCACGGCTATCTCAGGCAGCGAGCCCGACGGTATCTCCGGAGCCTGCGCGCCGTCCGGAACGTCCGTGGCTGTCTTATCATTCTGTTCCGTCTGGGAAGTCACCGAGGAATTCCCGCCGGAAACGAGGTCAGCCATCAGATCAAGGCTGTTCGGGTCGCTGGGGTTGTGGGGGTCGTTCTGTATATCAGTCGAAGCGCAGCCGCTCAGCAGCATTATAGCCGCGAGAGCCGCGCAGGAAAATCTGTATCTCATCTATATTCAAATCCTTCCGGATACGATTCGTCAGTACCGCGTATTCCGCAAAATTCGGCAATTGAATGGTATATTCGCGGTAAAAAACACAAACAGACGCCCGGGAGTAACACACGGGCGCCTGGATAATTCAACAATAAATTACTTGCCGTGCTTCTTGCTGCCGGTGTGCTTTTTAGCAGCAGGCTTTGCAGCAGGTGCCGGAGCCTTGGTCTCAGCGGGCTTAACGGCGGGTGCGGCAGCCTTGGTCTCGGCGGGCTTAGCAGCAGCGGGAGAGGGCTTGGTCTCAGCCTTCTTCTCTGCGGGCGCAGCGGGCTTTGCAGCAGGAGCGGCCTTCTTCTCTGCAGCGGGCTTCTCAGCCTTCTTAGCGGGAACAAGAGCCTCAAGAGCCTTGAACTTTGCAACATCGCCATCGACCTTTACAAGTCCGTCGGTGAGCGCGCCGTCAAAGGAAACATCGCCGCTGAAAAGCTTCTCGATGTTCTCAGCAGCGCCGGTAACGTTAGCCTGGAGGTCATCGTAATGATAAGGAGCAACGTCAAGAACGCCCTCTCTTACTGCAACATAGAAGTCGTCCATATCGTCGATGAATGTAAAGTTTACAGCAACGGTATCCTCGTACTTCTTAGCCTTTGCCTTGCTTCCCTTCAGATAACCCTTGATCTTTTCAGCAAACTCAATATTAGTCATAACAAATTCCTCCTGTGGTATGCTTCAGACGGAGCGCCCGAAGCCAGGTAAAATTACCTGCCGATTTATTCCAAACAGCGAACCTGGCGCCGTTTTATTCATCTATTGTAGTATACCATAACTCCGCCTTTAATTCAATAGTCATTTTCTATAAATTTACAAGAAAAACAACTTGATTTTCAGATGAAAATATAAATATCAACAATCAGATGAACGATCAGACTCTTCTCTGGGGTATCTCCCTGCCATTTTTATCTATGAAAAGGCGCGGGTGCTCCTTGATCTCCTCGACCTGGGGTCTGTGCGTCAGCATTTCAAGGCGGACTCTGTCGCGGTACTCGGGCTTTACAAGATAATATACGTAGCTTTCGATTACGTTAGGCTTTGAGAGTACGCGACCCTCTATCTTGAAATTATTAAAGCCCATGTCAAGGTATCTTCCGTAGACATCGTTGTTGGAAACAAACGTGCTGTAATGTGTTATCTGATAGAAATTGTATCTGGTATTGGGGCAGTTGAAATTATTTGCGTCCTCCATCGGATCTTTGACGCTCCTTACTGCTCCAAGCTGCTCATAAATAGTCTGCTTGCTGCACTTGCGCTGGCTCTCGCCGAGCACCTCATAGTGCTGCTTTCTGCGCTTGCAGTGCGGAGTGCAGTACGGATTTATAAGGATCTCGACTCTTGAGCGAAGCTCCTGCGGGATCTTGTCCAGCTTCTCGAAATCATTGTTCCAGTTGTAGTCAAGAACAACCAGCTTGTAATCCTTCTTGAACTCCTCCATAAGCTGATCGTAATCTTCAATCTGCTTTACCGTCGAAGAAATCAGCGGGAACTTGGGGTAATTCCTGCGCACGTAATCTTCAAGGAAGGGCTTGTTCACGATGAGCTCATTAAAGCCGTTCTCGGCAATGGCGCAGAGGTGATTGCAGAACTTGTCCTTCAGATCCTTCTCGGTAAGAGTCGGGTTCGTGAATGTATATCTTATAGGAACATTTCTATCATTGAACGCCTTTATCGTGCTTGTGATCTGCGTCTCAAGCGCCAGACCGCCAAGGGCGCGTCCGCCGTTCCAGAGTGCAGATGGGAAGCAGCCGTAGCAGGAAGCAATTTCTATATCGTCATAAAAAAATTCCGGGTGCTCCTTGATCATATCAATGAGATACAGATTCAGATCCTTATGTACCCATATATCAGGAATGTGAAACTTTGCTTTCATTTTAAATGCTCCTTGTTTATTATTTATTGTGGAATACTTCTTTAATTATAACTCAATGTTCCCCTATTGTCAACACATTTCAGCAAATTCTAATGAATAAAACCGGGATAAGGCGGCAAAATATCAACATCAACCGAAAGGAGATAAAAAATGGCAGTAGTACTGATCAGAGCCACCATATTGTACATTATAATCACCTTCTCACTGAGACTGATGGGAAAACGCCAGTTAGGCGAGCTCCAGCCGTCGGAACTGGTGGTGACGATACTCATATCCAACATCGCGGCAATACCCGTGGAGGATTCCTCGGTGCCGATGATACTGGGGATAGTTCCGATATTCACGCTGGTCTGCCTTGACGTGATCGTATCGGCGGTAATGCTGAAGTTCCCGAAGTTCCGCAAGCTGATGATAGGCAGCCCGCGGGTGATAATGTCCGAGGGGGTCATCATGCAGAAGGAAATGAAGCGCCTGCGCTACACCGTCGACGACCTCGTCGAGGCAATGCGCGAGGAGCAGATATTCGACATAACCGAGATATGGTACGCCATCGTAGAGACAACCGGAAAGATACACTTCCTGAAAAAGAAGGACTGCCAGAACGCGGAAAAGGCGGACGTAAACTGCGGCGGCTCCTCAAGCGACCCGCCTGCGGTGATAATCCGCGACGGCAGGGAGGACGAGGAGCAGCTCCAAAGCATGGGGCTGGGAATGGGCTGGCTGAAAGAGCAGCTCCGGGAACGGAAGCTCTCAGTAAAGGACGTGTTCCTGATGACTGCGGACAGGAACGGTCAGCACACGATAATCGAACGTCAGAGGGGGCTTTGAATGAACCGTCTTGTTGTAAGCATACTGCTGCTGGCGTTGATGTCGGCGGGGGGTTTCTGGTCGGTGTTCATCACCATTGATAAAACCAACGAGCTTTCCGGCTACATTGACCAGGTGGAGCAGGCGCACTCCGAAGGGGACAGCGAAGCCGCCGTGAAATACGCCAATCAGCTCCACGACGCGTGGGATTCTGTGCTGCACTACAGCATTCTCGTCAACGACCTCGGGCACGCGATGGAGATAACGTCCTGCATAGCCGAAATATCCTCCTTCGCCGAGGAGGGCGACGATGAGCTGTACGCCGCATGCGACCGTGCACAAGCACAGCTTGAGCTTTTCCGCGAAATGCAGACTCCCACGCTCTGGAAAATACTCTGACAGTTTCGGAGCGCAATCGACGGATAAAATTGCTGGCTGGCTGTGAGCCAGCCAGCATGACTAAAAAGTCTGCACGAAAAAAGCGTTGGCGGAACATTCGCCTTTAAATTATAGTTTACCTGTATAATTTCTTCTTGAATCTTGTTGGAGAAGCCTCCTTAACATCATAATCACAAAAAAATAATAAAAAATTGTTGCAAATTGTTTAGGTTTGTGTTATACTAACTTTGACTGCATAAAGTCAGAGTGCAGCAACTTTATTTTATCGAAAGGTCGTGATGTTAGGGTTGGAGAAAAAGGCAGAAGCAGTTCCTGGCGGCGGCAGCTCCAGACTGGCTTTATATGGCTTTAACAACCTCACAAAAACACTTAGCTTCAACATTTATGATGTGTGCTATGCAAAAAGTGAGAGGGAGCAGAAGGATTATATCGCGTACATAGACGAACAGTATAACTCCGAAAGGCTCACAAAAATTCTCTGCGACGTCACCGAGAAGATCGGCGCGACCGTCCTGAATATCTCAAAGCAGGACTATGATCCGCAGGGTGCCTCTGTCAATGTCCTCTTCGCCGAGGGTTACATTGACCCCGACCACGTAGACGAGTCCTGCAACAAGGGCGCCGGCTACTTCAACAGGAGCGGTATCCAGCCGAATACCGTTCACGCACATCTTGACAAAAGTCATATCACGGTGCACACTTTCCCGGAATATCACCCGGATAAGGCTATTTCTACCTTCCGCGTGGATATCGACGTCGCCACCTGCGGCGAGATCTCCCCGCTGAACACGCTGGATTACCTCATAGGCAGCTTCGACTCGGATATCATCACGATTGATTACCGCGTCCGCGGCTTCACTAGGGACGTCTCCGGCAAGAAATGTTTCATGGATCATAAAATGACCTCCATTCAGGACTTCATCGATCCCCAGACTCTGACGAAGTACGACGCTATAGACGTCAATGTGTACCAGTCGAATATATTCCATACAAAAATGCTGATCAAGGAGATAGAGCTTCAGAACTATCTCTTCAATTCCGATGTCTACGAGATCCACCCCCAGCAGCGCCTTGAGATCACCAACAACCTGCGCCGCGAGATGATCGAGATATTCAGCGGAATGAACATCTATTGAGGTGAGCGTAATGCAGCTTGATCACACCCGTGCGCCTCTTTACGAGGCAATGAAGGAATATCAGCTTGACCGCGTTGTCAAGTTTGATGTCCCCGGGCACAAGGGAGGCCGCGGCAACAAGGCGCTGAGGGACTTCCTGGGCGAGGCGTGCATGAGGAACGACGTGAACTCTATGAAGCCACTCGACAACCTCTGCCACCCCGTTTCCGTCATAAAGGAGGCTCAGCAGTACGCTGCGGACGCCTTCGGAGCGGAAAACTCCATCTTCATCGTCAACGGAGCCACCGGAGCAGTTCAGGCGATGGTGATGTCGGTATGCAAGGCGGGGGATAAGATAATCCTCCCGCGAAACGTCCACCGGAGCGCAATCAACGCGCTGGTGGTCTGCGGAGCGATACCGGTCTACGTAAACCCCGGCGTCAACAACGACCTCGGCATACCGCTCGGAATGACCCCTGAGGAAGTCGAGGCGGCTATCCTCGCAAATCCTGACGCGAAAGCCGTGCTGGTCAACAACCCGACCTACTACGGCATATGCTCCGATCTGCGGAAGATCGTCGAGATAGTACACAGGCACGGCATGAAGGTGCTGGTTGACGAAGCGCACGGAACGCACTTCTATTTTGGCGATGGACTTCCGCCCAGCGCCATGAGCTGCGGCGCGGACATGGCTTCGGTATCGGTGCACAAAACCGGAGGAAGCCTCACCCAGAGCGCGATACTGCTCCTAGGGAAGGGAATAGACCCGAACTACGTCCGGCAGATAATCAACCTCACACAGACCACCAGCGCAAGCTACCTGCTGATGGTGTCCCTCGACCTGGCGCGGCAGAACCTCGCGCTCCACGGCAGGGAGTTCTACGCGAAAACGGTGGAGTTCGCGGATTATGCGCGAAAAGAGATAAACGCCATCGGCGGCTATTACGCCTTCGGCGAGGAGCTTTGCGACGGCAAGGCGTTCTACGCGTTCGACAAGACCAAGCTTTCGGTGCATACCAGGGCGATGGGTCTTGCGGGCATAGAGGTCTACGACCTGCTCCGGGACGAGTACGACATACAGATAGAGTTCGGCGACATCGGCAATATCCTGGCGATAATCACCGGCGGCGACCGCGCGCTCGAAATAGAGCGGCTCCTCGGCGCGCTGAACCTTATCAAGAAGTTCCACGGGAAGTCCCCCGCCGGGCTTTACGACCACGAGTACATCGACCCTATCCTTGAGATGTCCCCGCAGGCGGCGTTCTACGCCGAACAGGAGACCCTACCGATAGAAAAGACCGCCGGAAGGGTGTGCAGCGAGTTCGTCATGTGCTACCCGCCGGGGATACCGATCCTGGCTCCGGGCGAGCGTATCACCCAGGATATCCTGGATTATATCGCGTTCGCGAAGGAAAAGGGCTGCTCCCTCACCGGCTGCCGGGATATGAACGTTGAGTATTTGCAGGTTGTGAAGTTCAGCGCCGGGAACGACCGGCGCTGAACTTCCGGTTTTTCTTTGATTTTCCGGAGTGGAAAATCAATTTCGCCTTCGGCGAAACCGAAAAACCTCGGATTTGTTGGTCAGCTTAAAATGTTCAGTGCCGGGAATTATCGGCGCTGAACGTCAGAAAGGAAATCCTATGGAATTATGGTTTACAGAGAACCATACGGACAGCATACGGTTCTCCATAAAGATAAAACAGCACGTCTACAGCGAGAAGAGCCGCTATCAGCAGATAGATATTCTCGACAGCTACGAGCTTGGCAGGATACTGGTGCTTGACGGATTCATCATGCTGACGGAAAAGGACGAGTACATCTATCACGAGATGATAACCCACGTTCCGATGGCGACGAATCCCGATATAAAACGCGTTCTTGTAATAGGCGCGGGCGACGGCGGAACTATCCGCGAGCTGACCCGCTTCAAAAATATCGAGCACATCGACATGGTGGAGATAGATCAGCGCGTCGTTGAGGTCTGCAAGGAGTATCTCCCACAGACCGCGTGCAGGCTGGACGACCCCCGCGTGCATATCTACTACGAGGACGGTCTGAAATACGTCCGCGGTAAAGATAACGAATACGACCTGATAATCGTGGATTCCACCGACCCGTTCGGACCCGGCGAGGGGCTTTTCACAAAGGAGTTCTACGGAAACTGCTACAAGGCGCTCAACGAAAACGGAATACTGGTCAACCAGCACGAAAGCACGTTCTACGACGAGTACGCCGAGATAATGAAGCGCGCCCACAGCCGCATAAAGAGCTTCTTCCCGATATCGCTGGTTTATCAGGCGCATATCCCGACCTACCCCTCAGGACACTGGCTGTTCGGGTTCGCGAGCAAGCGGTTCCACCCGGTCGCGGATCAGCACGCGGAATGGTGGCTGGCTCAGGGGCTGAAAACCAAGTATTACAATCAGTACGTCCACAGCGGCTGCTTCGCGCTGCCTAACAACGTCCGGGACGTACTCCGGGAAACAAAGCCCGCAACATGACGGAGGTATAATATGCTGATAGATTTTTCCGACATTGAAGAAAAGCCGCTGGAGCATTTCAAGGGCGGCGAGGGTACGTTCTTCGCGAGAATGTTCACCGACCCCAAAGTCAAGATAATGCGCGGCAGGCTGGAGCACGGAGCTTCCATCGGACTGCACACCCACGAGGGCAACAGCGAGATAGTGTTCATTCTTGAGGGAAAGGGCAAAATGCTGTGCGACGGCAGATACGAGGAGCTTTCTGCGGGAAGCTGCACCTACTGCCCGGAGGGTCACGAGCACAGCCTTATCAACGACAGCAAGGGCGACCTGATTTTCTACGCGGTCGTACCCGAGCACCACAATTAAATTCGGAATTCGTAATTCGCAATTGAATGTGTCCGGCTTCGCCGGACGATATCTGAATACAGGAGGAATAAACTAATGAGCAGAGCAATGATAATCGGCGCGGGCGGCGTCGCAGGTGTAGTAATAAACAAGTGCTGCCAGAACAGCGACGTTTTCACGGAAATCATGATAGCAAGCCGCACCAAGGCTAAGTGCGACGCATTCAAGGAGAAGCTCCAGCCTACCACAAAGACGGTCATCACAACCGCCCAGGTGGACGCGGACAACGTTGAGGAGCTGACCGCGCTCATCAAGAGCTACAACCCGGAAATCGTAATTAACGTAGCGCTTCCGTACCAGGATCTTCACATCATGGACGCGTGCCTTGCGGCGGGCGTTAACTACCTCGACACCGCAAACTACGAGCCGGAGGACACCGCGAAGTTTGAGTATAGCTGGCAGTGGGCTTACCGCGAGCGCTTCGAGAAGGCGGGGCTGACCGCTATCCTCGGCTGCGGCTTCGACCCGGGCGTTACCGGAGTTTTCTCCGCGTACGCCATGAAGCACCAGTTCGACGAGATAAACTACATCGATATCCTTGACTGCAACGGCGGCGACCACGGCTATCCCTTCGCCACCAACTTCAACCCGGAGATCAACATTCGCGAGGTGTCCGCAAACGGCAGCTACATCGAGGATGGCAAGTGGGTCGAGACCAAGCCGATGGAGATAAAGCGCGTCTACAACTTCAAGGGCGTAGGCGAAAAGGATATGTACCTGCTCCATCATGAGGAGCTGGAGTCCCTCGCGCTGAACATCAAGGGCATCAAGAGAATCCGCTTCTTCATGACATTTGGTCAGAGCTATCTTACGCACCTCAAGTGCCTCGAGGACGTCGGAATGACATCCATCAAGCCCATCATGTATGATGGCAAGGAGATAGTTCCGCTCCAGTTCCTGAAGGCTGTTCTGCCCGACCCGGCTTCCCTCGGCCCGAGAACAGTCGGCAAGACGAACATCGGCTGTATCTTCATCGGAAAGAAGGACGGCAAGGAGAAGCACTATTACCTCTACAACATCTGCGACCATCAGGAGTGCTACAAGGAGGTAGGCTCCCAGGCTATCAGCTACACCACCGGCGTTCCGGCGATGATAGGCGCGGCTATGGTGCTGACAGGCAAGTGGAAGAAGCCCGGCGTCTACAACGTCGAGGAGATGGATCCGGATCCTTTCATGGAGAACCTCAACAAGTGGGGACTTCCGTGGGAGGAGGACTTCGACCCTGTGCTGGTTGACTGATTTCTGATTTACACAGGCAGGCGGGTGTTTGCCCGCCTGCGTTTTTTTCGGAGCGGCGTGTAAAAATGCTGGAAGCACTTGATAAATCGGAATTTATATATAAAGGAGAATATTGATGAAACTGTTTTTATGTTCGCACTTTTCAAGTGTAGGAAGTCTGATAAAGGAAGAAATTGAAA
>ERZ859923.621-NODE-621-length-19482-cov-2.608483_pt1 | contig 19482 bp, 16 predicted proteins | sample MGYA00510116_ERZ859923 | MGnify/ENA primary metagenome ERZ859923 (study PRJEB30046, sample SAMN00715168) | human gut metagenome | study: EMG produced TPA metagenomics assembly of the A metagenome-wide association study of gut microbiota in type 2... | reverse complement strand
GAACGCTTCCTGCCCGAACATCTCGAAAAGTGCGTCGTAAAGCGGGCGCAGGTAGGGGTCGACCTTGTTCTGGAGGTCGCCGGGGAGGAACCCCAGCTTTTCGCCTGCCTCGACCGCTGGCCTAGTGAGGATTATCCTCTGCACCTCGTGCGCCTTGAACGCGCTTACTGCGAGGGCTACCGCGAGGTAGGTCTTGCCGGTGCCGGCGGGGCCTACTCCGAAGGTGATGGTGTTCTTGCGTATCATCTCGCAGTATTTCTTCTGACCGAGGGTCTTGGGGCGTATCGGCTTGCCCGCGTAGCTTACGCACACGCAGTCTGAAGAGATGGTGTCAGCCTGGGATTCCGTGCCGTCGTTCACGAGGGATATCACGTAGCGCACGTTCTGGTCGTTTATCGGGTCGCCCTTGAAATACATCTTCGAGAGGGACTCCAGACAGCGCTTCGCGGCGTTCACGGAATTTTCGTCCGCACCGGTTATTTTCACGTCGCTTCCGCGGCTGAAAACCGTCACGCCGAACGCCTTCTGTATTGTGTTCACATTGCAGTCAAGATCGCCGAACAGCGCGTGGAGCTGCTCAATGCTTTCCATTGTGAGTGATGCTTCTGACATATTGCGCCTTTCCTGAGTTGAGATTAGGCATAGTGCCTGAAATTATTATACACCGTTGCGGGCGGCTTGTCAATTACTTTCTCCAAGAAGCCGCAGCGCGTTTCGACACAGTATGTCCTCCTGCTCTTCGGCGGTCAGCGGGAGCTTCCGGAAGCGCCCCAGCTCGTCGTCCGCGCCCCACATTGGGTAGTCGGTGCCGAACATAACGCGCTTTGCGCCGATTTTCCTGATAAGCTCCGCCGCGTGCTCCGGGGCGAGGGCGTACAGGCTGCTGGAGAGGTCGGCGTAGATGACGCCTCCGGAGAACAGCTCGGCGGCTTCGTCCCACTTAGTCCAGCCGGCGAGGTGAGCGCCGATTATCGTGAGCTTCGGGAAGCGCTTCATGACGCTGTACAGCCGCTTCGGCGAGGAATAATCGTAACGCGCGTCCCCGCAGTGGAACAGTATCGGAAGCCTGCCCTCGGCGGCTTCGTAGATCGGGAACGCCTTCGGGTCGTCGATGTTGAACCGCTGGAAGTCGGAGTGCAGCTTTATTCCGCGCAGCCCGAGGGAGATTATTCGCTCAGTCTCACCGGCGATGTCGGGGAAATCTGGGTGGAGCGCTCCGAATCCGATGAGCTGCTCCGGGTGGAGGCGTACCTGCTCCGAGATGAAATTGTTGATGTTGCGGACCTGCTCGGGTACAGTCGCCACCGACTGCACTATCGCCCTGTCGACGCCGGCTTTGCGGTTTATCTCGAGAAGCTGCCCGACCGAGCCGTCGAACCTCACCGGGATATCGTAGAAGCTGCTGATGCCGTCGGCGGCGCGGGAAGCTATCTTGTCCGGGAATATGTGTGCGTGTGCGTCTATTATCATTTTTGTGTGCTCCTTACATTATGAACTTGCAAATCATATTATATCACCGGAAAGCCGAAAAGTCCAGACTTATGCTTGACAACTGCGGAAAAATGTGCTATATTAATGTTGATATCTTCCGCACCGGAAGCCGCTTTGCGCCTGACGGGACGGACAATGCTGACTTCTGCTGCCGAAATCCCGCAGGGCTTGAGGCAAAAGGCTGGATTCCCCGGTTTCCGGGGGAGTTTTTCATGCGCCTTTCCCGCAGAGGGAGAGGTCTTTTTTGTATGGAGGGATACTATGCAGGACGAAACGCGCGTGGCGGTGATCTCGATGATAATCGACAACGAGGAAAGCGCCGCGTCAATAAACGCGCTGCTCCACGACTGCCGGGAGTACATCATCGGCAGAATGGGAATTCCCTACCGTGAAAAGGGTCTGAATATAATCAACGTTGTCCTTGACGCCCCGATGGACGCCGTATCGGCTCTGTCCGGAAAGCTGGGAAGGCTCCCGGGAGTGACTGCGAAGGCGGTCTACTCGAAGCTCCCCGCCGCGGAAACAAAGAAAGGACAGGAATCATGAGTATCACAAGAAAAATCAGATCGGCGCTTGCCGCAGTCCTCTGCATGGGAATGCTGACCGCCTGCCAGAGCGCTCCCCAGGTCAGCGCGCCTGAGAGCGATTCTTCCGCAGCGGAGAGCGCCTCTGCGGCTGACAGCTCCGCCGATAACTCAAACAGCGCGGATACCGCAGACAGCACAGTTTCTACCGCAGATTCCAACGCTTCTGACGCTTCCGACTCTTCCGCGCTTCCCATTGCAATGAAGCCCGACCTGCTGTCCGCGGCGATCCAGGACAAACTCGGACTTGACCAGCAGACCGCAGACAAGGCGGCTGAGGACATGCTCCCGCTGCTGATGTACACCCATGGCAATCCCGCGCGCATAGCGAAGGTAATAAAGAAGCTCCAGGCAGGCGAGGAAGTCACCATAGCGTACCTCGGCGGTTCGATAACCCAGGGAACCGGCGCCGACAATGAGAACTGCTACGCGGCTCTCACCACCAAGTGGATCGAAAACCAGTACCCCGACGCAAAGGTGAACTACGTCAACGCGGGAATCGGCGCGACCGGCTCCTACATAGGCGTTCACCGCTGCGACGCCCAGGTGCTGAGCCACGACCCCGACCTGGTATTCATCGACTTCTCTGTAAACGACGAATCCCAGAACAACGCGATCAACAAGCTGACCTACGAGGGACTTATCCGCAAGATCTGGAAGCACTCCAGCAACCCTGGTATCATCTGCATAGCGATGACCCAGGACAACGGCACCAGCGTGCAGGAATGCCACGGCGAAGTTACCGAAAAGTACTCCGTGCCGTTCGTATCCTACCACGACGCAATGCTGAACTTCCTGAACACAAACGACGTTCAGTGGTCTGACATCTCCGGCGACAATATCCACCCGAACATGTCCGGACACGCTATACTCAGCGCAATGCTGACTACCTACCTCCAGTACGTTACCGACAACCTCGACAGCATCGACGACGCAGATCCTGAGCTTGCACCCGCAGGCGACGATGGCGCGAAGTACGAAAATGCCGTGCTTCTCACCACAGACGAGGCTCAGCCTGTTTCCACCGGCGCATTCGAGATGAAGGCGATGGATTTCGGCGGCTTCAAGAACCCCTGGATCGCAAAGCTCCCCGCTGACGCTGAGATAACTGACGACGACGCGTTCGTTATCGAGGTCGAGGCTCAGAATATCGGTCTGCTGTACGCGAAGCTCACCAGCAACGCGGGCAAGGCTGACGTATACGTAGACGACGAGCTTGTGGCAACCATCGACGCTGACTTCACCGGCGGCTGGGGCAACTACGTCCAGTTCGCTCAGGTCAAGAGCTTCATGGATACCGGCAAGCACACGCTGAAGATAGTTCCGAAGGCTGGCACGGAGGGCAAGCCGTTCGCGTTCTACATCTCCGGCATCACGATCTCCTGATAGTTCGTGCACTATAATATAAAGGGTCGGCTCTTTTAAAGAACCGACCCGGATTTTTTTAATTCGGAATTCTGAATTAGGAATTCGGAATTAATGTATCGCTTCGCGATACATTTCAATTGATTGAAGCCGACATGTACCTGCGCTTTTTTACCGCTGTTCGCCTTTCTTCAAATTGAAATAACGCGCGAAGCGCGCACCATAATTCCGAATTCCGCATTCCGAATTCCGAATTTACTTATTCCTCCTGAAATGCGTATTCTTCGAAGTCCGGAAGTTCGTCGAGGGTCACGCACAGCTCGCTGTTATAGATATCGTGGAGGTTCTGCCAGCTCGTGTATTTTTCGGAAAGCTCCCCATTGTTGGTTATCATGCAGTTTCCGCTGCCCGCCGAGAACCAGGACCACATTGCGCTGTCGCGGCGCATGTAGTCCGGCGATGGGAGCCTGTCGCAGTTCGTCACCGCAAGCAGCTTCGGAACGTCAGTCATGCCCGCAAGCGCCGAGAACCTCCCCGCAAACGGCGACGGGCTGTTCTCATAGAAGCTCTGCCCGATAACGTCGCAGTAATCCTCGCCCGGGAAATAATCCTCGCTGCTGCCGTTCCACACCCATATAAGGTTGTTCAGCCCGTGGTACTTGTCCATGCGCTGGAACATCAGCTTCCACAGCCACTTGTAGTTTTCCGCGCTGCCGCCCCACCAGTACATGCTGCTGTCGCCGTCTGGTATCGGCTGAAATATTACCGGGATATTCTCGCCGCGGAATTTGTCAAGAACCTCCGCAGCCGCGTCGATATCCTTCAGCAGAAGCACCGTCTGTTCGGAGATAAGCCCGCTTTCCTGGAGAGTTTTCAGCTCCTCGTCGTCCGCCATCGAAATGTCGCGGTCAGTCACCGCGTCGCCGAGTACGAACGTGCTCGTATCAGCGTAGTAATCCGACTTCCCCTCCGGCGCATACCAGTGCCACCCGAAGGAAACTATCCCGCCGTTTCTGCCCCACTCCAGTGCGGCGGCGACCTCGTTATCGGCGTACTCCTTCGTGCCTTCATACTTCGACGGGGTGCAGAACATCAGGTCGCCGGTGCGCATTGCGGGAGTTCTTCCGGTTTCGCGGGTGATGGCGTCTATCTCGGCGTTGGAGCCGGGAGTTACCGTCTGCCCCGCAATAATCCGCTTTCCGTAGTTATCGGCAAGGAACTTCTTCAGCCCGAGCGTCACAACGGAGGTCGAGCTTCCAACGCAGGAGCCAGACACGTAATAGCATGACTTCTCCGGCACGGAGGAGCTTTCCACAAGGATATAATCCAGCGCGGCGCTTCCCTGTATCACCTCGAAAGTGAGAATATCCGGACCCGCCGAGAGGTACACGCTGTCCACCGCGAACATGGTGAACTCCGGCGATTCGGAAGCCGGAATATAATACGCGCCCACCGTCTCGTTGACCGTCTTGAGCCGTACCACCGCGCCGCTGTAGGAATGCGCCGCAATGGATATCCGGTAGTGCTGGGATGCGTCTACGGAGACGATGTGCTGGAGCTTCATTCCATCGTCGAGGACTATGTAACCTTTGCCGTCATGGTCGCCGTCGGTGCGGACGTTGCCCGTGAATGTCCCGCCCTCGGCGTTGAGCTTCACAGCGAAATCGCTGTTCTCTAAGGGGTACTGCTTCGCGGGTATCTCGTCGAAAACCTCGGCTGTGTCGGCGGTGCCGGAAGCCTCGGCGGTTCCCGCAGAGGTCTGCGCTGACATATTTCTGTCGGGTATCTCCGCGCAGCCGGTAAGCAGCGCTGCGGCAGCGGCAAGAGCCGCTATCCTCTTGTACTTCATTCTATCACCTGATGATTATTTCGTCGTTAGGGGAGATCGGTTCGCTGATACGCGCCGTCCTGCCGTTTATCGTGACTGTTTCGCACCTTGAGAGCAGCGCCGTCGGGTCGTCCGCGAACGCCGCGAGGATATCAAGGAAAATAGGCTTTACGCCCGGCTGAGTCGGGAACAATACGCGCTCCCCGTTGAACACTATCGGGATACCCGATTCTCCGGACTGCTCCGGCTGTGATCCCGGCGCAGTTTCCGTTTTTTCAGCGTTTTCTGAAATTTCAGTGTTTTCCGCCGGAGCTTCTTCCACGTTCTGCGCGGTTTCCTGGACCCCGAAAACTTCCGGAGCATGTTCTTCGACAGTTTCCGCAGGCTGCGGCTGAACGAAGGTTATCACATCGTCGTTGGAGAGCCTCGTCTCCGGGGAGACCTCCGCGCCGTTTAGCCGCGCCACATCATGCTTTTCCTCCGGTATACCCTCTGCGGAAAGCAGGCTGCGGAGCGTTCCGCGCTTCTGCAGCGTGATAACAGCGCCGTTTTCGATATCCGCGTCCGAGATAGTCGGAATATCGTTCACCAGCAGGTACTCACCCGCCTGGACGCGCCTTCCGTCCATCGAGACCTCCGCGGTGAACAGCCCGGAAAGCTCAAAGTAGTCGGAAAGGAGCGCTGCGGCGTCCTCGCCGGGCTTTGCGGGAACTACGTTCACCTCGTCGCCCTTGCGCACCGGCGCGTTAAGGGAGCATTCCCTGCCGTTGAGGGATATCTCCGCCGGAACGCTCGCCGTGCCGCGCAGCGTGACGCGCTCGCCGTTCAGGGTAAAGCTGAGCGCCTTCCCCGACCTCGCCATGAGCTGCTCCGGCTTTATGCCGCCGATATTGCAAAGCTCGAACACGGTGAGCCTGCGGGTATCCAGGGCGCGTATTTTCCTGCCGTTCAGCGTGATGGTGGTGAAGTCGTACTTCACGCCCTCGGAAGCGGTCATTGCAATGCCGACACTCGGTGTACTTCCCAAGATTGGAAAGATAGCCGCTTAAAATCGGTTCTGCCATTTGTTCGCTCCTTTCTTTTTCAATCATGCGGTGCATAAGCTCAAAATCTTCATTGCTGCTGCGGTCAAGGCCCAGACCGTCCGCGACAAGCTCCGGCAGACCCGGCAGCAGGCTTCCGCCGCCGACCAGGAACACCGCCTGCGGAGCCGTTCCGTTCGCCCGGAGTATCTCGGAGCAGACGGTATCCGCAAGCTCCTTTTCCGCCGGAAGCAGCAGCCGTGCGACTTCCTCCCGGGTTATAGTGCGGTGGTTGAAAAGAATATCCGTGTACTCGGTCTGCGGGTCGGTGCAGGTCTTGATGCGCTCCGCTTCGTTGAACTCAACGAGAAGCTGCTTCATCAGCGATTCGGTCATTTCGTCGCCGGCTATCGTAGCCATTCCGTAGGCGACTATGCTGCCGTCCCTTGAAGCGGCAACGTCGGAAGTTCCCGCGCCGATATCGCACATCGCAATGTTGATGAGCCTGAGTTCCTTCGGAACCACCGCGTTTATCGCCGCGATAGGCTCCAGGGTAAGCCCGGCGGTCTCAAGACCCGCCTCGTCGACGGCGGCACAGAGGCTCTCCACCACATACGCGGGAAGGAATGCCGCAATGACCTCCGTAACAAGCTCGCTGCCTCTGTGTCCCTCCGGCTTTGAAACTTTGTAGCCGTCCAGCTCCAGTGAGATCACGCTGTGACCCACGCAGTAGAACGAATTTCCTCCGCTGCCGGTGAATTCCTCCTCAGCGGAGCGGACAGCCTCAAGCTCGGCGGCGCGGATATCCTCGGCGGTTATCGACTTCAGCCCGGAAACATCGCAGCTGCTCCTGTGCCGGAGGGTTTTCAGCGCGCGTCCGGCGGCGGCAATGCATACCCGCTGAAGCTTTATGGACTGTCTCCGCTCCAGCGCAGTCCTGACGGATCTCACCACCGCAGCGACCGCGTCGATGTCCTCGATCTGACCGTCGGTCATGGAGCGGCTCTCGTGAGCCTGCGTCTGCATGTCAATCAGCCTGTAGGAGTCTGCGGTCTTTTCCGCAAGCACTCCGACAACGGTGCGGGTTCCGATATCAAGCGCGAATATCACGTCCCCCTGCTGCTTCTTTGTGCGGCGGGGAGCCGGTTTCTTCGCGGTCTGTGAGGTCTGGGCGCTCTCTGCCTTCTCTGCCTTTGCCGTCTTTGCTGATTTCGCGGTCTTAACCGTCTTATCCGCTTTTGCGGATCTGGCAGAACCAGACGACCTTGCAGACCTGGCAGGCTTTACGGACGCGTCCGTTGCTGCGGTATCTGCGGTATTGATATTTTCGGAGCTTCTGCGGAGGTTCTTTTCTTCCATCATTATGTCCTTGTCGGGGCAGTGCCGCGAAAACCCGCGGTGCCGCCTTAATTAATCCTTTATCCTGAGAGCCTTGCGCAGGTCGCGCACGCCATGCCTGAGAGTCACCACCAGCAGCACGTCGCCGCCGTGGAGCCTTGTCTGTCCGCGGGGTATGAGCGTATGGCCGCCGCGGCTGATGCAGACCACGTTGCAGGTCTGCGGCAGAGAAAGTTCCATCAGGCTCTTTCCGGCAAGCTCGCTGTCCTCCGGGAGGGTTATCTCCTGCAAGGAGGCATCGCCGCCGTCGAGGGGTATAAGCTCCTTCATCGCTGAGATATCCACCTCGCGCTCCAGGTGCTCGATGATGTTATCCGTGGAGGACACGACCGTGTCCACCCCAAGCGTACGGAGCGCCGCGACATTGTTCGGGTTGTTCACCTTTGCGACGGTCTTTTTCACGTCGAAAACCTTCTTTGCGGTCTGGCAGCAGACGAGGTTGCTCTCGTCCTTTCCAGTCACGGCGCAGACCACATCGGCACGTTCAGCGCCGGCTTCACGCAGGACGTCCTGGGAAGTTCCGTCGCCGGTGCAAATGGAAATATCGAGCTGGTTCGCGATCATACGGCACAGTTCCCTGTCCTGCTCGATTATGGCGGCCTCGTGACCCTGCGCACTCAGGGTCTGCGCAAGGTAGAATCCCACCTTGCCGCCGCCGACTATGATTATTTTCATGATTTCTCCTCAAAGTTCACGCGCCCGGCGGAGCGGTCACGCCATTCTCGGCGCGCCGGCCCTGGCGCTGCGGCGTATCTCGTCGATACATCTGCGGATATCGTCGCCGCGTATCTCAAGCCACCTTGCCACGGTGCGCGTGGTCTGACCGTTGTCAGCCATATCGCACAGGCGGTCGTAGGTCACCCACTTCGCCGCGCAGACCTCCGACGACTGGAGCACCAGCCTGTCAAGCGGAACGTCCTTATGGACGATGTAGAAATCCCGCAGCATGCTGTCGGTGGTCATTGTCCACTCAAGGTCTATCTCGGAGGTGAACGCACGTATTCCGGTCTCCTCAAAAAGCTCCCTTACGGCTGCTTCGCGGCTGGTCTCGCCGCTTACGGCGCAGCCTCCGCTGCACTCCCACCTGCCGCCGCTGGTTTTCTGCGGAACACGCTGGGTGAGAAGTATCTCACCCAGGCTGTTCACAGACATTATCTGCACCACGATGTGGTACTCACCGTGAGGTATCGGCGCCCCGCGCTGGATCTTCCTGCCGAGCTTCCGACGATCTGCGGTGTATAGGTCGAAGTATTCCGTCATACCTTGCGCTCTCCGGAGAGATTCTTGGAGATAAGCTCGCAGCGCTGCTTTACGCAGTCAGCAGAGCGGAGCGGGTCGGACGGTGTGTTGAATGTGTAGTCCATGAGCTGCTCAATGGTCGTGGAAGCAACGTGCAGCCTTGTATCGGAGGAAGCGTAGTAGATATAAACGCTGCCGTCCTCGCGGACGATGGCTCCGTTAGTGAACGCAACGTTGGAAACGTCGCCGACGCGCTCGATGCCGTGGGGCGCGATGAACAGTCCGGAGGGGCTTGCGATGAGTTTGGAAGGATCGTTGAGGTCGGTAGCGAATACGTAGATGACGTAGCGCAGGCCAGCCGCAGTATTCCTTACGCCGTGGGCAATGTGTATCCAGCCCTTGGGTGTCTTTATCGGAACAGCGCCGGCGCCGTTCTTGACCTCGGTGATAGTGTGGTAAACTCTCGGAGAGATGACCACCTCGTCGGTGCAGAGGACCGGGTTTGTGATGTCCTTGCAGAGCGCGAAGCATACGCCTCCGCCGGAGCCGGTGGAGATGAAGTCGTCCTGCGGGCGGGTGTAGAACGCGTACATGCCGTTTACGAACTCGGGGTGGAGCACTACGTTTCTCTGCTGCGGGGACTTGGAGATGAGGTTAGGAAGTCTCTCCCATGTAACGAGATCCCTGGTGCGGACGATACCCGCCTGAGCGGTAGCCGCGGAGAGGTCGGGGTTCTCCTTGTCCTTGCTCTCGGAGCAGAATACGCCGTATATCCAGCCGTCCTCGTGCTGGGTGAGGCGCATGTCGTATACGTTGGTCTCCTCGGGGCAGGTGTCGGGGAGGATAACGGGATAGTCGCGGAAGCGGAAGCCCTCGGTAGGCTTGTCGCTCTCTGCAACGGCGAAGAAGGACTTGCGGTCAGCGCCCTCCACGCGTGCTACCAGGCAGTACTTTCCGTTGAGGTAAACCGCGCCGGAATTCATCACGGCGTTGACGCCAAGGCGCTCCATGAGGTTGGGGTTATCGTTGTAGGAGAGATCGTAGCGCCAGATGATGGGAGCGTGAGCCGCAGTCAGCACCGGGTTCTGGTAGCGGGTGTAGATCCCGTTGTAGAAATCAGAAGCCGGATTGGGACGCGCGAGCAGTTCCTCCTGCTCTCTGACAAGCTTGGAAAGCCTTGCGTCGAACTGTTCTTTTGTTAACATAAAAGTTCCTTTCTTCCGGGGGTTTTTATCCCCGGCTTTTTATATATAAATACACACTCTTTTATTATAGCATACTTTGCCGGAATTTTCAAGGTTGACAGAGAGAAAAATAAGTAATATAATAAAGATATCGGTATAAAAAACATAAAGGAGACCTTCTCTTTGGATAACAAGCTTATAAATGAAATAATCTCCCTCGCGGAGAACGGCGGAGCGCGCGGTAACGACATCACCGCCGTGTACTCCCGGGTATACATTGCGCTGAAAAAATCCCTCGGGATAACCCCCTACGCCGAGCAGATAGGCGCGGCGCTGGCGCTCACCGGGCACAACATGGTGCAGATGCAGACCGGCGAGGGCAAGACATTTTCCGCAGTTTTCGCCGCATGCTATGAAGCGCTGTCCGGCGGTCAGGTGATGATACTTACATTCAACGACTACCTCGCCCGCCGCGACTACGAGTGGACCAAGCCGGTCTACGACAGCATGGGGGTATCCCTCGGCTGTATCACCGCGGATACTCCCCGCACCGACCGCCGGAAGATATACTCAAAGCAGGTCGTGTACCTCACCGCGAAGGAAGCCGGCTTCGACTACCTGCGGGACTTCGTATGCTTTGAACCGTCCGAGATGGTGTTCCCGCAGAAGCTGAACTTCGCGATAGTTGACGAAGCCGACAGCATTATGATAGACGAAGCGCGTATTCCGCTGGTCATCGCAGGCGACATCGCCGCCGAGGACGACGGAAGCACCGCCGAGGTCTACGAAAAGGTCGCGGATTTCACTGACGACGATTACGGCATCGACGACGACAGCCGCAACGTCTACCTCACCGACGCCGGAGCGGACAAGGCGGAATCCGTGTTCTCCTGCGACATCTACGCCGCCGAGAACACCGGGCTGCTGGCGAAGATTTGCGCCTGCCTGAAAGCCCGCGTCATGCTCCAGGAGGACAAGGACTACATTCTGCGGGACGGCGCGGTTATCCTCGTGGACGAATTCACCGGCAGAGCCGCTCCGGGACGCGTGTTCCCCGGCGACCTACAGGCGGCGGTCGAGGCGAAGCACGGTCTGAAGCTGACATCCCGCGGGCGTATCATGGGAAATATCGCATTGCAGTACTTCCTGCGGCTGTTCCCGAAACTCGCCGGAATGACCGGCACCGCGATACAGTCCAAGGAGGAATTCGACACGATATACGGGCTCCCCACCGAGGTCATTCCCACAAGGCTTCCATGCAGGCGCACAGACCACCCGCTTGAGATGTACTTCGACAAGACGGAAAAGCGCAAAGCCGTCATCGAAGCTATCCGGGAGGCTCACGGGATATCCCGCCCGGTGCTGGTCGGCACGGAGAGCATCGGCGAATCCGAGGAGCTAGCCGACGAACTGCGCAAACTCGGTATCGAGTGCGCTGTGCTGAACGCGAAAAACGACGAAGCGGAAGCGGACATAATCTCCCGCGCCGGAGAGCCGGGAGCGGTCACGATATCCACCAACATGGCGGGGCGCGGCGTAGACATCAAGCTCGGCGGCGCGGACTGCCACGCGAAAGCGGAGGTCGAGAAGGCGGGCGGACTGCTCGTTATAGCTACGGCTATGCGGGAATCCTCGCGGATAACGCAGCAGCTCCGCGGCAGAGCCGGCCGTCAGGGCGACGTCGGCGAGAGCAGGTTTTTCTCCTCCCTCGACGACGAGATAATGGAGCGCTGCGGTCTGAAGTCGCTGGTATCCGGGCGGCACTACCCCACAGAGCGCGGCAGCGGGCCCCTCGAGGACAAGGCTCTGCTGAAGGAAGCGGAGCGCGTACAGCGCATCTCCGAGGGCGATACCTTCGACGAGCGCGTAAAGCTCATGAAATACACGCTGATAGGCGAAAAGCACCGCGCGATGACATTTGAAAAGCGCACCGCCCTGCTTGACGGCACCTACTCCAGCGACCTCTGGCAGAAGCACGCCCCCGACCTCTGGGAGAAGGCTGTTGAGAAATTCGGCGAGGACGAGCTCCAGCAGAAGCAGAACATCGTTCTTGCGGCTCTGCTGAACGAATTCTGGTGCGACTACCTCGACTACACCGCGTACCTCCGCGAGGGAATACACCTCACCCAGATTGCAGGGCGCAATCCTGCGGAAGAGTACAACATCGCCTGCGAGGAATACTACCAGGGCGCGGCGGAGAGCCTCCCCGACCGCATGGCGGAAAAGCTGGAAGCCCTGCTGGAATGCGATATTCTAGAGGATTACCAACCGCTCATGCCAAGCCGCACCTACACCTACCTGCTGAACGATTCCGGCGAGGAATTCAAGCGCAAGCCGCTGCTGCTCAGCGTTTTCACCGATAACGAGGAAATAGCCGACGGCAAGCCGAAGGAAGCTCCGAAGAAAAGCGCCGCCGACAGGCCGAAGGACGCCCCCGCCGATAAGGAAGAAAAGCCTCAGAAGAAGGGATTCTTCGCGAAGCTTTTCGGAAAGAAGTAACAAATAAGTAATGTCAACGATTTGTGCAATAGCGACCCCTCCCGCTGCGGGAGGAATATCAGTTATAAGGATATCCGGGGAAAACGCCGCGGATATCGCCGCGAAGGTATTCCGTCCGGTCTCCGGTAAGGAAGTCCGGGAAATGCAGGGCTACCGCGCGGCATACGGACGAATTTTCGACGGAGACGAGCAGCTTGACGACGGAGTGCTGCTGATGTACCGCGCTCCACACAGCTACACCGGCGAGGACACCGCCGAGATATCCTGCCACGGCGGAATTTACGTCACCCGCCGCGTGCTCTCCGCATGCGTGAAGGCGGGAGCGCAGCCGGCGGCTCCCGGGGAGTTCACCAAACGCGCGCTGTTAAACGGAAAGCTCTCGCTGACCCAGGCTGAAGCCGTAGCGGATATCATCAGCGCCCAGGGAGACCAGCTCCTTAACTGCGCCAACGGTCAGCGCGAGGGAGCGCTCTACCGCCGCATGGAAAAGTGCGCCGACAGCATTATGGAGGTATCCAGCCAGATCTCCGCATGGGTAGACTACCCGGACGACGACACTCCGGTAGTAACTCAGGAATGGCTCTGCGAAAAGCTTTCGGCGGTGCGCGGAATGTTCGCCTGCCTGCTCTCCGGCTACGACACCGGACGAATGCTCCGGGAGGGTATCTCCTGCGCGATAGTCGGCAAGCCCAACGCCGGGAAATCCACGCTGATGAACAGCCTTGCAGGTCAGCAGCGGAGCATCGTTTCCGACATTGAGGGAACCACCCGGGATATCGTCGAGGAAACGATAGCCCTCGGCGATATAGTCCTGCGCGTAGCGGACTGCGCGGGTATCCGCGACACCGACGACGCAGTTGAAAAAATCGGCGTGGATATCATGCTGAAAAAGCTTGAAAACGCGGATATAGTCCTCGCGGTGTTCGATGGCTCAAGGGAGCTTTCCGGCGAGGACAGGCGGCTTCTGGAGCTTCTCGACCCGGCTAAGACCGTGGCGGTCGTGAACAAATCCGACCTTCCGCAGAAGCTTGAGATTAATGAAATTTCAGCTAAGCTTGGAGCCCCGGCAGTAATCTCCGCGAAATCTGGTGAAAACTCCGGCGAGCCTGCGAAACTGCTTGAAAAGGCGGTCAGCGAAAAACTGAATCTCGGCAGGCTCGACCCGGACGCAGGATTCCTCGCAAACGAGCGCCAGCGCGACTGCATTATCCGCGCCGACCGTGCGCTGAACTCGGCGCTGGAAGCCGCGCAGCTAGGGGTGACTCCCGACGCGGTAGGCGTTATGCTCGAGGAGGCTCTCGACGCAGTGTACGAGCTTTCCGGAAAGCGCGCCGGCGATGAAGTTATAGACGAAGTATTCAGGCGGTTCTGCGTTGGAAAGTAGCGCCGCAGGAGGGAGTTAACATGAATATACTGATAATCGGCTGCGGACGCGTCGGCAGCGAGCTTGCGGAGCTTCTCGACAAGCGCGGCCACGACGTTTCCGTTATCGACCGCCGCCCGGAGAACTTCGACAGGCTCCCGGGGGATTTCTCCGGGTTCACGACGACCGGAGTTCCCATCGACCAGAACGTGCTCAGAAAAGCTGGAATAGAAAGCTGCGACGCGGTATGCGCCGTCGCCCAGGACGACGACCTGAACATCATGGCGGCTCAGATGGCTAAGGAGATATTCGGAGTGCAGCGTGTGTTCGCGCGTATCTCCGACGTGGACAAGATGGACGTTTTCAAGGGCTTCGGGTTACACACCGTCTGCCCGACAAGGCTTACCGTGCAGTCCGCATGCGCCGCCATCGAGGACGTCAGCAGCGAGACCGAGGTTTTCCTCGAGCGCAATCCGGTGAAATTCACCACGATGAACACCCCCGCCGAGTACGTCGGGAGCATTCCCGGAGACATCGAGCTGGAGCCGGACGAATCGCTGTTCGCGATAATCCGCCCCAACGGTACTTTCCTGCTGTACACCGGGCAGGTCATCACGCTGAGCGCGCAGGACAAGCTCGTATTCGCGAAAAAAATCTGAAATACACAAATACATAACGAACAAAAGAGGCACGACATGTATAAACTTGTAATTTTCGATCTTGACGGAACCCTGCTTAACACCATAGGCGACCTCGCCGCCGCCGGAAACCACACGCTGGAGGTCATGGGATTTCCGCAGCACACAGAGGAAAGCTACCGGCATTTCGTAGGAAACGGCATTCCGAAGCTTATCGAGAGAATGCTCCCGGCGGGTCACGACAAAGAGACCGAGCAGAAGGCGTACGACATTTTCATGGAGTACTACTCCGCCCACAAGTGCGACCGCACCAAGCCCTACCCCGGCATTCCGGAGCTTATAAGGAAGCTCCGCGCGGCTGGAATAAAATGCGCGGCTAATTCCAACAAGGCGCATGAATTCACGCAGGAGCTTATAAAACTCAGCTTCGGCGACGAGTTCGACGACGTTATCGGATTCGGAGCAGGCTTCCCCGCCAAGCCCGACCCCGGAGCCGCGCATGAGCTTATCCGCCGTGCGGGAGTTCAGCCCTCAGAGGCGCTGTACGTCGGCGACAGCAACGTTGATATCCAGACCGGTCACAACGCCGGCATAGACGTCTGCGGAGCACTGTGGGGCTTCCGCGGCTACGAGGAGCTTTCAGCGATGAACCCTACATATCTTGCAAAGGACGCCGCCGAGCTGGAAAAGATCATCATGGGTTGAGTGTGGGCAATTTCAATTAAAATCCAGTTGGCATAGTAGTGAAATTACACAAAAATATAAATACCACAGGGAAATTCTTGTGAAAACTGTAGACAAATCCGTCCGTTCGTGATATACTTATATCAACGGAAACACCACCGTAAAAAGGTGAAGCTACTCAGACGGAGGCGATCCATCATGGCTAAGAAGATAATTACCATCACAAGACAATACGGAAGCGGCGGCAGAGAAATCGGCGAGACCCTCGCAAAGCGGCTGGGCGTAAGCTTCTGGGATAACAAGCTGCTGGACGTTGCGGCAAAGGACAGCGGCATACACAAGACTCACTTCGAGGAAAGCGACGAGCGCCGCACGAACAGCTTCCTGTATCTGCTCTCGACCACCTACGGTCAGGGTGGAGTTCCGTTTGACGACGCGCTGTTCTTTGCACAGCTGAACGCTATTCAGAAGATAGCTTCGAAGGAATCCTGCCTTATCATCGGCAGGTGCGCGGACTATGCCCTCAGGGACTTCAACAACGTGGTCAACATCTACATCACGGCTCCCCTGGAGGACCGCATAAATCGCGCTATAAACGCCTATGGTATCGGCGAGAAGCACGCTGCGGAGTACGTAAAGCGCATGGATAAGCAGCGTATCTCCTACTACAACTACTACACCGACAAGCGTTGGGGCGTTCCGGAGAACTACGAGCTGTGTCTCGACAGTTCCGCGCTCGGCATTGAAGGCTCTGTAGACCTGCTTGAGGATTTCATCAAGAAATATTTTAAGGAATAAGTAAACGTCCGGGGCTGCTTGATTGCAGTCCCGGATTTTGTTTCTAATTAAGAATTAAGTGCAGGCTGTTAGTCTGCACTTTTTTATTAATCAGGGAACTCCGCAAGCTCCCTGATAAACACATCAGCAAACTGCGAAACGTCCCCGCGGGGCGCGGTGTTCGGGTCGTATATCCCGATGACCCGGAAGCCTGCGTTATGCGCAGTCTCCGCGCAGTAGGCGGAGTCCTCCACCACGGTGCATTCAGCTATGGAAGCCCCCAGCCGCTGAGCTGCCTGCAGGAAAATATCCGGCTTGTCCTTGTGCGCTCCCGCTTCGGTGCAGTCAAGGTAGAACCGGAAAAACCTGTCCAGCCCGAATTTCTTCATAAACGGCTCGGACACCCAGCGGTCGGTAGCGCTCGCAATGCACATCACAGCGCCCTCTGAGTAAAGCCGCTCCAGAAGCTCCAGCGCTCCGGGGCGCGGCTGAATGATCTCCGCATACTTCTCCTTCATCGCCAGGCGGACCTGCTGCATTCGCTCATGGTCGTAACGCTCGTCCTCCCGGAAGCTTCCGTACCAGTAGCCCATGCTGTCCGCGAGGGTTCCGTCCAGGTCAAATATGTAGTATTTCATAGTACACTTCCTTTATTCTATTATTCCGTAGGTGAGTTTCAGCAGCAGCACCCTTGTGACCGCTTCGTCGATTCGCTCCTCCGGTATCTCGCCGGATTCCACCGCCGCCGTCAGAGCCTCCGCTGCGGAAGCGTAGTCGGTGCAGCACAGGATATCCGCTCCGGCTTTCAGCGCCGTGACTGCCGCCGCGTTTTCCCCGCAGTACTCCCCTACTGCGTCCATTGAGAGATCGTCGGTCATCGCCGCGCCGGTGAATCCCTGCTCCCGCAGGAACGCATACATTTTCCCGGACAGCGACCCAGGCAGGCTGTCGTCTATGCAGTTAACGATATTGTGCGACACCATCACCACCGGAGCGCCTGCGGATATCCCCGCCCGGAACGGCTCCAGGTCTAGCTCCGTGATCTCGGAAAGCGGGCGCTCGTCTATTGAAATTCCCGTGTGAGTGTCCAGGTTGTTGCCGTAGCCTGGAAAGTGCTTCAGTGCGCATATCAGCCCGCTCTGCCCGTAGCTTTCCACAGCCGCGCCCACCGCCCGGGAGGTCTGCTGTGGATCGGTGCTGAAAGCGCGGTCGTAGATGAAATCCGTCTCGGAGCGCGGCAGGTCGCACACCGGCGCGAGGTTCATATTAAGCCCCATGGAGCTCATCAGCCCGGATATCTCCTGCGCTTCGGAACTCACCGCGTCCAGCCCCTGCGACAGAACCTCAGCCTGTGCCGGGAACGGCTCCGCACGGTACTGCGGGTACTTTGAGATACGCACCACCGTGCCGCCCTCCTCGTCCGCCGCAAACAGCATTCGCAGCTTCGACGCGCTCTGTATCTCCGCGATTTCCGCGGTTATCTCCTCCGGAGTGCTGCCGCGGAAGTCCACGCCGAACATCACGTAACCGCCAAGGTGGTATTTCTGCGCCTCGGACAGCGCGTTTTCTCCCGGGTACCTTGCTAGTATTACCTGACCCGCTTTCTCGGCGGCGGTCATTCCTGAGAGTATCTCAGCTGCACGCTGTTCCGGGGTTCCGGAGTCTTCGGTGGGAGATTCCACGGTCACTGATTGTTCAGTTGACTGGATCTGCCCGTCAGCTTCGCTATTTTCGGAAGTTGCTCCAGGTTCCCCGGAGCTGTCAGCGGCTGTAGATTCCGTCACCACGGAGGGCGTTGGCAGACCTGAAACAAGTTCGGTGGATTGGCAGCCGCTCAGCCCGCTTATTATAAGTAATGCTCCCGCCAGGGGAAGCAGCAGTTTCTTCATGGCAGTGCTCCTTTCAGATTTATAGTCACCTCTAAAAATCTGCCTTGAAGGAGGTTTTTAGAGTTTCCCTTATATTGTACAGCCTGGCGCGAAAATTGTCAAGCAGCCAGTTATAAATTGGATTTATAGCTAGCTATAAAAATAAAAGATTAGACAAATACCTACCATTGTGATATACTTAGTACAGAAAGAAGAACACGGAGGTGCTGAAATGAAAGAAATCGTGAAAGCCATAAGAACCGACCGAATGTGCAGCTCAGCACGAATGTCACGAATGTGAAGACGATCCCGATAACACGGACGCGAAAGAAAAACCAAAAAACTGAACAACCTGAACAACACAAACGAACGAAATCAATTATAATTTGGAGGATAAACACCATGTCAGAGAACAAGAACTACAGATTTGAGACCTTACAGCTCCACGTTGGCCAGGAGCAGCCCGACCCTGCTTCCGACGCACGCGCAGTGCCGATATACGCAACAACTTCCTACGTTTTCAAGAACTCCGCTCACGCAGCCGCACGTTTCGGACTTGCTGACGCGGGCAACATCTACGGCAGACTCACCAACTCCACCCAGGACGTATTCGAGAAGCGCATCGCAGCTCTCGAGGGCGGCGTAGCTGCACTGGCTACCGCTTCCGGCGCTGCCGCTATCACCTACACCATTCAGGCTCTTGCAAAGCAGGGCGAGAACATCGTAGCTGCAAACACCATCTACGGCGGAACCTACAACCTGCTGGAACACACCCTTCCGCTGTACGGCATAACCGCAAAATTCGTAGATCCTTATGTTGAAGGCTCCTTCGAGGCGGCTATCGACGAGAACACCAAGGCGCTGTACGTTGAGTCACTGGGCAACCCGAACTCCAACGTAGCCGACATTGAGACCCTCGCAAAGATCGCTCACAAGCACGGTATCCCGCTGGTAGTTGACAGCACCTTTGCAACTCCTTACCTGCTCCGCCCGATCGAGTACGGCGCTGACATCGTGGTACACTCCGCTACAAAGTTCATCGGCGGCCACGGAACAGCGATCGGCGGCGTTATCGTAGACAGCGGCAACTTCGACTGGAAGAAGTCCGGCAGATACGCATGGATCTCCGAGCCGAACCCCTCCTACCACGGCATCAGCTTCTCGGACGCAGTTGGCGCGGCAGCTTTCGTGACCTACATCAGAGCTATCCTCCTGCGTGACACCGGAGCTACTATCTCTCCGTTCCACGCATTCATATTCCTCCAGGGTCTGGAAACCCTCTCGCTGCGTGTTGAGCGCCACGTATTCAACGCGCTGAAGGTAGTTGAGTACCTCAGCAAGCACCCGCAGGTAGAGGCTGTACATCACCCCTCCCTCGCTTCCGAGCCTACTCACGAGCTTTACAAGAAGTACTTCCCGAACGGCGGCGGCTCCATTTTCACTTTCGAAATCAAAGGTGGCAAGGAGACAGCCAAGAAGTTCTGCGACAATCTGGAGCTGTTCTCACTGCTGGCAAACGTGGCAGATGTGAAGTCTCTGGTC
>ERZ859923.609-NODE-609-length-19833-cov-6.516483_pt1 | contig 19833 bp, 19 predicted proteins | sample MGYA00510116_ERZ859923 | MGnify/ENA primary metagenome ERZ859923 (study PRJEB30046, sample SAMN00715168) | human gut metagenome | study: EMG produced TPA metagenomics assembly of the A metagenome-wide association study of gut microbiota in type 2... | reverse complement strand
ACATCAAAACAAAAATACCACCCAGGAAGACAACAAAGTCATCCGGGTGGTATTTCACTAACTCTCAGTTTATTTCTTTTCTGGGCGTAGATTTTCTAATACTTCATCCGGTACATACAGCTTCCCCCAGCCGGTTCCGAGGTCGATCTTGGGCTTGTTGGCGCCGTGGAAGTCGGAGCCGCCGCTGATCTGCAGATTATATTTGGAGGCAAGTCCGCGGATCTGGCGCTCCTCAGCGGTATTGTAGGTGCTGTAGATGGCTTCGATGCCCACGAGACCGATCTTTTTCAATTCCGCTACGAGAGTATCTAGACGATCATCGCTCATGTGATAGAGGATCGGATGTGCCAGCACCGGTACGCCGCCGGCTCCCAGGATCAGTTCCACCGCCTGGGCAGGTGTTACCTTTTCTCTTGGAACGAAGCAAGGGCAGTGATCGCCCACGTAGCGGTCAAATGCTTCCTTCATGCTCTGGATATAGCCGTGGGAGAGGAGATATCTTGCAAAATGAGCCCTGGTGATAACCGCACCGGGGAATTCCGCCAGAAGTGCCTCGTAAGTAATGTCAATGTCATGCTCTCTGAGCAGCGCGCACATCTTTGCATTGCGGTTCTCGCGGGAACGAATGAAATCTTCTAAGTAATGGGCAAACTTCGGCTGGCAGTAATCAATGAAAAGGCCAACCATGTGGATATCTTTGCCCTGATATTCCGTGGATAGCTCGATACCGGGAATGATTTCAGGCACGCGGGGAACGTCAGCATCTGGAACAGAAGAAACCGGAAGGCGGGCAGCTGCATCGTTACGGGAGAAAGAAACTGGAAGGCGGGTAGCTGCATCGTTATGGGAGAAGCTAACCGGGGATGTCGCCTGAGCCTGCCGCAGTTCCTCCGCATATCGGATCGCCCGGTCCAGTCCGTTTACTGTATCGTGATCGGTGAGAGCGAAGGCGGTTAATCCTTTTTGAATTGCATAATCAACTAATTCTTCCGGGGTAAAGGTACCGTCGGAACAGGTGGAATGTACATGAAGATCTACCATATTTCTATCCTTTCTGAGATTATTTTTGGGGACTGGTCCACATTAACATACATTAGAGCTGGTTTTTGCGTATAGAGACAGTGTTTGTAAATATTACATATTTTAATGGAGATCATTAAACGAAACAGAATTGGAAAATTAACAAAATGGATGTCGGCAGCACCGGCATCCATTTTATTCGTCTTAGTTCTCGTCGTCTTCGGTCTGTGCGGTGAATACAGTACGCTTTCTTGCCATTTCATCGCTTGCCAGGTACTCATCGTAGGTAGTGATCTTGTCTACCAGACTGCCATTCGGCAGAATCTCGATGATACGGTTGGCAGTGGTCTGTACGAACTGGTGGTCATGACAGGAGAACAGTGCCACACCGGGGAACTTGATCAGACCGTTGTTCAGCGCGGTGATGGACTCCATGTCCAGATGGTTAGTGGGCTCATCCAGGATCAGACAGTTGGCGCCGCTGATCATCATCTTGGATAGCAGACAGCGAACCTTCTCACCACCGGAGAGGATGCGGACCTTCTTCACACCGTCTTCGCCGGCGAACAGCATACGTCCCAGGAAACCACGGACATAAGTGGCATCCTTTACGGGAGAGTAGCCGGTCAGCCAGTCGGCGATGGTCATATCATTGTCGAACTCTGCGGTATTGTCCTTCGGGAAGTAGGACTGGGAAGTGGTAACACCCCACTTGTAGGTTCCCTCATCCGGCTCGATCTCTCCGGCAAGGATCTGGAACAGAGTGGTCTTCGCCAGCTCACAGCTTCCTACGAAAGCCACCTTGTCTTCACGACCCAGAGTAAAGGAGATGTCATCTAACACCTTTTCTCCGTTGATGGTCTTGGACAGATGCTCCACAGCCAGTACTTCGTTACCGATCTCACGCTCGGGGCGGAAGTCGATATAGGGATATTTTCTGCTGGAGGGCTTAATGTCATCCAACTCAATTTTTTCCAGGGCACGTTTTCTGGAAGTAGCCTGCTTGGATTTGGAAGCATTTGCGGAGAAACGGGAGATGAACTCCTGTAATTCCTTGATCTTTTCTTCCTTTTTCTTATTGGCTTCTTTCATCTGCTTCACCAGCAGCTGGCTGGATTCATACCAGAAGTCATAGTTACCGGCATACAACTGAATCTTGCCGTAGTCGATGTCGGCAATCTGGGTACATACCTTGTTCAGGAAATAACGGTCATGGGATACCACGATAACGGTATTCTCGAAATCGATCAGGAAGTCCTCCAGCCATGCGATCGCGTCTAAGTCCAGATGGTTGGTAGGCTCGTCGAGCAGCAGAATGTCGGGGTTACCGAACAGTGCTTTGGCTAACAGGACCTTCACCTTCAGACTGCCGTCTAAATCCTTCATGAGAGAGTAGTGGAACTCGGTGCCGATGCCCAGACCGTTTAACAGCATGGCGGCATTGGACTCTGCTTCCCAACCGTCCATCTCGGCGAATTCCGCTTCCAGTTCGCTGGCACGGATACCATCCTCGTCACTGAAATCTTCCTTGGCATAGATGGCATCCTTTTCCTTCATGATCTGGAAGAGACGCTCGTTACCCATGATAACGGTATCCATAACCACGTTGTCGTCATATTTGAAATGATCCTGCTCCAACACGGAGAGACGCTGACCGGGGGTGATGACGATATCACCTTTGGTAGTGTCCAGCTGACCGGACAGGATCTTCAAAAAGGTGGATTTACCGGCACCGTTAGCTCCGATGAGGCCGTAACAGTTGCCCTCGGTAAACTTGATGTTGACATCTTCGAATAAAGCTTTCTTACCCACACGGTAAGTTACGTTGTTTGCACTGATCATTCTTAAACCTCTTGTTATTCTTCTTATTAAATGTGTTACAAAGCCACCCTTACCATTATACATAAAAGCCCACATATTTCAAGGAAAAAGTGTGAAATCTTGACAGAGTAAAATATTTATGTAAAATGATTACTAAAAGATATGAACAAGGTTCATTGGCATAATGGAGGTTTGCATGGCAACGATTAAAGAGATTGCAGAGATCGTGGGTGTGTCGAGCGCAGCGGTCTCCAGAGTATTGAATTACGATGAAGGAATTTCCGTCAGTGAGGAAACGAGAGAGGCTATTTTTGCCACAGCGGAGAAGATTGGCTATAAGAAAAAAGTTATTTATCCGAAAATTGAAAACGTTGCACTTTTGTATTTTACAGATAATGAGGATGAATTGGAGGATGTGTTTTACCGCGGTGTCAGGGAGGAAGTTATAAAGCAGGCAAAAAAAATGAATATCCGACTGCAGATTTATGACCGCAGAGATGGCATGAGCGTGATCCCCAGAGATCTGAATGCCTTTATTGCCGTAGGCTGGCTGACCCGCAAAGAGATCAATCAATTGTATAAAATCTGCCCCAGAGGAGTGTTCATCGGCACATCACCGGATGAAAAATTGTTTGATGCGGTTAGACCCAATATGGATTCCTTCGTGACACAGATGGTAGATTATTTTGTGGAAAAGGGTCATAAAAAAATCGGATTTATTGGCGGAAGCGACCGGAATATTGATACGGGGAAGCCCTCCATGGATATCCGAGAATGGTCCTTTCGGCAAAGTGTGGCATATTATCATTGTCTGGAGGAGGAATATATCCTGATCTCGGAGAAATTCACCGTGGATGAAGGTTATCGCATGGGAAAAGAATTACTGAAAAAAAGTTCCCTGCCCACCGCATTGTGCATTGCGAGCGATACACTGGCAGTGGGAGTATTGCAGGCACTGAATGAAAAAGGGATACAGGTGCCGGAGCAGATGGCGCTTTTCAGCATCAATGATGTGAATATAGCCAAATATCTGTCTCCGCCGTTGACAACCATACATATTGATATTCCCTGCATTTGTGAGACGGCATTGGATCTGCTGCGAAACCGGGTGCTGTATGGTGGCAAAGTGACAAAGCTTATCTTTGTGAACGGGATTCCAATTTTTCGCAAGAGCTGCTAAATCAATAATAAGTCAATGAACAATAAATAGAAAAAAGTTAAAAGGGAGGTGACGGAACAGACCTCTCTTTTTGTATGCTTATTTTGTATAAAACTGACAAAAGATACCTGCCAAATTTGGCAATAGGGTAAAAAAAGAACAAGAGGCATTGACGAAAAGAGGTAATGATGCTATATTTTTTCTAAAGGTAAATAATTTACTATAATAAAAGTAAAACATTAACTTTAGAAAGATTGAAAGGAGAAAATTAATGAGAAAGAAATTTTTGGGGATTTTGTTGGCGGCAGGAGTAATCGCGGCAATGACAGGATGCGGAAGCACAAACAATGTAGACGGTGAGAAAGCAACAGCAGATGAGAATGGTAATTATCTAATTAATGGTAGCTTTGAAGAGGCTGATTTTACCGGATGGACGGTAAATAATGTGAACGATTCCACAGAGGAACTGGATATCTATGATCGTGATACTGACTGTTTCGAGGGGGTACAGTCCCTGCATTTTTATTCCGGTAGCAGTAATGTGGATTTTTCCGCAGAACAGACGGTGAACGGACTGGAGGAAGGCACTTACAAACTGACGGCACATATCCAGGGAGATGCTGCAGGGGATAAAAACGCAACGGTGTATTTCTACGCTGTGGTAAACGGGGAAGAAATCAAAGTGGACGGAGAACTGAACGGCTATGTGAACTGGTACACTGCAGAGATACCGGATTTGAAGCCTGCGGACGGAGAAATCACGGTAGGTGTACGTGTTACTACAGCACCCGGCGGATGGGGCACCATCGATGATCTCACGCTGGTGAAGGAGTGATCATGGAATTTATCAAGGGTATGGACATCTCTATGGTGAAGGAACTGGAAGTCAGCGGAGCGTCCTATTACATAAACGGAAAACAGGAGGATCTGTTTCGTATCCTGAAGGAGTGCGGAACGACCATGGTACGGCTCCGGATCTGGTCAGACCCGTTTGATGAGATGGGTAACTCCTACGGTGGCGGGGGCAATGATTTACAGACTACCATAGAAATTGCCGGAAGAACTGTGGAAAACGGAATGGACTTTATGTTAGACTTTCATTACAGCGATTTCTGGGCAGATCCCGCCAAACAGATCAAGCCGAAGGCATGGCAGAAGCTGCGGGGAGAAGCGTTGGAGACTGCAGTGTATCTGCATACCGTGAATACGCTGAAGGCACTTAAGAATCACAAGCTAATTCCGAAAATGGTGCAGGTCGGCAATGAGATTACCAAGGGTCTTCTCTGGCCGGACGGTTATGTGGAGCAGACGGAGAATATGGCAAGGCTTTTGCGGGCAGGGATCCGGGGAGTGAGGGAAGAGTGCCCCGGGGCAGGAATTGTGCTGCATTTGGATTTCGGCACCAACAATGAGCTTTACAGGCAGTGGTTCGACCGGATCGCACCGTTTGCATTGGATTATGATGTGATCGGAATGTCCTACTATCCGCACTGGAACGGCTCTCTGGAGCAACTGCAGAATAATATGAACGATATCAGTGCCCGTTACGGCAAGAATGTACTGGTGGTAGAGACTTCCATCGGCTATACTACGGATACCCTGGGATGTAAAGGAATCGTCTATTCCGAGAAGGAAGAAGAGGCTACCGGATATCCTGCCACACAGGAAGGACAGGAGCAGTTCTTAAGGGATCTGATGGCTACAGTCAGGAAGGTCAAGGAGGACAGAGGAATCGGTGTGTTTTACTGGGAACCCGCATGGCTCCCGATTCCGGATTGTACCTGGGCGAGCACGAGCGGAAGTCAGTATATGCAGGAAAAAATGGCAGCCGGCAACGCCATGGCGAATATGGCATTATTTGATGCAGCCGGCAATGCCAACAGTGCCCTGCTGCATATGAAAACAATGTAGGTGAGGAATGACTATGAAAAAAGGAATCATATCGATGTTGTGCATTGCACTGGCGGTGGGGACACTGACCGGATGCGGAAGTAAAAAAGAGGATAACAGACTGGTGATCTGGACGAATATGAACGTGGAAGTGGATACGCTCCAGAAATATGCAGATACCTGGGGAGAACAGAATGGATATGAGGTGGAGGTGATCCACCAGTCCCCGTCGGTGCAACAGTTTGCACAGGCGGTGAAAAGTGCTGAAGGACCGGATGCTGTAGTGGGTATCCCAAATGACCAGCTTGCGGATTATGTGAATGCAGGCCTGACAGCGGAAGTACCGGCAGAACTTTATAATGATGCGGATTTTTCCGAAGCTGCAGTTCAGGCATGCTATGTGGACGGCAAAAGATATGCAGCACCTCTTTCTGTGGAGACAACCGCTTTATTCTATAATACGGACATGGTAGAAAAAGTGCCTGCGACCTGGGAGGAACTGGTGGAACAGGCAGTGGAGAACGGCGGTGTGCAGTTTGATGCCACCAGTATCTATTATGATCTGGGATTTGTCAGAGCCTGCGGCGGCTATATTTTTAATTATCAGAATGGTGCTTATGATACGTCGGACATTGGCCTGGCAAATGATGGGGCAGTACAGGCGTATCATTTCCTTGATGATCTGTGCAACCGTTATGGCCTGATTACGGCAGATGTCACGGCAGATATTGCCAGAAGCAATTTCCAGAACGGAAAATGTGCGTACTATATTGGAGGCCCTTGGGATATTGACGGTTTTACTTCGGCAGAGACACCCTTTGGCATCACGGAGATGCCGACATTTCACGGTCAGGCATTCGTAACACCGGTGGGAACCCAGGTAAGCTTTGTGGGTAAGGACAGTGATAAACAGGAGCCGGCATGGAGTTTTATCAAATATCTGATTGAAAACGGTGCAAAAGATCTGTATGAAGCAGGTGACCGCATTCCTGCAAGACTGTCCGATCAGGAACTGGAAGAGATCAGGGAGAATGCTTACGCGAAAGCATTTATCGTACAGATCAATCAGGGAGAACCGATGCCTACCGTATCCGAGATGGGTCAGCTATGGAGCATTCATGTCAATAATATCCGTTCCATGTGGTCAGGTGAGCAGACTCCAGAGGAAGCGGCGAAAAATATGGTGGCGCAACTGGAAGAAGCTGTTGAATTGATGAATTCAGGAAAGTAGTGAAGATATGAAGAAGAAAAAGAATGGTATGGCATATGCCTATCTGGCACCCACACTGATTACCATATTGTTGGTGACTTGTCTGCCAATTCTGTATACGGTTATTTTGTCTTTCACGAATTATAATATGTACCATTTGGGAGATTACACTTTTGTGGGAGCAGACAATTATCTGACAGTTTTTTCCGGGAGTATTAAAAGTGTGTTTTTCCCGGTGCTTGGGTGGACGATATGTTTTGCGATATTCAGTACGGTGGGTTCCTATGCTATGGGACTGCTGCTGGCAATTCTTCTGAACAATCCGCATATGAAGGAATCCAAAATATATCGGGCAATACTGATCGTACCGTGGGCATTGCCGTCCACAATCGCTATTCTTGCATGGCAGGGATTGCTAAATGAGCAATACGGCGGGATCAATAATCTGCTTCATGTAATCGGAATTGCATGGAACATCCCATGGCTGACGAATCCCCTTTGGGCGAGGATTGGGCTGATCATTGTCAATGTATGGCTGGGATTTCCTTATATGATGAATGTCTGTCTGGGCGGTTTGCAATCCATCTCCACGGAATATTATGAAGCGGCGGAGATTGACGGGGCATCGAAGTTTCAATGCTTTAAAAGTATTACACTTCCCATGGTGACGAAGCTTTCTATCCCGTTGGTGATTTCTTCATTTGCGGCGAATTTCAACAATTTCGGAAATATCTATATGATAACACAGGGCGGTCCTGCCAGAGTAGACAACCAGTTCGCCGGTTATACGGATATTCTGGCAAGTACGACTTACAAAATAACTACATGGTCTAACCGGTACGAGTTGTCTGCTACATTTAGTGTACTGATCTTTATTATTGTCGGAACATTTACATTGGTGAACATGCATTTGTCCGGCTCATTCAAGGAGGTGGATTAAATGCTTGGCAGAGAGAAAATGAACGGTTCGGAAATGCGTGCGCTCTGGGGAAGCCGTATTGTAATCTGGATCACCATAATACTGGTGCTGTTTCCGGTAGTGTGGATCGTAATGTCTTCTTTTTCGGCGGGCGACAGTTTTTTTCTGTCCTCTCTCTTTCCGGAAAAGTTCAGTGTGGAACACTATGTGACGTTGTTTCGGGAGACGGATTTTACTGTATGGGTATGGAATTCCCTAAAGTTTTGCGTTATTGTGGCGACGATCCAGCTTGTGATCACTTCTCTGGCGGCATATGCATTCGCGAGACTGCGTTTTATCGGGAGAAAATATGGACTCATGTCGCTGCTGGTGCTGCAGGTATTTCCCAACAGTATGGCAGTGGCAGGCTACTATATTCTGATCTATAGGTTTGGGCTGGTTGACAGCAGTCTTGCGTTAATCTTTGTGCTGGCGGGAGGCAGTGCATACAATATCTGGCTGTTAAAATCCTATATTGATGGTCTGCCGGTGGAACTGGATGAGGCAGCAATGGTAGACGGGGCGAATCAGTTTCAGGTGTTTTACAAGATTATCATTCCGCTTGCCATGCCGCAGCTTGCGGTGATCTTCCTGTTTTCTTTTATAGCAACCTACAGCGAATATGTAATCACATCGATTTTTTTGCAGACACCGGGAAAAATGACGCTGGCGTTGGGATTACAGTCTTTTATCAGTGATCAGTTTGCTGCTCACTGGACGCTGTTTTCAGCAGCAGCGGTGATTTCATCCTTGCCAATTATGATTGTTTTCATGTGTCTGCAGAGATTTATCCAGAGTGGACTGGTGGCAGGCGGTGTGAAAGGATAAGCAATATAGATTTTAAAGACATAAATTTTACATAGTAATGATTGCTAGGAGGACCTCCCTTTGATAAAATGAATTTATCAAAGGGAGGTTTTCTTATGGAGACAAAATTAAATTACAAAAGAACGTTTCTGATCGGACTGGCTTTTCTTAGCATCTGTTCCTTCTGGCAGATGTATGACAACATCATCCCCCTGATCCTGCAGAATACCTATCATCTGGGCGAGACCATGACGGGAGCGGTGATGGCATTAGACAATGTGCTGGCGATCTTTCTGCTGCCGGTGTTCGGTACGTTGTCAGATAAGGTACATACGAAGCTTGGCAGAAGAATGCCCTTTATCGTGTCGGGTACGATCCTGGCAGTGATCTTCATGATGTTACTGCCGATGATCGACAATGCAGAAAAGGCAAGATGGGGCACCGGAGAGTCCTTCAGTAACCAGGTGATCTTCCTGGCGGTGCTGTTTTTCACCCTGGTGTCCATGGGACTGTATCGTTCCCCGGCAGTAGCACTGATGCCGGATGTAACCCCGAACCATCTGCGCAGCCGTGCCAATGCGGTGATCAATCTCATGGGAGCTGTGGGCGGTGTCTATGCTCTGATCATGATCAAAGTTCTGGTGGGCAAAGGTGAAACACCGGATTATCTGCCTTTATTTGCAAGTATTGCAGCAGTCATGGCGATCGCTGTGGGAATTCTCGTGATGACCATCCGGGAAAATAAGCTGCGGGAAGAAGTCGAGAAGGCAGAGGCGGCAATTGCAGAAACAATAGAAGAAAAAGCGATGGCTGAGGGCGTGGAAGCTGTCGGTGAGATCGAGGCAGTGGGAGATACCGGAGCGGTAAAAGCTTCCGACGGGAAAAAACAGACAGGAAAGACGGAAGGCACCAAGGGGATGCCGAAGGAAGTGAAGCGGAGTATGTATTTCATGCTGGCGTCTATTTTCTTATGGTTTACCGCATATAATGCCGTGACCACAGCCTTTTCCCGCTACACGAAGGTAGTATGGAAGATGGAGGGCGGAAGCTTCGCCAACTGTCTGATGGTAGCGACGGTAGCTGCTATTCTGAGTTATATTCCCATTGGAAACATCTCTGCGAAGATCGGTCGTAAGAAGACTATCATGGGCGGTGTTCTGCTGATGGCAGCCTGCTATGGTGGCGCAATTTTTGCCAGAGAATATCACCCCATCATCAATGTGGCATTTGCCCTGATCGGTGTGGCATGGGCAGCCATCAATGTGAATTCCTATCCGATGATCGTGGCCATGAGCAGTGGCAGCGATGTGGGGAAATTCACCGGAACCTATTATACGTTCTCCATGGCAGCGCAGATCCTGACTCCGGTACTCTCCGGATTTCTGCTGGAAAACGTATCCTATAACACCCTGTTTCCCTATGCCCTGTTCTTCTCCCTGATGGCATTCCTTACTATGACCCAGGTACGTCACGGCGATGTGAAGCCCCAGAAGAAGGAGAGCATTCTGGAGAACTTTGATGTAGATGACTGATGCGGATAACTTCGGTATATACTTGGCAGGACGATACAATTTGACAAATGTGTTGTAAGCTCTTTGGAGAATCTTAAGAAATACCTACTTGAAAATAAAAGAGTAGTGGATTAAAGTAAAAGGCAGCGAATCTATACTGTGATAGAAACGGTATGGATTCGCTGTAAAAAGTTACAGGAAGATAGAAGGTTATAGGAATGAAAGTATTAGGAATCTTATTGATTGTTTTGGTGGTTCTCGCAGTTCTGTATTTTCTCATGATCATGCCGAGGATGCTGCACAAACCGGACACAGCCCCTTTTAAAGAATGGCTCTATGCTCACAGAGGTCTGCATGACAATGCCACAGACGCTCCGGAGAACTCCATGGCAGCATTCCGCAAGGCAGTGGACGCAGGCTTCGGTATCGAACTGGATATTCAGCTGACGAAGGATAGGATTCCCGTGGTGTTCCATGATTTTACCTTAAAAAGAGTCTGCGGCGGCGAAGGAAAAATCTGCGATTACACTTATGAGGAATTGCAGCAGTTTCATCTGTGTGAGTCCACGGAGAAGATCCCGAAGTTCGAGGATGTGCTTAAGATGGTGGACGGAAAAGTACCTCTGATCGTGGAGTTCAAGATCGAGCGTACCGACCTGTCCCTGTGTCCCATTGCGGATAAGATACTTCGGGCCTACAAGGGAATGTACTGCATGGAGTCCTTTAATCCGCTGGGAGTGTGGTGGTATCGCAAGAATCATCCGGAACTGGTGCGCGGACAGCTGTCCGATGCTTTCCTGAAGGAAGGAGAGTATGTGGGAGTATTGTATTTTATCCTGCAGAATCTGCTGTTGAACTTCGTGACGAAGCCGGATTTCGTGGCATACAATCATCATTATCCCGAGATCCTGTCAAGAAAGCTTTGCAGAGGCCTGTATCATAATACCGCAGCGGCCTGGACTATCAAGAGCCAGCAGGAGCTGGATGAAGCGAGAAAGCATTTCGATATCTTTATCTTTGACAGTTTCGTGCCTGAGGCGAGAAAGTAGCAGAAAAAATCATGTATACAAAAGAAAATCTGAAACCAGAACCGCATTCGCCCTATAAATAGTTACAAAAAAGGATCAGCCCCAAGGGACTGATCCTTTTAGTTTGTCTTGCTATTAAGCTACAACAGTAACGTTGGTAGCACGGATCTTGCTGCTGTTCTGAGGATCGCACTCGGTATCGAAAGTTACCTTCTGGCCCTCTTCCAGAGACTTGAAACCATCAGCATTGATTGCGGAAAAGTGTACGAATACTTCCTCGCCGTTAGCATCGTTGGTGATGAAACCATAACCCTTCTGAGCATTGAACCACTTAACTGTACCGTTATTCATTATTGGTACCTCCTTTAATAATTCAGGCTTTGCCTGATCCTTTTGATGATTCTAAAACGTAGGACAAAAAAATCACATATTTTTGTAAAGCATCCGTGAAAAAGTAGCAATGTCTTACAAAAATATGTGAGATCAATGACTTTCATTTAGAATACGGTTAGAGTATACCATTGCCCCAATCGAAATGTCAATAATTATCTTTGATTTTTAGACCTATTTTCTTATGGAAAAAGCATATGATTTTAAGAGCAACAGGATGCGGAGAATGACGATGGATCTTAGATTTTTGGGAAAAGTATTACAAGGGGCGCTGATCGGTCTGGGAGCGGTACTCCCGGGGATATCCGGCGGCGTTTTAAGTGTAGTGTTCGGAGTCTATCGACCGATCATGGAGCTTTTGTCGGATCCGGTACATAAGTGGCGGACCCATCTGCCGGAATTGTTCCCTTATATGATCGGATCGGCAGCAGGATTTTTAGGGGTGGCGAATCTGTTATCATATGTATTAGAGACTTACCCGGAGCCTTCTGTCTGCGTGTTTGTGGGACTGATCGTGGGAATGCTTCCCTCGTTGTGGAGAGAAGCGGGAGAACAGGGCAGGAATGTGGGAAATGTGATCTTATCCTGCGTGACATTCGTGGCAATGCTTAGTCTGTTATTCTGGCTGCAGAATTCCCAAAATACCGTGGAGCCGGGATTTTTCAGCTTTTTGTTCTGCGGCTTTGCCTTTGCTCTGTCGGTGATCGCTCCGGGCATGAGCTTTTCAACAATATTGATGCCCTTGGGACTGTATACGCCCTTTGTGGAAGGGATCGGTCATGTGAGATTGGAGGTTCTGCTTCCGGGAGTAGCAGGGTGCGTGGTGACTTTCATCTGTCTGGCAAAACTGGTAAACCGGCTGTTTGAGAGGCAGTATGCGTTGATGTTTCATGGAATTATCGGGATCGTCGGTGCAGCTACGGTTATGACCGTTCCCTGGGGCAGCTTTGCAACATCGGCGGATGCGGCATCCCGGAATCTGTTCTGCATGGCGGCGGGAATCGTGGCGGCAATACTCTTGGATTTTATGAATGAAAAACTGGCATGTTTTCCCGAAAATGAGACAGAATAAGATGTAAGAGTCTTATTATGGAAAAAGGAAGGTAGAAACATGCAGATGTATGCTGTGGTGGCAACGGGAGTGCTGGGACTGCTGATCGGTTTCTGGTTGGGCAGGAGCATCCGGTGGAACATGGAAGAAACAGAAGAGGCGGTCAACAGACAGGAAGAGAGAAAAATAACAGGGAACAGACAGCTGGTTATGGAAGGCACCGCCATAGGGAGCCCGGTGAACGGCGAGATCAGGAAAATATCGCAGGATACTTTGCAGGACACAACGGAAGAGGCGGAGGATGACAATACGAAGTGCATTACCATTCTGCCATCGGACGGCAGAGTCTATGCCCCCACTGCAGGAAAAGTGCTGAAGCTTTATCCTATGGGCAACCGGATCCGTTTCCGCACGGACAGCGGGGTGGAGCTGCTATTGAATATCTGTAAGGATAAAGAAGAACTTCATAGCACTTATTACCGCTGCAATGTCTTGCCCAATGAGATCGTGAGAAAAGGCAAACTTCTCGTAGAATTCGATCAGGAAGGGCTGGCGAGAGAAGGCGTGGATACGGCAGTGACAGTGGAGATGTGTCAGACACCTGACCGGGGACGGATCATCCGCACCTGGAAGGATTATATCCGGGCGGGCGAGGAGCTGTTGTGGGTAGATTCCGTCTGCCTGCGGTAAGCTCCCGGAGTGGTATGGAAGGTATCCTGAAAGGCACGGAAAAAGGTACGGGAGCTGCCAAAGCCCGCATCCAGAGCAATCTGTGTCACGGATAGCTCCGTGGACAGCAGAAGGTCTCTGGCATAATCAAGTCTTCTGGAATTCACATAATCCGGGAAAGTGGTGTGGAACTTTTCCGTAAATATCCGGGAGAGGACAAAACGGCTGACACCGAATTCTTTCGAGAGACTGTCCAGGGACAATTCCTTCGTGTAGTTGGCATCCAGATAGAGAAGCAGCCTCTGCTCCAGCTCCAGATCCTCCGTGCTTTTCCGGGTCTGCAGGGGGAGAGAGGGTAGGAGATCTGCCAAAAGGAGCGTCAGATACCCTTCCGCATAGATCTGCACATCAGAAGGAGTGGGACGATCTTTTTCCATGGTGGAAGCCAGAGCCTCGAGTCCCTGTAAGGCAATGTGGCTGTGCTCCGAGAGGGTGGAGATGGCAAAATCATTGCGTGAGGGCTTTTTATTCTGGAAAAAATGTCGGAAGGAATGACAGAAATCCGGCTCGAAGATACAGAGCAGATTCTGACCGGGTTCCACATGTTTTAAGCCGTGCATCTGGTTCGGAAAAACGAGGACACCCTGACCGGGAGTCAGCGGAAATTCCTGCTGTTCCACAGTGACCGTGGTGGAACCACTTAAGACATAGATCAGCTCCAGCTGTCTGTGAAGATGGACGGCGTAAGGATTATTATTGGACAGATACAGATAGAGTTGTTCTTTGCGATTCTGATAAAAGAAACTCAAGGTGTTTTCCTCCTGCAACTTTTGTCACTATTATGACATTTATTCTATTGAAATGCAAGATTTGACACAAACTAATGGGAAATTGACACGCGATGTGACGGGATATCTGCTATACTGGTTTTATAAAATACGAAACAGCGGCAAAAGGCTGCGGAATGGAGATACTATGGACAAGACGAAGATACATAAAATGTGGATCGCCGATCAGGGCGACGGCACCTATTCCAACCCGATCCTGTATACGGATTACTCGGACCCGGATGCCATTCGTGTGGGAGAGGATTATTTTATGATCGCTTCCAGCTTCTGTAATACCCCCGCAGTTCCTCTGTTACATTCCAAGGATCTTGTGAACTGGAAGGTCATCAATTACATCATGGATAAACTTCCCTTTGAATATTATGACAAGCCGGTACACGGCTGCGGTACCTGGGCACCTGCCATCCGCTTCCATGAGGGAACTTACTACGTATTTATTCCCATGCCGGATGAGGGGATTATGATGTGCAAGACCACAGACCCGTGGGGCAAATGGAGTGAGCCTGCTTATGTCAGAAAGGTAGTGGGTTGGATCGATCCCTGTCCTTTCTGGGATGAGGACGGCAAAGCTTATATGGTGACGGCTTTCGCCAGAAGCCGTATCGGCTTCAAGAGCATGCTGTATATGTCTCCCATCGAACCGGACTGCTCCGGAGTGCTGGGTGACGGTCAGTTCATCTATGACGGTCATGCGACCCAGCCCACCATCGAGGGCCCGAAGCTGTATAAGAGAAACGGCTATTACTATATCTTCGCTCCGGCAGGGGGCGTGAAGCCTGGCTGGCAGACCGTACTGCGGTCGAAAAATATTTATGGTCCCTGGGAAGAGAAAATCGTCCTGCACCAGGGCAATTCCCCTGTCAATGGACCTCACCAGGGTGCCTGGGTGGATACGCCGGACGGACAGGACTGGTTCCTGCATTTCCAGGATGTGGGCAATGCGGGACGTATCGTACATTTACAGCCCATGCACTGGGAGAACGACTGGCCGGTGATCGGAGTAAATGCCGTGGACGGCTGTGGTGAGCCGGTACTGCGTTATAAGAAGCCGGAAGTGGGAGCTACATACCCCATCGATACCCCGGAGGACAGCGATTTCTTCGAAGGCGATTGCTTAGGACTGCAATGGCAGTGGAATGCCAATTATAAAAGGGAATGGTACGAGCTGAAAGACGGTCAGCTCCTTCTCCATGCACAGGCGGCGGATCCGAAGACACAGCTGTGCGACATCAGTAATCTGTTATTGCAGAAGTGGCCTGCACCGGAATTCTCTATTACCACCTGTCTGCAGCTGGAGCAGATGAAGGACGGTGATGTGGCAGGACTGGTATCGTTAGGCGGATGTTATACGGCACTTGCGGTGCAGAAAATCAATGGAAAAATGCAGTTACAGCAGCGCACCGGCAACTGGACGAAGGATGATGAGATACGCACCGGTCTGGGAGAATGGAACAGCGATGTGATCTATATGCAGATGAAGGTGGAGAAGGAGACTTACCGTACGTTCTACGTGGGAACCACGGAGGAAAACTTACAGCCTGTGGGACAGATGGTGGAAGCAACACCGGGCCGCTGGGTCGGTGTCAAGGACGGACTGTTTGCCATCAACGAACAGGGTGCGGCTGGCGGTTCGGTGGCTGCGGATTATTTCGTATATCAGGAACTGTAACTATTTATAGGGCGAAGTAACCACTATGAGCAAATAACATGCAAGCATGTTATTCAGGAAAGCCTAGTAGAGGCGATTTTGCGAATGGGGTGCTGAATAGTTACTGAATCATAAAATTACATTTCTATTTACAATGCAATGACAATGTGCTATTTTGGCAGATGTTAATGTAAGGATAAAGGAATGATGTAAATTATGACGGAAGAGAAAAAAATGTTATTTTCACAGGATGCATTGAGAAAATTACTGTGGCCGCTGATCATAGAACAGTTTCTGGCAATCGCAATGGGAATGGCTGACACAGTGATGGCAGCCAGCTGTGGAGAAGCTGTAGTATCCGGGATTTCGCTTGTGGACAGTATCTGTGTGCTACTGATCGGTCTGTTCACGGCCATGGCAAGCGGTGGTGCGGTCGTGGCAGCACAATACATGGGACACGGAGATAAGGAAATGGTAGGCCGGGCCTCCAATCAGCTGTTTATAGCGGTTGGGGGTGTGGCCCTTCTGTTTATGACGATAGCGCTGATCTGGAACAGGGGATTGCTGGCATTGCTTTACGGCAATGTGGAAGCGGATGTCATGAGTGCTGCAAGAATTTATTTTTATATTGTGGCGGTGTCCTTTCCTTTTCTGGGAATTTATAACGGTGGTGCAGCTCTGTTCCGTGCGATAGGAGATTCCAAGATGTCCATGAAGGTATCTCTGGTGGCAAATCTGGTGAACGTAGTGGGAAATGCCATTTTGATCTACGGTGTTGGAATCGGTGCTGCAGGAGCGGCGCTGTCCACGCTTTTTTCCAGAGTATTGTCTGCGGTGCTGATCGTAGTGCTGCTTAAGAAAAGTGACAAGATCATCATGAGCAATCATTGGCGTCTGGATACCAAAATCCTTGGGAAAATCCTGTATATCGGCGTACCGAACGGTCTGGAGAACAGTATTTTCTAGATCGGTAAGCTTCTGACCACCAGTCTGATCGCAGGCTTTGGAATGGCAGCTACGACGGCAAATGCTGTAACAGGCAGCATTGCCAGCTTCCAGCAGATCCCTGCCAATGCCATCGGTGTGGCAATGATCACTGTGATCGGACAGTGCATCGGCGCAGGAGAAACAGAGCAGGCATTATATTATCTGAAAAAAATGATGAAAGTAGCATATACCTGTATGATCCTGCTGGGCATTCCCATGATTATTTTTGCTCGACCGATCTGCGGAATCTATCATCTGAGTCCGGAGACAATGAAAATAACTGTTTTTCTGTTATGTTACAGCTGTGTATGTTGTATGCTGGTGCATCCGTTGTCCTTTGCACAGTCGAATGCGCTTCGCGCTGCGGGAGATGTGAGATTCACCATGATCGTGGCGATCGCTTCCATGTGGCTCTGCCGTGTGGGCATGGCATATATTTTGGGACAGGGTCTGGGACTCGGCGTCATCGGCGTCTGGATCGCTATGACCATGGACTGGGTCGTACGGGCATTTTTGTTTACTAACAGGATACGGACGGGAAAATGGCTGAAGTATAAGGATCGGCTGGTGAAGTAAATCATGGTACTGTGCTAAAGTTTTACATTGACAGAATTTGTAATGTGTTTTAGCATGTTTTTATAGAAATAAAGTCGGGGTCAAGCATGTGGGCTTAGACCTTTTGATCCTGGCATCATAGAAAAATACATAAGCACATAAAGTGCAGAAATGAGGCAGAACATGAGTAAAAAGCCCTATGCAGAGCGTAATTTAAAATTCGAGACATTACAGTTACATGTGGGACAGGAGCAGCCCGATCCCGTGACCGGTGCGAGAGCCGTTCCCATTTATCAGACATCTTCTTATGTTTTCCGCAACTGCGACCATGCGGCAGCACGCTTTGGACTGGAGGATCCCGGTGAGATCTACGGCCGTCTGGGCAACCCTACCCAGGGTGTCTTCGAACAGCGTATTGCGGCATTGGAGGGCGGTACCGCAGCTCTGGCAGTAGCCAGCGGAGCAGCAGCCATCTGCTATACGATCCAGAACCTGGCAAAACAGGGAGATCACATTGTTTCTGCAAATAATATATACGGCGGAACCTACAATCTGCTGGCGCATACCCTGGTGGACTACGGTGTGACCACTACTTTCGTGGCTCCTTCCGATTATGACAGGATCGAAGCAAGCTTCCGGGAGAACACCAAGGCGCTCTACATCGAGACCCTGGGCAATCCCAATTCTGATGTGGTAGACATCGAGCGTCTGGCACAGATCGCCCATGCACACAAGGTGCCTCTGGTAGTGGACAATACTTTTGCTACCCCTTATCTGGTACGACCTTTTGAGTACGGCGCAGATATCGTGGTACATTCTGCAACCAAATTCATCGGCGGACACGGCACCAGCTTAGGTGGTGTGATCGTAGAGAATGGTAAATTTGACTGGGAGGGCAGTGGCAAGTTCCCTCATCTGTGCACTCCGAATCCCAGCTATCATGGTGTGACTTTCACTAAGGCAGCACCGGGCGCGGCTTTTGTGACCGCTATCCGTGCAATGCTCCTTCGTGATATGGGCGGCTGCATTTCCCCTTTCCATGCTTTTATTTTCTTACAGGGACTGGAGACACTGTCTCTGCGCGTGGAGCGTCATGTGGAGAATGCACTGAAAGTTGTACAGTATCTGAACAATCATCCGCAGGTAGAACGTGTGCATCATCCTTCCGTATCCACCGATCTGGAGCAGCAGGAGTTGTATAAGAAATATTTCCCGAACGGAGGCGGTTCCATCTTCACCTTCGAGATCAAGGGCGGCAAGGAGACAGCGAAAAAGTTCTGTGATAATCTGGAGCTGTTCTCACTTCTGGCAAACGTGGCAGATGTGAAGTCTCTGGTCATCCATCCGGCTTCCACCACCCATGCACAGCTGTCTGAGGAAGAGCTGAATGAGCAGGGCATCTACAGCAATACGATTCGTCTGTCTATCGGTACGGAGAATATTGATGATATCATTGAGGATCTGGAAGGTGGTTTCCAGTCTGTATAAGGAGAGACCATGCTTTCATTAGCTGTTTTCTATTTTGTGTTTTTAGGAACAGAGTATCTGTTTGATAACCGGGTGGCGTTATGTACGGATCCCACAGGAGTAGTGCTGGCGCAGAGCTATATCCTGGGCGTCAGCGTGTTTGGTTTCCTGGCATATTCTCTGATAGAAAAATGGAAAAGCAAATCCGGGAATCCCACTGCGTTCAAGGTAGCGGGATTCTTCTTGCCGGTGCCGGTGATCGCAGGATATGTACTGTTGCTTACCGGGACCGGGTACCGGGTACTATTGGGCAGCGGGTGTTTTCTGTTCCTGATACTGGGATATCTGGGCAGCAGGACACATTACCTGGCGGCACAGTTGCTTAGGGGAAGCAGACATCCGGCGAAGACTGTGAGTGTGGCTTATGCTGTGGGGCTGCTCCTTCAGTTTCTGAACCACAATCTGTTGTGGGGAGAGACAGTGGAAGGTATCTTCCTGGCGGTAAGTTTTGTGGTGCTGTAGATACTGACTGTCGGAATGGCGCAGGATGCATTGTCTGGATATCACCGGAGACAGAAGGCAGAGGACGGCGAAACGGTGTCGGTGAAAAACATGCAGGACGGTGCTGCTGCGGAGCGGATTACATGGAAGAATCCCCGGCTGGCAGGTGTAGCATTGCTGGTGACGGTTGTTCTGATGACATGTATCTTCGCTACATTGGACAATGCTGTGACATTGGCGCATGCAGCGGGTACCATGGATGTAGGACGGATTTTGCGGACATTCAAAATAAAAAAGAATGTGGAGGTAACAG
>ERZ859923.605-NODE-605-length-19934-cov-2.018260_pt1 | contig 19934 bp, 12 predicted proteins | sample MGYA00510116_ERZ859923 | MGnify/ENA primary metagenome ERZ859923 (study PRJEB30046, sample SAMN00715168) | human gut metagenome | study: EMG produced TPA metagenomics assembly of the A metagenome-wide association study of gut microbiota in type 2... | reverse complement strand
GATTGCCGCCTCAATCGAAGCATTTAATGCAAGAAGATTTGTCTGAGAAGCAATTTCTTCAATTGACGCTGAGACAGTTGCAATCTCGCCAATAATTCTTGTCTGCTGAATCGCCATTTGCATACGATTTCTGCTTTCGTCCGCCTTCACCACAGCACTGTCTTTATCTGTCATTAATTTCTGCACCGCTTCATTGACACGCTCACCAATCTCTTTCGCTTTATCAGACATTTCTTCTGCATGGGATACAAGAACATCCACTGCATGCGTTGTATCCTTGCAAGTTTTATCAATGTTTTGAATACTGGTTGTCTGGGAATCAATGTTTGCTCCGGTTTCTTCCATTGCTGCACTGATTTCCATAATATTCTGATTAATTAAGGAGACCTTGTCATTCGTATTTTCCACTCTGGTATGAATGACATTGGATTCATCTTTTGTTTTGCGAATCACACCAATAAAACGCTGTTCTAACTCCTGTAATAAATAAGAGATTTCCTCAACCTCATTTTTATGTACATTCTTTTGAGAATCACCGATGACTTTCTCCCGGATAAATGTCTTCATATTTTCAAGTGGCCTCAAATTTTTCTTCACACTGGCAATGGTAAGAAGAACTACGAGAATCAAAAGGACAACCCCGATTCCGACAACTAAAATCACACTCTTCACCACTTGTGTTGTTACTACTGATTCCCTCTCCGTTACACCAAATGTCCATCCGGTAGCTGTAATCTGCGCGGTATGAATAAATTTTGAATATCCATCATAATCTGTTATCTCAGAAACCTCTTTTACATTAACAGAAAGTACCTTAGCCAAAGAAGTATTTCCTTCCTCTTTCGGCAGATAATCCTTATTCTGATGCGAAACAACCATACCATCGGCATCTAACAAAAAGCCCTGAATGTTTTCATCCGTACTTACATTAGAAACAAGTTTAGTCAAAGTATCAATCGTAATATCCGCCAGCACAACCGCCTGTTCGCCTTTTATTTCCAGCGGTTCTGCAATGGTAACAATCATTTTCCCAGAAGCAAAATCTTTATATGGTGCCGTATAAATCAAACTATTTTTCTTAATGGCCTGCTTCCACCAGTCTCTTGTCGTTGGATCCAGATCTATTTTAGAATGGTTTGCAGGAAATACTCCTCCATCATATCCAAAACACAAATAATACATCAATGCCTCTTTATTCTCACTCAAGGCTTTTTCCAGGTAATCCATCACGTGATCCGTATCTTTTGTGTTCATAAAAGCAATCGTATTCGTAATTGTATGTACCGTGTTTGCCTGCCCCTGCAGCCATTCATTAACCACACGTGCATTGGTCTGTGCCTCTCTGCTGACATATTGTCTTGTCTGATTTGTCATGTTTGTTTTTAATGCATTCACACTGACAATTTCGCAGACAATAATTGCTGCAACAATAAAAATTGCTGTGTTTAGTGTAAGTTTCCCCTTAATTGTTTTTTTCATATTCCCCCTCCTTGACATATAAATAATTTACTCATTGTAAGATGTTTTCTCCATCTTCTCCATCAATTCAAGTATCCTTTCTGTCTGCTTATCTCTTATAGTCTAACATCATTTTCTACAACATGCAAGACAAAACATATCACATGCGTGCCCCTATTCATCCGTTTTCATCAGCCCTTTTAACAACTTCTTATCCGAAATCGTTTTTACTTGTTTTGCTGTAATTGTAAACCACTTTTCTTTCTTCTCAAGCGTTCTATACTTGCCAGTCACATCTTCAATCCGGCAATTTCCTTGTTCGTCTCCACAAAAAGTATACACTTTATCCGAGACTACCTTTTCCTGCTTGTCTTTTTGCGCCACACGCACAACTCTTTTATCCGGTGTCGCATTATCCTCATACATATAATCAATTGCCATTTCTACCATGTTCGTTTCCTTTTCAAGTGTAAGCCATTTTTCCCGATTTTTCATATATGTCTTTCCTTCCGCATAATCAAAATCTATATAGCTGACACCTGTATTCACTGTCTGCGTCTGCTTTGTTTCCACATCATAGCAGTAATAATTTTCATAATCCGGCATCGGCTTTCCATACCGGTTTTTCATCGGTTTCTCCGACAAATAAACGGATACCTTGTAAATAATTTTCCCCTTTTTTTCCTGCCTTACATTACTTAAATTTTCATACTTTAAATCTGCAATTTCACAATACCGCCCTACATGCTTTAACACCGTTTTTTTGTTGTCTTTCACCGAAATAGCGAGAAATTCTTTTTTCGATGCGGTGTAAATAACTCCATTTTCCACAGCTCCCGGAATCGCCTTGATTTTTTTCTTTTCATACGTTCCATCTTCATGGAATTTATAATACAATACCTCAGCATTTTTTTCGCCAATTTCAATTCCCGCTGCCACTTCTTTTGTATCCTTATCAAAAGAAAAGCCGGGCATTTCGTCCATGATTTTTTTCCACTCGCCATTTTTTAATGATATCTGCCACAACCAACTAAAACTATGATACTTAGCAGGCACAGTCATCAATACATAAACATAATCTCCACAGGAAAATAAAAATGGTAACGACCATCTATCCTCCTCGGCATTCTTCTTTTCCTCTTTGTCAGAATTGCTTCCCACCTTACGAAATCCCGACTGGATACTGCCGACATAAAGCGTCGATGATGTCAAAATGTATTGTTTCCCATCCTTTTCCATAATATCTGTTGGCCGGCCTTCTTCAATTGAAATCTCCTTCATGGCCTTTCCCAAAAAATTAAATACAATTAACTTTTCGGCAATCTGCGCAATCACATATTGTCCGCTCTCATTCGCTGCAAATAACGAATCATCATAATTTTCAACATTTTCACGATATGTATATACAGCCGGAACTTTCATTGTCTTTGGATTCCAAAAATAAATCTTTATTTTTGATTTTGTTCCCGAATCAAAAGACACAAACAAGTCCCCCACACGATAACACTCATCCATTGTATTGAATGGAATCGAAAAAGACTCCTGCGAAAGACTTTTCTTAAACTCCTGTTTTTCAATGGTAAATTCTTCCCCTCTTTTTAATCCCTCCCTTGATGTGGAAGAAAGGCTCGCCGTTTTCGCTGCATTTTCTTTTTTGGCAGTGTTCCCCATGTATTTCCCACCCGCACAAAAAATACCAATAACAGCAAGCACCTCCAAGAAAAAGATAACGGGAACCCCTACATAAAACTTTGGTTTACGTGTTTTGTGATGAAAAACATGCATTCCGGCAAAGGCACCTATTACACCAATAACAGCGATAACAAGAAGGGTAGTTTCCGGGATTCTCCACTTATTGTGAACTGCTTTATACTTGTCCACTCCGTAAATCAAAAATACAATTCCATTTAAAATCAAATATGCTGCCAAAAAATACGCTATCATACGTTCCTCCTATTTCTCAATCCGGCTGTCTCCCCGGTCAGTCACAATCCGGTAGCCAACCGATTCCACACGCCTGCTTAAACAATCTTTACACTGTGCCGACTCTTCCCCGGTACATATTTTATTATCATACAGCTCGTACTTTTTCCGCACAGAAACCGGTGATAAATTTGGCATTAATACATTCGCTCCTGCCAATAATCCCTGCTCTCGTCCATCCGGTGCAATTGTTCCAAGTGCTGTCGTCGCAGGAAGTAACACCCCCGGAAACATCAGACGAAGAATACTTAATAATAAAAGTGTCTGCTCATAGGAACCATTTTCTTCTGCACCAAATGGTGTATCCTGATGGGCAAGAAACGGTCCGATTCCAATCATATGGGGCTTCAGTTCCTGCAAAAATTCAAAATCTTCAACAAGACACTCCACCGTCTGTCCCGGCGAGCCTACCATAAAACCGGCACCTACTTCATATCCAAGTTCACGTAAGGTAAATAAACATTCTTTACGGTTTTTAAGTTTCATTTCCTGAGGATGCAGTTTTCTATAGTGAGCGTCGTCCGCCGTCTCGTGGCGCAGAAGGTAACGGTCTGCCCCCGCCTCACGAAAACATTCATATTCCTCTTTGGTGCGCTCTCCGATAGATAACGTCACTGCACAATCCGGAAATTGTTTCTTTAATTCCCGGACAATCGAAGCCACCCGCTCTTTCGTAAACCAGCCATCTTCGCCGCCTTGCAGCACAAAAGTGCGAAACCCCAATTCATATCCTTCTTTGGCACAGGACAAAATTTCTTCCGGCGTCAGGCGGTACCGCTCCACTTTTTCGTTACTTTTGCGTATCCCGCAGTAATAACAATCATTGCGGCAGATATTTGTAAATTCAATCAGCCCCCGTACAAATACGTCCTTCCCATAAATCTTCTCCCGAACCTCTCTCGCCTGTGCGGCAAGAAACTCTCGGTCCTCTCTATTTGCTGTTTCAAGAAGTTGTATCATTTCGTTCCTGTCTAATTTCTTCTCCTGTCGAAGACGCATAATCCTCTCGCGGTTGTTCATCTTCTGATTCCTCCATCTCTTCCGAGGAAGCGTGCAGACACACTTCACTCTGCCCGTGTAATTTTTTTGCTAAGTCAAACTTCAAAATCTGCTTTCGTCTTACATTATGTCCAACAACTTCCCGATATTTTGCATTTACAAATCCAAGAATCTTAGGAAGAGCCTCGCCGACACCCGGCACATCATAATACACCGCCACTACTACATAATTCATCGGCCCGGTCTGGTAAAGCTGCAAATCGGCAAAAAATTCACCACAATTCTCCTTCAGATATGCATCAAGATACTTTACCAGCGCACAATAACGCTCCTGCCATCCGGCATTTACATAGGACATACTGACATCATACAAAAAATTATTCTTTTCTGACATATAAATCCCCAAAGAAATATCTTCACACTTATTATATGAAACTCCTCTGTTTTTGTCATCCTTTTTTCAAATGTTTGTTGCTTTTAAAATTTTTAGGGTTTTCCCCACTATTATAAAAAAAAAAATGTTTGTGGTTCGTGAGCGCTCACGCTCAACAAACGCGTAGGGGTATCGGCATGCAAAATACGCAATGCCTGATACCCACGTGTTTGTACTCACTTACCACAAATCTTTTCCTGCTAATTTACGGAAACCTAAAAAGATAAACAACTAACATTTGCCCCTATGGAACAACTCTTTTCCATTTATTTTCTTCAAAAGGTTGCATTTTTTCGTCACATTCAACTTTCATCAAGAAAATATATAAGAAAAAAACAACCTAAACAGCGAAAATTACCACAAAGAGTTGCTTGTGCCATCTAATTTCTCCAGATGAAGCCTAACACATGCAACCCTATAGAGCAAATTGCAGGAAAAGCGTTGTTTCAAAACTGCGCACCTAATTCGTGCAGGAGAGATTCACTAACAAGTATCTGCTGGCAGCTTATTAGGCTTGCATTTAATCATCAAGAAAAGTTCGTGAAGAGCGGATACAAACACGTGGGTATCTGGCATTGCGTATTTTGCATGCCGATACCCCTACGCGTTTGTCAAACGAGAGTGCCCGCGAAGCACAAACTTTTCTTGATGATTTATGGAATCCTTAACAACTGCCAACCCCTTGATTTGTCAACACTTGACATCTATTTATGCTCTGTAGTAAAATATTGAGGTTATGAAAAAGGAAAGAGGAAGCATTTTAATATGAAAGCAAAAATACGAATAGCACGACTTCTTCAGTACCTGCTGTTTTTTATTCCGGTCAAAAAAAACCGGATTATGTTTTATGCGAATAACCGCAAGGGCTATGTGTGCAACCCAAGTGTTCTTATGGAGTCGTTTTGGTTAAAACATCCGGGAGAATACGAACTTATCTGGGTCACCCGTTTTCCGGAAACCTGTACGATGCGGACCGGAATTACAGTCGTGCGCCAGCGAAGCTTAAGCTATTTTAAATTATTTTTGCGCTGTGGTATTTTTATTACTAACGATATGATTGATGAAGCACTTGTCAAAAAAAGAGGACAAATCTTTTTGACAACCTGGCATGGTGGCGGCGCTTATAAAAAAGTCGGCAAAGAAACAATAAACGAAGATGAAACATTTGCCGCAAATTTTGATAAATGGTATAAGCGGTTAGATTACTTTGTGTCTTCCTGCCAAGCATGCACTGACATGTACGCCGAAGCATTTTCGTTAGACCGAAAAATCTTTTTGGAAACCGGAACGCCAAGAAACGATATTTTTTTCTCCAAGCATCCGGAAATCAAAAAACGTGTACAGGACTTTTATCATATAAGCGAGCAGACAAAAATTTTGCTTTTTGCGCCAAGTTTTCAGATGACCGCGCCGGAAAAAGAGCAGTACGATTTACGTTATTTATCAGAAACCATTGACCGCTTAGAAGAAGCAACAAAAAACAACTGGATTGTTCTTTACCGCTCACATTATTTTCGCGAGGAAACAAATGAATCCCTTGATGAGCGGATTCTTGATGGAAATTCCTATTACGAAATGCAGGACTTACTTTACACCAGTGATTTACTGGTAACCGATTTTTCTTCCTGCATCTGGGATTTTGCCCTGACCGGGCGCCCGGTTTTCTTATTGGAAAACCGCCTGAAAGAATACGAACAAATGGACCGCGGTTTCTTTGTTCCATATGACACATGGCCGTATTTGAAATGCAAAGACATTGCAGCACTTCCCGACATGGCAGTCAAATACCGGGACGAAGACTTCACAACTTTGTATAAACAACACTTTGAAACCATGGGTTCTTTTGAAAAAGGAACAGCATGTGAACAAATTCTTCATATATTAGAGAACTAAGAAGGAGTAATAAAATGAGCGAACAACGAGATAAAAATTTATGGATTTTTAACGCCGGAAATAGCTTTGCCGGCAATCCAAAATGGATGTTTGAATATATCATAAGACATCACAAAGAAATCAAACCAGTCTGGATGTGCTACAATGCAGACACGATGAACTACGTGCATAAACTTGGTTACGAGGCAGAACTTTACCGCTCTTCCAAAGGAAAAGACGTCATGAAAAAAGCCGGTGTCTATGTTGTCGAGATGTGTAAAGAGGTATTCCAGCCGGAACTAGATGGCATTACCGTTTTGAATCTGTGGCACGGCGTTGGCTGCAAGAGTATCGAAAGAAAGGTAACCGACGGATTTCTTCAGGAGCGCATTGCGAAAAAATACATTCAAAACAACGATATTCTTCGCAACAACCAGCTCTTTTTAGTTACCTCGGAAATTATGGAAAAACATTTCAAAGAGCAGTGCGGCATTGATGATGACAAAGTAATCCGTGCAGGCTATCCACGCTGTGTTGTGAACGATAACATTCAAAGTTACGACCATGATATTCGCAAAAAGAAAGGGCTGTCTGCCGATACCAAGCTGGCAATTTACTGCCCGACTTACCGTGACAATAATGGCGCTAATTTTATGAAGTCCGCTCTTCCGGATATGAAGCGCCTGGCGGATGTTCTTCATGAAAACAACATTCTTTTGATATTAAAAATGCATCCTTTAGTGGAAAAAGACACTCAGTATCTCGCAATGAAAGAAGTATATCGTGAACATCCGAATTTTTATTTTTGGGAAAATGAAGATGATGTGTACGAAATTTTTTCGGATATCGACATTGCCATTGTTGATTACTCCTCCATTTTCTATGATTTATTAGCGCGTGGAGTAAAAACTTTTATTAGGTATTTTTATGATATTGATGACAAAGAAAATTTCCGCGATTTTGTTTTCGATGTACGAGAAATGACCTGCGGAACCGAGGCTTCAAATTTTGACGAATTATTAACTGCACTTTCTTCTTGCGAAGAAACAAAAAAAGAAGAACTTGACCGAATCAACCAGTTGTTTTGGTCTTATTCGGATGAGAATGACTGCGAGCGGATTATCAACACCGCACTTTCTTTCACGCCGGAAAAACGAGAATTTCCGAAACTTTACAGTTTCGATATTTTTGATACTCTATTTTCGCGCCAGTGCTGCCATCCTTCTAGCGTTTTCGACAATGTCCGCAAAAAACTGGAGCAGTCTGACTGCGGCTATGACAGTTATTTTATCCGCAAATTTTCGCAAATTCGCCGTTGGTGCGAATCCAATGTGCGCGAGTTTTATAAAAAGTCGGTATTAATCCGAAACGACGACCATTTAGAAATTCAGTTGTCAGAAATTTATGACCACATGGCAACACTGTTTCCGCTCACCGATGAGCAGAAACAGCAGTTAATCACATGGGAGTGTGAGGAAGAAATCCGCTCCGTCATTCCTTTGACTGACCACATTGATATGCTCAAATCTTACCTTGCCGAGGGAAATGATGTCGTATTAATCAGCGATATGTATCTGCCGAAAGAAACAATTCAGAAAATGTTAGCAAAAGCGGACCCGCTTCTTGCCACACTTCCGCTATTTTTATCAAGTGATATCGGCTATCAGAAAACGACAAGAAAATTGTTTTTGGAAGTATATAATTCTCTCGACTACCATTATTCGGAATGGATTCACATTGGCGATAACAAATTTGCCGATGACACCCAGCCATCCCGTCTTGGCATTCACACACAGCCGGTATCGATTCCGGAACTTGATGACTACGAAAAACATATGGCAGCCTACATTGAAGAATATGGTATGCACAGTGTTGTGAAATTGTTCCGCAACTTCCGTCTGGAGGAGCACACGGACAAAGAGACTTTTGCCTACAAATATGCCAGCCTTTATTTCGTTCCTTATGTCCACTGGGCAGTACACGATGCCTTAAAACGAGGTTACAAAACCCTTTACTTTATTTCCCGTGATGGCTATTACTTGAAACTTATGGCTGATGCCGTAATTGAGAGTAAGGGACTTCCGCTGCGCACAAAATATATTTACGGTTCACGAAAAGCATGGCGTGTGCCATCGTTTATCGACAAAGTGGATGAAGAATTTTTCGAGCCTTACGGCAACTTCAGCGGCGTTCGCAATTTCAACAAATTGCTTTCCGCCCTTTTGATTGACGAAGCAACATTTGATAAGTTCTTCCCGGAGCTTGGTTACTTAAAAACAACGAAGCGTTATTCAGACCAGTTAATTTCTGATGTGAGCCAGAAATTAAAACGTTCCGATGCTTACAAAGAACATTTGCTTGCCGTTGCCAAAAAGCAGCGTGTCATCGTTTCCGACTATCTTTGTCAGGAAATTAACTTTGACGAGCCATTCGCCTTTGTGGAATACTGGGGACGCGGCTATACACAGGATTGTCTGACAAGACTCTTAGCAGATGCAGCCGGTCACGAAGTAGATGACCCGATGTATTATGTACGAAGCATTTACCCGACCATCGGCAAATCCATCCGCTACAACTACACCTGCAACACACATTCCGTTGTGTTTGCAGAATCCATTTTTGCAAATCTTCCGTATCGTACCATCGAAACCTACGAAGAGAAAAATGGACGCATCGAGCCGGTATTTAATTCCTGTGAAAATGACAAAGAAATGAATCAGGCATTGGAAACTTATCTGGTTCGTTTTGCAAAGGATTTCTGTGCACTCAACTTAGAGGATGAATTTACAACCGGCCATTACCTGTATGACTTTGGCATGGCAAACTTCAAGCAGACAACCGACGATCCGATTCTGCTGAATGTCTTTGGAAGCCTCAAGGATGCCGTGGCACTTGGTGAGCGTGCTGAGGAATACGCTCCTCCGGTAACCTTCCAGACAATTGTCGACTGGATGCATGGAAAGTCATACCATACAAAATCGTTTGAAATGTCGATGAAAAAATCGAAATTTATTTATCGGTGGATTTATAAGAGTTACTGTTATTACTGTGATAATATCAGGGGGAAAATATTTAAGAAGAAATATTAAAACAGTTTACGCAGAGTGGGTACGTTCTCTTGTACTCATTCTGTGTAAACTGTTTTTATTTACAAAAATTAATTTTGTCATTCTGAAATCAACCAATCAATGAGACTAATTGATTTTATACCATCATATGAATTATCCATTCCAGGATTCAATGAAAGAATTATCTTTTCATAATTATCTCCGATTTTTTGCAGCGGGAACAATTCTCTTTTTCGAACATCTTCATTTTCCATTGATTCGGTTACCTGAATATATTGTTTTTCATCTACTTTTGTTGCAATAAAATCAACTTCAGCATTATCTATTTTTCCAATTGATACATCAAAACCACGCCGAAGCAATTCAAAATAAACAATATTTTCTAAGACATGTCCACTATCACGGTCTCTAAAACCAAGAAGATAATTTCTAAGACCAATATCAACAATATAGTATTTTCCAAGCGTCCGCAAAAATTCTTTCCCTTTAATATCAAATCTTTTAATATCATAAAAGAAATATGCTTCCAGCAAGGCATCTACATATGACTGTACCGTATGTGTACTTGGTGTTCCTTTCCGTTTGCCATCCTCAAGTAATCCTTCATTTACAAGAATATTACCTATTGAGGACACGGATATATTGCTACCAATATTATCGGCAAGAAATGTAATAATCTTTTTTAAGAGAATGGGGTCTGTAATACGCTTTTGCCCCCTCAAATTTTCACGTTCTAAGATATCTCTCATAATAACCGTTGAGTAAATTCCTTCAAGTAATATAAGTGCTTTTTCTTGGTCAAGTCCAACATCTGCAATACCGGGCATCCCCCCAAAGCGCACATAAGCATCAAAAACTTCACGAATTTCATAATGTTCTCCATTAGAATCAAATACTTGTTTTCGAGTGCCGCCTAATGCACTCTTTGTTTCTTTAATTTCAAAATCATAAAAAGTCAAAAACTCCGAAAAAGACAATGGCAGCATCTTTATTTCTACACATCTGCCTGATAAGTATGTGGCATATTCGGAAGATAGCATATACGCATTTGAACCTGTCACATAGATATCACAGTTAAAATCAACTCGAAAAGAATTGATTGCATCTTCCCAATTAGGGACACGCTGAACCTCATCAAAAAAGAGATACATTCTCTTTCCTTCAATTATGTGTGCCTTCACATATTTATAAAAATCATCACTATTCATATCCTTAAAAGCATAGGACTCAAAATTCATCTCAAGAATCTGTTCCTCTGATACACCATTTTCTTTCAAATGAAGAGTCATGAGCTTAAGCAGACTTGATTTTCCACATCTGCGGATACCAGTGACAACTTTTACAGGTTCGGTATCTTGAAATGCAATAATTTTTTTCAAATAAAGTTCTCTTTTTTTTAGTACATGTGTATCTATCATCCATTACACCTCCTTGTAAATATGACAATAGCATAAACTTCAAAAAAAAGCAAGTTTGTGCACTCAAATGCACAAACTTGCTTTTTTTCGACTTTTTTTGCACTCATCAGTACCTTTTCCAAAAATCATACGAAATCAATTCCGCGCCATTTTTCTGAAAGTCTTTCACGGTCTTTTTATACTTGCCTGCAAGCAGCCAGCCCATTTTAAAACATCTGCCAATGGTTGCAAAGAAATCTTTTGCTTTTCGTTCGACATAAAATCCGCGGCTTGTATCCGGGTCGTATAAAAGAGCCGTTTTTCTGCGATACAAAGCATCCGGATGCGCGCCCATAGGAAGCACCGCCGTCTCTTTTTTCGCCGGAAGAAGCCATCCGTTCACAGACAGCAAATGTTTCTTTGCAAAACCACCGTCCTCATATAAATGCGAAGGCTGCGGCTTTGTCTTTTCCACATCAACGCCAAACTTGTGTAAATCATCGGAAACATCCTGCATGGCATAACCCATTTTCATGATTTCCGGATGAAGTTTTGTCGGGTCTAATTCCTTCAAAAATTCCGTTCCCTTACAGAAATCTTCGACGCCCTTCATCGTCAATTCCTGATCTTTCACGCGAAGATGAAGCATTTGTCCAATAAGATGTCTCGCAACACGTTTTATCATGTGCAGACGAGAATACTCCGGATGATGGATGGCACAGGCAATCAATGTGTTTCTCATATCGTAATATTCCATGGAAGATGCCTTTCTATTATCGAACGCATCATGCCACACACCAATTCCGTTCATTGTCATAATATTTCCATCGAAACGCAGACCATATTCAATATCGTCGCCATGAATAAAAATCGGAAGCGGAAAACCACGAAATTGTTCTGCTAACGGCACGCAGCAGTACCACCAGCCATTATAATCCATCGGGAGATTATATTCATTGCGGACAACATCTGTCATTCTCCGCAAATCATAGCCACGCTTAGTAAAACCAATACGTCCCCCCTGCCAGAGTTCACCATTCGCATGCTGAATGTAAGGGATGTCAAGGCGCAAAAGCCCACCGCCAAGCATAGCCCCTTTCCGCTCCTCTTTTAAGAAGTTAAGAAGTGTATACGTTCTGAAAAGTGACTCCGGTTCCAGCACAATATCATCATCCATCAATAAAATATGTGTAAGGCCATACTTTTCCCTGTCCTCATATGCTTCTTTCATGCAGCGTCCAAAACCGCCGGAGCCGCCGGTATTTCGATTTGGCATCACAAAAATTCTGTCATTTGACAACTCTTCGCAAGGAAGCGTCTGTCCATTATCCGACACATACACATAAACATTTTGATAAAGCGGTGAATCCGGATTTTCCATCGTTTCACGCTTCAAAGTTTCCAGCGTTTTTTTCACAAATTCCTCGCGCCGGAAAGTACAAATTCCAATCGCTATTTTCGTTAACTGGATAGGTTCAAAAACCGTCTCAAAACATCCACCGAGAATCTCCGTATCACTGTCTGCCCTAACCGTTGCGTAAACAATTCCCTTTACGTCTGCCAAAGAAAAGGAAAGAGAAACCTCATCCGGATCTGCCTGCCTATGTCTCTCACTGGTAAAATTTTCAGTCAATGCCATTGTTCCATCCGTAACTCCGGCATCCCACAGTCGAACCATGCAGCTTCCCTTACAGCGCAGGCGGAATCGAACCTCTTTTATTTTCGTATACATTTTCCATTTATAAGCCGAAAAACTATTAAAATAAGTAAATAAATCCGCTTCATTTCCAGCCGGTATTTTTCCGTCTGTCGTCCCATGGAAATAAAGCTCCGGCTCATTGCAAATATTTTCTTTTGGAAAAACTAAATTCTGTAATATCATTTTTATCCTCTATTTCTTCTGAGTTGCCATATAGGCATCACACACTTCGTTTACTTCGCCAATCTGCATAATCTGTCCCTTATTAATCCACACTGCATGGTCACAGAGTTTACGCACCTGGTCAATCGAATGTGATACAAACAAAAGCGTTGTTCCGCCGCCCATCATTTCATCCATTCGCTTCAAACACTTCTGCTGGAACGAATAGTCGCCAACCGCCAGAATCTCATCCACAATCAAAATATCCGGACGCACAATCGTAGCAATCGAGAAGCCAAGCCTTGCACGCATACCGGATGAAAAGTTTTTCACCGGCGAATCCAAAAACTTATGAAGTTCTGAAAACTCCACAATTTCATCAAAATGCTCCTGCATATATTTCTTGGAATGTCCAAGCACTGTTCCATTCAAAAAGATATTTTCCCTTGCCGTCAAATTCATATCAAATCCGGCGCCAAGTTCCAATAGTGGAGAAATCGTTCCATTTACAACAATCTCTCCTTTGTACGGTTTCAAAATTCCGCTGATTGCCTTCAAAAGTGTCGACTTGCCGGAACCATTGCTTCCCACAAGAGCCCACGCCTCTCCTTTACGGATTGTAAAAGAAGCATCCCGGACGGCAAGAAACTCTTGAAAGAGAAGTTCATGTTTGATTAATTTTACAAAATATTCTTTTAAATTATCGATTTTTTCCGATGCCAGATTAAACCGTATCGTCACATCTTTTACATCGATTGCAATATCATTCATGCCATTCTCCTCCTTAAATATACAAAATAAATTTGTCCTGCGTCTTTACAAACACCCACAGTCCGATGATGAGCATCAGAAATGCCGACACAATTCCAATTATAATAAGCCACATAATACTGATTCCCACCGGCACAAACCCCGGCAGTGTCAGCATACGAAACTGAGAAACATAGGAGTACATCGGATTCAGATGCGATACAATGTACTGAAGATTCTGTGGCAGTGCTTCAATTGGATAGAACATCGGCGTCAGATAAAGCCATGCCGTTGTAATCGCATTGTAAATATACTGGATATCTCGGAAAAATACATTGGTTGCCGCCAAGAAAAGTCCCAGCCCCATCGTAAATACAAAATTCTGTGCGAGCACAAGCGGGAACAGAAAAAGCCGCCACGTAAATTCTCCCCCGGTAAATAATCATAACAATCAAAAGCGCTCCCATTGAAAATACACAGTCAATCAAACCACTGATAATTTTTGAAACGGTAAAAACGTATTTCGGTACATATGTTTTTTTGAGGAGCGATGCGCTTCCGTTAATCGACTGAATCGCCGATTTCGTGGACAGATTCATAAAGTTAAACATAACCTGGCCGCTCATCAAATATACCGGGAAGTTAGTAATACTGGCTCTCGTAAACATTTTAGAAAATACAATCGCCATGATAATCATAATAAACAGCGGGTTTAATACACTCCACAAATAGCCCAGCACACTGCGGCGGTATTTCAATTTCAAATCCCTGCTCACAAGCTGTCCCATCAAATCTTTGAATCGGACAAAGCCCTTTATTCTGGCAACAAATAATGACATACACTACCTCCATTCTCTAATCGCATCCGTATGCCTTCCGGCATAAATACGACGCCAAACGATACAATCCATACCCACTATGCCGCAGCATTTTCACGGCACGGTTTGTCACACTGTGATAAATATCCGGAAATTCTTTTTTAATCCGTTTATCCCAAGCCACAATTTGATTTTTGTGAACCGCCTCTGCCGGATAACTCAAATAAATTTTATACTGGCTTGTCAATATTTTCGCTACGCCTTCCGCCACATAAGCTTTTTTCTCCGGCGTCAGACGCTCTGCTTCTTCCTTATAAAATTCCAGAAGATGTGTCAGCACCATTTCATGATGTGCACAGTTTTTCTGCATATTTCGGATATTCATACTCTGCGTCTCCATCCCAAGTCTGTAACAGTACACCTGCTTTTCCAAAAACGCAATTGTTTTCACAAACGGAATCGGATACAAATTATACTCGGCGTCCACATAAAAACAATGTTCATCCAGACGTTTTCCCATTTTTTTCAGCAATTCCGTGCGGTAAGTAGCAGCATGCATATTAATGTAAACTTTGCCGCAGACTTCCTCAAATGCATATATTTTCCGATACTCTTTTCCCGGAAATTCATGGTGCATCTCACTCACCATTTCACCGGAAGCATCGTTAAAACTATGGTAGTCATTCACCACCAAATCAGCCTCTGCGGTCTGAAGATATGAAAGCAACTCTTTCAAGCCTTCTGCGGACACGTAATCGTCCCCGTCAACGGTCTTAAAATATTTACCCGCTGCCTCTTTGATTCCGGGGTTTACCGTCGAACCATGACCGCCATTTTCTTTATCAATCAAACGGAATACATCCGGATAATTAGCCTCATATTCGCGGGCAATTTCATTGACCCCTTCACCGGAACCATCATTTACAATCAGCACTTCTAACTGGTCCGTTACTTCCGGAATCAAAAAACTATCCAATGTTTCACGAAGATAATCCTCCACATGATAGGCGGCTATGGACACCGTCAAAAGTTTCATTTCAATTCCCCGCTTTCTGCCTCTGCATAAATTCTCCGCATTTTTTCTTCCACTAAATCAATCGAAAAATCCTGCACTCTTTTTTTGTTCCATTCACCCATCCGTTTTGCCTCTTCCGGGTAATCTAAGAAAAAGGAAAGACCTTTTACATAATCGGATGCATTTCCCTCTTCAAATAAAAATCCGCCTTCTCCATCGGAAATCAAATCATGGTTTCCACGGATATCTAAGGCAAGCACCGGGAGTCCGGCACGCATTGCCTCCATCATCGCTACCGGAAGTCCTTCACGCTTCGATGGAAAGGCAAAGCAGTCTGCCTGCAAAAGAACATCCGGAATTTTCTCACAGTAACCGGCAAATACCACCTGTTCATCAAGATGCATCTCCCGCACCACGGTGCGCAGATGTTCTTCCATCGCACCGGTACCACAAATAAGATACGTCAGTTTTTTTCTGCGGAATCGATCCATCGCCCGGAGCATAACTTCATTATTTTTTCCTTCCGTCAGCTCGCCAACACTCACAACTACTTTGTGGTCAGCTGGGATTCCGTATGCTTTCCGCATATCAAAATCAGGGTCTTTTTCAGGTGCAGGTTTCAAGCCAACTCCCTGCACATATTCCACATTTCCGCGAATCGGGAATTTTTTTGCCCTCGCATAATCTTCCTGATTAATCACCAAAAGTTTATCCGTATACCTCGCATAATGCTTTTCTGCCACATAATATTTCCAATTGGAAACCGGTGCGCCCTCATAAAAATGAAAGCCATGTGCGGTATAAATAACCGGAACTTTTCTTCCTGTCATTTTGTATACTTTCTCTGCCGCTTTGCGTGTGAGAACTCCTGTCATCGGCATATGGCAGTGAATCAAATCAAATTTTTCCTCAAACATCAGTTTTTTCAACGCCAGATAGCACGTCCGCACATCCCTGGAAAATGGCGAGCGTCCAAACGGAATATGATGTCGGTGGATTCCCGTGCCCATCAGCCGGGAATTGTCTTTTCCATACACAACAACATCAAAGTTTGCCGCATAATGAATTTCATATCCCATTTCCTGCAAGATTTTCACATTATTCATTTCAAACTGTGGCACAAAGCCGCTGACTCTTGTTACCAGTAATGCTTTTTTACTCATGACGCGATTCCTCCCTGGATGTATATTCCTGGATCTTGCGTTCGACCTCTTCGTTGCCCTCGGTGTGTTCTTTCAATCCCGTTGTCTGGTCGGTATCCACGCCCTCTGTCGAGTCCTTTTTCAAAACGGTTTTTACTGTCATAAGAATCAGTTTCAAGTCCATCCACAGAGAGTAATTTTCAATATAAAACAAATCCAGTTTCAGTTTGTCATAGGGAACGGTGTTGTATTTTCCGTAAATCTGTGCAAATCCGGTCACTCCGGCTTTTACACGGGTGCGGAAAACAAACTCCGGCATTTCTTTCTGGTATTCTGCAATAATTTCCGGCCGCTCCGGTCTCGGTCCGACAAGCGACATATCCCCGGAAAGCACGTTAAAAAGCTGTGGCAGTTCATCTAACCGGACAGCACGCAAAAAACGGCCCACCGGCGTAATCCGCTCATCATGCTCTTTGGCAAGAACGGCTTCTCCCGACTTTTCAGCATCCACAATCATGCTGCGGAATTTTAAAATAGAAAATTCCCGATTGTCTTTCGTGCACCGCACCTGCCTGTAAAAAACCGGACCTCCGTCGCAGCATTTTATCGCAAATGCCACCAAGAGCATAATCGGCGACAATAAAATCGTAAGCGGCACCGCAATGAGCAAATCTACCGTACGCTTCCAAAACCGCTGGTCGAAACTCAAAGAATATCCCTTAGACAGCAAAAATGGGGTGTCAAACACATGAATTTCGTCGCCACCCATCAAAATAATATCGGAAATCTTCGGCATTACATACGCCCGGATTCCATTTCCATAACAATATTTTAAAATTTCATTTCTTGTTTCCGCCGCAATATCTCCAATCAAAACCGCCTGATAATCTTTCACCGTCTCGGCAATGCGGTCGATTCCGGCATGGGCATCAATTGCCCCGTAAATCGCATACTTATCACGTCTTGTCTCCAATTTATCGACTAACTCCGACGCCGGTCTGTCACCATAAATCAGAAGAATTTTCCACGGCTGGAAAATGCGGTTATACAATCGTCTCGTCACAACTGTCCAAACAACCGCAATCACGCAGTCAATTAACTGCATCAAAATCATGTATCCCGGATTGACAAGCCCAAAAGCCAGCAGACAAATCACGAAATACATCACAATATTTGCTAAAAATGTAGCTAAAAACTGCGACAACACCACTTCCATCCGCCGCAGCTGTCCAATTCTGAGTGCCCCATACATCGTCGAAAAAAAGTACACTAAAATTGCGTAAAGCCCAATCAATGCCCAGTTACCTTTGCGGTAAAAATGGAAAAAGTACATCGTATCCCAGTACACAAGATACCAGAAATACGCAAATACTGTCGCCATCAATGCCACACTTATTAAGGAAAAGAAGAACAAAATCGTCTTCTTGTATGGGTCGTAATTTTTATTCATGACAACCATCCACCTCCCAAACTGTCTGTCATGCACAAGTATAGTAATTTTACCATAGATGGAAAGTTATTGTCAATGTAGGGGGGCGTTGCCGATTTTTTAGGTTTCCATAAATTATCAAGAAAAGTTTGTGCTTCGTGGGCGCTCCCGCTTAACAAACGCGTAAGGGTATCGGCATGCAAAATACGCACGTGTTTGTACCCACTCACCCCAAATCTTTTCTTGATGATTTATTAGAAAACAAAAAATCGGAAGTGCCCCCCTGTCACAAACTACGCATTTGAAACTTAGTATGATTCTTTCTCTTATAAAAAATGCTTAACAAGAAACGCTCCTATTCTAAGGCTGCGTACAATCAGTTTTGGAGTACTAAAACAAAAAATGCTCCTTCGGCAAAACATGTACAATATAATAATTAACAATGTTATATCTCTTTTTTAGTTTCTCTGCAAAACTATACTCCGTTCCATGAGAAAGGTCAGAATCATCACAAATTTTTAGTTTATCATTCATTGTAGAATCACTCATACCATTTAATACCAATTTATCAACTTCATCTAAATCATTTTCGCAAAAAGAATCATAAGGATACACCTCTGCCGCTTCTTCAACGGGCACCTCTTTCTCTATAATTAATTTCTTCATTAATCTAGAAAAAAGTTTTTTCTGCTTTTCTATTTTCTCTTCTTTTTTAATAATCTCTAGATATCTTTCAATAACACATAACAATTTTCCTAAAAAAACTTCCATTTGATATGCCTTCAGAAAATATATCATATTATACTGACGTATCTCATCAATCATTTCTCCAATGCACTCATTAATGTGTTCCAATTCTCTTATTCTATTTCTATCCTCTGTTAGAATGTTTTCCTTCTCTAATTCGAAAATTTTTTTGTCAAGTTCAAAAATGTATTTTGAAATAACATTAGCAAATTGTTGCCATTCTTTTTGCGTTGCAATTCTTATTTCAACAAAAAAAGTTACATCAGCAAAAAGAGCCCCAGAAAAAAAGGACACTGCAATATCATTAATCAATTTACAACTCTCATTTGTTTCGCCATATGTCTTTATTACAAATATTAATGAGAGAACTGCTATAGCAGAACTAATAATAAACAGTCTCCATTTTTTTATAAGAATCCAAACACGTTTCCAACTTATATTCATCATTTATCCCTCTCTTTCAATTCCCACGTAATACAACACCTGTAGTTACTTATTATACTCCTTAGTTATTCTATTGTCATTATCTATATTAGTCTTTAATCCCAATTTACAGGCAATTAAGATATTACAAATTTCATAGATATATACACAACTAAGTATTACTATTATTTAAAAAGCAAGTGATTTATATCGACATTTTCTTTTTGAGAAATTTCAATGATATTTGAGCTATGTTAAGTATTTGCTGCCAATTGGGTTCCAGTATAGTATCAAAAAAATTGAGGGGAACTATATGTATGGTCAAGATGGCTTTATGGTTCTATGCAACTCTTTCTTCTAATTTTCCGTTGTTTTGGGTTGCTTTTGTTCAAAAGGCATGCAGCTCTTTTGTCTTTTTCCGAGAAGAAAGGTTGCATATGAGGTCAAAGTTATTAGTTTGCATCAGGGGTTCGTTAGCAATCTTTTTGGATTCCCCGTAATTTATCAAGAAAAGATTTGGGGTGAGTGGGGAGAAACCG
>ERZ859923.603-NODE-603-length-20107-cov-2.633702_pt1 | contig 20107 bp, 18 predicted proteins | sample MGYA00510116_ERZ859923 | MGnify/ENA primary metagenome ERZ859923 (study PRJEB30046, sample SAMN00715168) | human gut metagenome | study: EMG produced TPA metagenomics assembly of the A metagenome-wide association study of gut microbiota in type 2... | reverse complement strand
CAATCTATTAAAATATTATCATATTTTATAGTATTATTCAATTAAAAGCATACAAATTATCTTATTAATTTTATTTACAATTCCAAAAAAAACAAGGAATAAATCCTTGTTTTGAAACTTAACTAAAAATTATTTAATAATTTCAGAAACGTTACCAGCACCTACAGTGTGTCCACCTTCACGGATAGAGAATTTAGTACCGTTTTCAATAGCAATTGGAGCTATTAATTCAACAGTAATTTCAACATTATCCCCAGGCATAACCATTTCAACACCAGCAGGTAATTCAATAACACCAGTTACATCTGTAGTTCTAAAATAGAATTGTGGACGATAATTTGTAAAGAATGGTTTATGACGTCCTCCTTCTTCTTTAGTTAATACATAAACTGTAGCTTTGAATTTTGTATGAGGAGTAACTGTACCAGGTTTAGCTAATACTTGACCTCTTTCAACTTCGTCACGAGCAACACCACGTAATAATACACCAGCGTTATCTCCTGCTTCAGCATAATCTAATTGTTTACGGAACATTTCAATTCCTGTAACAACTGTTTTCTTAGTTTCTTCTTTTAGACCAACGATTTCAACTTCATCATTAAGTTTTAATTGACCTCTTTCAACACGTCCTGTAACAACTGTTCCACGACCAGTGATTGTAAATACGTCTTCGATTGGCATTAAGAATGGTTTTTCAGTATCACGAGCTGGAGTTTCAATATATGAATCAACAGTATCCATTAATTCTTCAACTTTAGCTACCCATACTGGATCTCCTTCAAGTGCTTTTAAAGCTGATCCACGGATAATTGGAGTATTGTCACCATCGTATCCATATTCAGTTAATAATTCACGAATTTCCATTTCAACTAAGTCTAGTAATTCTTCATCATCAACCATATCACATTTGTTCATGAAAACTACCATACGAGGTACACCAACTTGACGTGAAAGTAAGATATGTTCACGAGTTTGTGCCATAGGTCCATCAGTTGCAGCAATAACTAATATTGCGCCATCCATTTGAGCAGCACCTGTAATCATGTTTTTAACATAATCAGCATGTCCTGGACAGTCAACATGTGCATAATGTCTCTTGTCTGTAGAATATTCGATGTGAGAAGTATTAATAGTGATACCTCTTTCTCTTTCTTCTGGTGCTTTATCGATATTAGCGAAATCTACTTGTTCGTTACCATTTTTTCCAGCTAAAACTTTAGAAATAGCAGCAGTTAAAGTAGTTTTACCATGATCTACGTGTCCAATTGTACCAATGTTAACATGTGGTTTTGAACGATCAAATTTTTGTTTTGCCATTTTAATTTCCTCCTTATATTTGATTACATAATTAATTTTATACTAATTAGTATAAAAATTCAAGACTTTTATACTAATTTGTACCATTTTTTTTGATAATATCTTCAGCGATATTTCTTGGAACTTCTTCATAATGGTCAAATACCATTGTGAATTGTCCACGACCTTGAGTATTTGAACGTAAGCTTGTTACATATCCAAACATTTCAGCTAAAGGAACCATTGCATCAATAGCAATTGCATTTCCTCTTGATTCTTGTCCCATAGGGCGTCCTCTACGTGATGTAACATCCCCCATAACTGAACCTAAATATTCATCTGGAACAATAATTTGTACTTTCATAATTGGTTCTAGAAGTACTGGTTTACATTTGTTTTTAGCTTCTTTTAAAGCCATAGATGCTGCTATTTTATAAGCCATTTCTGATGAATCGACATCATGATATGATCCATCAAATAATGTAGCTTTAACATCTATCATTGGGAATCCTGCAAGTACACCAGTTTGCATAGCTTCTTGTAATCCCTTATCAGTAACTGGAATATATTCTCTTGGAACAACTCCACCTACTACTGCATCAACAAATTCATAACCTTTATCAGGATTTGGTTCAAATTTAATCCATACGTGACCATATTGTCCACGTCCACCTGATTGTTTAATATATTTACCTTCACATTCACCAGCTTGTGTTAATGTTTCACGGTAAGAAACTTGTGGTTGACCAACATTAGCATCAACACCAAATTCTCTTCTCATACGATCAACTATGATATCAAGGTGTAGTTCACCCATACCAGCTATTATAGTTTGACCTGTTTCATGATTTGTACTAGCTCTAAAAGTTGGATCTTCTTCAGCTAGTTTTTGAAGTGCTAATCCCATTTTATCTTGATCAGCTTTTGATTTTGGTTCAACAGTTAATTCGATAACTGGTTCTGGGAATTCCATAGATTCCAAAATACAAGCATTCTTTTCTTCACATAAAGTATCACCTGTAGTTGTATTTTTAAGTCCTACAGCAGCAGCGATATCCCCTGCAAATACTTCAGAAATTTCAGTTCTGTTATTAGCATGCATAAGTAGAATACGTCCTACTCTTTCCTTAACATCTTTTGTTGCATTAAGTACATAAGAACCACTTGATAAATGTCCTGAGTAAACTCTAAAGAATGTAAGTTTACCAACAAATGGATCTGTCATAACTTTAAATGCTAAAGCAGAAAATGGTTCAGAATCAGCCGGATGTCTTACTATTTCATTTCCATTTAAATCAACACCTTTAATAGATGCAATATCAGTTGGAGCTGGTAAGTAATCAACTACAGCATCAAGTAATAATTTAACACCTTTGTTTCCTAATGCATCAGAACATAATACTGGGAAGAATTCAGCAGCTAATGTACCTTTTCTTATACAAGCTTTAACTTCTTCTAAAGTTACTTCTTCTCCTTCTAAGTATTTATTCATTATTTCATCATCAAATTCAACAACAGTTTCAATTAAATCATTTCTTTTTTCTTCAACTAAACTAACTAATTCAGATGGAATTTCTATTTCTGTTGTATTTTCTTCAGGTTTACCATCATATTTATAAGCTTTTCTAGTTAATAAATCAATTATACCTGTAAATTCATCTCCTGAACCAATTGGCCATTCGATAGGTTTTGCAAGTACACCTAAACGGTCTTTAATTGATTTTAAACTGTATTCAAAGTCAGCACCCATTTTACCCATTTTATTACAACAGATCATTCTTGGAACTTTAAATTCAGTTGCTTGACGCCATACAGTTTCAGTTTGTGGTTCAACACCAGCTTGAGCATCAAGAAGTGCAACAGCACCATCAAGTACACGAAGTGAACGAGATACTTCAACAGTAAAATCTACGTGTCCTGGAGTATCGATTATATTTAATCTATGTTTTTTCCAGAATGCTGTAGTTGCAGCTGAAGTAATAGTTATACCACGTTCTTGTTCTTGTGCCATCCAGTCCATTTGTGATTCACCATCATGTGTTTCACCAATTTTGTGGATTTTACCTGTATGGAATAAAATTCTCTCTGTAGTAGTAGTTTTTCCAGCATCAATATGAGCCATAATACCAAAATTACGAGTATTTTCTAAACTATATTCACGAGCCATAATTTAATCCTTTCTTACCATCTATAATGAGCAAATGCTTTGTTAGCTTCTGCCATTCTATGAGTATCTTCACGTTTTTTAACAGCAGCACCTGTTCCAGCAGCTGCATCAATAATTTCATTAGCTAAATTTTCAGACATAGAATGTCCTCCACGTAATCTAGCATATTGAACTAACCATCTTAATCCTAAAGCTTGACTTCTATCAGGTCTAACTTCGATTGGTACTTGATAGTTAGCACCACCAACACGACGTGATTTAACTTCTAAAGCTGGTTTGATATTATCTAAAGCTTTATTAAGTACGTCCATTGGTTCAGAATTTGTTTTTTCTTTTATAATGTCAAAAGCATCGTATAGTATTGTTTGTGCAGTACCTTTTTTACCATCATACATAAGTCTATTAATTAATTTAGTAACTAATTTTGAGTTATATATTGGATCTGGTAATACGTCTCTTTTAACAGCACGTTTCTTACGCATAATATTCTCCTTTCTTATTATTTAGTTTTTTTTGGTTTTTTACTACCGTATTTAGAACGACCTTGACGACGTTTTTCAATACCTGCAGTATCCATAGTACCACGAATTATATGGTATCTAACACCGATTAAGTCTTTTACACGTCCACCACGAATTAATACAACGCTGTGTTCTTGTAAGTTATGTCCTTCACCAGGTATATAAGCTGTAACTTCCATACCGTTAGATAATCTAACACGGGCATATTTACGTAAGGCTGAGTTTGGTTTCTTTGGAGCCATTGTTCCAACACGAGTACAAACTCCTCTTTTTTGAGGACTTGTTTGATTAGTTCTCTTTTTATCCTTACTATTAAATCCAATGTTTAAAACTGGTGATTTACTTTTTCTAGTTTTATCTGTACGTTTCTTTCTAACTAATTGGTTAATTGTAGGCATATGTTTCTCCTTTCTTTACACACTTCCAGGTGTTTCTTTTTCAATCTTAATTAAAGATTTGCCTTTCAGCAAACCAAAAATTAATCGATATTAATATATCACTTTTAATGCTTTATTGTCAAGCATCTTAATTATATTTTATGAAATATTATCAAAATAAATTCTTTTCTACTATTTCATCTTTAAATCTGTATAATTTAGCAGGACGTCCCATCTGTCCTTCATTAACATCTAAAGTGTCTTCTATATAATCAAGTGCTAAAAGTTTTTTTCTAAAATTTCTTCTATCTAGTTCTTTATCTAATACAAATTCATATATCTTTTGAATTTCAGGAATAGTAAAATCACTTGGAAATAATATTTTTAACATATTAACGTTTCTAATCTTATCTTTAAATGTTTCTATTAATTTACTAACTATTTTATCATGGTCAAAAGCTAACTTGGGTATTGAATCTATATCGAACCATTCTAATTCTAAATCAGTTGGTTGTTGTTTTAATTTTAAGGTTATACTGTTTATTAGTCCTATATATGAAGTTGCTATAACTCTAGAATCTTTATTTCTTGATAAATCACTAAAAGTATAACACTGCTCTATATATAAATTTGGTATACCAAGTTTAGTAACTACTAAAGATGTAATATTATCCTCTAAAGTTTCAGTATTTAATACCATAGATCCAGGTAACATCCAATATCCTTTATATGGTTCTTTATTCTTTTTTTCTAATAGGATTTTAATTTTGCCTTTTTCTATTGTAAATATTCCTATTAAAGTTTCTAGCATTTGATAATAATCTCTTTTGGGCTCAGCCATAAATTCTCTCCTTTTGTGTTTCGAACACACTATAAGATTTTATATTAAAAAAAATGATTTGTCAAATTACTAAAAAAGAATAACATAAAGTTACTCTAATTTTGAAATTGTGAATTGTATAATTCAGCATAAAAACCATTTTTATTTATTAGTTCGTCATGAGTTCCAGTTTCTATTATATTACCATCCTTCATAACAAGTATTAAATCAGCATTTTTAATAGTAGATAGTCTATGTGCTATTATAAATGATGTTCTACCAATTGTTAATTTATCCATTGCACTTGCTACTAATTCTTCTGTTCTTGTATCAACATTACTAGTAGCTTCATCAAGAATTAAAAATGGAGCATCTTCTATCATACCACGGGCTATAGTAAGTAATTGTTTTTGACCACTAGATATAGAATCTGATTCAGTAAGAACATAATCTAAAGCACCTGGTAAGGTTTTAATAAAATGATCTACCCCTACTACTTTTAATGCTTCCCATATCTGTTCATCACTAACATTTTTCTTATTAAATTTTATATTATCTCTAACAGTACCTTCAAATAACCAAGTATCCTGTAGTACCATAACAAATAAATCATGAATGTTTTCTCTTGTTAAAGAGTTAGTAGATACACCATCAATTAATATATCTCCTTTATTTATTTCATAAAATTTCATAAGTAAATTAACCATTGTGGTTTTACCAGCACCTGTTGGTCCTACTATAGCAACCTTAGTACCAGGGAGTGCTTTTGCACTAAAATCATGAATTATAATTTTATTTTTATCATATCCAAATGAAACATTTTTAAATTCTATTTCACCTTTTACTTTTGATTTATCTAAATGTTTAGTTAGAGAGGATTCATCCTTCATAACTGGTTCATCAAGTATTTCAAAAACGCGTTCTGATGAAGCTGCTGTAGTTTGTAAACTTGTCATAGCCTGTGCTATTTGTGAAAGTGGATTTGTAAATAATCTTACATATATCATAAATGCTACTATAACACCAAATGATATAATACCATTAGAAGTTAGTATTGCACCAACTATACATACCATAACATAACCTAAATTACCAACAAATCCCATAATTGGTTGCATAAGTCCTGATAAAAATTGACTTTTTCTATTACATTCATATAACTCTTTATTTAATTTATCAAATTCTATAGTAGCTTTATTATAACCATTATAAGCTTTTACTACATTATGCCCTGAATATATTTCTTCTATATAGCCATTTAATGAACCCAATATTTTTTGTCTTTCAACAAAGTATTTTTGAGATTTTTTTAATATAGAAGCCATAAAAGTAAAACCAATCAAACTAGATATTATAGCTGTTATAGCCATTATATAATTAGTTACAAACATCATTATAATTGAGCCTATAAAAAGTGTTATACTACTAACTAATGTAGCAATACTTTGATTCATATTTTGTGATATAGTATCAACATCATTTGTTACTCTAGATAGTACATCACCAGTTTCATTTTTATCAAAATATTTAAGTGGTAATGAATTTATTTTTAAACTTATCTTACTTCTTAAATTTTTAGCAAAGTTGTTAGATATAGTAGTTAAAATAAAGCTTTCTAAATAACCTAGTAAAGAACTAGTTACATATAATATTAAAAGAAGTAAAGATATCTTTTTAATATTTGTCATATTAATTTCTGGTTTGATTTCATTATATATAGATTCTGGTAATAAAGATATCTTATCCATATAATTTGAATCTTGATTCATTAACTCTTTAAGTTTTATTTTATCTTCAATACTAATTGTGTCACTAGATAGTATAGAATTTATTTTTTCTTCACTGACATTAGGTTTAATACCTAGTGTTATTTCATCTGTTAAAAGTGATAATTTATTAGGAGAAATTAAAGATAGTATAGCACTAATAAATGCAAATATTAAAGATATAATTAATAAGTATCTATAATTATTTAAACTTTTTAAAAGTCTTTTCATAGATCCTTTAAAATCTTTAGATTTTTCGAAATTTCTTCCTGGTCTAGGCATTTTCTAACTCCTCCTTTGATAATTGTGATAAAGCAATTTGTTTATATACTTCACAATTTTTAAGTAGTTCTTTATGTGTCCCAATTCCTACACATTTTCCCTTATCTAAAACTATTATTTTATCAGCATTCATAATAGTTCCAATCCTTTGAGCTACAATTAAACAAGTTGCGTCTTTTGTATATTTTTTAAGTTCAGTTCTAAGAGTTAAATCAGTCTTATAATCAAGTGCTGAAAATGAATCATCAAATATATATATTTCAGGTGATTTTGCTATAGCACGAGCTATACTTAAACGTTGTTTTTGCCCACCTGATATATTTGTTCCACCTCTTGAAATATGAGATTTATATGTATCACTCATCTTACTTACAAACTCAGTTCCTTGAGCTACATCGATAGCTTCTTTAATTTTATCAATTGTAATATCAGTTCCACTATCTCCATATCTAACATTATCTAATATGCTTCCAGTAAACATAACTGCTTTTTGTGACACATACCCTATTTTATTATTTAAAGAGTATTGCTCATAATCTTTAACATTTACTCCATCAACCAAGACTTCACCTAAAGTAACATCATAAAATCTTGGAACTAAATTAATAAGTGTTGACTTGCCACTTCCTGTTGAACCTATAAATGCAACTGTTTCACCCTTATTTACTTTAAATGATATATCTTCTAGTATATACTCCATTGCGTCAGGATATTTAAATGAAACATTTTTAAATTCAACTGTACCAACTGAGGTACCATTTTTAATAGCCCCATCTTTTATACTGATATTGCAATCTAATATTTCATTTATTCTTCTTGCTGATACTTGTGCTCTTGGCCATATCATAAATATCATAGCAAGCATTAAAAATGACATAATAACTTGCATACCGTAACTTGAAAATACTACTACATTACTAAATATAGTGATTTTATCTAAAAATCCAGCTTTTTCTATTAATATTGCACCAATAAAGTATATACCTAAAGTTAATCCGTGCATAACAAGACTCATAACGGGATTTAAGATTGAAAAACATCTTTGATTAAATAATTGATTATCAGTTAAAGTTTTATTAACATTTTCAAATCTATCTTGTTGAAATTCTTCTGCGTTAAATGCTCTAATTACTCTAATACCAGTTAGATTTTCTCTCATTACACCGTTTACTTTATCTATTAATTTTTGAACTTTTTCAAATCTTGGAAGTACTATTATCATAAGTGTTATTATAGTAATAAGTAATACTAATACACATCCAAATGTAAGCATACTAAGTTCAAAACTCTTATCTAGTATTTTTGATATTGCCCAAAAAGCCATTATAGGAGCTTTTATTAGCATTTGAAGTCCCATAGATATAAGCATTTCAATTTGAGTTACATCGTTTGTTGTTCTAGTAATTAAACTACTAGTTTGAAATTTTTTCATTTCTTCTAATGAAAATAAACTTACTTTTTTAAATATTTTACTTCTTAAATTCAATGAAAAATTAGCTGATAATTTACTTGCTAAATATCCTACTATTATAGCTGAAGTTAAACTTCCAAAAGCGCATAATAGCATATAAGAACCTTGCTTTAATATCTCGCCCATAGTACTATTTTCAGTTTGTACAAGACGTGTTATAGCGCTCATATAATCAGGTAATTTTAAATCTAACCAAACTTGAGCTACAATTAAAACAATACAATTTAGAATTAATAAATAATCTTTTTTCGTAAAATTTTTAAATAATTTAAACATAACATCACCTTTCTAAATTTTTAATAATTTTATTTATAGTATTATAAAAACTATTTACCTCATCATCACTTATATTAAAAAAGGCTATATCATTTATAAGTTTTATTTTTTCTTTTAAAGTATTATTTATATCCATTCCCTTTTTAGTGATAATGATTTTATTTACCCTAGCATCACTTTTATTATATTCTTTTTTAATTAAGCCATTCTTTTCCATTGTATGTAATACACCTGAAATTGTTGACCTTCTAATATTCAATTTACTTTCTATGTCTTTTTGATAAATTATTTGATTGGTTATTAAATAATTTAATATTTCGCATTGAACAGGAGTTATATTATTTTCTCTAATAAATGGATCATTAGAAATTCTTTTTAATATAACCATTTCTAAATTTCTTATCTCAAACAAATTTTTCATATTACACCTCATTTTGTTAGGGTACTAACAATAATTATACTATTCATAAAATTAAAGTCAATATTTTTTATATTTTTGTGGTATAATATATTAGGTGATTGGTTATGAAGAACATATCAATAGTAGTTTTTGGAATGATTTTATCTATAACAATGTTTATTGTATTTCTTCCATTTATACTATCATTTATTTTATTTAATTATTTATATAAAACATTAAAAAGAGCTTAACGCTCTTTTATTTTACTTCAATAATTCTATTTTTAGTTACACAATTATTAGATAAATCACAAGCTTCATATGTTACTATCTTCTCACCTATTGTATTATCAAATCCAGTTATATTTATTTTTACTTCTCCATTACTATTATCAGAATATTCTATATCTTTTAATAAATCGTAATTTAAAGCTTCACTCTGTGATATAGTAACTTTTGTCGGAAGTATAAGTGTTGGTGCTATAGTATCACGTACAATAACTGTTCTTGTTAATTCTGATGTGTATTCATTATCGAATGCAGTATAAGTTACATTATATGTTCCAAGTAAATATACTGGAATCGATGCTATTTCTTTTCCATCTTGTAAATACTGAATTTCTATATTATCTAAAACTTCCCCTGTATATTTTTTAGCTTTAGCTCCTTTTTCTATATATTCAGAATTAATTTCAACATATTCTATATATTCACCATTAAGAACTAATATTGGTGAAAATTCATTATATTCTATATCAGATGAAGTATCATTAATTGTATACTCATATTTGTTATTATTTAAAGTTATAGTTACAGATAAAGCGTTAGAAAATAATTCATTTGTTTTAGGATTTCTAACATCAAGTGGTAAAAAACCACCTTTTTTTAAATCAAGTAAAGTTATAGTTACGCTATCACCATTATTATTTGGAACCATATCTAAATTTTTATATGCCCACTTTTCACTTGCATTCTTTATTTCTTCTAACTGTTCAATATATGCTTTTTCCTTACTTTCCTTAATCGTAGAATTAACTGTTGGAAATACTATAAGTCCAATTACAGCAAGTATTATAAGTACAGTAATTAATTCAACTAAAGTAAAGCCTTTTTTCATATTATCACCTATTCTACTTACTATTTTAGCACATTTTCTTATACTTTAACAATTCTATTTATTAAATTTTATAAATTTGTTATAATTATAATGGAGAGTGATAATATGGATTGTTTATTTTGTAAGATTGTTGATGGAAGTATTCCATCTAAAAAAATATATGAAGATGATACAGTTTTAGCCTTTTTAGATATTAACCCTGATTCTATGGGTCATACATTAATAATACCTAAAAAACATTTTAAAGATATAACAGATATAGATGAAACTTTAAATCATATATTTGAAGTAGCTAAAATGTTAAAGATAAAATTAGAAGAAAAACTTGGTTGTGATGGTGTTACATTTATTCAAAACAATGGAGATGTCCAAGAAATAAAACATTTTCACCTTCATTTAAAACCATACTACAAAGAAAATAAAAATTTAGATATAGAAAAAGTTTATGAATTATTATCATAAACTTTTTTTATCTTTGAACTTCATAAGTCATTTCAGCTGTTTTAGATAAATTAGCTGAAACTGAAGAACTAATTACTTTAGATTCTCCTGCTGCTATACTATCTCCAACGAAACCGGCTAATGTAACATCATTTCCATAATTATCTTTAGCATGAATTAAAAATTGTGTTAAAGTAGCTGTCTTATCAGATGTGTTTGTAACAGTTGTTTCAAGTAATGTTGTATTTGTTTCTGGATCATATATAAGTGATGTATTAGTAAATGAAAATTCTTCTAATGTTTTATCACCTATAACATCTGGATTAACATTTACTTCAGGTTGTTGTTCTTCCTGTTGATCATCAGGCTTTTTAGTATCATCCTCTTTTTTATTACATCCACAAACTAAGCTAACACTTAATACGCCAACTAAACTTAGCATTAAAAATTTCTTCATTTAACTTCCTCCTATCATATATAAATTATAACATATACAAATTTATTTGTAAATTAATTTAATTACTCTTTATAAACCAAGTTGCACTAACATCACAACTACTACTTGAAGGTGTTGGATTTGGTAATTCAAATTTAACCATTACTGGGACCTTAAAAGCAGAGCCAAAACTTATTGCGTTACCTGGTTGTAATATTCTAATCCTTTTAATAATCTCATCAGTTACGTTTGGAACCATTTTTCTTATATATTCAAAATCAGCTGGGTGAATCATTTTAAATATTATAAAATTATTACACTGTGAAAGCGAAGTTTCAGATAATTCAGAAGGTCTTTGTGAAATAAGTCCTAACATAACTCCATATTTTCTTCCTTCTTTAGTAATTCTATCAAATATATTATATCCAATTAATTCAACATCATTATCATTTTGAACATATCTATGTGCTTCCTCTAATATAATATGAAATGGTAAACTTGCCCTATTATCTAATTCTTTAGAATAATCAAATAACATTTTAGAATATATTTTTACTATTACTTTAGCAAATCTATCATCAACATAATTAATATTAAAATTAATTATTTGGGCTTTTCTACCATTAACTGAAGTCATTAATTCTTTTATATATTCATGTTTAGTTACATATCTATCATATCTAAAATAATTACTGTAATCACCATTAATTAAACTATGTAATCTAACTTTTAAAACATTGCATTCCTCATATACTCTATTACTATTTAAGACGCCTTCACTAATAAGTGCAAAATCAAATGCTTTTTCTAAATCTTCTAAAGTATAAACGAAATCTTCTTTAGGCAAATTTAACTCTAAATCATCTTGTAAAAATTTAGACATAAAAGTAGTTAATAATTCCATTTCCCTTATTTTACCAGATGCATCTATTAATAAACATTGTTTTAAAGGTCTAGTATATCCTGGTTGGAATACCGGTGTTTCTAGATTTAATTCTGATGTATTATAAAAAGATAAAACTGAAAATATTTGATCTCTTATTTGTGATGGTGGATTACCACTTGATAATATATCAAGAATTGACCTTGCTATAATATCATTTTTATGTTTTATAACACTTTCATCATCACGAGCAAATACATTAACTAATTTTAAAGCTTTTTCTATTATTGGTAATTGTGAAGGTTTAGTAGCATTAAGTAAAAGAGCTATATCATCAACACTAAGTAACCAAAATGGTATTCTTAATACTTCTGATTCTGAAAAATTTAAGTTAGTAGTATATGCTTTGAACGAAATATTTTTATTTAACTCATTTATTTTAGAAAACGCTTGATGATATTCTCCATACGCATCAAATATAAAGAAACTTGCCTTATATGGAATATATAACTTTCTATCAAACACATTTTGTATAATACGGGCTACTCCACATGATTTACCAGAACCAGTAGAGCCTAATATAGCAAAATGGTTAGCAAAAAAACTATTAATATTAACTCCTATTTTAACACCATCATATATAGGGCTAGTTCCCAAATATAAATCTTTATTTTCTTGATAATTATCTATACCTATAATCATAGGTATTTTTTCTTTAGAAATTAATTTAACGCTAGAAGAAAAAGATGGTTTTACTATTACACCAAATACAAATTTATCATTAATTATTTCACCTAATAAATTTATATAAGCAATATTTTCTTTAATATCTGTTATTTCACCTATTATTTTTCTTTTTTCATCTTCCATAATAACATGTATATTAATTAAATTTTCAAATTTATTTATTTCTATATTTAATTTTAATAAAACTGTATTTTCTTCTATACCTATAATATTACCTAACATATCATCACCTACTATTATAAGTATACATTTTAATAATTAAAAAAGCAAGAAATTCTTGCTATCATAAGAACTATTAGACTTAAATCTTTATAGTTCAATTTTTATTTCTTTATAAATTTTCTTTTAATTTTATTTATAAATTCTTTTCCAAAAACTTCTTCAAATAAATTGTTTTTAAGTGATAATACTACATATATTATAACTCCAATTGTAGCATATATAATTATTTCTAAAATAGACGATAATCTAGTATGACTAAATGACCCTATTATATTATTTTGAAGTAATCTAAATATCATTAATGATAACAACATTATTATATTTACTAATATTACCTTTATAAAAGTTGGTACACTATTTTTATAATCAACTTTATATTTTTTTCTTAAATTAAATAATAGATATACTACTGATATTCCTTGTACTAACATGGTTGTAATAATAGATCCGTAATATGCTTCAACCCCCATGAAATAAACTAAATTCATCATAGGAATATTAAGTACTGCTTTAAGTATAAAGCTTCCAAATAAAGCTATAAATGCACTTTTAGGATCATTTAATGCATTAGTCGTATCCACTAATATACTAAAGAATGAATTTATTATAGTTTGAAATACATAAAAACTAAACACTTGCACACTTAATAAGTCATAGCCATAAAATAAAGTCCATACACTACTTGATAAAAAGTATATGCCTAAAGTCATTGGTAATGTAGTATATAAAATTATTTTTAATGCCTGATTTATTTTAAGTGAAACATCTTTATAATTTTTTAAAGTCGCACTACTTACTATATTAGGTATTATACTAGTAGTAAGTCCAAAAGATATTGATAAAATTATTATATTTAGTTTAGCTCCCCAAGTTGTTATTATAGATAAAATGTTTTCAGCATCTGAAACAGAATAACCTAAAGTAACAAGTCCTTTTACAACAGTAAAAGTATCTACATTATTATAAATTGATCTTACAAATTCAATTATAACAAAAGGTAGAGAATATAAAACTATTTGTTTAAATATTTTTTTATTGGTAATAGCTTTTTCAGGAGCTGTAATAGGTTCATCTCTTTTTAATACTTTTCTATTCTTATTAATTTTACAAAGTATATATAAATATGCAAATATAGCACCTGCTGTTGCTCCAAATGTTGCAACGCCAACAGCTGTAGTAATAGATAAATTAAATACTTTAAGAACTAAAAAACTACCTAGTAATATTACTATTACCCTTACTAACTGTTCAATTACATTAGCAACTGCCGGAACAGCCATCATCCTATGTCCCTGAACATAACCTTTACTTACACTTAATATTGGTATAAATAATAAAGCTGTAGATATTATTCTAATAACAAATGTAATATCTTCTATTGTATTACCACCTTCTATATCCCCAATTATCATATAAGAGATACTAGGTGCGAAAATAAACAATATTAAAAAGCATATAATACCAATTACAACTATAATATTTCTACATATTTTATAAGCTCTTTCCTGGGAATTATAATAACCTAAAGTATTATATTCAGAAATAGTTTTAGCCATAGCAGAAGGTATTCCAGTAGATGATAACGATGCAAAGACTGCATATATAGAATAAGCATAACTATATAAAATAGAACCCTGAACTCCTATTATAGCCCTAAAAGGTATAACATAAATTATACCAAGTATTTTACACAAAACTAACCCTAAAGTAGAGACAAAAGCTCCCTCAATAAATGTATTTTTTTTCAAAATCTCACTTCCCATACAAAATCATAGCAGAGAAACAATATATTTGTTCTTCCCCACTTACACAAATAGAAACTTGATACTTTATATCAATTATATCTTTATCTAGTATAAAATTATTAACACTTTCTTCTAAATCTTTTTCATGTGATTCATCAAATATTTTAACTTTCATACCATTCACCAAAATAATTATAATACTAAAGGGACGAAAATAATGTCTAATCGTTAAGTTCTTTTCTTATTTTTTTATAATCAGGACAATATTTTCCTACAACTAGCCAAAATTCTTTGGAATGATTAAAATGAACAAAATGAGATAACTCATGAATAATAACGTAATCAATTTTAGAAATATCATACTTTATAAGTTCACTATTTAGTGTAACATTATTGTTTTTTCTATTACAAACACCCCATCTTGAAGTCATTTTTCTTATTTTTAAATTTGGATAAGGAATATCCTCTAAAAAATTATCATACCAATAATTAAGTCTTTCCTTAAATATAGTTAAGGTTTGATTTTTTAACCATTTATCTAAAGAATTTGAATCATTAGCATATATTTTATAATCTGATATTTCTACACATATGGAAGGTTTTAAAACAACACCATAACATTTACCTAAATAATAAAATCTATCATTTTTTTCTTGTTTTTTTAAATCTTTATATAAAGCTTTTTTCAAAAATGAAACATTATCATCAAGAATTTTCGTTACAGTAAGTTTAGTAGTTAAAAAAGATGTGGTTACTACAATTTTACCATCTTTAACCCTTACATATGTATTTTTGTTATTTTTTCTAATTATCTCTACTTCATATATATTATTATCTATTTTATACTTCATGTTATTATTATATCAAACAATTATTTAAAATAAAAGAAAAAATCATGAATTAACATGATTTTTAGATTGTTTCAATCTTCATGAAATTAGTATGTGCTTCTTCTGGAACTCCACCTGCAACGATTACTAAATCACCAGTTGATAAATTCATCATTTCTTTAGCTGCAGATATTCCTTCTTTTACCAATTTATCCATATCATCAGATGCATTAACAACTTTAGTATAAACACCCCATTTAAGTGCTAATTCATGAGCTACTTTTTCATTTGGAACAACGGCTATAATATAAGCATTTGGTCTTAGGCTTGAAACATCTAAAGCAAGTTTTCCTGTTGTAGTTGATACAACAACAGCTTTAATTGGTAATGTTTTAGTAGCGTAAGATGTACATTCTGCTATAGTATTATGTACTTCATTTCCTCTTAATTTATATTCACTTAAATTATATTTAGTTATTTTTTCTACTTTATTACAAATAGTACTCATCATTTGTATAGTTTCTACTGGATATTTACCCATTGTAGTTTCATCACTAGTCATAATAGCATCACAACCGCGTAATATAGCATTACCGACATCAGTAACTTCAGCATTAGTTGGACGAATATTATTTTTCATACTAGTCATCATTTGTGTAGCCATTATTACACCTTTACCACTTGCATGACAAGCATCTATCATCATTTGAGAGTAAAGTGGTAAATTTTCAACACCAGTTTCAACTCCTAAATCACCACGTGCTACCATAATATAATCTGATGCATCAACTATTTCTTGTAAATGATCCATTGCATATTGAGTTTCAACTTTAGAAATAATTGTCATATTTGGTTTACCAAATTCTTTACATAAATTTCTAACTTCATTAACATCACTAGCACTGTTTACAAATGATAATGCTAAATAATCACCATTCATATCACAAGCATATTTAATATCTTCTCTATCTTGTTCTGATACAAATGGAATATCTAATTTTATACCTGGAATACAAACTCCACGTCTACTTTTAATAGTTCCACCATTCATAATACGGCAAGTTACTCCGTCTTTATCTTCTTCTTCTACTACTAATTTATAGAATCCATCATCAAGTAAAACTGACATACCTTTATGTAAATCTTTAACAATATTTCTATAGTTAAATGAAATAGCCTCTTTAGTACCTTTATCTTTTAAGTCTTCTTCTACTATTCTAATTGTAGATCCTTCAACTAATTCGATATAATCTCCTTCAAATGTACAAGTCCTTAAATCTGGTCCTTTTGTATCATATAAAATAGCAATAGGTGCACCTAATTCTTTTCTTGCACGCTCTACTAAACTTTCATCTAATTTTCTTTCTTCTAATGTTGCGTGTGAAAAGTTAATTCTTGCAACATTCATACCAGCATCTACTAAACCTTTGAAATTTTCCCAAGTTTGTGTAGATGGACCAATACTACATATTATTTTTGTTTTTTTCAAAAATCCTCAACTCCATTTCCGTACGCAAATAATTTTATCACGAAGAGGTTAAAAATGCAATATTTGTTTAAAAAAAAATAGGAATAATCCTATTTATATTGTCATTGTTAAAATGAATGCAACTACTATAACTACTATGAATAATATAACTGCATATTTCCAAATATGTTTAATCCAATCTTTATATGAAACATCTGCTAAAGTTAGACCTGCAATTAAGTAAATACTTGTAGGTGCAACTAACATAACTACACCATATATAGTTTGAATCATTAAGGCTATTATAGCAACAACATTTGAATCAAATACTTTAAATACACTAGCATAATTGCTTAGTAATGTATAAAAATCATTATAAGCAAAACTAATAAATCCAGCTGATAAAGTTGTTCCAGCAAATGAGAAATCAGTTGAACCAACTAATTTATTAACCATTGTATTTAAGAAATTAGCAGAATGATTGTTTGCATCTTGCATATTTAATAAAAGTGCGAATACAGAGCATGCTAACATAGCATAAATTGCTGATGGTAACATTTCTTTAGCTCCACTTACAAAACCTTCAAAAATATCTTTAAATTTAACATTATATAACCATCCAATTATTAATGATGCAATAATTAATATTACCACAACATCATAATTTCCTAAATAACCGATTGTTGATAATCCTCTTAATAAATTAGCGAATATTGGATAACCAGCTATTTCAAATGAATTTATACTTTCATATATATTTGTAAATAAAGAAATTTTAAATGAATATTCCCAGTTATATTGACCGATAAATATAAATGCTAAAGTTATTATTGATATAATAACAAAAGGTACAGCACTCTTCTTTGAAGTGTTTTCTTCATATAGTGGTATTTTAATTTCTTCTTTTGCTTTTTTAGTTTTACTAACTTCAGTAACTTCTTTAGTATTTTTTATTAATAATAATATTAATAAAACTACTGATATAATAAGTATTACTATTCTTGCAAATAAATAAGTAGTCATACTTAAACTTAAGAAATATTGTAAATATCCCCAAACATTAAAGCCTATAGTAGTACCTACTGCACCTACTAACATAGCTCCTACAGTTGAAGTTAAACTTACAATTTTGCTATATCCTTGTTTTAATAATATAGCCATAAAGAATGGTACTAAAATAAACACTAAATTGTTTAAACCAGTAATAGATGTTAATAATGCAAATAAAATAACTGTAAAAATCATAAAACCTTTTTTGTTATATTTCTTTGCAATAGAATCAACTATTTTAGAATAAACTAATGTTTTATTTAAAACACCATACAATCCCCCGATTGCTAAGAATAAAACTCCGAATTGAATAAATGTAGCAATAGTTAAAACTGGAATTCTTACAATATCATATAATCCAACAACTACTTGACTTCCACTTGATGTAAAAGTACCATTTGAATAATATCCAGCAGGTATTATCCATGATAATAATACAACAATTAAGAATGTTATTCCTAAAACTTTAAATGTATCTTTTTTCATATAATTACCTCCATAGTAATTATAGCAAACTTTAGTATATTTTTAAACATTTTTTTAAAAATTTCACAATATTTTAACAAATCTGATATAATAATTTTGGTGGTTTTAATGTTTAAATATAGCAACAATAATAAAAGATATTATACACTTGATTATTTTTATAAAAATAAATTTGGATGCAAAGTTTTTAAAATAAGTTTAAACGCAGGTTTTTCTTGTCCACATTTAAATACAGGAGGATGTATTTACTGTAGCAAAATAGGTTCTGGGGAATTTGCTGGTAATATTAATGAAGATTTAATTACACAATTTAATAAAGGCAAAGAAATGATGAATAAAAAATGGCAAACAGGAAAATATATCGGTTATTTTCAAGTTAGAACAAATACACTAGCACCTGTTAATGTATTAAAAGAAAAATATGAGACAATATTAAATCTTGATAATGTGGTTGGACTTTCTATAGCAACACGGCCAGACTCTATTAGTGATGAATGTTTAGATTATTTAGAAGAATTATCTAAAAGAACATATTTAACTGTTGAATTAGGCTTACAAACAATACATGATAAAACATCTAAAATAATTAATAGAGGTCATGATTTAGAATGTTTTAATAAATGTTTAAAACGTCTTAGAGATAAAAATATTAATGTTATAGTACATATTATAAATGGTCTACCTTATGAGGCTAAATCTGACATGATAGAAACTGCTAAATATTTAGGTAAACTAGATATACAAGGTATTAAAATACATATGTTACATATATTAAAAGATACTAAATTAGAAGAAATGTATAATAAGGAAAAATTTCATGTTTTAACTAAAGAAGAATATGTAGAAATAGTTTGTGAACAATTAAAATATTTAGATGAAAATATAGTAATTCATAGATTAACTGGAGATCCTAAAATCGATGATTTAATAGAACCAACTTGGCTAACAAAGAAGTTTTGTGTATTAAATGATATAGATAAAATGATGGCAAAAAATGATTGGGTACAAGGAATGTATTTAAAATAGTACTAAAAAAGCATATCAAATTTGATATGTTTTTTGTTATCTTAAAACTGCACGAGTAGAGTTGCTAGTATTCACACAACCTCTGTCGATGCTATATGAAAAAAGACCAGCATTAATGCCACTTACATCAGATCCACCTCGAATGAACCATGGGTTACTAGAATTAATAAAGTATGTAAAATCTGAATTCCAACCTTTTACCTCGGTTGTTGCATCTCCTAAGTTATATCTTGTAGAATCAGTTAGATTGGTTCCATATTTATATATATCATAATACTTAC
>ERZ859923.601-NODE-601-length-20166-cov-2.539605_pt1 | contig 20166 bp, 17 predicted proteins | sample MGYA00510116_ERZ859923 | MGnify/ENA primary metagenome ERZ859923 (study PRJEB30046, sample SAMN00715168) | human gut metagenome | study: EMG produced TPA metagenomics assembly of the A metagenome-wide association study of gut microbiota in type 2... | reverse complement strand
AGTCTACAACTTTAAGGCGAACCAAAACCGATTCTGTTGACTGCGAATCAATAGCCCGGTGGTTAATTACCGTTGAGTACAAACCCCATTCAAAAGGATTTTACCACGCTTATTCCCTAAAGTCACTAACTCGTTTGCGTGACAGGCTAATTCGTCAGCGTTCTTTTTATCTTGTTAAGATAACTAATGTTTTAGACCATACCTTTCCGGAATTTAAACCATTCTTCAATGAACGGCTTTCTAAAACAGCTTTGTATCTTCTTGAAAACTACGGCTCCGCTGAAAAAATGGCTCGTATGAACTCTGCTTCCTACGATAAACTCCGCTGTATTTCCAGAGGTAAGTTTTCTATCCAGCAGTTCCTTCGTCTTAAAGAGCTTGCTGCTAACACTGTCGGTGTCAATAATTCTATATTCGATTTAGAATTAAACACTTTATTGACACTATACAAATCTCTTTCCGATGAAATAAACACTTTGGAAACTGAGATTATTAAACTTATCGAAGAAGTACATCCTCACTATATGTCTATCCCTGGTATTGGTCCCATTTCATCCGCTGTTATTTACGCTGAATACGGTGATATATCCAACTTTTCCAATCCCGGTCAGATGCTTGCATTTGCCGGAATTGAACCCGGAATAAACGATTCTGGAACAGAATCCCACGGTGGACGAATGGTAAAACACGGTTCTTCACAACTCCGTTACGTTCTTCTTAACGCCTGCTTACCCTTAATACGTTTTGACTTAACCTTTGCAACTTATTATGAAAAGAAACGTGCAGAAGGCAAGAAACACAGGGTAGCGATTACTCACGTAGCAAAGAAACTGATTAGAGTCATCTATGCATTGGAGAGGCAGGATGTAGACTTTAACGCTCAGAAACTACGCTAATATCTACCTTACATATATTTATCTGTTCCATCTGAAATACGATATTTTCAGATGGTCTGTTAAAATTACCCATTTTTAGGTCACAAATGTTTTTCAAAAAACACTTGACTATTTATAGTTTGTCACCTCCCCTCAAAATGTTCCCATTCTTACGAATGAAAGAAATACTCTTGCTATCAGACAGAATAGAAGAAGAACTAACCTGACAAGTCCCAAGAACAGCTTTAATGCTCCAAGAACAATTTTCAGCATCCACTTGAGTATCTGTAAAACAGCGGTTCCTACGGCTCCTGCAATTCTTCTCATAATAATCAATCTCCTTTCAACATCCATCCCATTGCCAATCCTGCAACATCTGAATCATTCATAACATCTTCTTCCGGCTGTTCTTCCATATCTTCCTGTGGGTTTGCAATCACTACCGGCTGGCTGTTCTTCACTCCCGCCAAAGCTCCCCCAAGTAAAGAAATGACCTCTTTTCTTGCCTCACTCATTGCAGAATACTCAATTTCCTTTTTTATCTTTTCTATCTCGTCCCTCGTTACAAACTGTTCATATCTCTTTTCCTCTTTGGAGGGAATATCATCCTCTCCATAGTGGTCAATATAAAACTCACAGGCTTCAATCAGGAACTGATTCTTTGACTTATATATCTTTGGATTAAGCCCCTTTATGACCTCATTGATTTTAGCGTGTTGAGGATTGAGCAGATTCAGTCGGAATGTGCTCTCCATAATATGCCTTCGTGCCATATGACTACCCCCTATGCAAGTCTCTTAGCAGTTTTCAGTCCCATAATGGCAAGCTGTTCATATCCTCTGGCATTTGCCTTTACATCAAGGATATAAGAGATATTCTTTGCTTCGTGATTGCTGAAATTCTTCATTACCACTGCCCCGCCACCTACAAATACAATCGGTGTAGTTTTAAGGTTATAACTAAACTCACGGATTGAGTTATATACCTTTTCAACAAAGTCCTCTATCTCAGCCTTGATAATCGCAAGGTATTCATCATCTATATCAGACCTGCCATATCGCATAATATTCTGGATTTCTGTTTCATCAACTTCCCCGTTGAGCTGTCTTACACACTGCTCATTGATAGAACGCATACAGGTAATAAGTCCTCTCGGCACGGTAACACACTTTGATTCGTCCGGTGACTTGTTAATCACGGGCATAATATCTATTGTCCAGCTACCGATATCAACAACCAGCGTTTTCTTTGCCATAGTCGGTATCTTGTCAACCACTGCCGCATAGCACTGTGGGAATACCGCCACATCGTCAATCTCAATATGGTATGCTTCATTTTCATATCTGAAATCAACACGCTTATTCTTGGTCAGGTATTTAATAAAGTTATTTCTCTCTGCTCCAAATCGGGTAAGTGGAAGTCCTACTGCAAGAAATACCTTTGCATCTGACAATCCTCTTTTCTTCAATTCCTTTGCGACTGCTGCCAGTGTCAAAAGATAAAAGCTGTCATCTTCAACCTTTGTATCTTTCACTTCCTGCCTTACTGTTCCAATCTTGTAATACTTACCGTCGTACTCAAGAACATCTCCAAAAAGTGCCGGAGTAGTTGTAATCTCCTTTACCCCTGTGACAAATACCTGAGTTACGGTTTTCATCATTGACCAGCCGTGATCAATTCCTATTACTTCTAACTTGTTATTCATTTTTCTGTTCCTCCAAATCTTACTAATTTTGTTCATACAGCTACCCGTACCTTTCGGTTTGTGTTTCTATCCTATTTTCCTTGTCTCTGAAATATCTGCCAGCGATTTATATTCGATCACACTCTGCTCTTGCTTTCATAAGACAATACTTCCATATACAGCCACCTCTCTTTTTGCGAGATGACTTACATTCAGACCAAATCAGCTTCTTTTCTGCCATCTCCTGCTCATTTCCAATAAAAAAGGCAGGACAAACAGCCGGATACACTTTTCAGTGCAAAGCTAATTTAGTCCTACCTAAAATTATTACTATTCAATTTTCACCTCTCTTGGGTACACAAAGCACACTCAGCCCATGAATCTGAACTGCTCTATGTAATGGTCATATTTCGGATTGATATGTCAGCGCTGCCCTATCCTGTACCGATTTAAAGGTATAAAAATAAGGACTAAATTAGTTCCAACCCCTTGATTTTACTGGGTTTCTTCTAACTTGTCCCAATTATAACTCAAGCACCTGATCACTCTTTCTGATACAGTTCTTTATCGTATCAGCACAAGCACACAGCGCCATATCACCGGCTATGTGCCCCAGTGAATCGTTGTACAGCTTAAAATCATCGACATCGAGCATGGCTATACCGGCATTTATCTTGCTGTTTTTGACATTTTCCTCATAGAAGCGCCTGTTGTAAACACCTGTCAGCGCATCACTGTACAGCTTTTCCTTGTAGCTTACTATCTTGGATTCAAGCTTTTTGCAAACATCTTCGTCCTTTAACGTACCATTATCCATATGGTTAACAAGCTCCATGACGTAGTTCTTGCCTTCTATATTGTAGTACCTTGATATGACCTGGTACGAATCAGTGCCCGAAAACTCTATCTTGACACGCTGCCTTTTATCTTTTATGGTCTTGGCCGTGATACAGTTCGTGCACTGTTTATTTTTCTTCCAAAATGAATAGCATGGGCATGGGTCAATAGGATCCTGATTGTCACAATTATTCTCCATACGCGATATGCGCTCTTCATCTATCAGACGAACTATGTCAAAAATCTGACCATAGTCATCCATTTTTTCTTCTATCTGCTTCATTGTATAGCAGCATGTGCTTTTTTCTATATCTTCTTCGTACATGTTACAACCTCTTTATCAGATATATTTCTCCTCAAAGCTTTCTATGCACATTGGCTTATCGAAGAAATACCCTTGTATGTAATATATTCCCATCTTCTTAATAATAGCATATTGCCTGTCAGTCTCAACTCCCTCCACGCAGACATGTACTCCTATTGTGTTGGCAAGCTCTGTAACCATCTTGACAAATGCATCAGAAAAATCATCCTCCCCAAGATGCTCAATGAAGCATTTATCTATTTTAATGATATCAAGAGGCATCTCCCTGATATGGTTGAGTGATGAATATCCTGTACCAAAATCATCCAGTGCAACCTTAACACCAAGCGCCTTTATCTCACTGAGTATCCGCTTCATGCGCACCATGTCATTGATTGCCAGACTCTCTGTCACCTCAAGACACAGATTTCCCGGTTCTATGCCCACCTCATCAATTATGCCTTTGATTTTCTTAACTATGTCATTCTGCAGCAGCTGCACCACAGACAGATTTACGTTGACCTTGTAGTCAGGATGTCCCATGTCATTCCAGTACCTGCAGTGCTTCGCCGCCTCTCTTAATACATGCTCCCCGATCGGGTTTATAAGCCCAAGATACTCAGCAAGCGGTATAAAGTCAACCGGATTTATAAAGCCCATGGTTGCTGAATTCCATCTGACAAGAGCCTCTGCACCTGCACAGACATCCTCCCCCTTCACGTTTATAATCGGCTGAAAGTACACGGTGAACTCATCGCACTCATTCATCGTGGCTTTTCTCATGTGCTTTTCCAGGTCAAGACGCTTTGTGCTTGTGCCATCAATACCCTCGTTGTAGAACTCTATACGGTTTTTTCCTTCTTTCTTAGCATTGAAAAGAGCTATATCAGCTCTTCTTATGACATCCTCCACAGTTCTTGCATCTGTCGGGAAAAATGCCACTCCGGCACTTATTGTACAGTAATAGTCCTCTCCCTTCAAGAACCACGGTCTGACAAATATCTGCTGTATATCATTAATGATACTCTCCAGCCTGTCAACAGAGCTGCCTGTCACTATGACGATAAACTCATCGCCACCCATCCTGTAGCAGTGGTTCTCAATTCCCTTCACCTGTGTCAGGCTATGCGATATAGCTTTTAAAAGCACATCTCCGTACTGATGGCCAAGCCCGTCATTTATATGCTTGAAATCATCCAGATCTATATAAATCATCGCACCTCTGGTGTCGTTTTTCACTGAATCATCTATAAACTTAGCCAGATCCTGCTCACATCTCATCCTGTTATATAGCCCTGTCAGGAAATCATTATTGGCCTGGTTCTCAATGCGCTGCTGATAACGCTTCTTCTGTGTGATATCATACATTGTAACAAGCTGCACCTTGCGGCCATCCACCCACGCTATGCCTGTGCGATGAATATCAAACCACTTGTCCTCCTCCGTCACGTAGACCTCTGTAAAGCTCCGGCTCTCTGCAGTATGGGAAAAAATATATTTTTCCAGCTTGTTCTGTTCGATAATATTTGAAAGCAGCTGCTTACAGTAATTATTCATGTAAAGTATCTCTGACTTAGACATATCAGCCACGTATATACCGCAGCCGGAGTTTTCCAGTATCGCTTCGAGCGAAGCATAGGAGCCTGCAAGCGAGTTGGTTGTTATCTTTTTTGTGAGAATACTTTGAATGACGCGCTTCGTATCATTTAAAAACTTCACATCATATTTTTCCCAGCTTCTGTCATCCTTCTCATCAAAAAAGCACACATACATCTGAGTCCTGTTATCTATATTTACAGGCTGGAATATAGCTGCCCTCATAGCCTGCTTCTCCATGAAAAGGCGGAATTTCTCCGGCATCACAGAGTCTGATGATATAATGTAAGGCTTTCCGGTGAAAAAAGGCACCTCGGTAATTGATATTGTATCAAACGGCTTTCTGCCATAGCTTACAATCACATCCAAATGCATGCCGTCCACGTTTTTGCGGATGATAAAAGCACCGGTAAGCTTTATGGTAGTAACTGCACTCTCCAGTGCTTTTTGAGCCATATCAGTAAAGCTTCCATCCATCTCAAGCAGTTTTATAACAGAATTGATAGCCTCAAGCATATGAAACTGTTTCTTGATTTCCTCATCTGACTTCCTGATAAGCGAAAGTGCCTCATTCGCAGCATCCTCATCTCTCTTTGTGATCAAAAGCTGTCTGGTCATAGTTTCCAGGAACTCAATTGTTCTGTTAAGACGCGCTTCACTGGTAATAATTATGCCATCAGGAAGCAGGTTTCTCTCATCATTAGACATCTGCTCATCAATTACCGCAGCTATAATCCAATATATATCGTGGGTATTGTCCACTCCTACAATCAGACCATACAGCCTGATATAGTCCTTATCCAGAGGTTCATCTATGAGATTCTCAACCCTGCAGTCCGACAGTCTCAAAAGAAGGTTTTCGTATTTTTCCTCACCAATAAAGGTAAGCATACTCTTCCATTTATCGTTACATTGACACACCTCTGTCATGACTCCATCCTTTTTTGTCAGACACGACAAATATATTCCGTTGACCATGCAGAAATAATCCTGTATTTTTTGAAAAAGCTTGGAATCTGACATATTTTCCTCCTAAAAACTCACGCAAATCAATCCTCATATCTGATAACAAACAAATAAAAGTCATTCTTATCGAGAATACATGTCTCCTGAAGCAGACGGTATTCGACACGCAGCCTGATTTGTTTCTTCACAAACCCAATCTCATTTGAATACATGACTATGATTCCGCCGGATACCAGATGCTCTGCGGCCTTGTCGAAAAACCTCTCGTAAAAAAGCTCCATCTCCGCCTTGGTCTGTCGGTTACGAACCGGCATATCCGTAATCAGCTCATCAAATTTGTAGTCATGTCTGAAATCAAAGAAATCCCTGTGTATAAAATTAATTCTTGTTTTGGCAAACGCAGCATTCTCTCTGCCCATAGTGATTGCATCTCCATAGGTATCTGTAGCATATATCTCGCGTGCCGGAACTAAATGTGCGCGCTCTATAAGCAGTGTACCAACTCCGCAGAACGGATCCATGATTTGTGCCGTTTCCTTAAGATACGGCTTTGCAAGTGAAACAATAAGTGCCGCTTGTGACGGATGCATCGACGTAGGAAGCACATTCTTTCTGTACGCAAATCTATTATCCTGTATGGAACATAATCTCATGCAGACAAAAAAATTGTCATTTTTTGTCGGTATGAGCTTAATCACCACGTCGTAATCATTTGGTGAATTGATCATCCTGCCCGCAAAATGCATATCGATAGCTTTCGCAAGCCTGCTCTGGTACGCCGCATCTGCCGTGCTCTCAATACGATAGTAAAACGGACCACCCTCTCGGTGCATGCGTCTTAATATATCATACATATCTGACTCTGCAAGAAGTCCGGCTGCTTCCTGTGCATCCTTTGGCAGAAGCGATGCTGCATGTATGGTAAAGTACATTTTTCTGAATGTGCGCACCTGCATGATAAGAGGTATATTGTCAGTCTTTACAAGCACTCCAAGCGGATGCAGCTTTGTATCCTTAACCGGTATCTGGCGTCGTACCACCTCTCTGTGAAGGCGGTTTGTCATCAGAAGCAGCTCAGCCTTTACTCCCTCGAGCACAGGTGTATGGTGCTTTATCCCATTATATTTAATCAAGATTTTATTTATCTCGTTTAATTCTTCCTCAATATGCTTCCTATTTTCAGCTGTGACCGTCATATGCTCAAGCTCTTTTGCACGCTCCATAAGCTGTGGCAAAAGCTCTTTGCAGTCCAGCTGTGACAGCGCCGCCAGATATGAGCCCTTTACAAAGCGCATCTGTTCAGTCTCGTATGCTTTAAAAACCTCATCAGAAAGCTGTGACATATGAAGATCTCCTATCAGAAGCGCTGCGTTCTTTCTGGTTTTTGCATCGTCTGCTCCCATAAACGACACAAGCAGCTCATCTTCTCCTGCAAGCAGCTTTAGAGCCTCTGCTAATGCATTTTCATCTTTAATCTCCTGTCTGAGGCTGCTCAGATTCTGACGTACATTCTCTTTTTTTAACAGATTTCCGATAATTTCCTTCATTTTTTAAATCATCCTTTAATTTATTGTATATTGTCAGTTTTGGCTTGCCTCTTCCTTTGGCACACCATTTTCTTCGATGTATGTATCCAGATCCTTGTGAAACTGCTCCCACGCATCCTCATGCTCCACGAAGTATAGCGGACACTTCTTGCCTGTCACATCGTAGTGCCTTATTACATCATCAGAACTCAGATCATACCGACCCATAAGCCATGTGGTGAGCTCTATGAGCGACTGGTATGTGCTGTCGTTGAACTTTCCTGTCTCATCCTCTATACAGCACTCTATCGATATTGTGTCACTGTTTCTGTTATTAGATGCATACGATACCTCATTGCAAGGTATGCACTGCACTATCTCACCCTCTAATCCTATAACAAAATGTGAGCTTGCTTTGGTCTTTTTGGTCTCTGCCAGGCCATTGAAATAGTCTCTGTTTTGTCTGGCTGACGTACCCGGATTAGCCGTATAATGTACAACTATGCCTTTTACCTTCTCAAGCGCCTTCTGTGGTCTGGAATACGGATTGGGTGTCAAAAGCTGTACATCAAGCTTTGGCTGTATAGGATTGTAAAGCGTACTGGTCACCTCTGCCTTTACCTCTTCCTGCTTTGCCTTTTTGCCCCTTAAAGCTCCCACTATGATTATCGTTGCAATTATAAGTATTATCACGCCTATAACAATGCCATTGTTAATAAGCTGCTTTCTTCTGACCTGGGCGCGGTGTCTCTTTCTATATTCTTCGCGCTTTCTCTGTCTTATCTTTTCATACTCGTCCATTTAATTATCCCCGGTTATCTCTTTTGTTTGCTTTTATATATCTATTCCAAGCTTTTATAAACATTTGCATACATATAAGAGTATATTAGCACAAATCGTCTTATTATGCCACATAAAATAATACAAAAGCACCAGATATTATGACGTAACATAATACCCGGTGCTTTATTATAAATGTATATTCTTATTATTAATCACACTTAATCTCGTGAACCCATCCATCCGGTCCATCAATATGGCCCATCTGAATGCCTGTAAGTGTGTCACGAAGCTTCTTTGTGACAGGTCCCATCTCATCCATACCGCTTGGGAAGCAGATTTCCTTGCCGTGGTCTACAATCTTTCCTACCGGTGAGATTACTGCTGCTGTTCCGCAAAGTCCACACTCAGCAAAATCCTTTACCTCATCAAAGAGCACCTCTCTGTGCTCAACCTTGAGTCCTAAGTACTTCTCTGCAACTACCATCAGTGAACGGCGTGTGATTGATGGCAGGATGCTGTCTGATTTAGGTGTAACAAATGTGCCATCCTTTGTGATAAAGATGAAGTTTGCACCACCTGTCTCCTCTACCTTTGTACGTGTTGCAGGATCGAGGTACATATTCTCCGCAAAGCCCTGTGCGTGTGCATCTACAATGGCATGAAGACTCATTGCATAGTTGAGTCCTGCCTTGATATGTCCTGTTCCGTGAGGTGCTGCTCTATCAAAGTCTGATACACGGATTGTGATTGGCTTTGCGCCACCCTTGAAGTATGGTCCTACAGGTGTTACAAGGATTCTGAACTGATACTCATCAGCCGGCTTAACACCGATTACTGCATTTGTTCCCATAATGTATGGTCTGATATAGAGTGTAGCACCTGAGCCGTATGGTGGAACCCATGCAGCATTTGCCTTTACTACTTCCTCAACTGCCTTTACAAATCTATCCTCCGGGAATACCGGCATCTCAAGTCTCTCACATGAATCCTTAAGACGCTGTGCATTTAAGTCAGGTCTGAAGCAGACAATTCTGCCATCCTCTGTTGTGTATGCCTTAAGTCCCTCGAAGCATGTCTGTGCATACTGGAATACTCCCGCACACTCATTAAGTGTCACTGTATGATCCTTTGTGAGCTGTCCATCGTCCCACTTTCCATCTTTATAATTAGAAACATAGCTGTAATCTGTTTCCTGGTAGCCAAAACTAAGGTTTGACCAATCGATATCCTTCTTTTCCATCTTTATATCCTCCGTTTCTTTACGGATCCGATATAACCTAGCGTTATCATATATCGGGTCTACTATCATTTATGCTCATTCTAGTACAATAGAAAAAAAATGTCTAGTACTATTTTTTTATAATAACCATAACTTAAGTTTCTATATAGCTTTTTTTACTATTATAAGATAAGGCCTGACTTTTTCTTACTTTTTTCAATAGCTGTATTAAGCTTTCCAAACGGACGCCCAAGCAGCAGTCCGATCACAAGCGATATTGCTATAAATATAAGAAGAATCGCAAGATCCTTGCAATAATCAAAGCGGTACATGCCTCCCACGCACTCTCTTAGGGCATTCATGGCATAGTTAAACGGCATGAACTTATACAGTGCTCTGTACACCTGTGGCAGCACCTCAACCGGGAATGTGCCACCTGCGCCTGCCACCTGAATGACCATAATGACTACTGCTACAGCCTGTCCCACATTGCCCAAGGCTGCTGTGAGTGAGTACATAAGAAGCGTGAATACAAAGCTTGTCAGTGCGCTTGCACACCAGAAAAGGAACGGATGCCTGCACTGTATTCCGACAAAGAACAAATCACCGAGCACTGTCACAAGTGTCTGCAGCTGTCCTATCACGAAAAATGTGATATATCTGCCAAAAAACTTATGTACGCTGTTTACTTTGCCAAGTGATTTTATATCGTCAGTGTCCTTTACCTTTGTTTTCACAAGTGCAACAGTTATCAGACCTCCCACCCACAGAGCCAGCACTGTGTAAAACGGTGCCATGGCTGAGCCGTATGTGGATATCTCATATATCTTCTGCTCTTCCATAGACAGCGGTGATGTCACAAACTGCGCAATCAGTGTCGGATCTGTCTGAAGCAGCTTTACAATCTCATTAAACTGCTCATCGTTTGATAAATTATCAAATCCTGATATAACATTCTGCAAACCATCTCTGATCTGCTGTACATACTGTCTGGTATTTACAATATCTGCATTTCCTGATTTAAGTACTGCCGAATAATCATTGAGTGCTTTTTGTATATCCAGGAAGCTGTTGTCCAAAGAACCAAGCATGGACTGTGTCTCAATAAGTGCATATTCTATATCATATACCGCTCCTGTGAGATTCGGTGACACGCTGTGGTCAAATGTATTTTTAAGTGTATCTATTGCAGACTTGGCACTTGACACATCGGCTTTTATCGACTCCTTAAGAAGCTTTAGCTTATCTGCCGTCAATTCAGTATCAGACTTAAGGTCTTTTATCTGTGTTTTAATGCTTTGGATATTTTTCCTGACAGCCTCTATCTGCGAGCTATCCACTCCCTTTAAGCCCTCAATAGCGGAAAGCGTATTCTCTGCAAGCTGTTCTACCGTATCAAAGCCGGCCACGGAAACAGATATGTCCGCAGTATCAGCATCAGCTACTCCCGATGCATTTAAGAGCTGTATAGAGTTTTCCAGCACATTAAGCTGGCTGTTTATGTTTGATAAGCTTATGTCGACCATCTGTGTGATGGTTTGTGCAGTCTGCGCTCCCGAGAGCACCGATGACTGCATGCCGCTTACCGATGACTGTCCCCCGTCAATCAGCCCCTGCACACTCGGAAGCAGTGACTGTGTCGAGCCTATCAGGCTGTCTGCTGAATCCGTGAGCATGGCAAATGTATCGAGCATGCCTGCATATGTAGAAAGAGTCGTATCCATATCCTTTAGCTTGTCAACAACCGTTCCGGCCAGGTTATCTCCTGATTTGCCGTCTCCCACTATGAGCTCTCCCGACTTTGACGCTATCTCCGTAATCGTACTTACCATTGAAGAGTTTACAGACTGCTGCACCGTGGTCTTGACCTTTGAGGTTATCTTTGTTGCTATGGCATTTTTCTTGCTGTTTTCATAGTATTCTATCTGCGGATTGACCAGCTCACCGCTTAAGAAGCTAAGCATAGCAGCTGAAAAATCCTTTGGCACAATAAAGGCTGCATAGCACTTTCCACTATAAACATACTCCAGTGCCTCTTTACTGCTATCTGTAAAAATCCAGCCAATTGCATCATTTTGCTTCAGTCCCTTTATGACACTGTCTCCCATACATAGCTTTAAATCACCGACGCTCATCCCCTCATCCTCAGAATATACTGCTATGTGCATCTGTGATGTAGCTTTCTCTCCGTAAGGATCCCAGTTGGACATAATATTAAACCATGCGTACAAAGCCGGGATGATACAGAGTCCCATAATAATGACTATGGCAACCACATTTGTGGATATGCGTTTCAGGTCAGCCAGATATATTTGAAATATTTTTTTCATTGCTCGGCATCCTCCCCTTTGCTTTGCTGCATCGTATCAAATCTCTGCTCCACTCTTTCGGCTATTTCCTGCACCCTGTCATCAATCTGCACGACAGGACTCACGCTCATACACTGCGCATCCCTACCGCTTATCTCATTCATCTTCTCCTGCAGCTTATAGTCCACATACTCGACTCCGATTAAATACACTGCGATAGCAAACAGACTCACTATCCACAGCACAAGAAAAATGAGTTTTGAACTGTCCGGCACAATCATCAGCAGCACAAGAAAAAAGAGCGGAATGATGTATATGTATCTTAATCCTATTTTTATCCGTTTTTGATTCTGCTCATGGATGGTCTTTTCATATCCGACAAGCTTATCATACATCTCGCGAAGTCTCTTATCATCGGATTGCGTTGGTTGCTCATTCACATTATTATTTGCATTATTATTTATATTGTTATTCATATCATTATCCATATCATCACCCATATTAGAATCCATGTTACTGTTTCTACCTGTATTTTGCATACTTTCCTTCCCACTTTATATCTTACGTCATATCAGAAGTACCATAATAATATGTCAATTATCAATTTATTAATTGTACATTTAACTATAGCATCTCAGTATCTTCCATACGCTTCTCTATAAAATGATTGAGTCTGATAAACGGCTTTCGTATCACAAGTCCTATCACCAAAGAGGCTGCACCAAAAAGTAAAAGCGTGATATAACATTTGCCGAGTGTGTTTTCGTACATACCTCCTATACACTCCCTCATCGCATTTATCGCATATGGGAATGGGAAGAAAATATACACTGCCCTGAAAAATGCTGGCAGCGCCTCTATCGGATATGTGCCGCCGCTTCCTGCAATCTGGAGTACCATGACAACCACCGCCAGTGCCTTTCCTATATCGCCAAAGGATATGGTCAGAGAATATATGAGCAGTGAAAATGTAAGGCTTGTCACTGCGCCTGTCGCAATAAATGAAACCGGATGCACACACTGTATTTTAAGCAGATATAAATCACCGAGTACAATGATAAAAGTCTGTACCTGTGACAGTAAAAAGAATGTCAGATATCTGCCAAAATAAAGCTGTGAAGGCTTTAGTTTTCCAAGCCCCTTAGCATCCGCGTGAACCTTTACCAGTGAAACAAGTATAGTCATGCCCACCCATATGGCTAGTGTGGTGTAAAAAGGTGCTACTCCGGAGCCATAATTGGCTATCTCGTAGATATAATTATCTGATACCTGCACAGGCTCTGAAAAGAAGCTGCCAAGCTTTTCAGGATTCCCCGAAAGCAGATTCACTATGATATCAGCTTTTTCATCCTCAGAGGCTGCTTCAAGCTTGTCGAGTGTCGTATTTATCTTGTCAGATGCTGATTCTATGACCCCCTTAAGCTGTGTCATGCTCATATTGAGTGTATCAAGCGTACTGTCCACTCCGTCAAACACCTGTGCCATGGAGCCTGATGTCTGACTTAGATTGCCAAGTGTGGTCTGCATTGAATCAAGAACAGACGACATACTGCTTATCATGCCGTCCACCTGTGGCACTATCTGTGAGGTATATGTATCATTCACTGCTGACGCGGTCGATGAAAGAGCCGACATTACGCTCTTAAGTGTTTCCACAGAATTCTGCGTTTTCCCCGATAAATCCACAGACTGTGTGCTTTCTATCATGCTCTTTGTCTGTTCCTTAACAAGCTCTATATTGGAAATAAGTGTGCCGACATGGGTATCGTCCATATCCGGCTTTATTTTGTTGATTTTGTCCTCAAGAGTGTCAATATTACCTTTCAAAGCATCCGCTGACTGTTTAATATTTTGCACATCACTTTGAATAGTATTTACATCCTGTGACAGATTTGCATCTGAAATCTGCTTTGATATATCATCAATCGAGTTCTTCACCTCGGCTAATGCCGATGTGATATCTGCGCTAAAGCTGTCGAAGGATTGTCTGGTGGACTGCAGATCATTTTTACTCTCTTCAAGCCTGTCTGTGCCCTTTGCAAGCTTGTCCTGTCCATCTTTGAGTGCTTCACCCGTTTCTTTAGACACCTGTGATAATGCCTTATTTCCGTCAATAAACGTATCTATCATGGCATCGTACTGCGCAAGACTCTCAGATACCGCTTCAAGCTTACCGGTCATCTGCCCCACAGCATCCTTTTCCTTCACGTCATCTGATATTACGTTGGTCTCCTTAAATACCTGCTCTGCAAGCACCTTTATAAACTGCTTATTAATACTTGATTTAACAGCACTTGCTGCGCTGTCCGTTATCTTTGTCGCAACAGCATTTTTCTTGTCGTTGAGATAGTAGGTAATCCTTGGATTTTCAATATTGTCAGCTACACCATGATACATGCTGTAGGTAAACTGCTCATCTATGACAAGTGCAGAATAATATCTGCCTGACTCAACGCCCTCAACAGCCTTTTCCTCTGATTTAACAAATTTCCAACCTATAGTATCCTTTTGCTTTAATGACTCTACCACACCATCGCCCATATTGACAGTTTCGCTGTCATTCTTCGTCCAGCCCTTGTCCAGATTGACTACTGCAATTGCTATATTTCCGGTGTTGCCATACGGGTCCCAGTTGGCATAGATATTAAACCATGCATACAGCGCCGGCAGCACGCACAGTCCAATAACTATAATGAGTACAAGCACATTTCGGAATATGCCGCACATATCTCTTTTAAAAATTCTTAAAATATCAGCCATAAATCATCCTCTTATATCCGGTGTTTATATCCGGTGCTGTTTAATCTCCCCAATAAAATACAATGAGCCAAATGCAACATTTTTCGTATCTCTTTTCAGGTGCTTTCTTATCTCATCAACTCCTGAAAGCTCTGTTGCCTTAACTCCCTCTTTTCTGATAAAATCAGCAAGGTTCGATGCCTGCAGTGCTCTGTCTGAATCCGGTGTCACTGTATAAAACTCCTCAGCAAGAGGTAAAATCTCACGTATCATGACATCGTAGTCCTTATCAGCCATGACTCCCATGAAAAAGCAAAACCTCTCACCCGGATACATCTGCATGAGGCTTTCCTTGAGTGCATCAACTCCATTGCTGTTGTGTGCTCCGTCCACCAGCAGAAACGGCGCCTTCGATACTATCTCCATGCGTCCCGGCCACACAGCTTCTTCAAGAGCGCTTTTTATCCTTTTATTCAGGTCTGTTTTCTCTCTCTTTGGCTCTGTCTTATCATATTGCATTTCGTATTCCGACCCGCTATAGCGCTTTCCCAGCACATACCGCGCCGCAAGCTCTGCCGCTGCTGCATTCTCCCACTGAAATGTGCCACAAAGCCTCAGTGCGTAGCTGCTGCAGCGTGCTATATCGCTTTGCTCCACAGTGATTATCCGTGCATGCTTTTTTTTCGCTTCCTGCTCAATCACCTGCATGGCACGTTTATCCTGCTGTTCCACCACCACTGTGCCGTTTTCCTTTATGATACCGGCCTTCTCAGTCGCTATATCCGCTATATCACTGCCAAGGATAGCCATATGGTCATAGCCTATCTTTGTAATAATGGCACATTGCGGTGTGCCGATTGCATTTGTTGAGTCAAGCCTGCCACCAAGCCCTGTCTCAATGACCATATAATCGCACTGCTGCTCCTCAAAGTACAAAAGAGCCATAGCAAGGCAGTAATCAAACATCGTAAGCCCTATGCCAAAATCTATATCAAGCAGATAGTTTCCAAGCCTTGTGACATCCTCCTTAGGTATCATACGCCCGTCAACCGTGATGCGCTCCTCAAAATCCACCAGATGCGGTGATACAAACGTGCCTACCCTCATATGCTCTTTTTTTAATATACTAGAAAAAAAAGCGCACACCGAGCCCTTTCCATTGGTGCCTGCCACATGGATATACGGTATTATGCGCTTTTGCTTTCCTTTTTCTCTCAGCACATTTATGACCTGTGCTGTCACCACCACTCCCGGCTCATTGCCGAAACGGCGTGTGTTTTCTATTTTGTTTAAAACCTGTGTGTAATCTAAATTTCCCATGCCATCATTATAATATATCCGGCCGATAAAATAAAGACCATATCCTTATACTGCTATAATAATTCCTCCGTCATTTGCGTACATGCTTGAGATGCCGGCTGTATCCACAATGACAATCTTTTTAAATCCGGCAAGCTTCTCAAGGCATGCCTTCACATACTGCGCACGCTCCGGGCAGTTGCAGTGTGAAATTGCAAGAATCCTGTGCTCACAGTCCTTTGTGGCAGCCACAACATCCTCTACCATCTTGGCAAGTGCCCTCTTCATGCCTCTAGCCTGGCCAAGCTGCTGGATTGAGCCTTCATCTGTTGAGCCCATGACAGGCTTTATATTTAAAGTGCTGGCCACAAAAGCCTTCAGGTTGCTTAATCGTCCTGCCTTTCTTAATGTATCAAGAGTCTCAAGCACAAAGAAGGTATTCATTGAAGCTATATACTCCTCTGTCTGCTTTACAACCTCATCAAACGAAAGTCCACTTTCCTCAAGCTCCTGCACCTTCATGCCTATAAGTGTCTCGCCGATAGATGCTGAGCGTGAATTGAATACATAGATTTGCTTACCACAATCCTCATGCTCCTCTTTGTACAGATTGACTGCTAAAACAGCGCTGTTGTATGAGCCGCTGAGCTTGCCCGAAAGTGTGACAACATAGATATGATCAGCCTCTCCCTCAAAGGCCTGCATATATTCCTCAGGAGACGGGCATGACGACTTTGGTCCCTTTACACTCTCCTTTACTCTTCTTAAGAAATCATGCTGGTCAAAGCTCTCATCATCGCGGATTCTGTATCCGTCAACATCAAGCTCGAGTGCCACATTGCAAAAATGTCCATCCTTCTTAAGGCTATCTGTGAGCTCACCACAGCTATCTATTATAATCTTATACATATCTATTCCTCCTGCACTATATGATAATAAAAGTTTAAATTACTTTTTTAAAAGTTATTCCATTCCGTAACAAGTAGTTTTCATTACTACGTCATATTAACACTAAAACTAAACTTATGCAAGAGGTTTCTGTATTTATTTTTCCATAATGGTTATCTGCCCTTTAATGGTACCCGAAAAAGGCCGTCACACAGTCACTTAAGGCTTTCATGTCGCGTACTCCCATAAGCTCACAGGCTGAGTGCATTGCAAGAATAGGTATACCAATATCCACAGTCTTTACCGGCAAAAGCGTACCTGCAATCGAGCCCAGTGTGCTGCCGCCACGGCTGTCCGAACGGTTCACAAAACGCTGGTAAGGTATACCCTTTTCATCACACAGCTGACATAGAATAGCAATAGCCTGTGCATCCGTAGCATACGACTGCGAGCACGCCTGCTTGATACAAAAGCCTTTTCCCATGACAGGCATATTTGTGATATCCATCTTTTCCTTTTTATTAGGATGAAGCGCATGAGCCACATCGACAGACAAAAGCATGGCATCATATATGCTCTCATCTATTTCATTTTCTGAAAGGTCCATATTTCTTAAAATACGTCTGAGCATATCGTGAAGCATTATAGAGGCAGCGCCCTGCTTACTGCTGCTGCCAACCTCCTCATGGTCAAAAAGCGCTATGATGTTTATTCCATCAGCTCTGTTTCCATCCTCTATGGCATCAAGAAGTGCCCTGCAGGATGACTGGTTGTCGATTCTCGGTGATGAAATCATGGTGTCATTCACACCGACAAAGCAAGGCTCCTCCATACAAAATGTATTGAGTTCAAAGTCTATGATATCGCTCTTTTCCACAGACAGCTCTCTAGCCAGAAAGCTAAGGAAATAATCCGTGGTCCTTTCATCCTCAGGTATTGAATCAAGCACCGGCATCAGATCCACCTGATTATTTATCCCGACACCCTTATTCACATCCCTGTTCATATGAATGGCAAGATTTGGAATAATCATGACAGGCTTTTGGGACCTATATAGCACCATACGCGGATTGAACACATCCTCACTCTTTATAGCCACGCGCCCTGCCACTCCGAGAGGTCTGTCAAACCATGTGTTTAAAATCGGTCCTCCATACACCTCTACATTAACCTGTGCATATGAGTTTGTCATAAAATCCGGATTTGGCTTTATGCGAAGATATGGATAGTCTGTGTGCCGCTATTCGCACCATATCCTTTTTGTTGTAGCCGCTTCCTACAGTAAACGCAAACATGGTCGTATCATGGTGATTTAAGACATACCTGCCACCGCGCACAAGCTTCCAGTCGCCTGTATAATCTATCTCCTCAAATCCGTTTTCCAAAAGCTCCTGCTTTGCAGCCTTCACACACTCGCATGGTGAAACAGCCGCTTTTAGTAAATCAAATAATTTTTCCTGTTTCATGGATTGCCTCCTGTTTTCATTGCATAACGCATTTATTCTACCACGGACTTTACAATTATTCCAGTTGAACAGGCTTTATTTTTAAGGCTATTTTTATATCTATTTTTATGGCATAATCTGCGAATCTGATGTATGATATAATAATCGATAACTATTCAAAACCACTTAGAACAATCATTCGCTGTCACATACAATGTGGAAAATGAGGAGAAATTATGATATCAATTGAACTGACAGACACAAAGGACTTTATGAACAAGCTGCTTCGCACGGAAATCTTTGACAACTTCCTGCTCCAGGAGGCCGTCATCACAAAGGCAGCCTCATACGTCATAGATGGTCACCTGCAAAAGGGCTTTTACAGCTCCACAGAGCTTGAGGAAAATGGTATAGCTGGCTATAGCATACTCCCCTTTAGGATGCTTCGCACAAACTGCTTTGACCTGATAAAGGGCAGACAGACTCCATCGTCATTCAAGTTTGTCTTTCTGCTTTCACCTGAAAACATGGAGCACACCCTAAGCAGTCTGCACTCTGCTTTCACCATGTCCGATATCAGTGGTTTTTTCATTAATATCAGGTATCAGAGCCAGCTTCTGACTCTGACAACCGGAATATCCTACAATATTTTTTCAGCGGATAAGACCTTAGACGGTGAATGGGATAAGCTTGTAATGAAATTTTTAGCAAATAATGACATAAACTTTAAAGAACTTTGACTTTATTGCTTTACATCTTAAACCTGTTATGCTATTCTAACGTTAGTTGCGTAAGCAGCATTATTATTATTTGGAGGTACTTTCGATGAGCAAAGGTACAGTAAAATGGTTCAATAACCAAAAAGGTTACGGATTCATCACAGCCGAGGACGGAAAGGATGTATTCGTACATTTCTCAGGACTTAACATGGAGGGCTTCAAAACTCTCGAGGAAGGTGCAGCAGTAGAGTTCGATATCACTGATGGCGCTAAAGGTCCACAGGCAGTTAACGTTGAGGTAGTTAAATAATTTTGACCCCTCAGGCAATCTAGTTTCTATGTACCTTTTTCTTTATTATATATTTAGGTAAAATTATAGTTACAAAAATGTTAATTGGGGAATAAGATATAAGAATCATGATTAAAAAAGAAGAGTTCATTTCGAACTCTTCTTTTTTGTGCTTTTTTATTGTTTTGGTGCTTTTAGTTGTTTATGCGATGATGAGACATCGGTGAACTCGTGGTAAGAGGTAAAAATGTATAACCATTCGCCTGTCCCCACTGGATGATCTGCTCGACCGCATTGACACTGAAATCCTTTATGTCGTGCTGCAATACAACTGATACGTTGTGGCTCTGCACGCCGGAGATGACATTCTGTACCACCTGTTCCGTGCTGATTGGCTTGCTGTTTGCATCTCCGCTCGATACGTTCCAGTCACAGTACAAAAGTCCTCTTGCTGTCACATCATTGACGAGCTGTGTCATAATGCCCGGACAATAATCCTTGCTCACAGTATTTGATGAGCCACCCGGGAATCTGATGATTGACGCATCATTTCCTGTCTGTGCCTTTATGATACTGTTCATCTGCTCAAGGTCATCAAAAAATGCCTGCTCACTTGTATATATCTGGTTGTATTTGTGGCTGGCAGAGTGGATAAACCCTGTGGGGCCTCTCTTTTCCCCCCCTCCAG
>ERZ859923.586-NODE-586-length-20678-cov-2.993260_pt1 | contig 20678 bp, 15 predicted proteins | sample MGYA00510116_ERZ859923 | MGnify/ENA primary metagenome ERZ859923 (study PRJEB30046, sample SAMN00715168) | human gut metagenome | study: EMG produced TPA metagenomics assembly of the A metagenome-wide association study of gut microbiota in type 2... | reverse complement strand
GCCATGATGGTGTTTTTCGTGCGCTCTTCCTTGTCGCCAAGGCTCAGATAAACGCGCTGTGCCTGTATCGGGTGCTGCTGTTCAAACTCCATCCAGTCCGGAAACCACACAGAGGGCGAGGCGGCGGCGATACCATAGAACAGATCAGTCTGGGTGGATGCCCACAAAGCAAACAGCCCGGCCAGTGAATAGCCGCCCAGAATGATTTTGATGTTCTCCGGGAGACGAAGTTGCTGCTTCAGCGTGGGAATGACCTGTTCCGTCAGAAAGCGCAGAGTGTCCATAGCATTGCCGCCAAACCCTTGCTTTCCCCAAACAGCAGGGGCTTCCCACGGAGAAAGTGCATCGTTCCAGCTTTCCACCGGGATGGCCGCAAACAAAAAGTAGTGTGCACTCTGTGCAATAGCGGTAACCTCGCTTTCCATGCTTTGCAGCTCATGTTCACCGGTCATTTGGAGCAGTAGGTATTCTGCATGGGGTTCGCCGTAAATGCGGCAAGATCGGTTCCCGATTAGCATTGTCTGTGCAGTCACTGCGATGTCCTCCCGAAAAAACTTTGATAAGCCCAGTATAGCAACTGAAAAATCATTTTGCAATTCAAAAGGCATTCATAGCAGTGGCAAGCAGTGTCTTCGTATATACAAAGACCATTTTGCGTTGCAAAATGCTTGTTGGGAAATCCCAAACCCTTGAACTGCATCCGACGGATGCAGGCTGCGCGTTTTACAAAACGCTCTTTCAGCACACCGCAGGAATGCGCAGCCATCACGGTTCCGTGATGTTCGCAGGGATTGGGATTGCATCCCAACAAACAGAGCACGCACGGCAAAGTTTCAATGCCGTGCGTGTTTTCTGGCCTTTGTACGCACAAAGGCACTGCTTGCAGAAACTGAATGAAAAAGCTGAAAGAAAATATTACACTGTTCTTGAATTCAAAATCTTGATGATGGCATTAGCAATAGTTGTTGCTTCATCAAGTGTATTTTGCTTGCCAAAGGAAACTCGAATCGTACCACGTGCATATTCATCGGGAAGATGAATTGCCTTTAAAACGTGCGAGGTCTGGATACGCTTGCTGTCGCAGGCTGACCCAGTGGAAATACAGATCCCCATCAAATCCAGTCGATGGAGCAGCATTTCGCCGGATGTATTACGAAATGATATACTTACATTTCCTGGAATATGATTGACATCACCGTTGCGAACAAAGTCAAGGTTGGAATTGGCAAGAACGTTCAAAAACTTTTGCTCGATTTGAAGCAAATTCTCTTGATTTTGTTTCATTTCATGGCAGTTCTTCTTTAGAGCAGTAGCCAATCCAACAATACTGGCAACATTTTCCGTTCCGGCTCGCATCCCAGATTCTTGAGCACCGCCATCCATAAACGGATGGAGAGACGTACCAGATTTTATGAAAATAAAGCCTATTCCTTTAGGACCATTAAATTTATGAGCAGATGCAGACAGCATATCAATGCCTAGGCCATTTACATCAATCGGAATGTGCCCAACGGCCTGAACTGCATCCGTATGAAACAGCGCACCGTATTTATGCGCAATGTTTGCAAGAGAAGCTATGGGCTCAATGCTCCCGATTTCATTATTGACAAGCATAATTGAAACCAACCGGGGCTTACAATCCATGGCAGCCTCTAAGGTTTCAGTTTGAACCGTTCCATGACAATTCACAGGAAGATATCGAACATTTACACCAAGATGCTCCATTGCCGCACAAGCATTTAGGATGGCATGGTGTTCAATTTGGCTAGTCAAGATAGGGCGTTTTAAAGAGCTACTTTTTATAGCCCAGTTATCACTTTCAGTGCCGCCGGATGTAAAATAGATTTCTTCGGGTTTTGCCCCAATGCAGTCAGCAATAGTTTCTCTTGCCCACTTCAAGGCAGTTCGTGGTTCTCTGGCAAAAGAATATGGCTGTGAGGCGTTTCCATACTGCTCAAGAAGAAATGGCTTCATTGCCTCAAAAGAATCCTGATCCAACGGGGTGGTCGCTGCATTATCAGCATAAATCATGAGTAAGCACCTTTGTTATTTGCAAACAATCTCAGGGATGCGCTTGCTTGGAACATCATATTCCTTGGCATCGATGATGCAGAGCTGTTTATAGATCGCAGAGCGCATTTCAATAGCGGGATTTAGACAATAGTCAATAAATTCCTGACGGTCAATATCATTTGGAGTTTGTACATGAGGAAACAGAAGTTTCAAAAACGCGGTACATAACCGCTTGATTGCGGTCATATGGCGTTTATCTGCGTTTGACGGAAAATCAATCATAGCATCAACGACAGCTGAATATGTGAGATCATCTCGCAAGGCATGCATCACTTCGGCAAAATATTCCGTATTGATGGCCCAACCCTTGGCAATCATACCGGTTGTCATTCGAGGGATTTCCCATCCAGGAATAAAACCATGGAAACGATCCAATGTTGCAGATTCCCCGAACACTTCACTAATATTAGCAACCATATTTTTATTTGTGTCAAATCGGTCTGCATCAATATTTCCAAGAACAATTACACCTGCACCTGAAGACAACGAAGCATCAAAGCCTTTAATCTCGCCATATTCCATGTAGTGCTTGAGCGCCTGCTGAATTTGACCGGGTTGTTCAAATGTAATAGACTGAACTTCATCAAACCCCACAAAATCAAATCGTGTAAGAAGACCACCGGTCTTTTTCGCATTGTCGTAAATCAAGGATGCGCGAGATACAGTACCGCCACTAATAAGCCAACCACGCTTGCTTATTTTTTCAAACACGTAACTTTTTCCGGTGCCTTTTGGAGCAAGTTCAATCAGATTAACGCGTTTTTCAACGAATGGCAGAAGGCGACGAAGAAAATAAAGTTTTTTCCGTTCGCTCACCTCACCATTCTCATCTAAGTACCCGTCGGGATTGTAGTCAATCGCTTCGATAATGACATCAATCCATTCATGAATAGAAAATTGGCTTCGTGCATCACGATAAAACTCAAGATCTATATCGTAAGGGCAGAATGGCTTGTAGCCAATCATTGTGATGAGACCTTTCGGTTTTGATGGAGTTCCATCCATCATCCAGCAGAGTGTTACGATGCCCCAATTTTCACTTTCCCGCAGCAAGGTGTTTTGCCATTTCTCAGCGACATCATAAGCTACAACACCACCTGCCCCACCGCGAGAGCCACCAAAATCAGGCAGTTCAAAGACTGTTTTTCCTGTTTTTACATCAACAGAGACTCGAACCCGAGCCAAAAATTGAACGGTGTCGCCATTAACCATTTGAAATTTGTATTGCTCGAAATCTTCCCGACTTGGAATATAACGTTTAATATATCGTCCAACACTTTCGTAATCGATGGTTCCATTGTCATCTGAGAACTTCATAACCAGCCAATCACGCATATAAGAAGGAATGCTCAGGTTGGAAAAATATTCGCTTCTTTGGGGATCTTTTAATACAACCATGTCAGCGAAAATTTCTCTGACTTTATCCTCCAACATACAATCGCCGTCCTCTCACAGAAACAAGGTGCATCCCTGTTCTTTGAATTCTCGAATTTTAATGTGCAGATCATCCTCGGAGCATCCGATATATTCTGCCATGCATGGCAAACAATAAAAATCTTCGGTATCAAGGTCAATCAATTTTTGAGAAAGTGCAATCTCATCTTTTGTTAGAACCTTACCACAATCGCAACATACTTTTTTCTTTACTCGCATTAAAGGTCGAAATCTCCTCCCCCAAGAGCGGGCTTTATTTCCAGTGATGGAACATGGACAACTTTTCCATCGGCTATAATAATCGGATCGTATTTAAAATTCTTTGTGGCTTCAGCCTTGTTTTCAGAAAAAACTATCATCCATTCCTTACCAACTGTGTCTATAGGAGTGCAGATACCATCGACACTTCCAAGACTAGCTTGAACATTTTGAACGGGTTTATTGAACAGAATAACTGGTTTGGCTTTTTTCATAGAAAACTTGATAGAATCTTTTTTCCATGTCGCAGTAAGTGGTAGCTCGTGGATGCTGTCAAATACAACCACAGGAACAAGCAACTCTTCAGGTGAAGCGCCGCCATGAAGTTCGCCGTATTGTGCATTTTCATCATCGCCGCCGGCGGCAAAGCCAGACTGCTTAAAATGATCGTAATTTTTGAAAATCAGATATTGATTTCCATCTGAGTCTTTAGCGATCACTTGATTGGAGCTAGCAATGATTTTAGCTCCATTAAAAATACAAAATCGACCATGACTGCACACCTGAGAAGATGCTGGCGCAGGGTAGCCTTCCCTTGCACGGAAAAACCTCGCTGCAAGGCGACTGCTTCCGTGATCTCCCGTAATAATTACCCGATGGTATTTTTGGAACAGCTCTTCAATCTTATCAACGACTTTAGAAAAAAACGCAAACTGTTCCTGAATGCAGGTATAATAACTTGGATCATCAATTACGCCATGGTGCGCCAACTTGTCCAACTTATCAAGTTTGTCATGCGGCGTATCCATTTTATTCCACTGGTCATTGTATTCCGTTTCCGTTGGCAAGCAGCTCTGCGCCAGAGCAACAGATTTTATCTGACCATTGCTGTCTTTTTGCAATGTCCAGCAAAGCAAGGAAAGCCATTCGGCACCAAGTGCATCAATCCATAAAATAACGCTGTCTGTTGTTATCGAATCGCTAAGCAACGTATAGCGATAGGGATAAGAATTTATATCAAAGTTTGAAAAATAAATATCCTCGTCCTGTGGCAAGCGATTTGAAAGTTTATAAGACTTATAGGAATCAAAGTACCGCTCAGAGTCACTATCCCTAAACAGTTCAGTGTGTTGTAGATAGGCATAAAGTTCCGGATAAGCAAACTGAACCTCCGAGCAGGACAAAGCCTGTTGAGCGTCCATCCTCAGCCATTCTCCGATCATATGAATCAGATAAATGCGTTCAGCCTGGGTATTTCCTGTCAGATAGTAGAGCCGAAGCTTGTAATCAGGGATTTCATCCAATGCCTTGAAAAATGCTGGATCTTTAGACAGGTTCAGTGCAGACATCAGATTCTGACTTTCTTTTTCCCATTCAGGATGCCGGAGACGAAGAGGAAAAATGTCATGATAAATATTATCTACTAGATCATTTGCGTTTTTTGCCTTGCGGACGCAATAAGAGAGATAGTCGTCTTGCTGATGTAACTGCATCCAGAGCATGGCAAGCTGTTTTTGACCGTTATTCATCGTTGCCCATTTCCCCATGACATCTGTATTTTGAAAATGAACAAGATTCAGGCAGTTAAGGATAGCTTCGTCAAGATTTCCCTTTTGGAGCGCATAAGGAAATAACAGTTTGACTGATTCATCCGGGCAGTTTTCTGAAGTCAATACTTCTCCTCCCTGAAGATAAGCACGGACAAAAGACAATGTATCTGGTAAAACCCGAACTGAGATATCTCCCTCCGTAGACTGCATATCGCGCAATCTTCCGGTGATTAGGACATACTCTGAATACTGTACGGACGGGTTCGACCAGTATTCATACCAGCTTCGTATGCCAGAAAATACTTTGTTGGCTGCGTTTACAAGGGTGTTTTGATATTTGTCAAATTGCTTTGACAAAACGAGAATTTTCAGGGTTTGTGGGTCGGATATGTCGGTAGTACAGTCAAAGAAAAAGTCTTTCTGCCGCTCATCACCATCGAGGTGAAGATCTTTATCATGCCACTGGGCGCTACATCCCCAGAGAGGAATGATGATTCGACCAAGATCAGAGCCATATCCCATATAACGCCAGAGCTTTGTAAAGCGTTGACGCTGAGTCTCACCTCTGGAAAAAAGCCGAAGGTATTCGCTCACGCCGGGGAGAATCAACCATTTGTCTTTATATCGGGAATCCATAAGACTGTCATAGGCAGGTAGCACATCGGCAGAGGAAAACAGCACTTCTGAAGGAACCACTTCCACATCGGGAATTGTTTTCAGCTTCTCCAGAAGATTGCAATATTCGGCAATATTTCCGACCATGATAGCACGGCAAGGAAAACGGCTGGGCACACGCTGCTGCTTTTCCAATTTCAACGTATCAATGACTTGATCTACCGTCATAGTTTTGCTCCTTTTCTTATTTTAGGAACTCATCGCAATATTCAGGATGGCTATCCAGAAAACTGGCGATGTTCTCGCGCAAACGACTTACAGGCATTTCAGAAATTTGATTCTTGGTACTCTGCAGCTTTTCCTGACGAGCCTGCTGTTGGATAGCCGACTTCATCATAGATTGAAGCCGACTAAGTTCCGGCGCTTCCCAAGTACTCATGTCATTTCCGTGAGACAGTTTTAACTTGGCAAGCAGTTCCGGACGATGCCCCTTAAAATAGGTGACATAATCAGAGCCAACGGTTTCATAAAGAGCAGCATATACCTTTTGGGAATCTGTCAAAACATGAGCTTTCTCGTTCTGCAAAGCATCAATTGCAGCAATGACCTCTGTATCACGAGGAGTAGTTATACCGCTTTGAAGGTCAATGACCGTGTGAATTGGTTTGCGTAGCTCTTTTGGAATTACCCAGAAAATAGGCGTTGAGAAAGAATCGCACCAGGCCTTGACAGATTCTTTTCCTGTGACGCTTTCCCACAGTGCCTTCAGCTTACTGCGATTGCGAGCTTGTCCGATACGAGCAACCTGCTGATCCAGTAGATGATTGAATTGGGTGAGGGTCGCATCAAACAACGTGTTTTTCAGGCCAGCATAAATAGCGTCCAGTTCCTCAGCGGTACAATTTACATCATGGGCATCCAGAATATCAGCAAGTGTGGGTTTGCTGTCGGTCAGGAAGTCATTTGCCGCCTTGCCATAGCTGCGCAGAGCGGCAGCGTCCGCATTGCGTTCCTCAGCGGTCAGGTGAGTGGCTTTTCCAAGAGATAGTGTGCGGAGAGCTTTTAACGCAGGGTGCCAAGGTTTCTGAATATCCTCAACTGCGGTGAAAGGAATACGCTGATACTTGAAGCGGTTCGCCAAATCTTTGCGGGCATCTTCCAAATTGCGGTAATTTTGCCCTAATGCGCGGTCAACCTCAACCAGATACTGATATTCATTTACGATGTCAGCCAGCTTATCCGCAACTTGCTGCTCGGTCCATGTATAAATTTCACCCTGCATGCTAAGATGCAGGCGGTCGCTCAAATCCACCGGCTGGATGGAAAGCGTTGTAGCAACATCGGCCAGTGCAGGGGAGGAAGAATACAAGAAATTACGGAATGCAGTAGACATGACAGTCTTATCCTGAAATGCATTGCGCATGGCGACTTTGATTTTTCCGCGGCTCTGGAAATTCAGAAGAACATCGTTCATAATGGCTTCGCGGTCAATATCAGCCGAAATAAACTGCTGCATTTCATCAATGATCGTCTTTGCTTTATCGGTATTAGGTCCATACGTTCCGTCCGGGAGATATTTCAATGCCCAGAATGGTGCGCCAGACTGGGTAATAGCGGCACGCATATTACGGCAGCACTCAGCCTCCGTTGCCACCTGCGCATCGGTCAGTTTTACAATATCCTTAACGTAATCACGGAAGTGCTGGAACGTGATACTGCCAGCAGAAAGATAGTCCGAGTTGAGGGCACCTTTGCACATGGACAAAATCATGCTCTTGAGAGTTTGTTCGTTCAAAACGTGCGTACTCTGGACACTATCCGTCCAGCTGAAGGCTGTGTTTTTGTAGCAAGAGAGGATCAGACCGAGCAGGATGCCGCAGGCAATCGTATTGTAATAACCAAATGGCGGCTCCTGCAGTTCACGCCACAAGTCGCTCAGGATCACGCGCTGACCGGAGTCCATCTTATCACGAATGACCTTTGCAAGGGCGGCAACAGCCGTTACAGTTTTATCGCCCGTAGCGTTGGCTATTCCATCGATTTCTGTGAACTGCAAAATTTCAGGAGAGATACTGTTCAAAACGCTTTGCATCTGAGTGGTTGCGCCTTTACGAGCAATACCCGCTGCCGGTGCAGCATCGTTGCAAGGTTTATAGGCGGTAACCATTTTGACGATCTGTTCCGGGGCATAGGGAAAAACATTGTTCAGAACCTGTGTAATGATGGTATGGCGCAAATTTGCCGTGCCATAGAGATTGTTGAACACATTGGTGCCATTCCATGCCACGAGCTTTCCGCCGCCAGTAGCCTGTGCAGTCCATGTGTTGATCACTTTTTCGCTTTCCAGTTTGTAGCCATTCGCAGATGCAGTCTGCCCGCTCTCGTTAGCAAGCTCCATTTTGGTGAGCTGCGTCAGCCATGCTTTACGGTTCTCGTCACTGAGAGGTGTCTTGAGCAGAGCAATCGTCAACCGTGGTTCATTTGCATCGGCTGCAGCGTGAGCCAGCGTATTCTGAATCGCACTATACTGCGGATCATCCTTTACCGTGACGATCAGCAAACCCAGCTTATAGGGCGATTTTATCAGTTCCGCCTTTACCTCGGCAAGACGATTATTGATAGAATTGGTCTCTGCACAGCAGACAGCAATCTTCATGCGTTTGAAGGTTGCATCGTTTTCGTCCCAGACCTTCTTTTCCAGCTCATTGGAGAAGCGGCCATCCTTGGCAAACATCTGATACCGAGAATATTTCCGGTCGTTATTTTCAAACTTGACCCGGAATGCATCGCCGGAGCCGCCCTTGAACGGAAGCTGAAGCCGAATCGTACCATTGGCAGCCTGATCCTGAAGTACCAGCTTGCTTTCCTCCAAAGTAGCAAGCAAATCACGCACCTTGTCCTTGCTGAGTACGCCAGCCACGCAGTTTTCCAGACAATCCAGCGTTGCAGCAATGCCACCCTGCATATGACGCACACCATATGCGCCTTTGGTGGTGGAAGAAACGGCAAGCAGCAACATCACGATTTTGAACAGGCGCAGCGCATCCTCATCACTTTCAACAAGATGCAGGCTTTCCTCATAATGCTGGATATAAGGTGCAACTTTCGTATCTTTATCGCTAAAGTCGCTTTCGCGGGTGAAGAAATAATCCCACAGCCATTCCGGGGTGAGCCAGCGTGCTTCATCATCCGGGCCGTAGTGGTTGATATATCCGACAAAGCCAATGTCAGAATTCGATTGATCCTTCATAAAGCGGAACATGGTACGCTGCGCAGCAGCAAAGCTCTCCGCCACACGAGAAAGCAACCGAATCGTCATAGGGTGGATGGGGCACAGCTTGTCGATCATTTCGCCGGTCTTGTCATCCAGACCAACCAGATCTGGCAGGAATTTCTTGAAATCGTTGACAACCTGATTGCGTTCATCAGCCCATGCGTTCTGCATACCGTTGCGCACAACAATAGAACCCGCAATCAGGTCCAGCGCAGCAGATGCACTGATGTGGAATTCTACTGTGTGGAAGCGGTTGGTAATCATCTGATAGCGGTCCATGCCCATGCTATCGACCATCTCATCCGAACGATGGACAACATAGAGCATAAAGAACGGCTTGACCTTGCAGAATTCAGAGAGCTGTTGCATGATGGTGTGGTCATCGCTATGTGCAACGTACTCGGTGAACTCATCCCAGATAAAGAAGATGCCACTCTTGGCAAGACCATTGGCATCAATGACTTCTGTCAGCCAATTTTCAAACGTGTCCAGATTGGAAATCAGGCCAAACTTCATGTCCCGCAGAACCATGGCAGTCGTCTGGATGGCAGACAGCTTGCCAGAGGAAACCGCAGCGCGCAGTTCTTCCACCGAAGAATAATCATCACTCAGAATCGTATTTTCAATCACATGATCCCAGTTGATGGACGCATCATCCAACCTATCGGTCACCGCACTGATCAACGATGCGCCACCCAGATCCGCTTTATCGCCAAATTTAGCAACCAGAGCTTCACGGACAGCCTGCTCAGCTTCCACCAGCATCATGTCGCCGGTGCGGATGCCCGTGCAGCCTGTCTTCCAGATCACCAGATAATCGCCCTTGTTGCGGCACTTCATAAAGCGATTGCGATATTTGGACAGCCGAGAGGACTTCGACAGGAACTCGTCGATTACTTCCGGCTTTTCTTCCAGCAGGTGCTTTACAAAAATAGCTGCATAGCTTTTACCAGTGCCGTAAGAGCCATGCACCCAAAACGATCTCCGGGCATCCGGGGCCTCATTGCCAAGCGACTGACATAGAACATCCACCAGATTTTCCATGTCGTCGCCAACAATATATTCCCGCCACAGGTTTTGATTTCGCTTATCCGCATCAATGTCCACAACCGACTCGAAGTTGGGGCTGATTTCAAGGAAGTCCTTGTACTGCTTGTTATATGCCATGACCGCAAACTCCTCTCGATTTTTTATTCCTCGGCCAGATCAATAATATCGTCGGAAGAATAATCTTCCAGAATGATGTTGTCCAGATTTGCCACAAAGGAAACCCGGATGTGCTTCGGGAAACTGATTGCCAAGCCCTGCACATCTTCGCGGAACTTCTTCACATCAATGCCGTAGATATCCGCAGGAGAGATTCCCTTTGCATCCGGATTGCTGTGTGCATTGACCAGCTCAGAGAAAGTAAAGCTCTTACGGCCAGTATGCTCAGCATAGAGATAAAGCGCATACAGCAAAGCAACCGCATGGGGGTATTCCCATCCGGCACGGTAGTAAGAATATGTTGTTTTGGACAGCTCCATGGGAATTCCCTGCTGGAGAGCACTACCAATCGGAGACTGACGAAGTGTTTCAAGCAACGATGTTACAGCATTGTCTCGTGTTGACTTTGAGTATTCTTCTCCAATCATGACAACGAGGTCACCTTTTTCGTATGTTGCGCCAATTTCGGTGTTCAAGCAATACCACCGACAAATCGTTGAATTGTAGGCAAGATTTGCCCAAATAATGGCCCAAACAAATGGATTATACGAACCCCGTTGAATGAGTTTTTCTCCCAAAGAAGTGACCGAAATGGTTTTGTCTTTATTGGATTCAATGATGCCGGCATCTCTAAGCCAGACTTTTAGAGCATCATACTGACGATTTCCCAAAACGCCCTGACCGAAGCAATTAACACCATCGGCCATAAAATGCTCGACCCATGGCTGTCTTAATCCAAAATGCTGGTACGCATTCATGCCTTTCATATTCATATTACTTCCTCCTCCGGTTGTACTTAGCGATTTTGCGGCCAGACAACTCTTTTCACAAAATGTTAGGCAGTTAGAACAGTGACAGCAAAGATTCTGTCGAATCAAAATTTGCCCATTGGACTGAATGGTAAATGCACCCGTTGGGCATTGGACTTCGCAGGCTTTGCATCCCTGACAATATGCTACTTTATTGGCAATGCCTCTAAGATGACTGATTGTAAACCTATCCATCTTAGAAAATGGGCTATACGTTACGCACAACTGGCCATCGCCTTTTTTGAGGCGGTAATCCAAGCTGACATTATTGATTTTTTGCACACCGGAATCACGATTCTGTTCTGTAATAGGTCCTAATATGGGTGCGACATTAAGCCACGGCTGCGTAGGATGTTGGATCGTGAAACTGATTTGATTATCGGAGATTCGTTCCACAACACGATTTCCACCGTTTGTCAGCCCGCGACCACCCATTCTTGCTTTCCAACCGCCGCCCTCAATATACTTTTTAACCTCTTTTTCAGGCTTTGTGTTTTTTGCATATTGTTCTACCCGTTGAAGAAATGGAGCCATTTCCTCTTTATAGTGATAATTGGCAATTCCATCCCACCAATCAGAAGAAAGCGGGCATACCATACACCCTACTCTGAACAATCCCAGCTTGTAGGCATTATTTAACATAAGATTGTTCTTTAGAATGTGACAATAGAGTTCGGCTGTATTCCATTTATGAATAGGGCTGGCATTTACTTGACTGATGTTTTTCTTTCCTTCACTTACCTCATCATATTTGGAACGTCTTGCGCTCTCCTCGGCACGGACACCATCATAAACAACAGCTTTCGTATTATAAAAACCTGTTATTTCCCGAAGTTTTAGGAGCGTTGGAACAGATTTGTGTACCTGACAGCACCATCTCATACGTCGTCCCGGAGGACCAAATTCATCCCATGTTTCCGTGGGGTCCATGTGACATTTGGCTTCTTCAAAGCGCAATTCAGGCCACCGCTTTTTGGCTTTCTGGACAGCGTTCAGCGTATCAGAAAGCTCCATGCCGGTATTACTGAATACAACATAATAATCCTTTGGAGCAAGTGCTTTTGTCATCAGGTCAAGAAGAACCAGCGAGTCCTTGCCGCCCGAAAAGGCACAGACGAATGAGAACCCTAACGGAAGATAGTGCTCATACTGTGTTTGGATAAATTGGACTGCCTTTTGCTCCAGACTCAGCATAATTTGCCGGTTGACTTCATAGAGCCGATCTGTGTCGATGGGAACGAGTTTCAGACGTTCTTCTGTCAAACGTTTGATTGTCGGTTTTGTATAGAAGCCTCCTCCCTGCGCCTCAGCAACACAGACACCGTTCAGAACATAACGGCGAACACCCTCTGCCCAAAGCAGCGGGGCAGTTGTATCTTTGGGATAATCCCAGTATTGATCCATCCCAAAGAAGTCTAATTCTTCATGGAAGACCGGGCGAATTTCTTTTTGAATTTTTGCATTGATTGTCAGCCGGAAGATGCCGTTCTCTTCCGTCCATTCATAACCGTACACGGCGGCTTTTCATTCCTCTCTTGCGCCAGAGATTTTCTGGCGTTCGTTTTCTATTTACAAATTGATCGTCACGGTGGTATTGTCTGCACTCCATGCAAAACGGGGATCGTTGGCAAGTGCCTTGTGAAGTCTGCCATACAATTCACTGCCAGCAAGAAGCCCACGCTTGACCAGAAGTTCACGCAGATCTTCTGCTTGGAATCGTTTTCCTGTGATGCCGTCATCGACATACCACGCTGCAACGGCATCCGAAAAAGTCTGGACTTCACTGGAGCCGCTCACCAGCATGGCGTGCAGGGTATCCTTGGATTGGCTGGCCATACCGCAGATCGTCTTAGCATTGCCCAGCTTTTTGCTGTAAAAGCCAAGAATGCTTTGCAACAGTAAAGGTGTCCACGGTCGATCACCGGGCAAGGCCGGGAGCAAGCTGTACCACCACGGTTGGATATCGCGCAGAACAATGTGATCCCCTAAATCTGAGAACAGTTTATCCAGAGCCTGCTGCGCTTTGGCAAACCATGCGTCGTTCAGCTGCAAACTTTCCCCGGTAATCAGCACATCTGGCTGATAATAAAGAAAAATCGGTTCTTCGTTCAGCTTCATCTGACCATGCAGATTGCCGGTTTTCAGACCGACGCTTTGCAGATGCTGAACCAAACCGTTCTCTTCAAAAACTCCGCCCTGTTCCCGTGCATAGCGGCGCATCACATCGAGAACTGAACCAATCTGTTCGTTGCCAATACGAGAAATGTGAGTCTTGTTGCTAAAGGAGTAGCGCTTTCCGTGGTATCCGACTTTCTCAAACAGGTGACGAGCGAGGTCATAAACCATTGCAGAACTGCTGATGCCATTATCATTCAGGAACATCTGCATTTCGGCACGAACATATTCGTAGAGCTGTGTGTCCGAAACATAGCCGTCATTCCGCTCCATAAGTTTTTCCAAAAGCTGCTCCATCTGGCTGGCACCATCATCCCAATCCACAAAGGCATCCTCGTGGTAGAGTTTGCCTGCCAGCGATGCAATTTTGGAAGATGCCGAAACAGCCTCCCGAATGGAATAGTCCGATGCATGAATCTCTCCATAGAGGTCAGACAGCGCAATACCGTCCAAATCTGCATCCAACACGACCTTTTCAACATCCCGAATCAATTCCTGAGAGACCGGAGAAATGACTGCGGGTGCTTGCATGGGTGTTGCAACAGGCTTAGAAGCGATTGGCTCTTTTTTCGTAGAAGTGCTTTCCGGCACAGAAAGATACTGTATGTATTTTGCCAGTGCGGCCCGCAGCCGATTGTTCTGTCTGGCGTTGGTTGAAGTATATTCCTTTGTAGCAGTCAACAGATCTTTTGTGCGCGTTGCAACTTCAAGGGATACGCCATAAAGAGCCGTGCTGTCCAAGCCGATTTGCCGAGCCAACTGTTCACAGTTGTTGATCGCAGAGGCATAGCTCCGTGAGGAGGATTCTGCCAGATGCATCTCGTTCTGCATCCATTGATAAAAAGCGGAACTGTTTGCGTTGGGCGGTGTCCGAACAGCTGCTTTTTCGACAGACGCAGCAACAGGCTTGGCAGTCGGTTTTGCTGGCGCAGAAGAAACCACCTGAGGAATCGAAGCATCGGTCACTGTGACCGGCACATCCGAGTCAGCCTTTATACACTGAACCGAAAGTATAGTATGCGCAACTCCACAATGATCCAGGAGCTTATAAAGGCTTGTCATGGCTTCATCCGGGGTTTTCTCGGTTTCCAGATAAAGCCATTGCCCTGCACTGTTTTTGGTGAGGACCTTCAGCCCTTTCAGTTTATGGGCACGGTAAGCAGTTTCAATATAGACATCAGTTTCATTGTCCGGGTCACCAATGAGCGAAATGAACTTTTGCGGATAGCGGCTGTACAGTTCCTTAACACCTGCGACATACACATCCTTCCATGTTTTCGCTTCGATGTGTTTGCCATCAAACAGCACTTCAAGAGGATTTGTTCCTGCACAGGAGAATTTTTCCGGAGAAGAAACTTCCTGCGAACCGCTCAAAACAGGGGCAGGTGACACGGAGAGATGAGAGGCCGAAGCTGTAGCGGGCGGCTGCACTGTTGATGCAGCTTGCGCATTTGCCAGTGCTTTCGCTGAGCTTTCCCGAAATTCTCGATACAGATCAATCGTATGCACGATTTGGTTTTGCTGTCTTGACGAAAAATAGTGCCACTGCGGTGTGCGCCGCAGCGCAGAGAGAATGTATTTGAGTTCAACAGCGCTTGTCACTGAGAAAAGTCGCTTGGCAGATATTTGAAGCCGGTTGATGACTTTTTCCGTCATGGAAAAAGCAGTTTGCACTTCTGAAGGCTTCTCGCCTTTTTGAATCAGCCATTGCACATATTGCTGTTCAGCCAAGGTCACAGTGGGTACTGCTTTGGCAACTTCCGGTCGGAAGATTTCAGCCAGCGATTTCCGAATCAAAGGAGAATCCGATTTATCGGTGCGTAAGGATACATTTTGTGACTGATTCGCGGAGAAATAGATTACCATTGGTCCAACGGGTCTTTACAGATCTCCATCAGCTTTTTCAGGCGGAGTAGAATTTGTTGCGCATTGAAGTCTGTTTCAGCAAAAAGCCATTTTCCATCCGGCTTCCGCATAATACCGAGAGGATGCGAAAACTCTCGAATCTCAATTTCGCTTCCAATTTCAATTTTATCCCCTAAAATGCTTTTCCTTTCAAGGCGCATTAGCTCATCCGGATGCTTTGCCGTAATCAGTTTGAGCGCAATAAAGTAAAGCAACCGCCAGCTTGCGGTGGATTTTTTATCCCCGTAGTAGACTACGGAGTCTGGTTTTGCTTTGAGATAATCAGTCAAGTTTGGAGTTTCGCTTTTTTCAGAGAAGATCATTTTTGTTTTGGCCTTTCAGGAAATCCGGGCTTAAAAAGATGGTGTTCACAGAATGTCATCACGCAAACGTCTTAAATTGTGCAACATATACAAAATATAAACACTTCAACATTATAATTATAGCATCGAGCAAGGCGGCGCACAAGGGATTTCGACATAAATGTTAACTTTGAAACAGAAGAAGCCGCAGAATGAAATAATATCACCTGCGGCTCAAATCAATAATTTATCTTACTTTATAATATACTCGGTTTCCGGCTTTCCTTGTCGCCAGCAATCCCATCTCGTGGAACTTCATCACGAACGTCCGGATCGTGGCATAGGCAGCGTTGCGGAAGTCCTTCTCAAGCTGCTTGGTGGTGAACTCCTCCGTGCCGTAGGCAGACAGAACATATTCCCAAAGCAGCCGTTCTTTCTCGGTGATTTTTCCTTCCGAAAGGGCTGTCTGATATACCTGAAGCTCTGTCTGCGGCGGCATCACATCGACTTGCAGACGGTTATAGACTTCGTTGCAGAAGTAGGACAGGAACGGCGTTACATCCGTGTAGCCGGAGATAAGAGCATTCTTTTCGACACGGTCATAGGCTTTGTAGTAGGCTGACTTGCTCTCAGCAATATAGTGGGAAAACGGCGTGAACAGTGCTGCTGGATAGCCCTGCTAAACAAGATACCAAAGGAGGAGCAACCGTGCAGTGCGGCCATTGCCATCAAAATAGGGGTGATAGTAGGCGAAAGCAAAATGCAGGATAGCGGCTTTGTGCAACTCGTTGATGACATCTTTGGCATTGGCGAAATCAACCAGCAGTTTCATGGCATCCGGGAGCTGCTGCACCGGAAGTCCCTCCCGACTTTCTTCGCCGCCGATAACATAAACGGGAGCATTCCGGTAAAAATGGTCAGGCAACAGGCGGTCTTCATCCGGCAGATAGTCGCCGGAGTTGATTTGGTAAAGTTGGTGCAAGTTTTCTTCCGTAATCGCATTCTGGCGGTCGGCAATGAAGTCCAAACCACGCTTCATGCCGTAAATACGCGATTCTTCCTCATTACGCGGGGCGTAGCCATTCAGAATATGCCGGATGCTGTTGCGTGAGGAGCGAATGCTTTCGATTCGGAAGGTTGCGTGGATCTCCTCAGTCATGGCCTGCAACCCAAAGGACTGATTGCTTGCGGGAACAGAAAGAAGCTGCTTCATGCCGTTGGTGGAGATTTGAGCCAGATTGGGCAGATAGAACAGTTCATCACTGGAAAAATCAGCCAAAGGCAAAGGTTGAGCGAGATTCTGACGGAGCAACCCTATAAACTCCTTGACACTAGAGACAGAATATTTATACTCCATCCGATCCAGCTCGAACAGATGCTTGCCTGAAAGCATTTTTGCAAATTTGGCTCCATCCATTCCTGTCACCTCATAACTGATACTTATTGATACCAATTAGTATCAATATATTAACAACCAACAAAATATTAACAACCAACAAAAAAGTTATATAAATAGGACTGCTTCAAACCTTACTCAATTATGCTTTTCCCTTAAAATTGGCTGCATTTTAAGGGAAAAGCAAAGCGATTAAGGGATTCTGCTCTAAAAAAGCTGGACATTCGAGAAGAACCAGTATATACGGCAGCAATGCCGCCTTAAAGTGAGGGGTCGATGGATTGAACTCTAGTATTGATACTAGTTGGTATCAGCTGACTTCTGATATTAGGCCATGATCCTTCTTGCCCTGCCATGGGTAGTGTTCTCAAAGGTCTCATCTTCACTGAAGCGCAGCCCAAAAGGGTCTTCCATCAGGCAGGCATTGGTACGCTTTACGATTTCCCACGCATTGTAGTCGGGCAGTCCCATCATCTCCAGAATTTCTTTGCAGTCCATCCGATTCCGGGGAAAGATGCGCTTCTTTGCCCAGACGACCACATCGACCAGTGGGACTTTGCGGTTGCTGCCGATAAAGAGGTTCAAAGGCAGGTCATACTGCGGCACACTCTCATTGGCGCAGAGATACTGCCCATCTTCGCTCAGATGAGCGATTTCCTTTTCATCCATCATCAATTTCAGGTAAGCCATAAAGACACTTCTCAAATTTTGGAGTTCAGGTATTCAACGAGTTCATAGACTGTTGTCAAAGGATTGCTTTGGCGTGAAATTGGTTCAGTGCCTTGGTTCTGAATTTGCTCAGAGCGGGTCTTGGCTCGTTGAACTGCCAAGGCCTGCAAAGGCTTTAAGGCATCAAAGTAATCCTTATTTTTCTCATAATCAGAGAGTCTACCCGGTTGTTTCAGCAATCGGATCAATGCCCGACAATCTTCAACTTCAGCCTGCTGATTGGCGAAATGCAACAAAAACCACAGCTCAAAGGACGGATTTGAATAGGCCAAACGGTATCCCTCTTTAGTGGCAGATTGTTTGGCGCGCAGAAGTACCTCGTTGGAATTATCGTCACGGTCAAAGACGCACCAGATGGAATCGCCTTCATCGGGATAGTAGGGATTGTTGCCCATAGTGGCTTTGGCTTTTTGCACAAGCCTGTCGGCAGACTTATACTGAGAAGAAATCGGGATAATGTCAATATTGCATCCTCGACTGCGGAAACGCTTGAAATAGCGGATCTCGGTTTCACTGCCCTCGCAAATGAGATATACCACCGGGTTGCGCTTTCTGGTGTGGGCAGACTTGCGGCTGATCTCTTTTATTCTGCCCATGCTGCATCCCCTCCAATGAACGGAATCGCACCGTAGCGACCTTGTAAATAGCCCTTGGAGATATTCTCACCTTTCCGGGGAGAGAACTCGGTCAGGGCGTAAATATCGGTCTGCATGGTCTTTTCGTCCTTTTCGGCAAACCAGATCTGATCGCGCCGCAGCAACGTCAGGTCGAGAAGTCCGGTATCGTGCGTGGTGAAGATGAGTTGTGCATGATTTGTATTGATAGCGGCATCCTGCACCATCTCGATCAGATGCCTTGTCAGCAGCGGGTGCATACTGGATTCTATCTCGTCTACTACCAAAACAGAGCCGGATTCCAAAGCCGCAAGCCACATACCGATGCGAGAGAAGAAACGCTGTGTCCCAACGGATTCCTGACCCAACGGGAGCCAGAAACCCTCAGAAGCGCCATCTTCGGCATCGAGAGTGTGCAGTGCGGAAATGATAGGCTCTTCCTTGGAGCCTGTAATGCGGATGTCCTTGATACCGAGGTCTGCATACAGCATTTCATGCAGGATACGGCTCTTTTCAGAGCCGCCCTGCCGAATGGCAGACAATGTAGCATCCAGCCACATTTCGGTTCCCATAAAGCCTGTCAGCTTTTCAAAGAACCACAGATACGCTTTTTCGGTCTGCGGACAATTCCACTCGTTCGAGCTGGACAGATAAAGGCGATTTTCGGCAGTTCGTCCAGCAAGCGTGAACTGCTCTTGAATATTCTCGCGGAACTGATAGCCATTGTTTTCTCTTGAAAAAATCAATGCTTCCCGGCCATTCGGCCAGTGATAGAGATATTCGGTCAGGACTTTGGACTTGTCAAACGAGAACCCATAGGCATACTTGATGCCGCCATAAAAATAGATGACTTCAAAGCTGGTCGGCTGTGTGGGCTGGTCGGTGAAAGCAAATGGCTCCTGCGGAAGGGACTCGCCTTTCAGCAGCTTGGCATATCGGCCACAGACCATTTCCCGCATGAGCAGGAGAGCATGGAGAACATTGCTCTTCCCGGCTGCATTTGCGCCGTACAGTGCCAGCACAGGCACAAGCTGTTTCTTCTCGTCCGGCGAAATCAGGCAATCAGACAGACTTTTATCCGTAGATGCTTTCAAGCTGATAATAGCCGTGTCCTTGATGGAGCGGTGGTTAGTGACTGAAAATTGAAGCAGCATCGCGATTCCTCCCAGATGATTTTCTGAATCTAGTGTACTCTATTCTGGGCGGAAAGTCAAATTTTGATTTTGGAATTTGCAAACATTCTGCAAAAATAAAGAATAAAATCTAAAATATCGGCTTTTGATGCCGTTCGGATGCTATCGGAGATCATTCTGCATACACGATTTCCCTCAACACCATTTCCTCCGCCTGTGCTTTCAGCCCGTTCATGTGCGCCACCCAAGAGAGCTGTGCGCGCTCTTTGTTTGGTGCAGGGTACTGGTCTAACAGACCCACCACCGTGCGTTCCAGACACGCGCAGGCCGCTTTCTGGACTTCCTGCAAATGCGGCCAGAGCGTACCGTTCATCAGCATCTGGTTGTACAGCACGGGACGCTGGGTTTTGAGGTAGGCCAGCCGCATCCGGCCATACTTGCCCAGCGGTTCGGTATCATCGGTCTGCGGCAGGGTGAGCAGGGGCAACTGATACTCCCCAACCTGTGCGTAATGGATCTCGGTGCGGACGGCGTTCGTGTTCTTCATGGAAATTCTCCTTTGCATTTTCAACAGGTGTTGCGTTCTTTGTGGAAAACAGTGCTTACTTCTTCCGATTCTGTGCGGTCAGCCAGTTGCCCTGCGCCTGATAGTAGTGCTCCATCGTGGTGGGGGCGTTCAGGATGGTGGTGCGCAGATAGGCCATGATGTTCTTGATGGGCTGGGTGGTGTTGGACATCACATCGAAGATGTACTCAACGTGCTGGCTGGTCAGCTTGTCCAGCCGGAGCCGGATGGCCTTGGTGGTCTGCGGCTGCTTGCCGACGTACTGGGTCTGTCGTGGACAGCAGTACATCTCCACAATGTTGTCCAGCAGTTCCTCCAGCTTGTCGGGGTCGTACCGCTGGGCAAGGGTGTCGATCTCCAAATGTTCCCGAAACTCCTCCCGTACCTGTGCTTCCATCTGGTCAAAATCTGCGGATTCATCCGTCAGCCCTGATAGATTAGTACTTTGTCTTTTAGTATTTTGTTTATTAGTATTTTGTTGCGTTGCCTTTTCCAAATTGGGCTCAGCCAAATTTGGAAAATCCAAAAATGGTGAAGAACAAGGTTTCATGCGGCTTTTCGGACTTTTGGATGCGGACGGGTCCGACGGTTCGCCTTCCTTGCCGGGAACGGCAGGATCGTCCTCAACAGGCGATTCATAAACCTGATAATCGTAGTCGATGATCTGCCCTTTGGCATTGCGGACTTTCTGACGGCGGTG
>ERZ859923.579-NODE-579-length-20871-cov-6.196916_pt1 | contig 20871 bp, 15 predicted proteins | sample MGYA00510116_ERZ859923 | MGnify/ENA primary metagenome ERZ859923 (study PRJEB30046, sample SAMN00715168) | human gut metagenome | study: EMG produced TPA metagenomics assembly of the A metagenome-wide association study of gut microbiota in type 2... | reverse complement strand
GGTCAGTTAAATCATCCGCTGGTACATATACAGCCTGAACTGATGTGATAGAACCTCTTGTTGTTGAAGCAATTCTCTCCTGTAATTCACCTAAGTCAGTTGCAAGAGTTGGCTGGTAACCAACGGCTGATGGCATACGTCCAAGAAGTGCTGAAACCTCTGAACCAGCCTGAACGAAACGGAAAATGTTATCAATGAATAACAACACATCCTGCTTCTTAACATCTCTGAAATATTCAGCCATTGTAAGACCTGTCTCTGCAACTCTCATTCTTGCTCCAGGTGGTTCATTCATCTGACCAAATACCAAGGCGGTCTTATCAATAACTCCGGACTCTTTCATCTCTGTCCATAAGTCATTACCCTCACGGCTTCGCTCTCCTACACCTGTAAAGATTGAATAACCACCACTCTCAGCAGCTATATTTCTGATAAGCTCCTGAATAAGAACTGTCTTACCAACACCAGCACCACCGAAAAGACCAATCTTACCACCTTTAGCGTATGGTGCAAGCAGATCAATAACCTTGATACCTGTCTGTAACATTTCTACAACAGGACTCTGCTCTGCAAATGTTGGTGGATTTCTATGTATACACCAGTGTTCTTCTTCATCTAATTTCTCTCCATTATCAAGGGTATCTCCAAGGACGTTAAAAAGTCTTCCCAGAGTCTTCTCACCTACAGGTACAGATATACCGCTTCCTGTAGCTGTTACCTCCATATCTTTACAAAGGCCCTCACTAGCTGCAAGCATAATACATCTTACAACGTTATTACCTATATGCTGTGATACCTCCATTGTCTTCTTTTTTCCATCCTGTATTACATAAAGTGCATCCTTGATTGCTGGAAGATAACTGCCCTCAAATTCGACATCGACTACAGGTCCTGAAACCTGTACTATCTTTCCTTTCATCTCTTCCACCTGAATTCACCTCTTTCTGCTATATCTTGCGGCTATTTTCCCGCCTTTGCTTTCTTCATCTTTTTCTTCTTAAGAGCCTTAGCACCACCTATAACCTCAGTAATCTCCTGTGTTATAGCTGCCTGACGAAGTCTGTTATACTCAATTGATAATTCCTTAAGCATAGCTTCTGCATTATCTGTAGCTGCCTGCATAGCAACCATTCGTGCATTTTCTTCTGTCGCAAAACCCTCAACAAGTGCTCCATATATGAATCCTGTTACATAATTGTATGCAAGATCATTAAGAACAACCTTTGGTGACGGATATATTACAAAATAATCATCTGAGCCTTCAAAATCTTCAAGGGTACCATTACTTTTACCCTTTTTTACATTCTCAACTAACTCTTCCTTAATGAACTGATTGGTCTTAAGAGGAAGTAACTGTTCAACCTCGACCTCTTCTTTCATTCCTCGTTCCATTCGTGTATACACAATATACACTTCGTCCATTTCTTCTTTTTTATAACGCTCAACTATGTCTTCTGTTATAACTCTGGCTCTGTGAACTGATGGATTATTAGCTGAAAATCTGAATGACTCCTCAACATTATAACCAAGTGAAGTAAAATACTGTCTGCCAGTTTCTCCGATTGCAAATATCTTGTATTCCTGTGACTCATCGCACAATCTCTTGGCTTCTTTTAATACATTATGGTTATATGCACCAGCCATTCCTTTATCGCCACTTATGACAATAAACGCTTTTTTCTTTATCTGCTCGTGCATATCACTATTTCTATTATCAAAGAAAAGATGCTGCATAGTAGGAAAATGATACAAAATACTCTTTATCTGATCCTGCAATCCATAGAAGTAAGGCTCTGTATCCTCAAGCTTCTGTCTGGCTTTTCTAAGTTTAACTGAGGACATCATATACATAGCTTTGGTGATTTTCATTGTATCATGAATACTATTTATTCTGCTTTGAATTTCTTTAGTATTCGCCATAGCTTATCCTCCATTTCCACACATTTTTATTAATATTACTTATTCTTAAATTCCTTAGCAGCCTCTATAATTGCTTCCTTAGTCTCATCTGTGAGATCTTTAGTGGACTCAATTGTATTAATAATATCTGAATGTTGTTCTTTAAAGAATGTAAGCATTTCTTTTCTAAATGTCTTAATATCCGCAAGTTCAACATCACTAAAAATATGTGCATTAGCTGAAACTAATATAATAACCTGTTCAGCCATACTGAATGGGTGGCTTACCGGCTGTTTAAGAAGTTCCATAAGTGCACGTCCGTGCTGTAACTGATTCTTAGTACTTTCATCAAGATCTGATGAGAACTGTGTGAACACTTCCATCTCTCTGTACTGTGCCAGATCAATACGGATACTTCCTGCTGCCTTCTTCATAGCCTTAGTCTGTGCTGCACCACCAACACGGGATACAGAAAGACCTACGTTAACGGCTGGTCTTTGACCTGCGAAGAACAACTCACTTTCAAGGAATATCTGACCATCTGTAATAGATATTACATTGGTTGGTATATATGCTGAAAGGTCGCCTGCCTGTGTCTCTATAATAGGAAGTGCTGTTATTGAACCACCACCTGCTTCTGGTGAAAGACGGCTTGATCTTTCAAGAAGTCTTGAATGAAGATAGAATACATCACCTGGGTAAGCTTCACGTCCTGGTGAACGCTCAAGCAGAAGTGATATTGCTCTATATGCAACCGCGTGCTTTGAAAGATCATCATATATAATAAGTACATCTTTGCCATTGTGCATAAAGTATTCAGCCATAGCTGTACCTGCATATGGGGCAATATACTGTAATGGTGCTGGATCTGCTGCTGTAGCTGATACAATAGTTGTATAATCCATAGCACCCGCTGTCTTTAATGTATTAACAAGCTTGGCTATTGTAGAAGCTTTCTGTCCAATAGCGACATATATACAGATAACACCTTTACCCTTCTGGTTAATAATTGTATCTGTTGCGATAGCTGTCTTACCTGTCTGACGGTCACCAATAATAAGCTCTCTTTGTCCACGTCCTATAGGGAACATTGAATCAATAGAAAGAAGTCCAGTCTCCATAGGTACTGATACTGACTTACGCTCTGTAATACCAGGTGCTTCACACTCTACTGGTCTGTAGCCATCTGCCTGGATATCACCCTTGTCATCAATAGGTGAACCAAGTGCATCAACAATTCTTCCAAGGAAACCTTCACCAACTGGAACACCAGCCATCTTTCCTGTACGGACAACCTTACTTCCCTCTTTAACTTCAATATCACTACCAAAAAGAATAACGCCGACTTCATCACGTCTGACATCCTGAACCATACCTTTTACACCGCTGTCGAAAATAACGATTTCACCATAAAAAGCGTGGTCAATTCCATCAACATTGGCAATACCATCACCAACCCAGTTAACTACACCAATCTCTTTATCCTTAACTTCAAGCTGGAAATCTTCGATATTAGCTTCAAGGATTGAAAGAATACCTTTCTCACTTGCTGTAGCCGAGCCTGTGCCAACCGCCTTGGCAATACTGCTCTTTAACTGGTCAATACGTGCTTTCTCACTCCAGTCATACTCTTTAGAGCCAACCTTTAATACAAATCCACTCTTAAGAGATGGATCTTTAACCATCTCAAGCTTGATATCAGGATTATGGAATTCTTTCTCAATGAACTTCTTAATACCTGCAAGCTGCTCATCAGATGGTGCTTCAACATATGTAAGGACTGCTGAACTTTCCTTCTGTTCTGGTGTCTTTTCAAGTTCTGTTAAAGCTTTATATACTTCTTCAAATAAATTAACATCATTATTATCACATAAAAGCTGTAAGAAGTTTCTTACATTTTTAGAAAATACTTTCTGAATCACAAGATGCTTCTTCTCAAGTGATACCGTAGGATCATTAAGTTCTTCCTTAACCTGTGGTACAACATCAAATATATCTTTCACCGAAGATAATTCTTCGTGTGTCATTCCAGCTTTATGTAATTCTTTTGCATAATCAATTGCTGTCTGTATCACTATTTATCACCTGCTTTATTCAAAAATGTGTCATAAAGTGCTGCATTAGTATCGGCACTATTGCTTCCGACAACCTTAGCTGCTGCATCTACAACCATATCTGCAATTTCTTTTTCTGCTTTCTTTAATATCTGTTCTTTCTGGCTTATAGCCTCAGCCTCGGCATCATCTTTAATCTGTGAAGCTGTCTTGTGTGCATCTGTCACGATACGCTGATATTCTTCATCAGCAGTCTTTCTCGCCTCAGCAACAACCTTTTTCTTCTCATTTTCAGCATCACTTAAAACTGCTTCATACTTAGTCTTAAGTTCTTCTGCTTCGCTCTGCTTAGCCGCAGCCTCGTCAAACTGCTTATCGGCCTCTGCCTGTCTTGCTGCAATAATCTTCTGAACTGGCTTATATAAGAATATTCTCATAAGCACAAAGAGAATTAAAAGGTTAATAACTGTAAATAAAACATTCCAAACATCTAACTGGAGCATCTTATTCCCTGCCTTTCCTTTAATCTTTTCTTGTTATCTTTATATTTGTCTGCCAAAGCAGGCTTTTATTATGCTTAAGCAAGCATAACGATAATCATAAGGGCGATAACGAAACCGTAAATAGCAGTAGCCTCTGCCAACGCACTACCAAGAATAAGTGTCTTTGTAATCTTACCTTCTGCCTCTGGCTGTCTTGCAACAGCTTCTGAAGCTCTACCAGTTGCTATACCAATACCAATACCTGCACCAAATGATCCTAATACGGCGATACCTGCGCCAATAGCTATAATTGTTCCACTCATAATCTTATCTCCTTTTTCTTACATATACTCATATATAGGCTCTCTGCCTACACAACAAGCTTTCTTAATTAATTATTCTGTAATCTCATCAATATATAATGATGTAAGGAATACGAATACATATGCCTGAAGTAAACCATCAAATATATCGAAGTACAGACTGAACACAACCGGAAGTCCTACCGGAAGTATCATTTTCAGAAGCTCCATAATAACGAAAGCTCCTAATACATTACCGAAAAGTCGCATACAAAGTGAAAGTGGCTTTGTAACTACTTCGAGAATGTTAATTGGTGTTACGATTGCAACCGGCTCAACAAAGCCGTGTAACCAACGCTTAACACCCTTGTGATAGATACCAGCAGCTTCAATAAGAATAATACTCATAAGTGCCAGTGCTACCGTTACTCTTAAGTCCTTTGTTGGGGACTTAAATCCAAACAGTCCGATAATATTGGAAACACCAATATATAACATAACTGTTGTAAGATACGGCACATAAGCCTTACCCTTCTCGCCAACCATTCCTTGAACCATCTTCATAAGACCTGTAACTATGCTTTCAGCAACAGCCTGTCTTTTACTTATATGATCCACCTTAAGATTTCGGGTCAGTATAAATGAAACTACAACCAGGACTGCCATAATGATCCATGTGACCACAACTGCCTCAGATACTGGTATTCCACCCAAAATAGGAATCGTAAAGACGGTCTCACATTGAAGCTCTTCAATAAGATTCTGTGCTAAATCATTCAAAAAACCATCTCCTTATCCTTTCTTTTTCTCACTGCGAAGTTTATACCCATTTTATGGAAATGTAAAGCAAATAAATTAATTTTTAACAACCTTAACTTTTTAATCTTAACATATTGCATAAATCTATGTATGTATATTGGTACATCAACTTGTTATCTCAATTAATTATGGATATGATAATTTTTTAATATTACATAAAAATATATGTATTATCTGACATTATGATACAGCATTTATTATGTATAAAAGTTAGTACAATTAAGGAATATCAAGCAATACTGACCATCGGTCATTTATTTATTTTTTAATATTTTACATAGAATTCTTTATGTTTTATCATTTATAACATATATAAAAAATGTATGCAGACATACCATTATGTTATATAATAAGAAGAAAATACATTAAAAATACAATTGTATAGAGTAAAATGCACAAAAATTAAAAATTTATTAAAATATATAACTTATTGTTATTATCAAGGTGTATATGTAATATTTTTCGCTATTTGTTATATATTTATTAATTAACTTGCACCTATAATTGGCAATTATAATTTCTAACAATGTAACTTATTATATTAAGAATTTTATTAATATTAAGGATTTTATTAAGAATATGAAACATTCATTGAACCCACAGCACAATACAACTGCCGGCTCACACCCTGTTAAATCATCAATACGCTGGCATAACATCAGAACATCTTCTTACTGGAACATTTTCAAATTATCAGCCTGTTTCTTCCTTATTATTATACTGCTCTATTTTACCCATATTGGCTGTCCTATTAAATTCATAACAGGCATTTCCTGCCCAGCCTGCGGTATGACGAGAGCTGTGCTTGCAATTCTTCACGGTGATACACACGCTGCACTTAATTATCATCCTCTTGTCCTTACACTTCCAGTGCTATTAATAAGTGTTATCGTATATATAGTTAATACCAGACGTATTAAGCCTTCCGTCAGGTTAAGCCGCCTATTGAATTGTATCTTTATATTATCTGCGGTGCTATTTATCGCCGTGTATGTACTACGAATGTTAAATACTACAGATACTATAGTCACATTAGCACCTTCACAATCAATATTGGTTAGATTATTCAGAAATATCTTCAAATAATTGTGAAAAGATTATCTATTCTTTTAATAAGCAATCACATATGCTAGAATATAACCAGAATATTAGTTGGCACTAACATTTCCTGCTGACTATATATTCTGGTTATTATTATATGGCGCACTAGCGCAGAAAGCAGGTATATATGGCATTACATGTTATGGATGAAGCCAATCGTTGTCTTCAATGCAAAGTTCCACAGTGTCAGAAAGGCTGCCCTATAAGCACCAACATTCCACTGGCAATTAAGTTACTCAAAGAGAACAAGCTTGATGAAGCAGGTAAAATGCTTTTTGAAAATAATCCTCTTACAACTGTATGCAGTCTTGTCTGTAACCACGAAAACCAATGCGAGGGGCATTGTGTTCTTGGACATAAGGGAGCACCTGTACATTTTTCAACAATAGAGAATTATATCTCAACTACATATGCTAACAAAATGACAGAAGGTCCTAAGCCATCTAACGGTATGCGCGTAGCTATTATCGGTTCAGGTCCTGCTGGAATTACAATCGCTATTATCCTGGCAAGATATGGATATCAGGTAACTATATTTGAGGGCAAGGACAAAATTGGCGGTGTCTTAAGATATGGTATTCCTGAATTTCGTCTTCCCAAATCAGTTCTTGACGATATCGAATACCGTCATCTTGAATTAAAGGGTATCAAGGTACGTCCTAATACTCTTATAGGAAGTGCAATAACTATTGAAGATTTATTCCGTGATGGTTATAAGTCTATATTCGTAGGAACTGGCGTATGGAATCCTAACACACTTCACATAAAGGGCGAGACATTTGGAAATGTCCACTTTGGAATTAACTATCTTAACAACCCCGACAGCTATAAGCTTGGCGAACGTGTAATTGTAATCGGTGCTGGTAATGCTGCTATGGACGTTGCAAGAACAGCGATAAGAAAAGGTGTCCGCAGGCTCACCTGCTTCTCTATCACTAAAGAAGTAGCTGCCAGCCAGTACGAATTCAGCTACGCCACTCTTGAAGGTGTTGAATTTGAATATAACAAACGACCAGTTGAGATTAAAGATAACGGCGTAATATTCAGAGATGTAATAGAAAATGAAGATGGCTCATTCACTGATGTAGATGGAAGCGACACATTATACGAATCAGACAGCGTTATTATCTCAATAAGCCAGGGACCAATGACAAGACTTGTCAACAGCACTAAAGGCTTAAATGCCAACAAACGTGGTCTTCTTGAAGCTGACGAAACAGGTCATACATCACGCCCTGGAATATTCGCATCTGGTGATGTCGTTAATGGGGCAAGAACTGTTGTAGAGGCTGTGGCACATAGTAAGATTGTTGCAGAATCTATGCACGAATATATGCAGTCGCTTAAAGATTCTACAGACTAATACATATTGCTTCACGATAGTCATTCAATATATGACACTAATAACTAATTTAGCTAAATAACAGTAATAACTAACGAACGACAGTAAATAAAATCGCGGTTATCATCAACGTCAGGCACGCTCTCGCTACTCTCGCACGCAGCGGATACTAAGGTGCTAAAATACAGCACCTAAGTACCGGCGTGCTCAAAGTACCTGACTTTTGATAATAACCGCGGTTTTCTTTGCAATCTGTTTTATAACAATATCCAATTAAATATTCTGGCGTAAGCCCCTGATACGAGCCGCCACTCAAGCCATATACCATCCGTTATGCCAACAGACCTATTTCACCTGCGTAACTGTTCCGTCATCTGCCACATTTGCATTAATACTCACCTTATTAAGAAGGCTGAATATTCTGCTTCTATCTTCTTCCTGTGTGCATATACGTGTCACGCACCCCTGTAATGTGCCGTCCTGAACAGCTGGCACTACTGATACATCAATTTTATCACCATCATCATTGCCGCTTATTCTGATATTCACAAGCATTGTATCAACATTATACTCATCAAACCAGAAATTACCAAGACTATAAAATATTGGCTTATCCTCATAATACTCTATACCCTGAAGGCAATGGCTATGACCGCCAATAATAACATCTGCTCCTGCATCTATATATTCCCTTGCGCTAGACCTCTGAACGTCCTCAAGCACAGTTGTATGCTCAGTACCCCAGTGGACAACCGCAACTACATAATCTGCATTAGCTCTGGCCTCTTTAATCGTCTGGACAAATAACTCCGTATCATAACATCTGAGTATTCCCGGCGTAGTATCTGTAGCCTGTGGTGTCATCTTATACTTTTCAGCTCTTGAAGCTGCCACAATAGCTATCTTCTTACCGTCAACTTCTGTATAATATGGTTTCATTGCTTCTTCAAGCGTTCTTCCAGCTCCAACATACGGAATTCCAACTGCTTCTAAAGCAGAAAATGTATCATACATTGCCTCCTGTCCATAATCATATACGTGATTATTAGCAAGCTGTGCAACATCTACTCCAAGTGCATTAAGCACCTTTGCTCTCTCTGGACCAGCTCTGAATGTCCACATTTTATTAGCAAGAGGTGCACCTCTGTCACTGTAGCAGAATTCGTTATTAACCAATGTAATATCTGCATCTTTCATATACTTTATAAGCTCTGGCGATATACATTTAGTAATATCTCCGTTATTCTTATCAAGTTCTTTAGTTGTCGGCTCACCCTCCGCAATGTTAATATCACCTGTAAATGTCATTGTTATGTCAAACGGGTGTGTATCAACTGTTGTTTCTTTCTGTGTTGAAACCTCGCTTGTATCTAATACATCATTATTGCTTACACCTGATGATTTCCCACACCCCGATACAAACAACACACTTATAATGACAGCTATAATAACAGCTGATTTCTTCTTTAAAGCATTTTTCACTATGCTCTTTCTCATTATATAGTATTCTCCATTCCTGACCTGTATGTATTCTGTTCTCGTTCAATCATTCATAAATAATTATTTATTATTATCAATTATTTATTATTCACAATTACTTATTACTATCAATCATTTATTCTTAACAATTATTTATTCTTAGAGTTCTTTGAATCCTTATGTTCACTGACTGATTCGTCCATAACGCCTCCTGCCGCAAGCAGTGCTTTAGCTCTCTCAAAGGAATCCATATGAACTAAAATATCACATTTGGCATTCTTATCATTATTAAGAAATCTAAGAAGTCCTGTATGTAACTTCCATCTTTCAAAATATGAAATATTGTTCTTTCTAAGAACCTTCTCTATCTTCTTACATTCTTCCATTGATACATCAGAACGAATTACTCTTTCCATTGTTGAAACTTCACTCATCACATAACACCTCTTTTATTATAGTTTCAATTCACTTTTTCAGCCTAAATTTTATCACATAAGAAGCAAAAAAGCTATAAAAAAAATAAAACTGCCACTTTATGTTAATCATAAAGCGGCAGTTTTTGTTACTATATATTAGGTTAACCGGATAAACTTTTTAATTATCTTGATAATCCTTTTCTCTTCTTCTCATAGAAGAATACACCTGCAAGTGCCATAACACTCATAATCATTAAGATTACAAATACTACTGAGTTAGTTGTATCACCTGTTGCTGTGCTCTCTCCTGTTTCTGGATTACCAGTTGCTGACTCACTTGTTGATGGTTTATCTATAACCCCTCCTGAGCCTTCAGTCTTAGCATCACTATAGATGATTGCATATGTTGAGAACTTATCTGACTTAAATGTAAGTTTACCTGTTGCTGCATCAAATGCTGCATCAAGGATAGTTGTTTCACCATCGTGTACTCTCACAATCTTATAAGTTCTTGTTACTGTAGAATCTGTATTAATAAGATTTTCTGGAAGAGCAATTGTAAATTCAATCTTCTTATCTGTAGATGTTATTGTTCTCTTATCGTTACCAACTGATAATATAATGCTTATATCGAAATATGAACCAACCACATAATTACCAGATATAATACCTTCTACTGCATTCTTATCTTTAGCAGTTACGCTGTCAGCAATATTCTTAACATCAACTTCAATCTTTACATCAGCACCATTAGCAATTGCCTCTTTTTCTGCTTCTGTAAACTCTATGTCATCAGTATCTACTACAACACTTACGATGTCTTTCATATCACCTGATGCAACTGTATCTGGTGTAAGCTTAGCAATTGAAGTAACGTCTATCTTCTCAGCACAGCCTTCGTGTTTACAATGACGAGACTTAGAACCTTCTTCCAAAACTGTAGGTGCTTTATCAACTGTAAATTCATCGCTGAAATCATGTCCTAAAGCATCTATTTCCCTTGTCTGTTCAGCATCACACTTAGTACATAATCTGTGTTCAACACCCTTTTCTGTACATGTTGGTGCTGTCTTAACTGTCCACTCACCCCATACATGCTCTTCTGGTCTGTCCTCTACAAGCTGAAGGAAGTCGCCTAACACAACCTTACCACCTTTTCCTTCTGGCATTGTATCAATACCACCATTAACGATATCCTTGAAATCACTAAGATTCTTGAAATCTTCTGCTGTAAGCTTTGCACCTTCACTATTAACTGACTCGCCATTCTTGTTAATAAAGAAACTTTCGAGTGAATAGTAACGGCTGATTACATCTTCCTTTGCTTCCTTATCTGTCTTATTAAGTAATGCCTTACCTTCTGCATCTACAATTTCCTTGTATGTATCGTCTGAATAAGACTTAACATTCTCTACTGTAAACTGAGGTTCAACACCTGTATATACATGTAATTCTAAGTTAGAACCACCATTATTATAACCTACTAAGTTAACATAAGTTCCCATTGGATCTGAGTTATTAGTAAATCCATTAGCTGTATTACCAAATGAGTAGCTGTTATATATCTTGTGATTAACTGCTATACCAGAACCACCCATCTTAAATCCATTACCATCACCCTTTGAGTCATGTAATGCACCATTGTAATATAACATACCATTACCGTAGCATACGCTGTCATAGATTTCTACCGCTCCAATAGCTCCTGTTGAACCCTTAGAGAATAGATCCCATCCATCATCAGCATTGTATGCTGCTATACAACCCTTAAATACATTGCCTTCACCACAAGTAAGCTTAGCAGCAAAACCATCTGCATTGTTCTGTGACTTATCGCTATTGTTATATGCGTTACAATTAATTATCTGATTGTATGAAGGCCAGTCTGCCTTATTGTTAGAACCATCTGTTCTTGATACTGAAAGTCCTGAATTAGAGTGGCCATAGAAATCGCAGCCTTCAAGAATGTTATGGCTTCCACCAAGTGTAACGCCACCACCATTAGCAAACTTCATATTAGCTACATACCAGTAATCACCTGATAAATCAAATGTATTAGATACGAACTTGCTATCTGTAAAGCTTCCACCAAAATCAAATACTACATCTTCTGTATTATCTGGTGCTGCCATGAAATATTTCATTCCATCTTCACCAGTACCATCATTACCATGCCATATACCTGTAGTCTTCTTAAGATTATAAGTACCACCTAATGCATATACAGCCTGACCAGCCTGACAATATGTTAATGCTGTCTGAACATCTAATGGATCTTCCTTAGTACCTGCTGCTGATGAAGTACCTGTTGGAGAACAATATATAGCTTCCTTAACTGGAGCAATTATTCTACGATTAACTGTTGCATTCATTACAACTGGAGCTGATGATGTTATATTCTGTGTTGCATCTGGTTCAAAGTATGCCTGGAATCTGTTATCACCAACAATTAATGTTGTATCAAATGTATATGTTCCTTTTTCTACTAACTTCTGGCTTTCAATTGTCTTGCCATTCTGCTTAATTGTAAGAAGTCCCTTAGTATTAACAGATACACCATATGTATAGCTTTCTGATGAAGTCTGACTAAGTGTTGTCTGTGATACAGCTGGTACTGTAGCAGCGACCTTGTCAAATGTCTGTGGAGCATCTGCTGCTCTGTCTGTTACATTGACAACTACTGATGATGTATCAACTGTAATCTTAGCCCCTCTTGCTGCAAAGAAACCAAGGTACATATTTTCTTCATCAATTGTTGAGAATGTATCTGCTGGTAAGTAATAGAAAATATTTTCTAATTCTCCACCAGGATTAGTCTCACCTGTTACTGCGCTTGTAACATCTGCACCCTTAACATATTCACCTGTTGCTGTATCTTTCATCCAGGCATATATACCTGAATTATCTTTCTTTAATCTTAATTCGTAAGTCTGAGGCTTATCCTCTTTAATCTGATATGTTAATGCTTTATTATACTTACCATATCTTGTAATATTATGTCTGTTAGATGCATCTCCATCTGTAACACCATATCTACCGAATACATTTACCTGACCATAATATCCACCAACTGCAATTGAATTAGAGTAGTAGATTGATGAGTCACCATCTGTACCATTAGAATCTCTTACCATGATACCAAAGCCTTCCTGAGCATCAGGAGCTGACTTTGTAATAAAGTAATTAACCGTAACATTGGCTGTTATATCAAAGTTATCCTTCTTAGCATCTAATGTAGTATAGTAATATGCTATACCATCCTGTCCATCATCTGTACACTTACCAGCACCTTCTTTAGCTTCGATAACTACTGAACCTTCTTTAGAAGTATCAATACTCATCTTAGACTTAGATATTGACTGTCCAAATATAATAGAATTCCAAGTTAAATCTTCAAACTTAAATTCTTTCTTATCTCTTACTACAACCTGAATAATTGTTTCAAGTGCTTTACCATCTACTGTAGCTGATATCTTAATATCATATGTTCCGGCTTCATCTTTCTTGTATGCTGATGAATCAACCTTAACATTAGCTGCATCAACTTTATCTTCTCTTCCACTATCGTATACTGCGGCTACTTCAAGACCATCTGCACTGAAATCAGTTCCCTTAACATAAGTTGTAGTTGTTGGATATGTTGTTACCTCAAGTGACTTAACTGTAGGTTCAACAACTTCAAGCTCATATGTAGCCTTAGCACCATTGTACTCTACTACATATACATACTTGCCAGCCTTAGTTGTATCAAGTTCTGTTGATTCAGCCCTAACATAGCCCTTAACTGCATCTGTACCCTGAATAACCTTAGATGAGCCATCTGAATAATCTGCTGTTATTGTAAGGCCTTCTACATAATCATTCTCATCATACTTAGAATCTGTATAGAATCTTGTTGTATTAGGGTTAGTTATTGTAATATTCTTAACTGTTGCATCTGAAATGCTTATAGGAATAATAACATCCTTTGTAACATCACCATATGTATGGCTTATTGTCACTTCCTTATCACCAGCAGTTGTAAAATCAACATCACTGACTGTTGTGTTAGCATCTTTATTATCAATAAGTGTCTTTAAATCAAATGTTCTACCACTATTGTATACAACCTTACCTACTAAACCAGTAAAATCAAGAGCTGTATCAGTTACCATATAATCTGTCTTAACTGGCATATATTCAATATACATATCAGATACTACTTCTTTGATAACTGTTATTGGCACTTCTATTACCTGTCCAAGATATAAAAGATTAAGCTTTCCAGCTTCTGTAACTTCTGAAAATGGTTTACTGCTCATATCAACAACACAATCTGCTGCTGTGATTTCTCTTTCTTTTCCATCAACTGATACCGTAGCCTTAAAGCCTGTCAAATCAACATCTTCATATGTATTACCTGCACAGTATGTTGTCTTCTTAGGTGCTGTAACATTAGTTACCTTTACTGATGAACTGTCCTGTGTGTAAGCTAACTTAACATTGTTAAATGTAATCTTAGTATTTCTTGCTGCGAATAATCCAACATACATTGTATCATCTGTAATTAAATCTGCTGCTGAACACTCTGCAGCAACTTCGCCATCAAAATAAAGCTTAACGCTGTCACCAATCTTCTGAATAGCGAGGTCATATGTTCCACCTACTGCTGGTGATTTACCTAATCTTGTATGTTTTAACTTTGTTGTCTTGTAACCAGCATTACCATGATTAGTTGTTTCATCTGCATTATTATCCTTATTACCATAGCCACCAACAAATGCAAAATTATTCTTATCTGCAGTTAACTTTGTTGTATTTCCATGTGTTCCCACATTATCTCTGATTGTTAAGCCAAATGCTGCCTGTTCATTTGTTGCTAATGTATCAACCTTAGCCTGTGCTGTGATTGTAAAATCATAAGATTTATCAAGTTCATACAAGAATGTATTTAATCCCTGATCACTAGCTGAACCATTAATCTTACCTTTATCACCTGTTACTTCTAATGTAACTCCTCCATTTCCTGTATCTGTAGCAAATGCCTTTGTCACATCTGTACTGCTACCAAATACATTCCAGGTCCATCCTTTCCAAGTTCCGTCTTCGACTGTCTTTCCACCTTCAAAAGTAGTTTTTGAAGCTGCATTAGCTTTTGTCATAAGACTATTAACCGGAATAAGGCTTACAACCATTAAGAAAGCTAATACAGAAGCGACAATCTTCCTAACTTCTTTTTTAATCCTCATAACTAGGATTCCTCCTTCTTCATTAATACGCACTTTTAATCAGATACGAAAAAGGCTTGCACATAGTAATATAGAATACGGCTTTCATTCACTATATTAGTCACTATGCACTAAACCTTTATCCAATACCTCAAAAGTTGAGTTAATATTAGCACAACCAACTTGGTGGGTCAAGATACCCATTGGGTATTTTTTATATTTTCAGCGGTATATACAGTTTTATTTTAGATAATTTGTACAAAAGTAATGAAAATTGTATGAAAAACCTCTTAAATTTTAATTGTATACCGGTACGACTGAATTCAAAAGCTCTTTTGCAGTTATCTACATATACTTTATGTGTGTTTTTATAACCAAGCAAATAGTATTATCACATTGTATAACTTGAATATATCCAATATAAAAATTATAATTATAAACAACGGAGGTGAAATTTATATGACAAAAAAAGAGATGTTAGATGAAATGGAGGAAGCTGGCTGGAGTTATGATACAGATTTAGATTCCCCATATAAAGCCGTCAAAGAGGATTACGATGAAATGAAAAAAGAACTTTCCGATGATTCCTTACTTTTCCCTAACGGCAGAGATTATGATGCTGAAGATGAAGATGGTATTTAATACGTAATAACATAGTAAGAGGGCTGCCGCAGCAACAACCCTCTTACTGTCTGTCAGCCAACTTTTCTATACCCACTTTTATAGCAGCTTTCTATACGTCTCCCTATCTTTTTCCTCTATATCCAGTGTATCCATTGCCTCTTCTGCTGTCTGATTCAACTTTCTCATTAATGTTCTTATGCTGTCAAGACGCGCCTGTTTCTCCCCTCGTTCCATTCCTTGTGCCATTCCACGTTCCATTCCTCGTCTTTCTCCGCGTTCCTCGCTTTCTTCTACCAGCAAATCACTTATGTTACACATATCATTCACACACCCTTCTAATTCTGTTGTCATCTCAAGTCCGTATTCTTCTAACCGGTTCATCTTATCCTGTCTTGCCCTGCAAGAAAATAATACTTCCAGCATTGCTATAAGCTTATTTTTTGATTCTTCGACATCTGCCCTGCTTCTTATTCTTATAACCGCTCCATTCATTATGCTTCGCTGTGGAAGCCAGCTTGTATTGCCATAGATTACTCTTGGCTGCAAGCCTAGTTCTATTATAGAGTCTTCATCGGCTTCTGTATCCATACATATCCATATGCTGTATACATCTTTGATGTCATCATAGTTTGATTTTATGAATTCTACATTTTTCTGTGAAGACACTAGTCTTGCCATATAATACACCATTCTTGATTCAATATGATAACCAAGCTTTGTATATGAAATGCTTTTCTGTGCCTCTACATTTACAAGTATTTTAATTGTTCTATTATTATAATACAATGGAAATCTTATATCGTAAATAATTTTTCCATCTTCTATATCTATATCCTCTGTTCCATCGCTTTCAATTTTAATGCACAGCTTTTCCGGAACTGTAAGTGATACTATTGTCTCTCCTATGCAGGGAATTATGTCTTTTATGCTGTATTTCTTGAATTCTGGCACTATTACTTTTACTATATTGGCTAATATCTGCGGGTCTGCCAATATACATTTAGCATAGTCGTCTCTCATTGCTTTATCTACATCAAGCTTTGACATTGTTTCTGCAAGATGTGTGGTTACTCTCTGATACTTCATTAAACCTCCTTTTCATTGGTTATCATTTATCCACCATAGTCAGTTATTCGCACTAAAATTTTAAATATTGGAATTATATTGGCGAATTGCCATTAGATTTCATATATAGTTCCGATATGGTTGCCACATATTACTATTAAATATTATTATATTTAGATTAGATACTATATAAATAGAATACCACATATCACTATGTATTGCAATAGAATATTTAGAAAACAAAAAGGCATTGCCAGACCACTCAAATGGACTTTCCTTCCGTGCACACCTGGCCAGTCAAGAAAGCCCATACAATAGGCCCGATAATACCTCTCTTTATTAATTACATTAGGTGATTGCGGTTACTTGTGTTCACAGTACAAATAACAATCAATTTTGCTGAGTTTCGCAAACGCCTATTAATTACATAATTATGCCAGTGACCCTCTCTTAAGCCATCTTCCACTAACAAACCTTGCAACAAAGCATACTGACCTTGCTGCCCAGTCAATGAACATTCCTATCCATACGCCAAGAACTCCCATTCCAAGCATTACGCCAAGGACGTAGCTGCTTCCGACCCTGAACAGCCACATCGAGATAATACTTGCTGTCATTGTGAATTTTACATCTCCCGCCGCTCTTAATGGATTGGATAATGTAAATGAAAGCGGCCATATAAATAATGAAACCACATTAAAGCATCTTAAAATCATTACTGTAATCTGTGTTGCCTCACCTGATAAGTTAAACCACGAAGCAATAAATGGTGCTAAGAAGAATAATGGAATATTACATATCCAGTCGCCGAAATACGCATATTTAAGTACCTTTTTAGTATACATTTTTGCCTGCTCTTTTTCCCCTGCACCTATGCACTGTCCAACAACTGTGATAAGCGCAAGTCCCATAGATGAAGCCGGAATATTTGCAAAATCAATAACTGTATAGCCAACTGAATTAGCGGCAGTAGATGCTGTTCCAAATGTTGCAACCATGCTTACAACCATAAGCTTTCCTATCTGGAACATACCATTTTCTATGCCTGATGGAATACCTATTGTCAGAATCTTCTTTATATATATCCAGTCTGGAACAAAATATTTTATATGATCTATTCTTATCGGATTAGTCTTTCCGCATACAAGTACTGTCATAACTATTCCAGCTGCAACACGGCTAAGTGCTGTTGACAGTGCAACACCAGCTACGCTCCACTTAAATACGAATACAAACAACGCATTTCCGGCTACATTTATCACATTCATAAGTATGCTTATATTCATGCTTACCTTACTGTTGCCTACACTTCTGAATATTGCAGCTCCTGCATTGTACATTCCAAGGAAAGGATATGAAAGGGCTGTTATAACAAAATATAACACAGCACAATCCATAACCGAATCTTCAACAGTTCCGAATATCACCTTAAGTAATGGTCTTGTAAATGAAACTGAAAATGCAGTCATTATAACTGAAAATATTAACAAAACAGTTTCAAGCTGTGCTCCTGACTTTCTCGATTCATCATCCCTGCCTTTACCTATATACTGACTGCAGACAACAGCGCCACCTGTCGCAAGTGCTGCCATAACCTGTATGATAAGCCTGTTGATATTATCAACAAGTGCAACTCCTGCAACTGCCGCTTCTCCTGACTGTGATACCATAAGTGTATCAACAAGTCCAACAAGCACTGCAAGAAGCTGTTCAAACATAAGGGGTATTATTAATTTTCTTAAATCTTTACCACTAAACAACATAAATTATTACTCCATAACCAACAAATTCGGTCAGAACGCATATTGTACATTCTGACCGAATAAAATAATTTCTTAATACTTTAATCTAATCTGTTATATTAATCTACTGTATAAATCCAGCCCTTAGGAGCTTCGATTCTGCCCATCTGGATACCTGTGAGTGTTTCGTATAATTTCTTAGTTACAGGTCCCATCTCGTCCATACCACTTGGTAAGCAGATTTCCTTGCCGTGATCAACAATCTTTCCTACTGGAGAGATAACTGCTGCTGTACCGCAAAGACCACACTCAGCGAAATCCTTAACCTCATCAAAGAGAACTTCTCTTTCTTCAACTTCAAGTCCAAGGTATTCCTTAGCAACATAAATAAGTGAACGACGTGTGATTGAAGGAAGGATACTGTCAGACTTAGGTGTTACAACCTTGCCATCCTTTGTTACGAAGATAAAGTTAGCTCCGCCTGTCTCTTCAACTTTTGTTCTTGTTGCAGGGTCAAGGTACATATTTTCTGCATAACCTTCTTCATGTGCTGTAACAATAGCATGAAGGCTCATTGCATAGTTAAGACCTGCTTTGATATGACCTGTTCCATGAGGTGCTGCTCTATCGAAATCAGAAACTTTGATTGTGAGAGGCTTAGCACCGCCCTTGAAATAAGGTCCAACCGGTGTAACGAGAATTCTGAACTGATATTCATCAGCCGGCTTAACACCGATAACAGGATTACTACCAAACATATATGGACGAATGTAGAGAGACGCACCTGAACCAAATGGAGGTACCCATGCATCGTTAGCCTTAACAGTCTTTGCAACTGCTTCTACAAACTTATCTTCAGGATAAACCGGCATCTCAAGTCTGCGGCATGAGTTTGCCATTCTCTCAGCATTCATATCAGGACGGAAAATGACTACATGACCGTCTTGTGTTGTATATGCTTTCATTCCTTCAAAACATGTCTGTGCATACTGGAATACACCAGCACACTCATTCAATGTAATATTCGCATCTTCTGTCAGAGCACCTTCATCCCATACTCCATCCTTATAATATGATACATATCTCTTGTCTGTCTGGTGATAGCCAAAACCAAGAGTTGCCCAGTCAATATTCTTCTTTTCCATAACACGATCTCCCTTCGTAGTGATCAAACCTCAATCTTTTGTTACCATCCATTATTATCCTCATGATAAAAAAAGTCAACCCAAAAGGCTGTATACAACAGTCTTTTTCATAACTTTTTTTGATGTTTTTTAACCTGTATTCATAAAGGGTATGAATGTAAGTTATAGTATCAGATTCTTTCATATTTTGTGAAAGTATACTCCAGATCAAAGTAGGTCAATTCATCGCTGTCTGCCGTAATATGCCATTCAGGGTCCATATCCAGATTGGGGAAATAGGCATCTGACTGATAGTTGTAATCAATCTTTGTAATATGCGCTGTGTCACAATAAGGAAGCATCTGCCCATATACGCTCTCGCCCCCTACAATATACACGTCCCTGCTGTCATAGCTCTCCAGCAATTCCAGCAATTCTTCTATGGAATGAACGACCTGTGCTCCCCTGATCTCAAGGCTGGTATCTCTTGAAAGGATAATATTGGTCCGTCCTGTCAGAGGCTGTGCCTGTGGGAATGTATTCAAGGTCTTTCTTCCATATACAATGACTTTTCCCATTGTCATCTCACGAAACATCTTCTGGTCTCTGGGAATGCTCACCAAAAGCCCTCCCCTGTTACCGATTGCCCAATTTGTATCTACTGCTGCTATTATATTCATACTGATTATTATACCTTTCCACCTATCTCATTTACCTGTCCCATTTATCACACAGTGCATTGATCTGATCTGCGAACTTCGCCAGATCTTTATTGGCACTTCCCTCGTTCTTATGAATCACTGCAATCAGTCTCTGTCCTGCTGCCAGCAGTCTTGTAAATACATCAGATACCACATTGGTACGTTTCTTCACCGGAACCGGAGCAGCCTCATATTCGATGGCATCTGTTATTAAATCAAATCTTGTGCCTGAATACGGTGCATATGCCTTTTGCCCATGTTCTATCTTAAGACACTCTGTGAAAAGATTACATACGCTGTCCTCTCCATGCACAATGAACACTCTCTTTGGCTTATTCTCAAAAGCTTCCAGCCAGGCAATCAGTCCATTCTTATCCGCATGGCCACTCAATCCTGCCAGCTGCCTGATCTGTGCACGTACATCCACGCTCTCACCGAACAGCTTCACATCCGTGGCACCTTCAATCAATGCCCTGTCATAGGTACGTCCTGTCAGACCTTCAACATGCAGATG
>ERZ859923.571-NODE-571-length-21085-cov-2.796957_pt1 | contig 21085 bp, 10 predicted proteins | sample MGYA00510116_ERZ859923 | MGnify/ENA primary metagenome ERZ859923 (study PRJEB30046, sample SAMN00715168) | human gut metagenome | study: EMG produced TPA metagenomics assembly of the A metagenome-wide association study of gut microbiota in type 2... | reverse complement strand
GGGTTCGAACCCTGGACACCCTGATTAAGAGTCAGGTGCTCTACCAACTGAGCTAATCGCGCAAATTTAATAAGTGTCTTGTTTTCGGCACAAACATTATTATACACATGCCGGGGAAAAATGCAAGCTTTTTTTTTATATTTTTTAAAAATTTTAAAATTTTTTAGCATAAAACTTGAAAACCCTTGAAAATAAAGGAAAAATTGCAATCGGGGTTGCTTAAATATTTTCATAAGTGTATACTGAAAAATAAGGCTAATATACAAAAATCAGATAAAAATCTCAAAAAACATCATAAAAGATAATTTTTCCAAGGAAGAAATTTTGAAAATTCAAAACAATACAAGCAATATAAAAAATAACAACAATTATATATATAAAGGCTTAAAAGCACTAAGGGAAGGTTGGTATAACTGTCCGGCAGAAAGCCTGAATTTTAAATACTGGATATTAAACATATTATCTTATCTAAATAGGGAGGTTAGGGTATGAAATTAAAAGTATGCAAGCCCCAAAAAAGCGGTGAGCAGATTTCTGATGGAGAAGCAGGGACAGTCAATGCGGCGGCAGACAACGCAGAAACAAGCTGTTCTGCTGTACCGGAGCAGGGCAGGACGGAACCGGACGGCACACAGCAGGATTATAATAGTGCAAGGACACGAATGGATGCAAATGACAATGATATGTCCGGGGGTGGAACAAATGCAGCACATAGAGAAGGCGGCAGACATGAGAAGTTCACATGGAACATCAAGTATCTGACGATATGCCTGTACGCAGTGCTGGTTGTACTTGCGAGTGTACTTATAATAAAGGCGGTAATAGACTGGGACAATGTAATGCATCACATCAAGGGAGCTATGAACGTGCTGTCACCATTTCTGTGGGGTGCATTCATAGCATTCCTCATCAACCCTCTTGTTAAACTGTTTGATAATAAGATATTCGGAAAAATAAAGCCGCTTAAGAAATACGAGAAGCCACGCAAGATGCTGTCTCTGCTCATATCATATCTTCTTGTCATATTCGTGGTGGTTATCATGTTCGTATATCTGCTTCCGCAGATAGGGACAAGCCTCACGGAAATTGTGAATCAGGTTCCGGGATGGATTGCGGAGATCAACAATGGATTGCTGAAATTTGAGGAAGAGCATCCGGATTTTGACTATGATATAATCAATGATTTTTTTAACAGCATCACTCCGCAGCTTATGGATTTTTCCAAGAATGTGGTGACTAACGTGGTGCCTGTAATTTTTACCACATCAATATCTGTTGTGAAGGGATTGCTCAATGTACTGATTGCATTCATCGTGAGCGTATATATGGTATCGGATAAGAAGCTTCTCGCAAGAGGCTTCAAGAGAGTTCTCTACAGTGTAGCATCGGATAAGGCTGGTGATATGATAATGGAGACCCTTCGTGAATGCTACCATATATTCAGCCAGTTCGTACTCGGAAAGACGGTTGACTCATTCATAATAGGATGGATATGCTTCTTCCTTATGACGATACTCAGGCTTCCGTTCACACCTATTGTAAGCCTTATAGTCGGAATTACGAATATGATACCATATTTCGGACCATTTATCGGTGCTGTTCCGGGAATTGTCCTCATACTTATGGTCGATCCGATAAAGGCGATCATATTCACAGTTCTGATTATTGTGATACAGCAGTTCGATGGATTGTACCTCGGACCTAGAATCCTTGGTGAGACAGTGGGTCTGCGTCCTCTATGGATAATATTTGCCATCACCGTCGGCGGAAGTATAGGAGGCGTTGTGGGAATGTTTCTTGGAGTGCCGGTGGTTGCCGTGTTCGCTTATCTTATGGACAAGCTGCTTAATAAGCTGGTTCGCAAGAAAAATGTTGATATTAGTGGGAAAATAGATTAAAATTAGTTGGATTAAGATAATGTAAATATGAGACACAAATAACATTGGGAGGCAACATAAAGTGCGGATGAAAAAGTGTGCGATGATATTGGCTGGCATGATAGCGGCTGTAGGGATAATATCCGGATTTAGCGGAACAGAAGATATAAAGGCTGAAACGAAGTATGAAGATATAGAACAGTTTCCAGAGTCATATAGGCAGGCACTGTATGCTGTTAAAGAGAAACATCCTAACTGGACATTTCAGATTATGAATACAGGACTTGATTGGAGCACAGTTGTATATAATGAGATGAATCCGGCTACAAGAAGCCTTGTTCCTTCATATTTTGCAAGTGAATTTGTAGGTGACTATTATGGTGATGGGTGGTCATGTGCAACAGAGGCTGCGGTGAACTACTACCTTGATCCGAGAAACTGGCTTACGGAGGATTATATATTTCAGTTTGAGTTATTGTCATATAATGCTAATACCCAGGGTATTGCAACAGTGCAGAAGGTAATATCTAACTCATTTATGTCGGGATATATACAGTCGGATCAGTACACAAACTATGAGGATATAGGTCTTACATACGCTCAGGCATTCAGCGATATTGGATGCAACATTGGCGTCAGCCCTGTACACCTTGCAAGCAGGGTGTATCAGGAGCAGGGGACATCAGGCACTTCGGAGCTTATATCAGGTACATATCCGGGATATGAAGGATATTACAACTATTATAATATACAGGCATCGGGTTCTAATCGTGAGCAGATAGTTACCAACGGACTCAACGAAGCAAAATCTGAAGGATGGAACACAAGATATGCAGCACTCATAGGGGGAGCGCAGAAAGTTGCTAACAGATATATACTTCGAGGACAGGATACACTTTATCTTCAGAAATTCGATGTCGATGGGAACTATGATGGGAGGTATTGGCATCAGTACATGCAGAATCTCGCAGCACCATCAAATGAGGGACGAAATGTAAAGAAAGCATACGAGAAGGCAGGAATGCTTGATGAGGCATTTGTGTTTAAGATTCCTGTATACAATAATATGTACTATCAGGAAGGTTTTTCAAAATCTAACGGCAAGACTTACTACTATGAGAAGGGTGTGATGGTTAAGGGAGAGCATCAGGTTGACGGAAAATGGTACTATTTTGACACAACAACAGGTGAGATGCTTACTGGTAAGGTGGTTCAGATAGATGATAAGAATTATTGTTATGATAAGAATGGTGTTAAGGTAATCGGTGGAATAGGTTATGCTGACGGATATTGGCATTACTGCGAGAAGGAGACAGGAGAGATTACGCTGTCTAAGGATGCTTCAGAGGTATTCAATGCAGGGGATTATGCAAAGTATAATCAGGATGTCGTGAATGTACTTGGAACGAATGAGGAAACGCTTCTTGCACATTGGCTGAATTATGGAGTCTACGAGAAGAGAAGACCATCGGAGCTGTATTCATATGATTATTATACAAGTGTATATGGTGACAATGCTATTAAGTATGGCGATTCATCTGAAGCGGTGATAGGCAATTTTGCAATATTCGGAATGGAGAGGGGTTACTCTGGTAGCAATGAGTTTAATGTACTTGCTTATATGACATGTAATCCGGATCTGTATGCTGCATTTGGATATAACTTTAACAGCTATTATGAGCATTACATGAATAACAGGGATAAGGAAAACAGAATCCACACAGCTGATGATAATACATACACAGGATATACCATGGGTGCGGAGCTGTTTGACCCGGCTGTGTATGCACAGAAGAATAAGGATGTTGTGAACGCACTTGGTGAAGGTGCAGGGCAGCTGTTCCTTCATTGGCTCAAGTATGGTGCATACGAAGGAAGACAGGCTAGCCTTATATTTAATGGTAAGTATTACATTACAAATAACAGTGATGTGGATGAACATTATGCTGGAGATTATATGGGTGCGCTTGTGCACTTCTACACATATGGACAGACAGAGTTCAGAAATGGAAGTACAGACTTCGATGTGCTGGGTTATGCATTAAGTAACCTTGACCTTCTGAATGCTTTTGGACAGGACGGACCAAGCTACTACAGACATTATGTACAGTATGGAATTAATGAAAATAGAAATATGTTTCGTATGGAAGACCTTGATATGTCCATGATATTTGATGCTGATTACTATATGAAGCATAACGGAGATATTGTAGGAAGTTATCCGGGAGCTGAAGGAGCACGCAGGCATTTCACACTGTATGGTATGAAAGAGGGCAGAAGGGGAAATGATACATTTAATGTGTATGCATATAAGAACAGGTATAAGGATCTTCAGAATGCTTACGGAGACAGCCTTAACTTCTATTATATACACTATTTGAATTTTGGTTATGCGGAAGGCAGAAATGGACAGGATGAATAGAAAGAAAATATTGGCATCCGTGTTACTTGGTATAATATGCGTGGTCGCCAACCTGTTGATTGTATTTAATGACAGGAAACTCATATTAAATGATTATACAATGAATATTACCATGGAGATAGACAGTAATGTGAGTGGAGAACTCCAGATGTTCTACTCTTCAAAAAGCAATTATACCAAGGATTGCTTTACGGCGGATAGAGTAAAGACTATTGCTGCTGAAAAGGGGCATAATGGTAAGATTGATTTTGACGTCAATGCGGGCAGCCGCTTTGTAAGGCTGGACTTTCCTGAGGAGGCGAATGCACAGCTGTCATTGCACAGTGTGACAATCAAGCTTAATGGCGTGCAGAGGGATATTGCGGCAGATGAGCTTGCAAGCCGCATTATAGCTGACAATCAGTTAGAGCAGTGCACAGTTCGTGGTGGAACGCTTTATATTACTACGCAGGATACGGACGGATATATTGTAATCGGATTAGGCGATATTGTAGATGAGATTGCTGTGGCGTCTTCAAGAGGAACATATAATATAGTGTTAAAGGTTGCAGCATGTATTGCTATAGATCTGCTATATGTGATTTTCCTGCTCAATCAAGAGCGCGTATACGGATATATATATGATATTGTGAGTAACAGGGCACTGGTGTCAAGATTGTCTAAGAATGACTTAAAGAGTAGATTCGCAGGATCCTACCTTGGAGTAATCTGGTCATTTATACAGCCTGTCGTGACAGTGCTTGTATACTGGTTTGTGTTTCAGGTGGGGTTCAGATCATCGGATGTGGTAAATTCATCAGGAGAGACAGTTCCTTTTATATTGTGGTTTATAGCGGGACTTGTTCCATGGTTCTATTATTCAGACACATGGAGTATGGCAACCAACGTTCTGCTTGAGTACAGCTATCTTGTAAAAAAGGTTGTGTTTAACATAGATATACTTCCACTTGTCAAGATGTTGTCGGGTCTTATAATACATGTATTTTTCGTAGGACTTGTACTTGTGCTGTATACGGTCTATGGTATGTTTCCGGGAATTATAGTGGTGCAGCTTTTGTATTATTCGTTGTGCATGTTTGTGATGATACTTGGACAGGCTTATCTTACAAGCTCCTGTGTGATATTTTTCAGAGATCTCACACAGTTTATCAATATATGGCTGCAGCTTGGAATATGGATGACGCCTATCATGTGGAATATAGATACAATAGGTATATCGGGAACGATTAAGACGATATTTAAGCTTAATCCTATGTACTACATAGTGCAGGGATATAGGGATACGCTTATAAATGGAGTGTGGTTCTGGCAAAGACCGGAGCTTACACTTTATTTCTGGATATTTACAGTAGGGGTATTTGTGCTTGGCAGAGTGGTGTTTAAGAGGTTGAAACCGCATTTTGCCGATATTTTGTAGAGTTATGAGGTCAGATGATGAGAAGTGATGATGTTGCTATAGGTGTGTACAATGTCAGTAAGATGTACAAGCTGTATGACAATCCCAAGGACAGATTCAAGGAGTCATTGGGACTCACAAGAAAGAAGTGCTACAAGGAAAAGTATGCGCTCAATAATGTGAGCTTCGAGGTGAAAAAGGGAGAGACGGTTGGGATAATAGGAACTAATGGTTCAGGTAAGTCCACAATACTTAAAATTATTACAGGTGTGCTAAATCAGACCGACGGAGAGGTTGACATCAGAGGACGTATATCAGCACTGCTTGAGCTTGGTGCAGGTTTTAATATGGAGTACACAGGAATAGAGAACGTATATCTTAATGGCTCGATGATAGGATATACGAAGGAGGAGATAGATGCGAAGCTTGAAGATATCTTGAAGTTCGCAGATATCGGCGACTATGTGTATCAGCCGGTAAAGACATATTCAAGCGGTATGTTTGTAAGGCTTGCATTTGCTGTGGCTATCAATATTGACCCGGAGATTCTTATTGTGGATGAAGCACTGTCAGTCGGAGATGTTTTCTTTCAGGCGAAATGTTACCATAAGTTCGAGGAGTTTAAGAAGCTGGGTAAGACTATACTGTTTGTTAGTCATGATCTTGGCAGTGTCAATAAATACTGTGACAGAGTCATACTTTTGAATAAAGGTGTTAAACTCTCGGAGGGAAGTCCTTCCCAGATAATAGATATATATAAGAAGATTCTTGTAAATCAGCTTGATGACAGTAATAATGGATTTGCCCATAAGACACAGGGTGAAAATTCAACAGCAGAATCGGCAGGCAGTGAGCAGGCAGAGACGAGGAATAGACTATGGAAAAGTAATTATGAACTAAATCCTTCGCTGCAGGAGTATGGCAATAAGAAGGCGGAGATAGAGGATTTTGCCATTATGGATTCTAAGGGAGCATACACAAGCTGTGTCAGCAAGCTTCAGGATTTCAGTATCAAGATGAAGGTGCGTTTCCATGAGGTGATGACTAACCCGATATTTGCGTTTACAATCAAGAATTTGCGTGGAACAGACCTTACGGGCACGAATACAATGTATGAGAAAGTATTTATAGATGTGACGGAGGCAGGCAGCGAGAAGACAGTGACATTCACACAGAGGATGAATCTTCAGGGTGGAGAATATCTTATATCGCTTGGGTGTACCGGTTACAGTGGAGAAAACTTCGAAGTATACCATAGAATGTATGATGTATGTACGATAACAGTTATTTCTGAGAAAGATACAGTAGGATTTTTCGATATGGATTCCAAAGTTAAGGTGGAATAGAAAGGGTTGTCTGTGGAAAAATATATCGGTGGAGTTAAACTCAACTATGATAATTATCCGGGAAAGGATTATTACAGTGACGGAAGTATAGAGGATGTGCTTCTTGATATTGTGAAGAATCATGAGGAGCAGGAGTTTAATTCTATAATTGATGAAAAAAAATCATGGGCGGTGATGTATCATCTTTCGGATATAAGACAGAATATAGTAGAATGGCTTCAGATTGAAAATACAGCTGAGATACTTGAAATCGGGTCAGGATGTGGAGCAATAACAGGGACTCTTGCGCGCAAGGCAAAGAGCGTTACCTGTATTGAACTTTCTGAAAAACGAAGTATGATAAATGCTTATAGAAATAAGAAATATGATAATATAGAGATACTTCTTGGCAATTTCGAGCAGGTAGAGGCGAAGCTTGTTAAGCAGTATGATGTTGTCACTTTGATTGGAGTGCTTGAATATGGTGGGTTATATATTCATTCGGATAAGCCTTATCTTGAGTTCGTAAAAACAGCGAGACGTCATGTGAAGCCGGGAGGAAGACTTATAATAGCGATTGAGAATAAGTATGGTCTTAAGTATTTTGCGGGTTGCAGTGAGGATCATGTAGCGAGATGCTTTGCCGGAATAGAAGGATATAATGAGGGTGATAATGTAAGAACATTTTCAAGAAAGGGACTTGAGAGGCTTGTTCTGGATGCGGGTTTTAGCAGGGCACGCTTTTTCTATCCTTATCCCGACTATAAGCTTCCGACAACCATATATTCTGATGAATGGCTTCCAAAGGCAGGCGAACTAAAAAACAATAACCGCAATTATGACAATGACAGAATGAAGCTCTTTGATGAGGACAAGGCATTTGAGCAGATTGTCGAGGAGGGGATGTTTCCCTTCTTTTCTAATTCATTTTTGGTTGAGTGCTATAACTAATAGCCGATGAGGTGTTATGAGAAGGATAATTTTTTCAAAATATTCCAATGACAGGGATAGACGATTTGCGATAAGAACTGATATTGTACGGAATGATGATGGCGGTGCTGACCTTATGGAGGTGGAGAAGCATGCCATGTTCCCTGAAGGCAGTGAGCATTTAGAGAGACAGAGCAGATATTTTGCAGAGTATTCCGACAGATACAGTGCAGCAGGTCTTGAACTTGCCGAGGCTGGGATGGATGGCGGTACTCTGAGGTATCAGTTCATAGACGGTGATAGCGTAAGCGACAGGATAGATGCATATATAGACTGTGGTGATGCTGATAAGGCAGCAGACCTGCTTCTGGCATTTTGTGAAAGGATAAGAGACTTGTATTCCGTGGAGACATGGAAGAGTACTGAGCAGTTCGGGAAGGTATTTGGAACGGTGGATTTTGCCAATGTGAGTCCTGAGGGGATAAAGGGCTGTTCGTTTGCAGATATTGATCTGGTACCTGAGAACATTATAGTTTCAGGGGATAAGGGATATGTAACGGATTATGAGTGGATATTCGATTTCCCTATTCCTGCGGACTATGTGGTGTACAGGGCAATCCGTACATATATGTATTCCGGCGGAAAGAGGAATATGCTCATGCAGCATGAGCTGTACGAACGTGTTGGCATAAGTGATGAAGCAAGAAGTGTTTTTGACAACATGGAGTCGAATTTTCAGAAGTATGTCAAGGGCAGCAGAGTGACGGCGGCAGAGCTGTACGAGGATATAGGTAAGCCTGTTTATTATGGGGAAGAACTCATGGAGCTTGGGAGAAGGAATGAACAGCAGTATCTTCCTATAGTATATCTTGATTATGGCGAAGGATTTTCTGAAGATAACAAGATTGTATATAAGCGTTATGACAGGCGATATGAGATAGAACTTACACAGGATATTAAGCGTGTGAGATTTGACCCAAGGAGTCTGCCATGTGTGCTTACCGGGATAAAATTATGCGGTAATGAGGTAAACCAAGAATCACAGGATATATCCTTTAATGGCGAATGGTATGACACTGAGCTTGTTTTTAAGACTGATGACCCTCAGCTGATAGTGGACAATCCGCAGCGTTATGCAGTTGATGGGAAGCTTGTGATAGAAGCCTGCATTGAGAAGATAACCAAGGAGTATCCTGAGAAGATAGTACTTCCGCCGAGAACCAGAGCAGACATCCTGTATCAGTTCGATGAGAGATACGCACCGTATGCCGGGGTATCAATCACATCTCTTTTTGAAAACAACAGGCATATAGACGATATAAATGTATATATACTGGGCGATGGGCTTAGCGATGAGAGCGTCAGAAGGCTTGATGAGACTGCCGGGAAATATGGAAGAAGAATAAATTATATTGATACAACAGAGCTCGTTGAGATGATGAAGCGTCTCAACATACCTGCCTACAGAGGCTCATATACGGCGAACTTCAAGCTGTTCGTACCGATGGTGATTGCAAAGAATATAGACAGACTGTTGTATATAGACAGTGATACAGTGGTGACAGGTGATATAATGCCGCTCTTTGATATGCCTATGGAAGGGATGCCGGTTGGCATGTCACTCGATTCTCTTGGCGTGAAGCACAAGGCACTTATCGGTCTGTCAGCGGATGATGGATATTATAACACAGGTGTTATGTTGTTCGACCTTCAGGAGTGGAAGAAGCAGATGTGCACGGAGAAGATTATTGAGCATGTTCAGAACGTCAGGGCACATTATATGTCACCGGATCAGGACCTTGCCAATGTGGTCTTAAGGCAGCACATATACAGGCTGGGAGCAGAGTACAATGTCCAGCCGGTTCACATGGTATATGACTATGATATGTACACTAAGAGCTTCGGACAGCCGGGCTACTATGGCAGGGAGGAGATTGACGCTGCAGTTGAAAGACCTGTTATAATTCATTTCTTCCGCTTCCTCGGACAGTTTCCGTGGGATGAGGAATCTGTGCATCCAGATACACAGATATTTGACCACTATCTTGGAATATCTGAGTGGAAGGACTACAGTAAGGTGCCGTCGAGGAACAGCGGAACGGTATTTAAGATTGAGCGGTGGCTGTACAGACATCTTAGCAAAAGAACCTTCTTAAAGATATTTAAGCTCAACTATGATATATTCATAAAAAAGGCGGAGAAAAATTCACGCAGCAATAAGAATGATGGGAATATGTAGATGGATGACAGATTTGGATTTGTAATTCTTAATTATAGAACCATGGATGAGACGATGGATTGTGTTAAGTCGATAGATGAACATATCAGGGAAGCACATGAGATTGTCATTGTAGATAACGCGTCCCCTGATGGCTCCGGAGAGAAGCTGAGACAGGTATATGACGGACGGGGTGACATCAAGGTTATAATCAATGCGGACAATCTTGGATATGCCTGTGGAAACAATGCCGGAATCAAGCAGGCAAGGCTGGATGGATGTCGGTATGTGGTGGTTCTTAACAGTGATACCAAGGTCATGCAGGACGAATTCTGTGATATAGTTCGCCAGGAGTACAGGGCAAATGGCTATGCTGTCATAGGACCTCAGATTTATAAGCATGGAATACCGTGCTGTGACAATCCCGGAAGGGACAGAGCCATGAGCAGGCTTAAGCTTCACATCTTCATATTTATGAACCGTGTGTTTCTGGCATTAAGCTATGTGGCACTCGATGCCGTGTTAAACAGGATTTTCAATGCGTATGTGGAAGCGAAGAAGCCGGACTGCCAGGCGGTGCAGAATGTGGAGAAGGTGGCATTACATGGCTGCTGTCTTGTATTTACACCGGTATATTTCGAGCATTTTAGCGGGTTTGACGATAGAACTTATATGTATATGGAAGAGGATGTTCTGTATCATCACCTGCTGAGGTGTGGTCTCGTGTCAGCGTATGTTCCGGGACTTCATATCGAGCATCTTGAGGAGGCAGCCACGAAAAAGGTGTATGCGGGTGTTGAGAAAAGACGTTTTAAATACAGAAATTATATAAAATCGTCAAAAGTTATGCTCGCAATTGACAATAAGAGGACATAAGTGTATCATATTTATATGGGACTTATGTCCTAATTTTTATAAAGCGGATTTGTTGCAGCCGCATGGTAGAGAAACAGTTCGCTGATATTGTTAAAAGAGAATATAGAAAGGGAGAGAAAGCAGAATGAAGAAAAATGTTTTAAGAAGAATACTGGCTCTCGTGGCAGCATTCGTAATGGTCTTCGTATCGGTTAAGCCGGCTGATGTATATGCGGCACCAGGAAGCTATACGAATCCTACCAAGGGCGCAGTATCCAAGAAGGGCTTGCAGATTGACTTCGGAATGTTATCCGATGTCGAGGAGCTGGGAATTAGCGAGGCATTTCTCAATATACCGCTTGAGAGAGTCTTAAGCAATTCAGCAACCAAGTATGCGTATGATTATAATGGAAAGATTTATTACTTTAACACAGTAATCGAGGACTATGATACCATTATAAGCAAGCTTACAGAGGCAGGAATCAATATTACTGCTGCATTTATCAATCAATATCAGGACGGATATGAGTATCTTCTCTATCCGGGTGTTACAAGACATGATGGAACCTTCTACTATGCTATCAACACAGCTACTTCGGAGGGCAGGAATGCAGTTGAGGCTGTGTGTCATTTCATAGCAGCAAGATATAACGGAACAGGCAAGGGTAAGATTTCTAACTATGTTATCGGTAACGAGGTTAATGATAATATGGCATACAACTATATCGGGGAGATGGGAATCGATCAGTATGTTCCTATATATTATCAGACCTTTAAGACTATGTATGATGCCCTGAGAGCTGAGAACTCAGGCGCCAATGTATATATCCCGCTTGAGCAGAGATGGACAACCGACAATACATCCAAGGAGTATGCAGGACGCGATTTCCTTGAGATTTTTGACAGACTTTCCAAGCAGGATGGCAACATATACTGGAATCTTGCATATCACCCATATTCTTTCCCAATCACTAACAATAATGTCCTTACAGACAACTGGCCTTCAGTTGACAAGGACGGCGTGAAGAACGATGGCGGTGAGATTACAGATGCCCAGGATACCAAGCTTATCAGCATGAAGAACATCAATGTTCTCACTGACTATATGCAGAATTCCAACATGCGTGATAGGGATGGCAAGGTAAGATCAATTATCCTTTCTGAGCAGGGCTACACATCTGAGTCTCCTATATTAGGTACTGATGAGAAGCTTCAGGCAGCCAGCATCGCATATGCATATTATGCATCTGAGATGAATCCATACATTGATGCATTTATTCTTAATGGACATATCGACACCATAGTCGAGAGCAATTACTACAAGTTCGGTTTATGGAACTCTGTATGGAGCAATGAGAAGAATGAGTATGTGGCTACAACACCTAAGTATGCTTACAACATGTATAAGTATATAGATACTGACAGGTCACTTTCAGTCACAGACTTCGCACTTGAGACACTTGGTATTACATCATGGGATGCAGTTATAGATAATTTTGATGCTTCTAAGTTCAACAATATGAAGTCATTCATCAATGGAAATATCTATGCTGTCAGCTCCATGAGCGATGCGAGCGGAGCAGTTGTTCTCTCGGAGGGACTTGGAAGCGGATTTACCGATGAGGATGGAGATGGCAACTGGGTAGCAGCACAGCCGTACTGGGAGAGAGGCTACAATGTACCATCATTCAGTGTATACAACTATAATAAGGATGGCGTTGCGGGTACAGCACAGTATCATCCTAATGGTACGGCAGTAGTAGACCCTAAGTGTACAGGATATTCATATCAGGCAATATATCATGAGTTTGATGGGGCACAGGATTTCAGTGCAGCACCTTACCTTGGATTTACAATCAAGCTCATGCCACAGTATACAAGCGGCGACTCCGATAAGATGGTAGTGAGAGTCAGAGTATACAGCGGTAACAATATCTACGATGCTAACTGCCAGGTGGATGTCAACACAGACTATAATCTTTTCGTAGACCTTCATGACTGGTCCGGAGTTTCATCGGTTGACAAGGTTGCAGTATGGGTTAAGGAGAACACTACAAGCAAGAGCTACGATGGTGTATTTACTGTATATAATTTTACCAAGGCATCAGGAATAAGCGGTGCAGTAAGATATAACAGGGCAGTAAATGATGTTATAAAGAATGTTCCTGACAGCATATTTAATTCGACAGTATACGGCGGAAAGGATTATTCTGCAGTATACAATGCAGATTACTATTACAATAATAATGCAGATGTGGCAGCTGCAGTGGGATACAATCCTGTACTCCTCATTGAGCATTTTGTGACTAAGGGTATGGCAGCAGGTCTTCAGGGCAGCGAGGAATTCAATGTTCAGGTTTATAAGAACAATTACAAAGATCTTGCAAATAGCTTTGGAAATGACCTTAAGAAGTACTATGAGCATTATGTAGACTATGGCAAGGCAGAAGGAAGAACAGCTGTATCATCAGATGCACCTGCACCAACGCCTACACCTACACCAACTCCAACACCTAGTGCATCTTATGTGGTTGATGGAGTTGATTATGCAGCAGTATTCAATCCTGAGTACTACAGCGAGCACAATAAGGATGTTGTCAATGCATTCGGCAATACTACGGAAGCACTTCTTAATCACTTTGTTACATACGGAATGAACGAAGGACGTCAGGGCAGCGAGGAATTCAGCGTAGAGGCGTATAAGTATAACAACCCTGACCTTGTGAATGTATTTGGAAATGATACCAGAACATACTATATTCACTATATTAAGTATGGCAAGGCAGAGGGAAGAAAGGCAACAGGAAGTACCGGCAACGGCGGAAACAGTGGTGGAAATCAGGGGGGGACTGCCGCAGGTAATTATGTGGTGGACGGAGTTGATTACTCGGCAGTATTCAATGCAGATTACTACTACAATAACCATAAAGATGTAGCTAATGCATTCGGAAAGGATGCACAGGCGCTGTTCAACCATTTCATGAACTACGGAATCAATGAAGGCCGTCAGGCGAGCGAAGAATTCAATGTAGAGGCATATAAGGCTAACAATCCTGATCTTGTTAATGTATTCGGTGGAGATACCAGAACATACTATGTACACTATGTAAAGTATGGAAAGGCAGAGAATAGAAAGGCTACAGGAAGCAATGGCGGAAATCAGGGAAGCACAGGCAGCTATGTAGTGGACGGAGTTGACTACTCAGCAGTATTCGATGCCGATTACTACTATGCACACCACAAGGACGTAGCTAATGCATTCGGAAATGACAAGCAGGCGCTGTTCAATCATTTCATGAACTACGGAATCAACGAAGGCCGTCAGGCAAGCGAGGAGTTCAACGTAGAGGCATATAAGGCTAACAATGCAGACCTTGTGAATGCATTTGGAAGCGATACCAGAACATACTACATTCACTATATCAAGTATGGCAAGTCTGAGAACAGAAAGAGTCATTAAGTTTCAAGCCTACTTATGAACAGATGGCAGCGGGATAGTGTATTTCGCTGCCATTTGATTTGCTGAATCTAAGAGCAGCTATGGAATGTTCAGGATGAGAAATAAGATAAAGGATACATGTATGAGTTTCAGATTTAACAGATTTTCAATAAAGACATTATTGCTGATAGTTATTGCTTCAGTATGCATAGCAACAGGGGGGATGTACAGCTTCGCAGATGACAGCGGGGAGACGGCGGCGGTTCAGACACAGAATGATGAACCGGGAAAAGAGGTCTCCAAGAAGGGAATACAGATAGTTGATGGAAATTATCCTCTGCTTGTAGACATACAGGATATAGGGGTGAGCTATGGCTTTCTTAACTTTTTCTATAATGAGTTGGTAAGCAGTGAACCGACAGGATATTCCTACACCTACAAGGGGCAGACCTATTACTACAATGCAGATAAGGTTGCACTGTATGACAACACGATAAGCTCACTCACCAATGCAGGAATAAGTATAGTTGCTGCGGTTGTGAATGGATACAATAAGGATTTCCCACAGCTGAGGTATCCCGGGGTGGATTTTAATGATGGCACCCAGTACTACGCTTTCAATGCCGTAACTGAGGAAGGCATCAATCTGATAGAGTCATGTACCTATTTTCTTGCAGAAAGGTATAATGGCGGCGATAAAGGCAAGGTTGTGGACTGGGTAATTGGAAACGAGGTAAATGACAACCTTCAGTACAATTATCTCAAGCCGCGTGAGGGTAGCAGCTATGTGGCGGAATATTATAAGCAGTTCAAGATGTTCTACAATGTAATAAAGGAGATTAATCCTGACGCTGAGGTATACATACCATTGGAACACAGATGGCAGACTGCCAATACAATGACGGACTATGGTGCGAGATGGTTCCTTGAGGAATTCAACCGCAACGAGAAGAAGGATCAGCAGATGGACTGGGGTGTCGCATGGCATCCTTATCCGTATCCGCTCGGTGATCCAGATACGCTTGATGACGGAGATGAACCTACAACGGACACGGACGGTTCGCCGACCTATGGCGGAGAGGTCACGATGGACGAGTATACACCGCTGGTGTCTATGAAGAACATAGATATTCTTACGGACTATTTCACCAAAAATCTTCTTACGCAGAGCGGTCAGGTGCGTTCAATAATAGTATCAGAGGTGGGCTATACATCATACTCGGTTATATGCGGTCAGAATGAAGCAAAGCAGGCAGCCAACATAGCTTATTCATACTACAAGGCTGAGAGCAATCCATACATTAAGGCGTTCATAATAAGGGCACACAGGGATATCAGTGAGGGCAGTCCGTATTTTCAGTTCGGGCTTCGCTACAAGACTGAGATACCTAAGCTGTCATATGAAATGTTTAAATATATGGATACAACGGATTCACTTGAATACACACAGTTTGCACTTGATGTGTTGGGAATTGGTTCATGGAATGAAGTTATAGACAATTTCGAAGCTGATATGTTTGCACAGATGAAGAGTATAGACCATGGGGGTGTGTTCAGAAATGCTGATTCACTAGTGCCTCAGGAGGCGGTACAGCTTCGGGGAGGTACTGATATATGGGATATGAATCAGGATGATGCCATATACTCGAGCAGGGTAAGATATTTTGATTCGCTTGATTTGTCAAATGTACCTTACTTATGTGTGGGTATCAATCTTGATAAAGCTGCAGTGTTAAGAATAAGAGTTACAAGTAAAGACCATATATATGATGCGTATGGAAGTTTGACAGCGGGGGATGGACAGTATATATATACTGATTTATCCGGATGGAAGTACAGAAACAGCATTGACAGGGTCGAGATATGGTTGAGTGATACATGGAACACAGCGGAATACACAGGAAATGACAGCACAGCAGCCCTATATGCGACAGATTCTGTAACACCGGCGGGTGAGATAACATGTAATGCTCCGCAGAAAAAGGATATTACTGCTGCGAGTGTTAGTCCTGTAGGTGATGTGCTGTATTCAGGAGAATATTATACGCCTTCTGTTGAGGTGCATTATAATGGTGAGCTTCTGACTCAGAATGATGATTATTCCCTCAGCTATACACATAACAAGAAGGGACCTGTGGCGAATGTCATAGTAACCGGAATTGGGGAGTACAGTGGACAGATTAAGACTTCCTTTAATATAATATCAAGATATAGTGAGCTGGTAGACCCGGTGTATTATTTCAAGAAATATCCGGCTGTAGCTTCTGCATGTGGCAATGACTATACGAAGGCAGAGGAATATTTTATCAATTATGGAATGGCAGCCGGGCATCAGGCATGTGAGAAGTTCAATGTATATTACTATCAGCAGAATTATGAGGATCTTAGGAATGCATTCGGGGATAACCTTGTTGCATACTATAATCACTACATTACATACGGATTAAATGAAGGCAGAATTGCGTCACATATGCTGTCTAATACAACCTATAACGGAGTGGATTATGCTGCAGTGTACAATAAGGTGTATTATATAACAAGGTATCCTGATATTGCTAAGAGATATGATAATGATGATTATCTTGTGCTTAAGTACTTTGTTGAGGAGGGGACGAGAAATAAGCAAAGAGGTAATGATATATTCGATATAGAGGCTTATGCCAAATATAATCCGGATCTGATGGCTACATTCCGTGATGATATATATACATATTATCTGCATTATATATTGTATGGTCAGTATGAGAACAGAATCTGCAATGGAGCCTTCTATGATGAGAGAGACTATTCCAAGGTGTATAATGAAGAGTATTATTATAATAATAATCCTGATGTGGCAGAGACCTTCGGAAGAGATTCCAATATGCTTCTAAAGCATTTTATTGTGAATGGAATGGCAGAAGGAAGAAAAGGCAGTCTCGACTTTGACCTGGAGACATATAAGCAGTATTCGGACTTAAAGAATGCATTTGGCGATGATAATAAGGCATATTATATACATTATATAGACTATGGGGCAGCAGAGCATAGGATAGCGACAAGCTCTACCGTGTACAATGGTGTTGACTATAAGGATGTATATAACAAGGATTATTATCTGGCAAAATATGGTGACTTAAGGAACGCATTTGGTGATGACGAGAGAGCACTTATTGAGCATTTTGTAAAATATGGAATGAAAGAAGGCAGACAGGCATGCGAGGAGTTCAATCCATACCTGTACCGTACACTTTACAGTGACCTTAGAGAAGCCTTTGGATATGATATGGAAAGGTATTATATTCACTACATGAATGTGGGAAAGGCAGAGGGAAGGTAGAAAACAGGATAAGATATAATAAAGTCCCAATCTGATACTTTGCGCTATGCAATAGGTATCAGGTTGGGACTTTTTCATGTATAATTGTGTTACAGCGGTTATCTGGGGATTAGTTATAGTGGTCAGGGTCGAATTTTACGATTACCTTCTTATATACCCCATATATGTGAGGAAAACGGTTGATAAGCCCCTGAAGAAAGCCTTCCATCTCGATGGAGCGGGATTTCTTCATGTTGGAACTGCCTGCATATATGCGGTGCACATTCGATAGGTACTGGTAGAAATGCCAGCGCTCATAGAGGAGCTCAACATTGACAGGAGCTGCAAGCACGCCTGCAAGACAGTCCTCAAGCTCTTTTGCAGAGTCTTCCCAGCTTCTTATATGGGAATCATTGTTCTTATAGTGTATTACAGGATCGGCTTCGATCTTATCAAGTATACCATCTACCTCATCAAGTGAGTTGAAGATATATACATTTTCACTGAATGCATCGAAGTAGTTCCTAAGCTCACGATTTAATTCAGTATTATTTACGATAATCTTTTTGGAGTAGCTCATTCCGTCCAGAAACGGAAGACCAAAGCCCTCATATATACTAGGAAATATTATTCCAAGTGAATTGCCAAGTACATAATCTATGAACTCGTCGGACAGATTGCCGGACTTATATCCATACATGCTGTTACCGATAGCTCCTTCGGAGGTGCTTCCGATTACGATAATCCTGTGCTTCGAGGACTTGAGTGCTTCAAGCAGCTGAGGCACAAACTTGTGCTTGTAGAAGTTGCCGAAAACTACGAAGTAATTATCAAATGGCAGCTTGAAGCCGGGGTTCTTAGCAGGGTCATACAGCTTATCTGTTCCGTGGTATATAACTCTGGTAGGTATATTACGCTTATCGAATTCCGGCTTGTAGAAGTCTACAGTATCCTTGAGTGAGAATTCGCTTATGGAGGTCATAAGGTCACAGTAGTGAATTGATGAGCGGAATATCTCGTTGCGCTCAGGATCCTGAACCAATAGGTACGAGCTTCTTATGCTGATAATGTCCTGCATGCAGAATACATACTTGAGACAGGTTCTGTTAAGTATGAACATGTGCTCAATATGGTATATCTGCGATGGAGAGAATGCGATATGGAATGTCTGGTCATTTATTGTGTCAGGGTACCATACGTTATTGTGGCGCTCGGAAAGCTTGTGAAAGTTATCAGCAGCGCGGTTGATAAGAAGGTGCACATCATACTTGTCACCGTACAGTCTGAGAAACGCCTCATAGATGGATATAGAGTATTTGGCAGTTCCGTTGTACGAAGCAGGTGTCTCGTAGAGGCTGAACAGTATGCGCTTCTTATGGTATAGACCATCGCCAATCAGGTCGGCAAAGTAGTCTACAGGCTCCATGCCACCATGAAAGTAGGTGTTAATAAGACCAGAATAATAAGGATACCGCTTACTCAGTATGGCAAAATGCTCCGCATCAAGCTTCGCACGTCTTGAACCGAAGCTTTTAGACTCATAATGATATACATACGCGTAGTTAGCCATCACGATGCTGAAGCCGTACTGATTGATGCGTGCACAGAAGTCATTCTCCTCATTGTAGCCAGGACTGTATATCTCATCGAATAGTCCGAAACGATTAAGAACGTCCCTCTTTATGAGCAGTGCGAAACCGACACCTGTAGGAAGTATAGTCCAACGAGGAAGCATGTCCTTGACCGTTTCATATATGGAGTGGCTTACCTCGGGGGTCAGCTCGGCTGTGGTATTCTTCCTCGGAGGCATGGTGAGAAGAGTCGCATTGTTGCTTCTCGGACATACGGCACCATGACGTTCATCGGCATAGAGAACCTCCTGCATCTCGGTGAGAAAGCCTTCAGTGACTGCCGTGTCGGAGTTGAGAAGAAGAATATCGGTTGCCGGGTCGGCAAGCTCAAGGGAATGATTACATGTCTTTACAAAGCCAAGGTTTTCTTCGTTCTTGGCATAGGTGAAGTTAGGGCAGCCTGCAATAGCCGATAGAATATTATGTTCAAGCTCCTCCCACTCCGGTCCGCAGTCGTTGATTAACAGAACGGAATTTCCGGATGGAACGTATTTCTTAAGTGATTCAATACAAGAACCGAGTGTTGACCAGTCCTTGTATACAGGAACAACTATGGTTGTTTTATTCATGGATATTTAACCTCTTTGTTTATATAAAATCAATTAGCAGTACATAATTATAACATAAGCCAAGAGGTATGACAATCTTTTGTGGGAGATGAATAAAAAAGTGGCTGCATCAATGTTCATTATATTAGTGATATATATTGACAAAAAAATATTAAAAAGGTAAAATTATGAAGGCATACATTATATATGAAGAGATTCGAAAATAGATGATGACAGAATGGAAGGTCAGAAATTGTAATGAATTGGGCAGGGGTTTTGGCAGCGGTGCTGCTGTTGGGAATATTTGGAATATTGGGTACAACATTAAGTACAATAATTAGAGCCAGACAGAGATTGACGATTAATTTTTTAATGGGATATATGATATATTATGGTATATTCGAAATTGTCTATCTATTATGTCTGGCTTTTGATAACAGTCTTAATACTCTTAAGGTTGTATGGCAGATAACTGTAATAACACTGCTTGTGGTGTCACTATGCATTATGACAATAATGCGTGGGAAAGGTTATGTTATTCTGGCATATAATACGTTTATCGGCTTGAAACGGAATTGGAAGGCTATTATACCAGTGGCTATTATGACTATATGTACTCTGGTAGTTTATGTGTGCGGCGTATCATATATAAGTGATGGCGGATATGCCTATAGTGCGGTTGGAGACAGTGTGTATAGCGGCAGACTTTTTATGAGAGACGTATATATAGGAATGAAACTTGACGCGCCAGATATGAGTTATGCTTTTTCAGGATATTACATGCATTCAGCGGTATTGTGTAGTATATTTAAAGTAAGTCCGGTGATTATGCAGCACAATGTTATGGGAATAATAAGCATACTGGTGAGTATAGATGTGGTGTACCTGATTGGAAGGATAATATTTAGAGCATCAATAAGGTACACATGGGCATTGATATTATTTTATGAGATTGTCAATGTATATCTGCTGTTTTATAGTGGTGCACATTATTTCCTTTTCACGGGAGCTTATGACAGTATGGCGCAGCTGCCATATATTTTAATTCCTGCGGTTGCTTTAGGATTTATATACATAATCAGATATAATAAGACCACTATAGGATGGGTACTTGTGGCTTTATCTAATATGGCGGGGGGGGCGGCG
>ERZ859923.566-NODE-566-length-21218-cov-6.262581_pt1 | contig 21218 bp, 23 predicted proteins | sample MGYA00510116_ERZ859923 | MGnify/ENA primary metagenome ERZ859923 (study PRJEB30046, sample SAMN00715168) | human gut metagenome | study: EMG produced TPA metagenomics assembly of the A metagenome-wide association study of gut microbiota in type 2... | reverse complement strand
AGAAATTTTGCAGACAAGGAAAAAGATTTTGGTTTAACCAAAATTCACTTGACTTTTGGTTAAACAGAAAGTATAATGATTATGAAATGGATGGAGGTGTATATTGTGGCTAGAACAGGTAGACCGAAGTCTGATAATCCTAAAAAAACTCTTATCGGATTAAAACTGACGGAGGAAGAAGCTGCAAGACTGAAAGGATATGCGTCCAAACATGACATGACCATAACACAGGTGCTACAAAGAGGTATTGATATGCAGTATGCAATGGATAAACCGGCTGAGTAGCTAGTACAAAATCTCTTTCCTTGAGAGAGGAGACGAGATGGCGAAATCAAGAAAGGATAACAAAGGGAGAGTATTAAGAAAAGGCGAAACTCAACGCAGTTGCGATGGTAAGTATGTATATACTTATGTTGATCCGGAAGGAAAGCGCCGGAGCATCTATTCTAAGGACATCATGGAATTGCGGGAGAGAGAAGTTAAACTGATGAAAGATCAGCTTGATGGGTTGGATGCGTATGCAGCCGGAACATCTACAATCAATTTTGTTTTTGACAGATATATATCGACAAAGGCAGAGTTGAGGGAAACAACAATGCGGAACTATAAATATATGTATGATCGCTTTATACGAGGTGGATTTGGCAAGAAGAAAATTGCCGCTGTGAAGTATTCTGATGTATTGCAGTTCTATCAGCATTTGTTGAAAGAGAAGGAAATGCAGATAAATACGCTAGAAACAATTCATACTGTTTTACACCCGACATTTCAGCTTGCTGTGCGTGATAACATCATTCGTGTTAATCCAAGCGATGGAGTAATGGCACAGATTAAAAAGCAACCGGGGAAAAATCACGGTGTGAGACACGCTTTGACAGTGGAACAACAGAGAGCCTTTATACGCTATATTGATGAAAGTCCTACATTTTACCACTGGGCATCATTTTTTAAGTTCCTGCTTGGAACAGGTTGTCGAATAGGAGAAGCAATCGGTATCCGATGGGAAGACATTGATTTAGAAAAAAGGACGATCAGTATCAATCATAGCGTGGTTTATTACAGTAGAGAGTTCAAAGAACATCCGATATGTTCATTTGCTGTATCTCTTCCAAAGACAGAAGCTGGTATACGCACGATTCCGATGATGGATACGGTTTATGATGCACTCCAGATGGAATTGGATGACCAGAAGGAACATGGATTTAATGAAACAGTGATTGATGGGATGAAAGGATTTATCTTTATGAATCGTTTTGGCAATATCCATAATCCGCAAGCTGTAAACAGAGCAATCAAGCGTATATATGAAGCACACAATGCAGAAGAAGTGGTAAAAGCTGCAAAACAGCACAGAGAGCCTGTGATAATACCACATTTTTCATGTCATCATTTGCGACATACCTTTTGTTCAAGGTTTTGCGAAAATGAAACAAACTTAAAGGTAATTCAGTCTATTATGGGACACGCAAATATCGAAACAACCATGGATATTTATGCGGAAGTTACCGATACTAAAAAGCAGGAAGCAATTCAAAATTTAGCACACAATTTAGATGTATTTTAGGAAAGAGTCCGGCATGGACTGACGAGAGTACGACAAAATGTGTGCCATACGACAAGAGTACGACAAATTCGAGTGGTGTAATCAGCATAAATATGTTATTATAATAATGTTGGAACACCGAAAAAGGCTTTATTAAAGGAAAAAGCATTAAAGTAAATTAAATTGATGTGAAATCCCGACAATGAAGACCCTCGGTGGTGTAAAATCCGAAAATGGTGTAAGTTCTAAAGAGGTTTCTACACCAAATTCAGAGCCGGAAAAGATTGATTTCTCTAATGTAAAGATTGAGCCAATCTTTGAAGAGATGGTAGATTTCGATACATTTGCAAAATCTGATTTCCGTGCAGTTAAGATTTTAGCTTGTGAAGCAGTACCGAAGTCAAAGAAGCTTCTGAAGTTTACATTAGATGACGGAGAACGCAAAGACCGTGTGATTTTAAGCGGTATTCACGAGTATTACGAGCCGGAAGAGCTGGTTGGTAAGACAGCAATCGCTATCGTAAACCTGCCGCCGAGAAAGATGATGGGAATTGATTCCGAGGGTATGCTGATTTCAGCAGTACACGAGGAAGACGGTCACGAGGGACTGAACCTTCTGATGGTAAATGACAGAATCCCGGCAGGTGCAAAGCTGTACTAAGCTCAAAAATCAGTAAAAAAAATTCAGCCGTGTAGATTACGATTTACTACAAATTTACTACAAATTTGCTACGCATGATACGGAATAATACTTAATAATACGTTTTGTGCGACATTCAATTTTATATTTTGTACTTTAAGGACACTTTCCAAGTGAAAATTTGGGAGTGTCCTTTTTGCGTGTAGCAATGAGCCAAGTGCCATGCTTGCATGAGCATTTGGCGAATGCACGACAACGAGCAGCTATGCTGCGAGTGTGGTTATGGTCAAAAATAAAAGTTGGAGGATAAGAATATGAACAACACAGCGTTAGGAGCAGAAAACAAAAAGAAACAGGAAATTATATTTATCAGCGAAGCACATGAAAAATTCTACTATGAAAAAATAAAAGAGGTACGGTATCAGGATGAGTACCACAAAGCTCTTTGCTATTGTCTTGGTATTAGCAATGATACCAGAAGAAATGTGGATAAGATTTATGATTTTAAGTCGGGATGTGTAAAAACGGAATGCCTGCATGAAGGATGGCAGACCAGTGGCAGTATGAAAGTCGTGAGAATGGCGTTCAATCTTTACTGTAATAGCACACCCAGCGTCGATGATTACAAAGATGCAGAGGAACAGTTAAACGAGTGCAACAGATACACAGTGGAAGATCTGTTCTGCTGTGCCTATGCACCATATTTTTGGCAGGCGATACAGATCCGCTATCCGGAGTATGCGACCTATAACCGGAAGCTGTATGCCTTATTTGGAGGAACAGATTAGTGTTAAAAGTCAGATTGATGGGAACAAAGAATGACATTGTATGGTTTCAGAAAATTTTACAGCGTCATCCCAAAATTGAAGTATTGGAAATATCAGAACTTTATAGCAACAAAGGAACAAACAAATATTACCGAGCTTATGCGGAAGTACAGAAAAGTAATGTGAAAAATCAATAGTAGAGAATAAGGAGAATTTTATCATGTGTAAAGTTATCGCAATCGCAAATCAGAAGGGCGGAGTTGGAAAGACCACCACAACAAGCAATTTAGGAATCGGACTGGCAAAACAGGGAAAGAGGGTTTTGCTGATAGATGCAGATGCACAGGGCAGTCTTACGGCAAGTCTTGGGGTGCAGGAGCCGGACAGACTGGAAATTACGCTTGCCACCATCATGTCAAATATCATCAACGATGAAGAAGAAAGCCCTGAATACGGCATTTTAAAGCATGAGGAAGGGGTGGACTTCATGCCGGGAAATATTGAGCTTTCCGGCTTGGAAACCTCGCTTGTAAATGTCATGAGCAGGGAAACGGTACTGCGTACCTACATAGAACAGCAGAAAGACCGCTACGATTACATTCTGATTGACTGTATGCCATCCCTCGGCATGATTACGATAAATGCCTTTGCCTGTGCGGACAGCATCTTGATTCCGGTACAGGCGGCATATCTGCCGGTAAAAGGTCTGGAACAGCTTATTAAGACGATTGGAAAGGTAAAGCGTCAGATTAACCCGAAACTGGAGATAGAGGGCATCCTGCTGACAATGGTTGATAACCGTACCAATTATGCAAAGGACATCAGTACATTGCTGATTGAAAACTATGGAAGCCGTGTGAAGATATTCAAAGAGAGTATCCCAATGTCGGTAAGAGCTGCGGAGATTTCTGCGGAAGGTGTGAGCATCTATCAGCACGATCCGAATGGAAAAGTGGCAAGTGCCTATCAGTCATTGACGGAGGAGGTGCTTGCAGATGAATAAGAAGGGGAGTGCCGCAAAGGTAAAGCTGAGCAGCTTTGATGATTTATTTGGAGCGGAGCAGCCACAGACAGGAACAGAACAGGTACAGGAAATCGCATTGTCAGAACTGCATGAGTTCAAAGGACACCCGTTTAAGGTACTGGATGATGAAAAGATGCAGGAAACGGTGGAAAGCATCAGGGAGCATGGAGTGTTGATGCCAGGCATTGCCAGACCGATGAAAGATGGCGGTTATGAGATTATTGCCGGACACCGCCGGAGACACGCCTGTGAGCTTGTCGGACTTGCTACAATGCCGATGTTCATCCGTGATTACACGGATGATGAAGCTACGATTATCATGGTAGATTCCAATATTCAGAGGGAGGATATTCTTCCGAGTGAGAAAGCAAAGGCATACAGAATGAAATACGATGCAATGAAGCATCAGGGAAGTAAGGAAGGCGGACTGACACTCGGAGAACTGGGAGAAGCGGCAGGAGAGAGCGCAAAGACGGTTCAGAGGTATATATGGATTTCACGCCTGTCGGATTCGCTGCTCGATATGGTGGATGCAAAGAAAATCGGTATCATGCAGGCGGTTGACTTATCATTTTTATCAGAGGATGCACAGCAGTGGGTTTGGGCTGCAATGCAGGAAACAAACGTTGTCATCACAACCCGGCAGAGTGCCATGCTCAAGGAAAGTGATAAAAAAGGGGAGCTTACCTTTCCGATGGTTCGCATGATGTTGGAAAAAGAGAAGCCTGTGGAGCGAAAAGTTGTCATAAAAACAGAGCGCATTAACAATTATTTTCCTGAGACATACAGCAGGGAAGAAATAGAGAACATTATTTATCAGTTATTGGATGACTGGAAGAGTACGCAGTAGGAAGGAGGAGCCGGGAATGGGTGAAATATTACAACTGGATTATTATTACGGGATAGAAGCAGAACAGTTCTCATTCTATCGAGTTCCCCGCCTGCTGATTAAGGATGAAAGATTTAAGAAATTATCCAGTGATGCAAAACTTTTGTATGGTCTGATGCTTGACCGTATGTCCTTATCTATGAAAAATGAATGGTTCGATGAAGATAACCGGGCATATATCATATATACCATAGACAGTATTACGGAAGATTTGGGATGCGGAAGGGAAAAGGCGATCAAGGTTCTTGCAGAGCTGGATTCTGTTAAAGGTATCGGTCTGGTAGAAAAAGTGCGCAGAGGATTGGGCAAACCGGACATCATATATGTGAAGAATTTTGCTTCACTGGCAGGAAATTTAGATGAAAAAAAGGCTGGAAACCCTGATAAAATCACTGAAGTCGGAAAATCAGACTTCAAGAAGTCGGAAAATCAGACTTCAGGAAGTCGGGAAATCGGACTTCAAGAAGTCGGAAAATCAGACTTCAGGAAGTCGGAAAATCAGACCTCAGGAAGTCGGAAAATCAGACCTCAAGAAGTCGGAAAATCGAACCCTAATTATACTAACTATAATCAGACTGATTTAAGTTATACTGAGGAGAGTTATATCAATCCTATCATTCAATCTGATTCAGGGAAAAAGGATGCGATGGATGTGATGGATGATGCACAGACATACATAGAACTGGTCAAAGAAAATATCAGTTACGATCACCATATGCAGTGTGACGGTTATGGAAAGAGAGAACTTTACGACGAACTGTTTCAAGTAATCTGCGAGGTGGTCTGCGTGAAGTGTCCAACAATCAGGGTAGCAGGAGAGGAATATCCGTATGAACTTGTGAAATCAAGGTTTTTGAAACTGGAAAGCAGCCATTTGGAATATGTGATTGGCTGTATGCAGAATACAACCACTAAAATCACAAACATCAAGGCATATATGATTACGGCACTTTATAATGCACCCACTACGATAAATCATTTTTATCAGCAGGAAGTGCAGCATGATATGTATGGGGGAGGATGGCATGAAAAGGGTATTGTTTAAGGTGATACTGCCATTGCTTGTGATTGCAGTGTGGATGAATATGTGCTATTGGATCAGTGTGAATGGAAATGGGGTAAACTGGTTTCAATTTTGGATTATGAGTGGGTTCCCATTCGGGATACGGAAGATGCTTATGCTGTTGATACCACGCAACTTTGGGATTGCCGGAAGTATAGGTGTGCTTGCACTGGATGCCATTGTAGGCGGAGTCATAGGTGTGATTGTCCTTGCCATAAAAATAGCTGCGATCATCAAAGAGATAATCAGTATCATACTGGAATACGCAAGGGGATAGTTTCCTTGCAGAAATGCGGGGCGGATATGGGATAATAGATTTTGTATCTGCCCGCAGTATAACTTCTGGTCACAACGTCCAGAAGTGGAAAGGAAAAAAAGATGGAATCAATGCGTGATACGAAACGGATTATGGAGCGGGAAATTAAGAAAGGCAGTACACCGCTTCAATTTGAACGGATTGAACTGGATGCAGACTGTTATCAGGAGATCGCATCAAAAGAGAAATTGACAGAGGTATTGCAGTATCTCCATAGAGTGGGGGAATATAAGGCATTGGCGGGTAAGACCATAATCAATAATGTCTATACGTTCATGAGAGGGAAAACACCGGATTTTACAAGGGCAAGAAGTGTTTTTGACAGGGAGAAAATCTATCATCAGATGTTACGGCAGGAGAAAAAGTTACAGCCGACTTATCAGGGGGACTGCTATGTCGAGACGGCAAGGTGTTACTTTTCCTTGCCGGAGGAAGAATGGGATACACACAAAATGACGTACCAGAAGAACGAAGCGTTTGGATTTATCATGTCAAACAAGTATATTTTGGGGTTGTATAAATATTGCAGGGAAGCAAGGCGGGATTTTGCTGTGTGTTCAGCCAAAGCACCGGACAAAGGGAATGGGGTGGTTAACCGGCTTATGGACATGGAGGATGTAGAGGTATTGGCGCATTGCCTGTTGCTAGATGATGTATGGGCAGAAAATAAGCTGGTAGGTGCTAAATTATACACGATTTTCAAAGTTGGAATTGCTTCTCAAAGCAGCTCATTTCTGATATAATAAGTGCCGGATATCATTTATTTTGGAGGAAAAGAATATGTGCGATGAAAATATGAACGTAGAAGAACAGAGTGCGGAAGTGGTAGAGCCAAAGGTGGAAATAGAGCCGTTATTTGAAGAACAGGTTGATTTTGATACATTCAGTAAATCAGATTTCCGTGTTGTAAAAGTAAAAGAGTGCAGTGCCGTAAAAAAGAGTAAAAAGCTGTTGCATTTTGTCTTAGATGATGGAACCGGAACGGATAGAATTATTCTTTCAGGAATCCATGCTTATTACGAGCCGGAAGAACTTGTTGGAAAAACATTACTGGCAATCACGAATTTGCCACCGAGAAGCATGATGGGAATTGACTCCTGCGGTATGCTTTTATCAGCAGTCCATATAGTTGATGGAGAAGAAAAACTGAACTTGATTATGCTGGATGATGCTATTCCGGCAGGTGCAAAATTGTACTAAGAGTACGAGGAACAGATATTATAATTTTATACATGAGAGTTTACAGCGATAAGGCAGATATGAGGTCGAAAGATTTTGTATCTGCCTTTTTTTATTGCAGCAACTTCTGGTCACAACGTCCAGAAGTGGAAAGGGACAAAAATGAGTAGAAAAAATGGTAAGAAGTTATTGATTGTGATTGCAGTAGGGGCAGTTGTAGTAAAGGCAGTGAGGGATGTAATAAAGGCAAAAAAGCAGGAGGAAGAGCTCAGGTCTGCTTTGGATGATTTTTATGAGGAAGAACTGAACTGGTGGGACAGGGAACATGAGGAAGGAGAGGACTTGTAAATATGGGAATGAAAATACAACTTCACAGGCTGTTGGTTCCGCCCTGATAAAAAGAGTGAAGATCAGGAAGGAGGTACACTGTGCAGGAGGAAACAACACAAAAAACGATTGCCCTTGCAATCAAGACATCCAAACTGACCGCAAGTGTTCTCCAGAAGGCGATGAAGATGTATCTGGAGCATCAGAAACATAAAGAGCCTTCCCACGGGAAAATACCGGTGAAAAAGCTGGTAGGTCAGGGAGCGGGTGCGAAGTCCATAGAGGTCACGGATGATAACATTAAGGCTTTTGAGCGTGTGGCGAGAAAGTACAATGTAGATTTCGCTGTGAAGCGGGATAAGACCACGGAGCCGCCAAAATACCTTGTATTTTTTAAGGGTAAGGATGCCGATGTGATTGCACAGGCGTTCAAGGAATTTGTAAAAGTTAATGAGAAAAAGCAACAGCGTCCGTCGTTACGGCAGAAACTGAAAGGACTTCAGAAGATGATCGCACAGAACAAGAACAGGGAGCGGAGCAGAGAGAAAAACAAAGACAGGGGACAGAGCCTATAAGTAAGGTCATTGACGGGATTGTAAAAGATTTGCAGTCAATCCCGAAAATTCTCAAAGAAAAGTGCAGAGGGGTAAATGGGAAACAGCTTGCCCTCAAATGCGCTCCCTATGTGATATTTGGATATGTCTTTAATAAGGTTTCATGGCTGTATGGACAGCAGGCAGGAGATAACACATTACAGAAGGTGTTGGACACGATCAATGGGATGGGAGGTGCGTTTGTAAACCCGTTTCCTAGTTTTATGCCGGGGGATTTACTGGTTGGCGTGGGATGCGGGATAGGATTTCGTATGGTAGTATATTATAAAGCGAAAAATGCAAAGAAATTCCGGCAGGGAGTAGAATATGGTTCGGCAAGGTGGGGAACTGCCAAAGACATAGAGCCTTATGTCGATCCGGTATTTGAAAACAACGTGCTTTTAACGGCAACGGAGTGTCTTATGATGTCCGGCAGACCAAAGCAGCCGAAGTATGCAAGGAATAAAAACATTCTTGTGATCGGTGGTTCCGGTTCCGGTAAGACACGCTTTTTTGTGAAGCCGAACCTTATGCAGATGCACAGTTCCTATGTGGTCACTGATCCGAAAGGCACTGTGCTGGTCGAATGCGGCAGGATGCTGTCTAAGAATGATTACCGGATTAAGGTGCTTAATACCATTAACTTTGCAAAATCAATGCATTACAACCCTTTCGCTTACATCCGGAGCGAAAAGGACATTCTGAAACTCGTAAACACAATCATTGTAAATACCAAAGGGGAAGGACAGCAAGCCTCTGAGGATTTCTGGGTGAAAGCAGAAAAGCTCTATTACACGGCACTGATTGCATATATCTGGTACGAAGCACCGGAGGAGGAACAGAATTTTTCCATGCTGATTGATCTGGTGGATGCCAGTGAAGCAAGGGAAGATGATGAGGACTTCAAAAATGCGGTTGACCTGCTGTTTGAGGAGCTGGAGCAGAAGAACCCGAACCACTTTGCGGTAAGGCAGTATAAGAAGTATAAACTTGCCGCAGGAAAGACAGCAAAATCTATTCTGATTAGCTGTGGTGCGAGGTTGGCACCATTTGACATCAAGGAGCTGCGTGACCTGACTGCTTATGATGAACTGGAGCTTGATACATTGGGGGAGAAAAAGACAGCACTGTTTGTCATTATCTCCGATACAGATGCGACGTTCAATTTTATTGTAAGTATCATGTATTCGCAGTTATTCAATCTGCTCTGTGACAAGGCAGATGATGTATATAACGGGAGACTGCCGATCCACGTCCGATGCTTACTGGACGAGTTTGCAAACATCGGGCAGATCCCACAGTTTGAGAAGCTGATTGCTACTATCCGTAGCCGGGAAATATCAGCTTCTATTATTTTGCAGTCAAAGTCACAGCTAAAGGCTCTGTATAAGGACAACGCATCGACCATTGAAGGAAACTGCGACACAACCCTGTTTTTGGGAGGAAAAGAGAAAGATACTCTGAAAGATCTGGCAGAAATTCTTGGGAAAGAAACGATTGACCTTTACAATACCTCAGATACAAGGGGAACGAGCCAGTCCTACGGTCTGAATTACCAAAAGACCGGAAAGGAACTGATGAGCCAGGATGAGATTGCGGTCATGGATGGCAGCAAGTGTATCATGCAGCTTAGGGGCGTGAGACCTTTTTTCTCAGATAAGTTTGATATAACGAAGCATAAGCAGTACCCGCTGTTATCTGATTATGACAAAAAGAATGAGTTTGACATTGAAAGATACGTCAAGAACCGCAACAGACTCCGCTTTAAGAGGAATGATGTGGTGGATGAGGTATGCGATGTCGGAGAAATCACAGCTTAACTTCTGGACATTGTGACCAGAAGTTGTTTTACAACTGAATATGGAACATATGATATGGGAGCTTTTCTAAAAATTATAATTCAGAGAAGCTCCCTTTTTATTTTTTTGAAAAAGGAGACAAACAAATGGGCTTTTTTACAACATCAGTAACAGGACTTAAAACAGTAGTAACCGCAATCGGCGCAGGTGTAGGCGTATGGGGAGTTATCAATCTTCTCGAAGGATATGGAAACGATAATCCCGGTGCAAAATCACAGGGCATCAAGCAGCTTATGAGTGGCGGTGGCATCATCATTGTGGCACAGACGGTAATTCCACAGCTTACCACTCTGTTCTCATAATTCATGGGCGGGATCATTGATAAGATTACTGAATTCATAAAGGAACTGTTGCAGGGGTGGGTTCTGACCAACTTTGAAACCATGTTTACCGATGTCAATGACAAGGTAGGCACGATTGCAGGGGAGGTCAGCAAAACTCCCAGCACTTGGAACTCCAGTATTTTTGACATGATAAAAACCCTGTCCGATAACGTGATGATTCCCATAGCGGGAATGATCATCAGTTTTGTACTCGTCTACGAGCTTATTTCCATGGTTATTGACAAGAATAATCTGCATGACTTCAATACGGCAATTTTTATCCGTTTTTTTATGAAAGCGTGTATTGCAGTCATGCTGTTAAGCAAGACTTTTGACATTGTAATGGCGGTATTTGATGTGGGAAGCCACATCGTCAATTCCGCAGCGGCAGCAATCAGCGGGGAAACCAGTATTGATGTTTCAAGTACGCTGCAGACGATGTTCAATGAGCAGTTTTCGGAGATGAGCATAGGTGAGCTGTTAGGACTTGGAATGGAGACCATGATCGTCAGTTTATGCATGAAAATCATGTCAGTCCTTATCACCGTCATTCTTTATGGGCGAATGATTGAAATATATCTTTATGTATCAGTAGCACCTGTTCCCTGTGCAACCGTAACCAACCGGGAATGGGGAACGATAGGAACTAATTATTTTAAGGGACTTTGTGCATTGGCATTTCAGGGCTTTTTTATGATGGTGTGCGTTGCAATCTATGCGGTGCTGGTGGCAGGTGTGGCAGTAGCCGACAACCTGCATACGGCACTCTGGTCGGTGGCAGCATATACTGTGATTTTATGTTTTTCCCTGTTTAAGACAGGTTCGCTGTCAAAATCTGTCTGGAATGCGCACTAAGGGAGGAACGACATGGCAATATCTGTGCAGGTGCCAAAGGATTTGTCCGGTATCAAGACAAAAGTGGCACTGAACTTGACAAAGAGACAGATCATCTGTTTCAGCGGTGCGGCAGTAGCCGGGATACCCTTGTATTTTTTAACCAAGGGACTGATCGGAACATCAGCCGCATCACTTCTTATGATGGGAGCAATGCTTCCGTTCTTCTTTTTTGCGATGTATGAGAAAAATGGGTTTCCGGCGGAGAAGATTTTGTATTTTATGCTCCGGCAGAAGATACTCACACCGGGCATAAGACCATACCGGTCAGAGAACTTATACAAGCAGTTGGAAGAAAAAGAAAAATTACGAAGGGAGGTTCGTTATCTTGAAGAAAAAGCAAAAGGCAGAACCGGAAAGCCGCAGAAAAAGCAGTTATAAAGGCAATAGCAGGAACAACAGTAAAAGTGGCGGTCTTACCTTTTCAGAAAAGAAGCGTCTTATACAGTTAAAGCATATTTTATCGGGAAAGAGCATTGAGAAAGAAAAGCCGACTACCGCACAAAGGACGATCACTTTTGAAAAGATGTTCCGTGATGGTATCTGTCAGGTCAGCCACCGTTATTATACAAAGATGGTGGAATTTTTTGATATAAACTATGAGCTTCTGGAAGTGGATGACCAAGCGGACATACTGGCACAGTACAGCAAGCTTATCAATTATTTTGATCCGTCTGTGAAGTTTGAACTGGTGCTTTTCAACAGGCAGGTCAACGAGCAGATGCTTACAGAACAGTTTGACATTCCGTGGCAGGAGGATGATTTTAACGACATCCGTGAGGAATACACGGAGATGTTAAAGAAGCAGGCGGCAAAGGGCAACAACGGTATCATCAAATCAAAATATCTGATTTTTGGTGTAGAAAGCAACGGCTACAAGGAAGCCAAGAGCCGCCTTAACAACATTGAAAAAGATGTCATACGGAACTTAAACAACATAGGAACCCTTGCGAGGGGACTGGACGGAAAGGAAAGACTGCGCATCCTGCATGAATATTTTAACCAGGATACCATGGAGCCTTTCCGTTTTTCATTTAAGGACTTGGCAGAATCCGGCAAGTCGGTCAAGGACTATATTGCACCGCCGGGATTTGATTTCCGCTATCCGAACCGCTTCAAGTCGGGAAATATGTATGGCTGTGTGTCCTATCTGGATATTATCGCACCGAAGTTTACGGACGAGCTGATCAAGCATCTTCTGGATATTGATGCTAATCTTACGATTTCCATGCACATGCAGACGGAAGATCCGGTAACGGCAATCAAGAAGTTAAAAGCGGTTATTTCCAATATCCAAAAAATGAAGATTGAAGAGCAGAAAAAGGCAGTCCGAAGCGGCTATGATATGGATATTTTACCGAATGACATTGTGACCTATGAAAAGGATACGCTGGAATTTCTGGACGATTTGAATACGAGCAATCAGAAGATGATCAACATGACATTCCTTATTACCTGTTATGGTAGAACCAAGCGGGAACTGGAGAGCTTAATGCAGAGGGTGTCCGGTATTATTCAGCAGGCAAACTGTGACCTCAGATGTTTACAGTATTTACAGGAGCAGGGCCTTATGGCATCTGCACCGATTGGGTGCAATGAGACTGGTATTGAGCGTACTCTTTCCACAAAGAGTACCGCAATCTTAGTACCATTCTGCACACAGGAATTATTTATGCCTGCTCCGGCAATCTATTACGGATTAAATGCACTCAGCAACAACATGATCATGGCAGACAGAAAAAGGCTCCGTACACCAAACGGGGTTATCTTAGGTACTCCCGGAAGTGGTAAGAGTTTTAGTGCAAAGCGTGAGATTTTAAGCTGTTTCCTTATCACGAAGGACGATATTATCATCTGCGATCCGGAGGGAGAGTATTTTGCACTGGTTGCGGCACTACATGGACAGGTCGTAAAACTTGCCACCAATTCCAAAGATTACTTAAACCCGATGGACATCCAGTTAAGCCATAAAGGGGATAAGGAAGCATTAAAGTTGAAGTCGGATTTTATCATTACGCTGTGTGACCTGATCGCAGGCGGTAAGGACGGTCTTGAAAACGATGAGAAAGGTATCATTGATGAATGTATCCGTCAGATTTATGACAAATATTTTGAAAATCCGGTGCCGGAAAATATGCCGATACTGGAAGATTTATATAATGCGCTCTTGAAACATAAGAACCCGAAGGCGGAACGTATCGCCAACAGCCTTGTGCTGTATGTGCATGGTTCCCAGAATTATTTTAACCACCATACTAACGTGGACAGCGGCAACCGTATCATGTGCTTTGACATCAGGGATTTGGGAAACCAGTTAAAAGAGCTTGGAATGTTGATCGTACAGGATGCAGTGTGGAACAGGGTATCGCAGAACAGGGAGCGTAAAATTGCTACCCGCTATTACTGTGATGAGTTCCACCTTCTTCTGAAGGAAAGGCAGACCGCCATTTATTCGGTGGAAATATGGAAAAGATTTCGTAAATGGGGCGGCATACCCACAGGTTTGACGCAGAACGTCGGAGATTTTTTGCGCTCGGAGGAAATCGAGGGTATTTTAGGAAACAGTGATTTTATTTATCTCTTAAATCAGAATGCCAAAGATCAGGCGATCCTTGCGGATAAGCTGGGACTGTCTGATAAACAGCTCTCCTATGTCACCAACTCTGAACAGGGAAGCGGTCTGATATTGTTTGATAACGTGGTAATCCCGTTCGTGGATAAATACCCGACAGACACAAAGACTTATAGGATTATGAATACTAAGCCGGAGGAATCGGTGCAGAAGGAGGATGCAATGTAAATGGCAGATGAAAGACAGAAAAAGCAGGCGGTAAGGGCATTTGAAAGAGAAAATACCATTGCTTCTAAGCCTGTGAGCAATCTGCCGCGGGATGCAAACCGTGGAATTGATGCAGAAAATGTAACTTCTGGTCACAACGTCCAGAAGTTGGAAGATGGTGTGAAAAAGCAATCTTCAACAGCACATCATCCAAACAGTAAAAAGAAATATTACCGTCAACAGCAGCCGGACACTTCTGGTCACAACGTCCAGAAGTCACAAGCCGATGCGGAAAAGGCATTTTTAAAGGAAAACAGCTTCATGCAGGAGGAACAGCAGGGTGATTCTGACAGCACGATGGAAAACGAGGTTCATGTAAGGGATACCTACCAACGGTCTGAGAAAAAAGGAAAATATCACAAAAAGCGTGTGCAAAGAGAATACGCACACAAAGAACGTGCAAAGTCAGGAAAGCCGGGGCAGTCCGACAGTGGAGAGTTCCAGACAAAGGATGATACTTTTACGCAGGGGCAGACAGAAGGATTTACGGACAAGAGGGTGCAAAAGGCTGCTGACCGCTCGGAGAAGAATCGCCGGAAGTTGCAGAAGGCAAAGGATAAGATGCCGAAGAAGCGGCAGTATGAAATGAAGCGTGTCTTTGATGAACAGACGGGAAAGGCAAAATATGTGGTAGTCCCGGTAGAAGTGGAGATGCCATTTAAGCCGGAGAGCATCGGAAAAGCTGCGGTTCATAAGCTGCAAACGGAAAATATGTATTTTGTGCATCGCAAGATTGCAGAAACGGAAAAAGACAATTCTGCGGTGGAGGGCGCACATAAGACCGAACAGCGGGCAGAAGATGTGTACCATTACATGAAGTACCATCGTAAAAGCAAGGCACAGCGCAGAAAGGACAGGTTGGACAGGCTTCAAAAAAAGCAGGTCACAGCGGATATGAAGCTGGAGTATGAGAAATTTCTGAGCGAAAATCCACACTTAAAAGGGAACAGTCCGAAAAAGCAGTTGCAAAGGCAGTTACAGAAGCAGCGCATCAAACGGGAGTATGCAAAAGCAAGGAGGGCAGGAGCAGAAGCAAAGACAGCAAAAGAAACGTTTGTAAGGACATCCAATACCGCAACCGGGATTGCGAAGAAATTACAGGAGATTGCCGCAAAGAACAAATCACTGATTACGACAACGGGTATTTTCGCATTGCTTTTTATCATGATCATGTCGTCATTATCAAGCTGTGGTTCCATGTTTATGGGAACTGTGACAACGACGCTGGTAGGCACTTATTTAAGCCTTCCGGTAGAGATTGATGCGGCAGATTTATCTTTCACCCAAAAAGAAATGGCACTGCAAAATACGATTGATTCGATGGAAACCGACCATCCGGGATACGATGAGTATGATTATAACCTCGGAGCAATCGGGCATGATCCGTTTACGCTGATCAGTTATCTTTCGGCAGTTTATACAGAATTTACCGCAGCGGATGTGGAAAATGAGATACAGCAACTATTTAATGCCATGTACTCCCTTACCACGGAGGAAGTGGAAGATACAAGGACGAGGACAGGCACAGATGCAGAGGGAAATGAAACAGAGGAAGAATACACAGTAACTATTTTGCGTGTCACGCTTACCGTGACACCTCTTGAGAGCATTGTTGCCGGACGCATGGATACGGAACAGGCAGAAATCTTTGCCGCCTATACGGAGACAAAAGGCGGGTTACAGGTATTTGGGACACCCGTGGATTACTACTGGTATTACTATATCAGCAGTTATTATGGATACCGGAAAAATCCGAACACCGGAGTGGAGGAGCTTCACAGGGGTGTGGACATTGCAGTGCCGACAGGAACGGTTGTGTATGCGGCGCATGACGGAACGGTTATGCAGGCGGCTTACGATTCATATTATGGGAATTATGTGGTGATCACGGACAGTAAGGGATATACCACAAAATATGCCCACATGGACAACTTAAATGTATCCGCAGGGCAGAGTGTAAAAAAGGGCGATACCGTTGGAAAAAGCGGTAATACGGGAAGCAGTACCGGAAGCCATCTTCATATCGAATGTCTGTATAACGGGGAATATTATAACCCGTTATTTTATTTTGAAGCAGGCACACAGACGATTTACGGGGAGACACCGGGCGGAACCGGAGGGGGAACAGGAAATGCCATACCGCCGGATTCCTATGATGATGCAACCGTACAGGCACTTATGACAGAAGCCAACAAATATCTTGGTATGCCATATACCTTTGGCGGCACACCGCCGTCAAGTTTTGACTGTTCAGCGTTTGTCTGCTGGGTATTTTCCAACAGCGGGGTGCATGACCTGCCACGAACCACGGCGCAGGGCATTTATGACCAGTGTACTCCGGTATCAGCGGCAGATGCGAAAGCAGGGGATATTATCTTTTTTACCGGGACATACAACGCAGGGCGTCCGGTCACGCACGTTGGCATCTACTGCGGAAACGGTACGATGGTGCATTGCGGCGATCCGATCCAGTACACATCCATCAATACATCTTACTGGCAGAGCCATTTTTACGGCTTTGGAAGATTAAATTAACAGAGGGAGGAAACACAGGTTGTCAGTAGAGCGAATCAATTTACAGCTTAAAAAGGTCAGGGAGCAGATCGCACAGCTTCAGGCAAAGGAAAAAGACCTTGCAGAGCAGAAACAGATGGCAGAGGATGCCGAAACTATGAAGATCATTAAAAAATATAAAATCTCATCCGAGCGTTTGCAGATGTTAAACAGGCTCAGTGAGGATGAAGTCAGACAATTATTACAGAAACGGGAACAGGAAAAGGAGGGTTTGACCAATGAAAAAGAAGAAGTTATCCGTTAAGGCACTGATGTCCCTTGTTCTGTCGGCAATACTGTTTTGTATGCCGGCAGGGGCATTTTTCGCTAACAGGGCAAATACAGTCGAGGTTCATGCGGAGGATACCGCTGAACAGCAGACAGAGAGTACAGAAAATACAGGCAGTACAGGGGATACAGAAAGTACGGGCAGTACCGGGAACACGGTGACACCCGGCAATGGCAAGGAAGAAACTGCCAGGGATGGAAAAACGGAAGATTCCACAGAGGGTACAGCGGAAGGAACGACGGAAGAAACAACCGAGGAAACAGAGCCAGCGAAGTGTACCTGTACGGAAAAGTGCAGCCAGTATGAGGTGGACAAGGATTGTAAGGTATGCAGTAAGGATTACAAGGAATGTGCCTATGTAAATCCCAGTGTAAAAATCACGATCGCCACACCGACCGGATGGCATAACGATACCACAAAGGTACATATTTCAGTGGAAGATACGAGAAAGTCCGGCAACTTTACGATCCAGAAAGTGCAGGCAAAAGTGGCGCAGAATGGAAGCTGGACGGACATCACAGAGGATATGTATGTGGAGATTTCCGAGAACAGCACCATTTATGTGCAGGTCACTGACCAGAAGGGAAAGACCTATGAGAAAAACCGTTATATCAAGTGCTTTGATTTCACAAAGCCTACCTTAAATGCGGCAGTCAGTGACGGCCTTTTGAGCATTCAGGCGCATGATACGGATTCCGGTATCAAGGCAATTTATGTGAACGGTTATGAATTTACGGAGCATACGAATGAGGCGTTGAACATCCGCCTGCAACAGTTCGATGCCGGGTATCAGTATTTTACGATTTCCGCTATGGACAATGCAGGAAATATATCGGAAATTTACAAAACTGCCAATCCTTATTACACCGATCCGGAGACGAAGGACAGCAATGAAAAAGATCCGGCGGAACAGCTCCCGGTGGATGCGTCTGCAACTAAGCCTAGTTCCGCAACCGCACAGATTACGGAGCATACCAAAACAGACAGCAATGGGAATACCATTTCCGAGACAGGAAACGGAACAGGAACAGGCACTTCATTCACGAAACAGTCTCCGGGTACGGGAGACACCACAGACAGTGCAGAAAAAAACAGTGAAAGCAGTACGTCGGAGCAGGGCAAGGAATTTTACACGATCCAGACTGCTTCGGAGAAGGTGTTTTATCTTGTCATTGACAGGGACGGTGATGAGGAAAAGGTATATTTCCTTACAGAAGTGAGCGAAAATGACCTTCTTAACACCACATCCGATAACAGTGAGACACTTCCGAAAAACTCTGCCGCACAGGAGTCGGCAATCCCGGTCAAGGATGCAGCACTTGACAATAACAATACCGATGCCACAGGAAATAAGAAACAGGATGCGGAAACGGTGGAAGAAAATACCGAGGAGAGTACCGAGGAAGCCAGTGAGCCGGAAACCACAGAGCAGAAACAGGATGGTTCCGGCTTTGCTTATCTTATCATGGGGATTGCTGCGGCAACCGTAATCGGTGTGGTTTACGTCATAAAGGCAAAGAAGAAAAAGGAAAACTTCATTGACGATGATGAGGAAGATTACGACGATGAGGACGAGGAAGAAGCTGATCCGGACGAAGATTTCTTAAAAAATACGGAACCTGACAGCAATGATGAGGAAATAGATACAACGGAAAACGATGCAGAGAATGAGGAGGAATAAAAGATGCAGTTAGTGATCGCAGAGAAGCCGAGCGTGGCACAGAGCATTGCAGGTGTGCTTGGCGCAACAGAACGTAAGGACGGATACATGGAGGGCAATGATTATATCGTGTCATGGTGTGTGGGACATCTGATCGAACTTGCACAGCCGGAAAGCTATGATGAAGCCTTACAGAAATGGACATACGAGAGCCTTCCGATCATCCCGGATACATGGAAGCATGAGGTTAAGAGCGATACAAAAGCACAGTATAAGGTGCTGTATCAGCTCATGCACGATAACAGAGTGGACTCCGTAGTGTGTGCCACCGATGCCGGACGGGAGGGGGAACTGATTTTCCGTTTGATCTATAACATGGCAGGTTGTGACAAACCGATGCAGCGTTTATGGATTTCTTCGATGGAAGAAAGTGCCATCAAAGAGGGATTTTCCAATCTCAGACCGGGATGTGAATATGACCGTCTGTATGAATCCGCACTGTGCAGGCAGGAAGCAGACTGGCTTGTCGGTATCAACGGCACAAGGCTTTTTACCGTGTTATATGGCGGAAAGGCATTGAAGGTGGGGAGGGTGCAGACACCCACCCTTGCCATGCTGGTAGACCGTGAAGCAAAGATTATGAATTTTAAGAAAGAAGCCTACTATGTGGCGCATATCCTGGGCAATGGTCTGGATGCAGTATCGGAGCATCTCCGTGACAAGGCAGAAGCAGAAAAAATCGCAGGAGCCTGTGCAAACGGACAGGCTCTTGTGACCGCCGTGGTTAAGGAAGAAAAGTGGATTGCACCACCGAAGCTCTATGACCTTACCACGCTTCAGAGGGATGCCAACCGCTTATTCGGGTTTACTGCAAAACAGACTTTGGAGTACACCCAGAGTCTTTATGAAAAGAAGCTGTGTACCTATCCGAGAACGGACAGCCAGTATTTGTCTGACGATATGGAGCAGACAGCCGGAAATGTGATTGAAGCAATTTTTGGTTCCATTCTGTTTGAGGAAAATATGATGTTTAATCCGGATATTAAGCGTGTATTAAACAGCAAAAAGGTTACAGACCACCATGCGATTATCCCCACAATGGAGATTGCAAAAGCTGATCTTGCTGCCCTGCCGGAAACGGAGCGAAAGATTTTATCCCTTGTGGCCAACAGACTGCTGTGTGCTACGGGGGAGAAACATCTTTATGAAACGGTCAAGGCAGAGCTTTCCTGTGGTGGTTACACCTTTGCCACTTCCGGCAAGTCGGTCTTAAAAAACGGGTGGAAAGATTTTGAAGATGCCTTTAAGCGTTCTTTTAAGACAACGGAAGATAAGGAGCAGGAGGATAAGAAACTGCCGGAGCTTTCAAAGGGGCAGACCTTTGACTGGGTACAGACGAAGATTAGCGAGCATTACACCACACCGCCGAAGCACTATACGGAAGATTCCCTTCTGTCTGCAATGGAGCGAGCCGGAAACGAGGACATGAGTGACGATGTGGAGCGTAAGGGACTCGGTACACCTGCCACCAGAGCAGACATCATTGAGAAGCTGGTCAAGGACGGTTTCGTGAAGCGTGAGAAAAAGCAAATGATTCCCACAGAGGACGGAATGAAACTGATTACAGTGCTTCCGGATGTGGTGAAGTCTCCGAAACTTACTGCTGATTGGGAAAATGCCCTTACCCTTGTAGCAAAGGGCGAGTATTCCATGCAGGAATTTATGGATGGAATTGCGGATATGGTAAAGAACCTTGTGCAGACTTATCACAGCATTAGTGACGAACAGAAATCCATGTTTGGAGGAAATCAGAGCGCACAGGAAGCCCTTGGAAAATGCCCGAAATGTGGTGCTGATGTAGTCAAGGGAAAATTCGGTGCGTACTGTACTGGAAAGTGTGGTATGAATGTCGGCAAGGCACTTGGGGTAACACTTTCCGATACACAGGTCAAGAGCCTGCTTCAAGGGAAAAAGATACTTGTAAAAGGTTTGAAGGGCAAGAAAGGCAGCTATGATGCGTACTTGATTCCAGAGAGTATAGAGGATTTTTCCTACACGAAGGACGGTAAAGAAATCAATGGATTCCAGTATAAATTTAAGATGGAATTTCCACCGAAGAAGGATAAATAGAAAAATTTTTTCAAAATAATTTGTAGGATTTTGTCGAAAGTTGTCATGTATATAGTGAAGGGAGGATTTTAGCATGAATAAGAAAAAAGAAATATAGATGCTGAAAGAAAAACTTGACTATTATACGTTGGTAGCCACCGATGAGGAATTTGATGCCGAGGAAGTTATAAAAATTGTCAAAAGGTTGGAAGAACTTGAACCGACAGAAGCACCGGAAAAGTCTGCTGATGAATTTTTGGACGATTTCTGGAAGTATTGCGAAGAACGGGAAAGGGAGGAGGAAATACTTGAGGAATTTCGGAAGCAGAAATAGCTGTATCTATGATGAAA
>ERZ859923.555-NODE-555-length-21472-cov-2.151842_pt1 | contig 21472 bp, 21 predicted proteins | sample MGYA00510116_ERZ859923 | MGnify/ENA primary metagenome ERZ859923 (study PRJEB30046, sample SAMN00715168) | human gut metagenome | study: EMG produced TPA metagenomics assembly of the A metagenome-wide association study of gut microbiota in type 2... | reverse complement strand
AAATATATAATATAATTAATGTGAAATAAATTTCATATAAGGAGGAGTTATGAATAATTTTATAGAATTTAAAAATGTAACTAAAGGTTACGTAATAGGCGATAAAACATATAACGCGCTAAGCAATATAAGTTTTACGCTTCCTAAGGGAGAGTTTATATGCATTCTAGGCCCATCTGGTGCAGGTAAATCTACTTTACTAAATTTACTTGGGGGAATGGATAGACCAACAAGTGGCGATATTATAATCGATAAAGAAAATATAAGCAAAAAAAATGATAAAGAACTTACTAAATATAGAGCTGAAAATGTTGGATTTATATTTCAATTTTATAATATTTTACCAACTCTTACTGTACTTGAAAATGTAGAGATAGTAAATGATATAGTTAAAAAATCTAAATCTGCTAAAAATATCCTTAAAGATGTAGGATTAGGTGAACATTTAAATAAGTTTCCTAATCAATTATCAGGAGGAGAACAACAAAGGGTTAGTATAGCACGCGCAATAGCTAAAAATCCAAAATTACTTTTATGTGATGAACCAACTGGAGCACTTGATTCAAAAACAGGTGTAGAAATATTAAAATTATTAAAAAAACAATGTGATGCTAATAACGGTAAAAATACAGTTATTATAGTTACACATAATGCATTAATTGCAGAGGTTGCCGATAGAGTTATTAGACTTAAAAATGGTATAATTGAAAGTAATGTAGTAAATGAACATCCAAAAAATATTGATGAGGTAGTGTGGTAATATGTTAAAGAAAAAAATGATGCGTGATATAAAACAAAATTTATCACAGTTTATCACTATATTTTTGATGGTATTAATAGGTGTAATGGTATATGTTGGTATAGAAGCATACATGGATGGTATGATTTATACTGCAGATAAATTTTATACTGAAAATAATTTACAAGATTTAAACGTAATTGGTAATCTAAATAATAAAGATTTAGAAAAAATAAAATCATTAGATAATGTAAGTGATGCTTCGATAAAACTTGTCTTGACAGCTATTGATGCAAACAGTCCTGATAAAACTTATTTATTAAGTTTTATAGAAGAAAATAATATATCAAAATTTTATGTAGTTGATGGAATACCTTTTGATGTAAATAAAAAAGGTGTTTGGTTAGATAATTTTTATGCTATCAAAAACAATTTAAAGGTAGGAGATAGAATAAAAATAAAATATGATAATTTATATTTAGATGAAGAAATATTAGGTTTAATTAATGTACCAGATCATATTTATGATGTTAAAGATGAATCTGAATTAGTTCCTAATAGACAAACTTTTGGTTTTGTATATTTATCAGTTAATGAAATGAAAGAAGATTATATTAAAAGTTTAGTAATGAAGAAAATGAATATAGAAAATGAAGAAACTTTTAATAAATATTTTAAAAATTTTAATTACAAGGATTATATACCTTATAATTATATAATGGTAGATGTAGAATCTAAGGAAAATGTAGAAAATGTTAAAAATGAAATTGAAAAAAATATAGAAAATGCTAAGGCAATTATAAAAATTGAAGATACTGCGTCATATGTGATGTATCAAGGAGAAATAGATGAGGGTGCATCATATGTAGGTATTTTTTCAGGATTATTTTTATCTATAGCATCTCTTTCGGTAATAACAACTATGACTAGAGTAATAAAAAAACAAAAGCTTCAAATAGGTATTATGAAAGCACTTGGTATTAAAAATTCTAAAATAATTATGCATTATATTGGCTATGGTTTCTTTATATCATTAATTGCAAGTATTTTAGGAATAGTACTTGGTAGATATTTTATAGGGGCAGTATTTATGAATATAGAAATGTCATACTTTGAGATACCAAGTAGTGGGCCTATAGTAAATTTAAAAAGTTATATAATGGCATTAATTGTAGTTTTAGTAGTATCTTTTATAACTTTCTTAACATGTAGAAAAGAACTTTTAAAAAGTCCCGCTTTAGCTCTTAGAAATGAAATACCTAATGTCAAAACAAAAAGCTTAAATTTATCTCCTAAAGGTATTTTTAAAAAAATGAGTTTTAAAAGCAAATGGAATTTAAGAGATATACTTAGAAATAAATTTAGAACATTAACTGCAATTGTTGGTGTAGTAGGATGTTGTACATTAATTGTATGTGCATTTGGAATGCTTAATAGTATGAATTATTTTATAAAATTACAATTTAGTGATCTATATAATTTTGATTATAAATTAACCTTAAAAGAAAATATTAAAACAGAAGAGTTAAAAACTCTAATAGACAAATATGGAAATTCCACTAGTCAAACTTTGAATATTGAAATAATAAAAGAAAATAGTAGAGAGTCAAACACTATATTTGTTACGAATGCTAAAGATTTATTACGTTTCCAAAATGAAAAAAATGAATATATAAACATTGATAAAAATGATGGGGTATATGTAACTAGTAAACTAGCTGAAACAAATAATTATAAAATTGGGGATACAATAAAATGGCATATATATGGTAGTAATATAAATTATGAATCCAAGATAGTTGGATTTACTAAAGACCCTCAAACACAAAATTTAACAATGACTAAAGAATATTTAGAAAGTTTAAATATCAAATACGAACCAGATTCATTATATACAGATTATGACTTAAAAAACATAAAAGAGATAGAAAATGTAACTCTAGTACAAGATATTAGTGAACTTGAAAATAGTATGGAATCAATGCTTCAAACGATGAAAAAAATGATACTTTTAATAATTGTATTTGCTATTCTACTTGGTGTAATTATCATATATAATATGGGTATATTATCATATAGTGAAAAGCAATATCAATTTTCAACTTTAAAAGTATTAGGCTTTAGTGATAAAAAAATTAAAAATATATTTATAGAACAAAACATTTGGATTACTATTGTATCAATATTGATTGGTTTACCATCAGGATACTTTTTAACTTCTTGGTTATTTAAAGCTTGTTTAAATGATAATTTTGATTTTGGAGTATATATTAATATAAGTACATATTTAATATCTAGTATAGGAACTTTTATAGTCGCATTAATAACATCAAAAATACTTTCTAGAAAAATAAATAAAATTGATATGGTATCTAGTTTAAAAGCAAATGAATAAGTGTTATAATTAAATGGGTGATAAAGTGGTAAGAAATCCGATAAAAAAAACATCTATTGAAAAGAAAAACAAAATTATAGAATTAGGTTTTAAGCTAATGTGTGAAAAGGGATATTATAATGTAAATTGTGCTGATATAGCTAAATATGCATATGTTTCTACAGGTATAATTTATCAATATTTTAATGATAAAAAAGATATTTTTATAGAAGGCGTTAAAAATTATTATGATAGTATAATGTATCCTATGTATGATGTGCTTAGTACTAATATAAATAAAAATGATTTATCAAAAACTATAAATGATTTAATAGATGTATTTATTAAAACTCATAATATAAGTAAATCATCGCATGAAAACTTAATGGCTATGAGTTATACGATGGAAGAAGTAAAAGAAATATTTAATGATAACGAAATGATTCTAACAAATAAAATATCTGAAATATTAAAAAAAGAAGGATTTATTATTAATAATCCTTTAGAAAAAATACATATATCAATAGGCATTGTAGATAATTTCTGTCATGAAGTAGTTTATCATAAGCATGAAAGCCTAGATTATGATGTAATGAAAAAAGAAGTTATAGATCTAATTATAGGTTTATTAAAAAGAGACTAATGTCTCTTTTTAAATATGCTAAATTTTTTCTCTTTATCGAAAACTACATTTGTTTTAAGTATAAATATAAATACTAAAACAAGTAATATACCATATAATAAATATCCTAATAAATTATCAACTAAAATATAAACGAGTGTTGCAACAGCAAATAATAAATCTATAACCCAAATTATAATAACAGTTGTTTTATGAGAAAAATTCATGTTTAGAAGTTGATGATGTATATGAAATTTATCAGGTTTAGTTATATCTTCTCCCTTAAAGTAACGTCTTAATATTGCAAAGAATGTATCTAAGAACGGTATAGCTATTATCATAAATGGTATAAAAAATGATGTTAAAGTAACATTTTTAAAACCTAAAAGTGCCATTATTGATACCATGTATCCTAAAAACATACTTCCAGAGTCTCCCATAAATATTTTAGCTGGGTAAAAGTTATAAACTAAAAATCCTAAACAAGAACCCAACATAATAAAACATAATTTATAATCTAATTGATTAGAACCTATAAAAATTATTATTATACCAACGATTAAATAAAATATAATACTAATTCCAGAAGCTAACCCGTCAAGACCATCTATTAAATTCATACAGTTAATACATGCTAGCATTAAAATTAAAGTAAAAACATATTTAAAAAATTTAAAATTTATATATATACCAAATGCACTTATTTCATTTAAAGATATATTACCATAAAATATAACAATTAAACATGCTATAATTTGTCCTATTAATTTATATTTTGCTTTAACAGGTTTTATATCGTCTATTATACCAGTTAAAAGTAGTACAAAACTTCCAATTACAATTGCATTAGTTGTATGTGTTTGTTTTATAAAAAATAAGTATCCAAATATAAAACCAATATATATAGCAAGACCACCTAATCTAGGAATTGGTGTTTTATGAACCTTTCTTTCATTAGGTATATCAAGTGCATTTACATGATACGCTATTTTTTTTACTATAGGAACTAAAATTGTAGTTATTAAAAAACAAGAAAATGTTATTAATAATGAATTTATTATTATCTTATTCATACTATCACCAATATTAATTTTATCAAAAATATATATCATAGTAAACAGAAATTTGACATAATTACTTAAAATATGTTATATTATTTACCGTGATGGCACATTATTCTAGTCAATAAGTTACTATGAGGATGGGACTAAAAAATCATTAAAGAGCACATCTGTGAAACTTCTGGTGTTTGCTTCATACGCCCAGTTTGGGGTGGATGCTGGAAGGTATAGATATTTGGGCAACCGTAATGGCATACGATTCTGACCCAGGTATTTTGGAGACCTAAACTTGTAAGTAGCCTATACACAAGTGCGTTGATGGACTACTTATGACTTAGGATTAAACCTATTTCGTGGCGAAAGTTATGAATAGAGTAGCTTGTCTTGAGTGAATGATGGGGATAGATGTTAAACAATATTATTTAATAGCTATAAATAATTTAGTATCGCGTTTTGAAACATTATTTGCAAAAAAGAATTAATAGTAATTATTATTGGTGAAGAAATTTCCTAGAGTGATAATATGGGATTGCAGTGTGTACTAAGTGGCAATCAAGTCATGCTTTTGCATTAGATTTTTAAACGGGAACGGCTAACCTGGTAACGGGAAGTAAAATCTAGGGAAATCCTACTTGACCTAATGACACAAAGTTAACTATATTATAGCCTAATCATATTAAAAAAAATACTCATACAACTGTATGGGTATTTTTATATTAAAATAAAGCTTAAAACTGTACCTAAAACCATTATAATAAGCATAATTATAGCTATTACTTTTGCTATTTTTTCGTTTTTCATAAAACACCTCTACATAATTATAATATATTTTAATATTTTATGGAATATTTTTTTATACAATTAAATAAATTTAAATAGGTGATTGAATTGAAAAAAATAATACTTAAAGCAAAAAACAAAATAAAATTGGACAAGAATTTATTTCTATTTTTAACAATATTATTAATAGTAGGTATCATATCTGGCTCTATTTTTGCTACTATATTAAATAATAGTGATAAAATACTTGTTACGGAACATTTAAACACTTTCCTAACTAATGTTGAAAATAATAATTTAAACTATTTTCTATCATTTAAAAATAATTTTATTACTGATATATTAAATACATTAATAATATGGGTACTTGGTATTTCTATAATTGGTCTTCCAATAATTATAATAATGTATTTTTCTAAATGTTTTATATTAGGTTTTACCATAGGAAGTATATTTGCAAGTTTTAAATTAAAAGGTTTTATATTTGCGTTATTATATTCTTTTCCGACAGAAATTATAGGACTTTTTATTTGCATGATTTTAACTATGTATTCAATTTCTTTTTCTATTAAAATGATATATTCCGTTTTTAAAAGAAAAACAGTAGATTTTAAACTACTTATAAATAAATATTTAATCATACTTATAATCTCATTAGGATTTGACTTAATAGTAAGCTTATATTCTTCTTTAGCACTACCTAGTATTCTTAAATATTTTATTAAATTTATTAGATAATGTGATATAATTAAATAGGTGATGTTATGAAAGTTGTGCTTGGAATTAGTGGAGGAGTAGATTCTTCTGTAGCTGCTATTTTGCTAAAAAAACAAGGATATGATGTAGTAGGGCTATTTATGAGAAACTGGGATTCATCAGTAAATGGTGATATACTAGGGAATCCTACTTTAAATAATGATATATGTCCACAAGAACAAGATTATAATGATGCAGTTAAGGTATGTGAAAAGTTAAATATACCATTACATAGAATTGATTTTGTAAAAGAATATTGGGACTATGTATTTACATATTTTTTAGATGAGTTAAAAAAAGGAAGAACTCCTAATCCTGATATAATGTGTAATAAATATATTAAGTTTTCTGCCTTTGTAAAAGAAGCTAAAAGATTAGGAGCTGATTATATAGCAACAGGACACTATGCTAAAATGGAAAATGGCCGTCTTATGCGCAGTAATGAAAAAAATAAAGACCAAACTTATTTCTTATCACAGCTTAATAAAGAACAACTAGAAAACGTTATCTTCCCTTTAGGTGATATCGAAAATAAAAGTGAAGTAAGAGAAATAGCTAAGAAATATGATTTAATTACTGCTGGTAAAAAAGATTCAACAGGTATTTGTTTCATTGGAGAAAGAAACTTCAAAAACTTTTTAAAAAACTATTTGCCAAGTAAAGAAGGTAATATGGTCAATATTGATACTAACAAAGTAGTTGGTAAGCATCAAGGTTTAATGTATTACACCATCGGTCAAAGAAAAGGTTTAGATATTGGAGGAACAAAAGAAAAATTATTCGTAGTTGGTAAAAATCTTGAGGAAAACATCTTATATGTAGCAGAAGGGGAAGATAACAAATATTTATACTCTAATGGTGCTATAATTGAAGATATTAACTTTAATTGTGAAGAAAGACCAACTAACTGTACTGCTAAGTTTCGTTATCGTGCCGAAGATGTACCAGTTAAACTAACATATAATAATGATGGAACCATCTATGTTGCTTATGATAATGTTAAAGCAGTTACTCCTGGACAGGCTTGTGTTTTTTATGACGGTGAATACTGTCTTGGTGGGGGAATAGTTAAAACAGTAATGAAAGATAAAGAAAAACTATGGTATTTATTATAGGATGGGTGAGAAATTAGATGTATAAAAGCGAAGAAGAATTTTTAAAACATTACAATCCAGAAGCTTTTGATCAGTTATCAATGACAGTTGATATCTTACTTGTAAGTGTTTCGTCAGAAAAACAAGAAAACTATCGCAAAACCAATAAAAAAATGATGAGTATTTTATTAGTAAAAAGAGATGATTATCCTTATAAAGATAAATGGTGTTTACCTGGTGGATTTTTAAATCCAAAGAGTGAAACCCTAGAAGAATGTGCGAAAAGAGTCTTAAAAAAAGAGACCAACCTTAAAGAACTATACTTAGAACAATTATATACTTTCGATGCTATTAATAGAGATCCTAGAACAAGAGTAGTATCTACTTCTTATATAGCTCTAATAGATAAAAATAGGTTGATAGATAAAATCAATACTAATGCTTCTTGGTTTGATGTTATATTATTTGAAGAAAGCAAAGATAAAATAGATATGGTTTTATCTAATGGAAATGATATGATTAAGTTTTCTATTAAAAAGAAATTGTATGAAAAAACAACTGATCGATATAAATTTGAAATAATAGAAAATAAAGACTTAGCATTTGATCATCCATTAGTGATAGTATCTGGATTGGAAAGAATTAAAAATAAGCTAAATTATACCAATATTGTCTTTAATATGATGCCTGAGTATTTTACTTTAGGAGAATTACAGCAAGTATATGAAGTAATATTAAATAAAAAATTATTAGACCCAGCTTTTCGCAGAATTATTAAAGATAAAGTTGTTAAAACTGATAAAATGAAAACTGGAGAAGGACATAGACCATCTTTCTTATTCAAATATAAAAATAATAATTAAAAAGAGGTTTTAAATTTGTTACTTACTAGCAACTAGGATAGCTAGATTAGATAAAATTATAAATGATAGTAATAACTAATAAGAGTGTTATGAACTAAGTTTCAGACACTTTTTTGTTTGACATAATCATCTGTTAATTTACATAAATTATTTTCTTTTTAAAAAAATGTTAAAAAGAGGTTGACAGTTTCATATGATATTAATATAATGTTAATAACAAGTGAGGAGACTTGTAAAAATTTTTAACTATAGTTATTAACAAATTAGTAATAAGAGGAGAAAAACTATGAATAAAATAGACAACTTAAAGTTATATAAAGATTGCCTAATTATCGTAGATATGGTTAATGGCTTTGTAAGAGAAGGCGTATTACATGATGAAGAAATTAGTAAAATAATACCTAAACAAATAAAACTAATAAAAGAAGCGAAAGAAACAAAACTATTAATTATCTTTATCAAAGACAATCATACTAAAGAATCAACAGAATTCGAAAGATTTGGAAATACAACCCATTGTCTTAAAGGAACAAGTGAAAGTGAAGTAGTAGATGAGTTAAAAATCTATGAACAAGCAAAAGATACTATTAGTATTACAAAGAATTCAACTAGTTTTATGGAAGCACCTGACTTTAGAAAACTACTAGAAAGACAAACTACCTTAGAAAGCTTCAACGTAGTAGGTTGTTGTACTGATATTTGTATTACCAACGGTGTCTTAGGACTTGCTAATTATCTCGATGAAAATAATCGAAAACATAGCATAAACGTCTACTTAGATGCTATCGCAACTTACGATGAAGAAAATCGTAGAGATTATGTAGATGCTAGTAAAATCTTATTAAAACAACAAGGGGTTAACTTAATTAACACTAAAAGAAAGGAAAAATAATATGGAAAATAAAACATTAATGACCGATTTTTATGAATTAACAATGAGTCAAACTTACTTTGACGAAGGAAAACAAGATGAAGAAGTATATTTTGATATCTTCTTTAGAAAGAACCCCTTTGATGGTGGCTATACCATTAGTGGTGGTCTAGCTGAAACTATTGATTATATTAAAAATTTTAAATTTGGAAAAGAAGAAATTAACTATCTAAGGAGTTTAAATCAATTCAGTGAAAAGTTTTTAAACTATCTAGAAAATCTAAGATTTAAAGGAGATATTTACGCAGTACCAGATGGAACAATCGTTTTTCCAAATGAAACAGTATTAACAGTGAAAGCACCCATCATTACTGCTCAGCTATTAGAAACTGCTTTATTAGCTAACTTCAATCACGCATCACTTGTTACTACTGCTGCTAAAAGAATTACCAATGAAGCAGGAAATATACCTGTTATGGAGTTTGGTGCAAGACGAGCTAGAGGAATAGATTCAGCTATCGAAGCTAGTAAATATGCCTATATTGGTGGATGTTGTGGGACATCAAACACTTTAGCAGGTATGAAATATCAAATACCTGTTCTTGGAACAATGGCTCATTCTTTAGTAACAGAAAGTAATGATGAATATGAAGCTTTCTTAAAGTATGCCAAGAGTAATAAAGATAACTGTGTATTTTTAGTAGATACATATGACACCTTAAAAAGTGGTATACCAAATGCTATTAAAGTAGCAGATGATTATCTAAAACCAAACGGTTTAGAGTTTAAAGGTATCAGAATAGATAGTGGTGACTTAGCATATTTGTCAAAAGAAGCGAGAAAGTTATTAGATGAAGCTGGTTATACTAATACTGGTATCTGTCTATCAAATGGTTTAAATGAATTTACTATTAGAGATTTAAAACTTCAAGGAGCAATCATTAACTCTTTAGGAGTAGGTGATAATATAGCTGCTGCTAAGGAACGTGTTGGTGGTGTTTACAAACTAGTAGCAACTATTAAAGATAATAGAGAAATACCTAAGATAAAAGTTAGTAACGATAGTGCTAAAACTATCAATCCTGGTCATAAAAAAGTATATCGTTTTTACGATAAAAAAAGTGGTTATGCTCTAGGTGATGTTTTAACATTAAGTGATGAAAAAATATCTGAAGATAAATATACTCTAGTTCATCCAGTTGAAACTTGGAAGCAAAAGGAACTAAGTAATTATCAAGTAAGAGATTTATTAGTACCAATCTTTAAAGATGGTGAATTAGTTTATCAAACACCTAATATAGAAGAAACTAAAGATTATTGTAACAAAGAATTTAATACTTTATATGAAGAAATTAAAAGAATAGATAAACCACACGAATATTATGTTGATTTATCAGATAAACTAAGAGAACTAAAACAAGAGTTAATTAATACACATAGAAAACAAATAACAGAAAAAGGAAAAGTAAAGGTTAAAAGATGAAAAGAGAAAAACTAGAAGAATTAAAAGATTATATTTCCGAATTAAAAACCATTAAAAAGGAAAAACTAAAGGAAGAATATATTTATCAAGATAACATTCCTGTAGGAAGAAAAGGTTTCTTAAATATTGAAAAATACAAGTGTTATTTAAATAATGGCCAAGAGATGACTAGAGAAAAAATTAGAAAAGGTGGAACTGATAAAAGCGCTTGTATCATAATGCCAGTTACCAGTGATAATAAAACAATTTTAGTGGTTCAACCAAGATTATCTACTATCGAAGGAGTGAGTGTTGAACTTCCGGCTGGTTATGTGGAAGAAGGCGAATATAAAGAAGCAGCTGCTCTAAGAGAATTGGCCGAAGAAACTGGTTATATTAGCAATAATCTTATCTACTTAGACAAATTTTATCAAGATCAAGCTTGTGGAGTTTCCGCTTATAACTACGCTTTTCTTGCTAAGAATTGTGTCAAAGTACAAGACCAAAATTTAGATAAAGATGAATTTATTAAGTATTTTGAATGTGATGTAGCTGATGCTTACAAATTAATCGATTTAGGTTATATCACAGATATTCAATCAAAATACACTATGGAAAAAGCAAAACAATATATAAAAATAATTAAATAGAGGTGAAATATATGCGAGATTATGGTTACGTTAGAGTAGGAGCAATAGTAAATAAATTAGCACTAGCTAATCCATTAGAAAATGCCAAAGAGTTAATAAAAAACATTAAAGAAGCTTATCAGAAGGAGATAGCTATCGTTGTAACACCAGAGTTAGCCCTAACTGGATATACGTGTGCTGATTTATTTTTACAAGATAAGTTAATTAAAGATGCCCTAGAAGGTCTTAAAGAAATTTTAAAAGCTACCAAAACACTCGATATAATAGCTATCATTGGTATGCCATTAGCTACTAATAACACTCTTTATAATACCGCTGTAGTTATTAATAAAGGGAAAATACTAGGAATAGTACCAAAGAGTTATATACCAAACTATAATGAGTTTTATGAAGATAGATGGTTTAGTTCTAGTCTTAATTTGAAAGAGAACTATCTAGAACTTTTAGGTCAGTTGGTACCATTCGGAACAGATTTATTGTTTCAAGATGAAAATACTAAAGAGATAACTTTTGCCATCGAAATATGTGAAGATTTATGGTCAGTTGTTCCACCTAGCAGTAACTATGCTGTAAATGGTGCTACTATTATCTTTAATTTATCAAGTAGTAATGAACTAATTGGTAAAGACAGTTACCGTCAAAAATTAATTTCCAGTCAATCTGCCAGAACAGTTACTAGTTATATTTACACTTCAAGTGGCATAATGGAATCATCTTCAGATTTAATCTTTGGAGGAGCTAGTTATATATATGAAAATGGTAAATTATTAAAGAAAAATGAACGCTTTCAGTTAGAAAGTAATATCATCAGTTCTGATATAGATATTTTTCTTCTTACTAATGAACGCCGCCGTAATAGAAGTTTTATGCGAAAAGTTGATTGTAAAGAATATCGTATAGTAAAGATTAAAACTAATTGTAACGCTAAAACCATTGATAGAATTTATGCGAAATATCCATTTGTTCCAAATAATAATCTAGAAATGGATGAACGTTGTTTAGAAATAATTAACATTCAAAGTAGTGCTTTAGCAAGACGTTTAATTCAACTTAACAATCCTAAATGCATTATTGGAATGAGTGGTGGTCTTGATTCTACATTAGCTTTCCTAGTAATTATTGAAGCTTTTAAAAAACTTGGACGTAACAATAAAGATATTATCGGTATAACCATGCCAGGATTTGGTACTACTAATAGAACTTATCAAAATGCTTTAGACTTAGTTAAAAGTTACAATGCCACTTTAAAAGAAATAAGTATTAAGGAAGCATGTCTTCTTCATATGCAAGACATTACTTTAGATGAAAATGATAGAAGTATAACTTATGAAAATTTACAAGCTCGAGAAAGAACGCAAATATTAATGGATGTAGCTAATAAAGAAAAAGGAATTGTTATTGGTACAGGTGATTTATCAGAACTAGCTCTTGGTTGGTGTACTTATAACGGAGATCATATGAGTATGTATGCCGTAAATATCGGTGTACCAAAGACATTGATTCGCCACTTAGTAAATTGGTATATGGAAAAGGAAGATGAAAAGAAAAAACTAATATTAACTGATATCTTAGAAACACCTATCTCTCCTGAATTATTACCACCTGATAAAGACGGTAATATTGCTCAAAAGACAGAAAATTCCATTGGTAGCTATATATTACATGACTTTTTCTTATATCACTTCTTACGATATGGAACCTCTCCTAAAAAGTTGTATTACCTAGCTAAACTAACCTTTCCTGAATATAATAAAGAAGAAATTATTAAATGTTTAAAAATCTTTATTAACAGATTCTTTACCCAACAATTTAAAAGAAATTGTTTACCAGACGGTGTCAAAGTAGGAAGCATTAGTCTATCACCAAGAGGCGATTTAAGACTACCTAGTGACCTTAATTATCAAAGCTATCTAGATGAAATAGAAAAAATAGAAAGCAGTGAGAAATATGAATAACTTAAAAATAATAGCTCTTAAAAGCATAAATGAAATGGGAGAAAAAGTTAATTGTGAACTAAAAAAATTAAATAAGAGTGATACTAATTATCTTTTACCAATCAAAGAAGATAGATTTTCTAATGGTGAAGGGAAAGTAAAGATTAGTGATACCATTAGAGATAAAGATGTTTACCTTTTAGCTGATGTTGGTAATTATGGGGTAACTTATAAAATGCATGGGTTTACTAATCATATGGGACCTGATGAACATTTTCAAGATATAAAAAGATGTATTAGTGCTATTTCTGGATATGCTAGAAGAATTACTGTTATTACACCACTTTTATATCAATCAAGGCAAGATAAAAGAAATAGAAGAGAAAGTTTAGATTGTGCTATGGCTTTACAGGAATTAGAAAGAATTGGCGTTGATCATATTGTTACGTTTGATGCACATGATGAAAATGTTTGTAATGCCATTCCGAATATTCCTTTTGAAAATTTTTTTCCTGCAAATATAGTTTTAGAAGAATTAATAAAAAATGAAGATATTTCTAATTTGCTTGTTATTAGTCCTGATGTAGGAGCTATGCAAAGAGCTAGATTTTATGCTGATATGTTAAGAGTCAATGTAGGATTATTTTACAAAAGACGTGATTTAACAAAAATTGTAAATGGAAAAAATCCTATTATAGAACATGCTTATTTAGGCTCTACTGTTTTAAGTAAAACTTGTATTGTAGTAGATGATATGATTGCATCAGGAACTTCAATTATTGAAGTAGGGGAAAGATTAAGAAAATTAGGAGCTAAAAAAGTATTTTTTGTAACAACATTTTCTTTATTTACAGAAGAAGGAATAGAAGTATTTAATGAATCTTATAAAAATAATGTGTTTGAAAAATTATATACAACAAACTTAAGTTACATTCCCATAGAGTATAGAAAAGAAAAATGTTGATTGCTCTAAAAGAATTGCTGATGTAATTGATGGTATTCATGATAGTAAATCTTTAGATAAATTATGTAATGATAATGAACGTATCATTAAATTATTGGACAATAAAAGATAACATCTAAGTTATCTTTTTTGTGGAAATAATAATTTTTTAATTTTATCTAAAGTTTTGTTATTATATTCACGATTATCTAAATTAGCGCTCAAATTATTTAAGTAATCTAAAACTTCATTAGAACTATCAATTTCTATTCCATTTAATAAATAATTTATTATTTCTATATGTTTAGGGTGGTTGATTCCTCTAGGATTTTCTAGATAGTATCTTATCTTATTTAAAAGATCATGATTAATATTATTAATATCAATACTAGATATATATTTCATGTCATATTCATGGTTAGTACTATTAAGACTATTTTCATTTGTAGCTATGAATAATAAAAAGTCTCTTAAATACTCATCATCTACTTTACTTATTAAATCCATATCATATTCGTGATATTTACTTGATAATGATGTTTTATTGATTGCTAACCTAGCTAAATCTTCAAAAATCTTTTTATCACTTACTTTAAGTAGTAAATTTATATCATGATCTAGATATTTGCTATTTAGTAAATCTTTATTACATAAAATAAGACTAAAAGGAATAACAAGATTATCATCTATTTTATTTATTAACTTTAAGAATTCTAAATATCTAGGATTCTTATCTTTTTTTAATATATTTTTGATGTTACTATCATGAAATATTCTAAAACCAAATTTATAATCATATGTAGAAAATTCTCTGCAATCTTCTTCAATAATATCATAATTAGTCATGAAATTATATATAGCTACAGCAGTAGTTTTACTTTTTGAATTAGCTAAAGCTTCTATTTCAGTTCTATAATTTGTTCCTTTGATTATATATGGATTTGTCATGGCTTTATATAATTGGTAACTTAAATCTGGATTTTTAGATAGTATCTGCATATTTTCTAGATGATATATATCGTTTAATGATGTTTTATTAATAGCTAAATTATTTAAACTTTGTTCTGGATATGAATGGCTTGATTGTAATACATTAGGATTACTAGTTGCAATTAGTTTCATATCTTCTCTATGATATTTGCTATTAATCGAATTTCTATTTCCTGCTACAACTGCTAATGCATCTTTTAGGACAAATTCTATATTTTTATCTTCAGTACTAGATTCTACAATTAATTTTAAATCTTCATTATGATATTTGCTATTAATAAATTCATCGCTATTTATTATCCATAAGGCGTATCTGATACTATCCATTTTGCTTATTAGTTCTATATCTTTATAATAATTTTTACTATTTAAAAAATTTGGTGAACACAATCTTAAAATCAAACTAGTAGCTAAACCATCAAAATTCTTAATTTTAGAAATTGCATCTATTCTTTTTAAATAATCATCACAATTTAATAAATCTTTATTTATTAATAATTCGATAGGAAATTTTATATAACTATAATATGAATTAATAGATATAAGATTTTTAATTTGTTTTGAATTTAAGTTTTTTAACCAATTATCAAATTCGTCAACGTTTTTAAATGCTTCATATAAGTTATATGTTTTCATCTTATCAACTATACTTTTAAGTTCACTTTTGTTCATTATATTCCTTCTTTCTAATATGTATTTTAGCATATTTTTAATAGTATGTCTTTAAAAATATTAAAAATAGTATATCTCTTACATATAATGTTTTAAGGAGGCTTTATGGAAAAAGAATTAAATAATACTGTTAGTGCTGTTGGTAATTATAATAATATACGAACAGCTATTTCGTCAGAAAATCTTGCTGTTACCATGATAGATGGATTAGATATTACAAAGACTGCTGATAAACAAGTTTGGGTAGATGGAGATCTTACTTATACTATTGTTTTAAAAAATGAGACTAATAAAACATATACTAGTCCAATTGTAACAGACATATTAGATGATAATTTAGTTTTCTTTGTAGATAAAAGTGTTACAATTGACTCGGTAGAGGCATCAAGTTCTGATTATACATATCGTAGTGATACACATACACTTACAGTAAATTTAACTGATATAGAACCATCAGGTACTAAAACAATATCTTTTAAAGTATCAAAAAAACAATAAGTTAATGATTAAAAAATCACTTTAGCAAAAGTGGTTTTATTTAAACAATATTATATTTATAATCATTTATTTTTATATAATACTATTACTTTAAGATTTTATTATTGTAATTTGTTTACTATATAATATTTTACTAAAAAAACTTAAATTAAAAAAATGTATTGACATTTTTTAAAGTGAAGTGTATATTAGTATACTGATATACGGAAATAGTATACCAGTATAGAAGGTGATTTATGTCAAAACAAAACGATATAATTAATTCAGCAAGAGAACTATTTACAACTTTTGGATTTAAGAAAGTATCTATGGATGAGATTGCTAAAAAGGCTAATGTGACGAAACGTACAGTTTACAGTTACTATAAAGATAAGCAGGAATTATTTGAATATTTTATATTAGAGGAGTTAGAAGAAATAAGAAATAAATTAGATGAAAAAAAAGAAGAACGTTTTCTAGATAGGGTAGCTTATGATTTAAATAGCATTCTAACTTTAAGTAATAGTAGTTTATTATCCTCATTAATTAAAGAAAAAAAAGAAGAAAAGAAAAGTGATTTCTTTACTATTTATGAAAATAAAATCATTAATTATATAGAGGAAAAAATTAAAATAGAAGTTTCAAATAAGAATATAAATGTAAGTGATGCTCACCTAACTGCATTTATAATATATAAAACTATTTTTTCAATAATATTTGAATATGATAAAAAGGTAGATAAAAATACTTTAATAGATGAAGTTACTAAAATATTGAAAAATGGTTTATTAAATAAGGAGGTTTTATAATGAAAAAAGATAAGAAAATTTTCCCATATGTCGTAATAGCAGCAGTTTTGATTATTCCATTTATGTATAGCTTTTTTTATTTAAAAGCATACTGGAATCCATATGGAAAAGGAAATATAAATAATTTACCTGTAGCAATAGTTAATTTAGATGAGGGTAAAAAGGGTAGTGAATTAATTGATTCCATAGTAGAAAAAGATACTTTAAAAATAAGTGTAGTTGATAGTGAAAGTGCTAATTCTGGATTGTATGATAAGACATATTATGCAGTAATTACAATACCATCTGATTTTACTTCAAGTATGGAAAGTATTGGAACAGATGATGTTAAACATCCAACTATAACATATTCACCAAATCAAAAATCAAATTATTTATCAAGTCAAATTATTGATAAGATAGTTACTGTAGTAGAAAAAAGTATGGATAATAAGATCAATTCTGAAATAGTAGGTACATTAACTGATAAGTTAAATGAAGTGCCTAGTAGTCTAGAAAGTATTAGTTTGGGATTTACTAACTTATCTAGTGGTATATCTAAATTAGAAGAAGGAAGTCTTACTTTAAGTAATGGATTAAATTCATTAAGTAATAGTTATAAAGAATTTAATAGTGGATTATCTACTATTAAAAATGGAAGTAATACATTACTTACTAATATGAATGTTCTTAATGACGGACTTAATACATTATCTAAAGAGACAAGTAATCTTAATAATTTAGGTAGTGGAGTTACTAATTTAATTAGTAGTGTAGATAATTTAAATACTAATATGAGTACTTTTAATGATAAAGAATCTACTTATATTACTTCAGTTAATCAAACTCTAACATTCAGTAAAAATGCCGCTTTAGCTATTATTAATTTATATGAGACAAACTCATTACCTAAAGATGAATTATATCTAACAGCTAAAAATTTAATAGATAATAATACATTTGATGTATTAACAACAAGCGGTAATACAATTAAAAATTATAGCCAAACTTTAACAAATGGTGTAGATAAGTTAAATGAAAGTGTTATTTCATTAAATACTACACCTTCAAGTATAACAAAATTAACTACATCAATTGATGCATTAAAGACTGGCTCAAATAAAATAACTGATGGAATGGCTACATTAAATAATGGTATAAACAAATTATCAGATTCAAGTAATATAGTAATGAATGGTATTAATACATTAAGTACTGGTTCATCTACATTAAATAATGGATTAAATACTTTATCAAGTAGTGTAAGTAGCGCTAAAAAAGAATTAGATAGTAAAACAAATGAAACAAAAGATGAATTAAAAAAATTAGATGGATTAAAAGAATTTGCAAATGAACCATTAACTGTAAATACTAAAGCTGTTAATGAAATTTCAAGTTATGGTACTGCATTCTCACCATTCTTTATCTCAATAGCTTTATGGGTTGGAGCTTTAATGATGTATATAGTACTATACTATGATAAAGAAAATAGATTTCCTAAATTATCTATTGAAAATGAAAATCATTTACAAAGAACACTTTTATATCACGGTCTAGCTACTTTATCAGCAATAATATTAGGTATATTATTAAGTGCATTATTAGATTTTGAAATTACAAATTATTTATTATATTATTTATTTATAATATTAGTTTCAAATACATTTATAGCAATAATAGAATTCTTGATTGTAAAATTCAAGGATGTAGGTAAATTTATAGCTTTAATTTTACTTGTTTTACAACTTGCAGCTGCTGGTGGAACATTCCCAATTGAAACAGTAACAAAAGGCTTTAGATTCTTAAATCCTATATTACCAATGACATATACAATTAATTTATTAAAAGAAGTTTTAGTTACTATAGAAAGTAGTTTATTAACTAAAAATTTAATAGTTGTTATTATGATATTATTAGTATTCTTTGGTATTAATATAGTATCAGATATAATACATGATAAAAAAAATATTAAAAAATAACGCAGAAATGCGTTTTTTTTGATATAATACTTTAGAGGTTATAAAATGAATACAATTACTTTTATATTATATGGTATTGATAAATATAATGCAATTCATAATAAATATAGAATAAGTGAGAAAACACTTATTTTATTTACTTTATTTGGTGGTGTTATAGGTGGTATTTTAGGTGGAATGATATTTAATCATAAGGTAAGGAAGTGGTACTTTAAACTAGTTAATATTCTAGCTTTAATTATCTGGATTTGTATATATTTTTTAATAAAATCTCTTTTTTAACATTTTCTTAACAAAATTTGTAAAAAAAATGTTGTAAATGCTAAAAAAAAGTGTTATAATACCACTAGTTGTGGAAGGAGGGATCATATGTCAACAGTAGTCGTAAAAAATGGTAATGTCGATGGTGCTTTAAAAGTATTTAAACAAAAAAATGCTAAAGATGGCCTCCTAAAAGAAGTTAAAAAAAGAGAACACTACAGTAAACCAGGAGTAAAGAGAAGAGAAGCTAAAAAAGAAGCTATCAAAAATAGTCGTCGTCGTGAAAAAAATTATAATTAAGCCAATTGGCTTTTTTTCATAATTAGAAATTGAGGAGAAATACTATGAGAGAACAAATAATGAATGATTTAAAAACAGCTATGAAAAATCAAAATAAAGAATTACTTAATGTAATTAGAATGGTTAAAGGAGCTATTCAACTTGAAGAAATAAATGTTAAACATGAATTAACAGACGAAGAGATGGTTAGTTTAATTTCTAAACAAATTAAATCTAGAAAAGAAACTATCGATGAATTAAAAAATTCAAATAGATCTGAATTACTAGAAAAAACTGAAAAAGAAATTGAAATTTTATCTAAATATATGCCTAAAATGATGGAAGTAGATGAAATAAATAAAGTTATTGATGAAGTATTTGAATTAGTTAAACCAGTTGATTCTAAAGATATGGGAAAAGTTATGGGAAAAATTAATCCTATGCTTAAAGGAAAAGCTGATATGAGCCTTGTAAGTAAGTTAATAAAAGAAAGATTAAGTTAATAAACAGTTGAAAACTGTTTATTTTTATGTTATTATTCTTTTAGAAGGTGAAAAAAATGCAAAAAATTGCTGATTTAATGAAAAAAATAAATAAAAAGAAAATGACTATGCTTTTTATAATTGTTATAGTAATAATTATATTAATAACAATTGTATTAGGACTTATTAATACAAGTAAAACTAAAAAATGTAATGAATTATATTTAAATATATCAAATGTAACAGATAAATATATGAAAGAACAAGATTTATATCCAACATTAGAAGGGTTTTCATACACACTTTCATTAAATGATCTAGATAAAGTTTATTATAAAAATAAAGAAGTTACAGGAAGTGTTAAATATACAAAATATAATGATACTTATATAAAAACTTATTATTTAGATAATTGCGGATATTGTTCTTCTAAATTTAATAAAGAATCAGATAAATATAATGATAAAAAGAAAAATGTTGAAGTTATAGCATATTATAATTATTATGATGCTGAGACTTATAATTCTAAATGGACTGATTTTTTAGAACCTGAATTAATAAGTAGTGATACTACTATGGGGGTTAATCTTCCAATTGATTCTAAAAAACTTCCAAGTCTACCAAGTGAAGCTTTAATAATAGAATATGTAAAAGAAGATAAAACTTATTATAGCTATAGAGATATAATGTATAAATATTATAAAAATAATGTAGATTATAGTGATTTTTCATCAGAACAACCTAGTGGTTATACTACTAAAGATTCCTCAACACAAATAACACTTCCATCAAGTGAGTGGAGTATTGATTATCCAGAAGAGCATAAAGATTATAGAAAAATCGATTCTAAAACCGCTTATCGTTGGTATTATGAAGAAAAAGGTAAAAAAATATACTGGAACGACGGGGCATTTTATCCAACTCAACCAGATGAAAAATATGATAAAAAGAGTAAGGAAAAAGTTACTATGTACAAGTTTACTGATAAAGCATGGAGATGGTATAATGGTACATTAAAAAGAAATTATAGCTCATTTAGTAAAACAATGCCTACTGGTTATATATATAAAGATTCTGAGTTATATCAATATACTTCTTGGTCAAGTTATACAGATCAGTCAAAATTAAATAGTGAAAATGCTACTTATAGAGAAGAAGTTAGTAAGGTATATTCTAGATATTTAATTAAATATAAAGTATTAGGATTTGCTAAATTGGATAAAAGTTTAACTAAAGAAGAATTTGAAAGCACTACTGGGTTAAATTTATCTGATATTATGAATAATGATAATATGTATGTTTCAGTAACATATAAATTTAAATATTAAAAAATGCAAAAAAACAAGAAATTAATTTTTCTTGTTTTTTTGCATTTTTTGAAAAAAGTTTCTCTAA